>Ga0310810_10008181_pt1 | contig 12011 bp, 9 predicted proteins | sample NCmetagenome_FD_207641 | JGI IMG/M metagenome (GOLD analysis project Ga0310810, IMG submission 207641) | Soil microbial communities from experimental microcosm in Duke University, North Carolina, United States - NC | ecosystem: Engineered > Artificial ecosystem > Soil microcosm > Unclassified ...
CATCGTTGCCATCGAGCCCGATCGCCGCCGCGCCACCCAGTTGACCGCCATGGCGCGCGCACACCTTCGCGCGGAATTGCTCGTGGCGCCGACGGCGACGCAGGCCATCGAGTCGCTCAACGGCCGCATTCCTGACGTACTTCTCACCGCTCCTCTGCTCCCATCGCAGGAGGAAGCGGCGATGGCCGACCATCTCCATCAGCTCGGGCCCGCTGCTGCGCACGTCCAGACCCTCACGATTCCGCTCCTCGCCGGCGGCGCAGACCGCGATCGACCCGTCCTGTCGGCGTTCCGCCGCGATAAGGGTGGTCGCAATCGGAACCGGACAGAACCGGAAGGCTGCGATCCGGCCGTATTCGCCGAGCAGATTACGGAGTACCTCCGCGAAGCTCGCGAGCGGCGCGAGGCTCCGGCTCCGCCTCCGTTGCGTCCGGCACCGGCGCCCGCTGATGACGGCGCCCAGGGATCGCGCCTCGCGACGGTGAAGAGCGGGAAAAGCGAGAGACTCGCCCGGCTGCTCGCCGCGGCGGTCGAAGAAACACCTGACGATTTCAAGGAGTTTCTGCTGCCGCCACCGCCCGCGCCGTTCGCGCCGCCGGCCGATGAGTCCGACAGTCAGTTTCTCGCGGACATCGCACAGGCGGCCAGTGTCGCGCCCGACATCAAACTGTCGCGCTCTGGCAACAGCTTCACAACCGACGACATCCCGACCTACGAGTTCAACACCACGGTCGACGACAGGCGCGCGCTGCGTCGCGATGACGTGTCGGCGGAATCGACGCCGAATCCGAAACTCGTCCCGTTTACGGTTCGTGACGACGAGGCCAGCGCCATAGATGTCTCGCCGGCCAGCAACGTTTCCGCCTCGATCGTTGCGCCCCGGATGCGAAGACGCGCGCATCGAGCCCAGCCCGCTCAGGACGAGTGGGGCTTCTTCGACCCGAGTCAGTGCGGCTTCCCCGCGCTGATCGCGAAGCTCGATGAGATCGCGACGCGCGAACGCGATAGCTAGCGTCAGCTCACAGCCGCAGTCCGCCCCTCGGCGGAACGCCTCCTGATTGCTGGTGAAAGTTCATGTCCTCGAGACCAGCACGCAGTAGTTTCACGATGCTTCGGGTGGCGCTCTGGTGCGTCCTGCTGGCTGCGGTCACGCGTACTTACGCCGACCCCGACTTGTGGGGGAACGTGCGATTCGGGCTGGACATCCTTCGCGACGGAGCCGTCCCGCATACAGACCCGTACTCCTTCACCACTGATCGCGCCTGGGTCAACCATGAATGGCTGTCCGAGGTCCTCATCGGGCATGCGTTTCGTGCAGGTGGAGATGCGGGCCTCATCCTGCTGAAACTTGCCACGGTCGGCAGCATCGTGCTGCTGCTCTGGCTCACGCTGCGGCGCGAGCGAATCTATTCCACCATCCTCCGCGACGCGGCAGTTGCCGTCACCATCGTCCTCACGTTTGAACAAACGCGCTATGTGCGTCCGCAGCTGTTTTCGCTGGTGGCGTTCGCCATTCTCCTGACGTGCCTCACCCGGGCACGGCGAGGCGAGCAACACTGGCTCCTCTTGTTGCCGCCACTCTTCGCGGTGTGGGCGAACCTGCACGGCGGATGGCTGGTTGGGGGCGGTATCTTCGCGCTCTGGGCCGCAGTGACTGCCCTCGCCGGCCATCAGCGGCATGCTGTCTGGTGCACAGTCATCGGCGTTGCTTCCCTCGCGTCGACCCTTCTCAATCCGTACGGAGTGGAGCTCTTGACGTTGCTGCGCGACACCGTTGGCATCGAGCGCGCCGACATCGTCGAATGGCAGCCGGTCTACGTGCTCGGCTGGCAGAGCATGGTTGTCTGGCTCGTGACCGCGGTGGTTGGTCTGGCGGGCATCGTGCTGAGCAAGCATGAAGAGCGCGGAGCCGAGCGCGTCGCGTGTCTCATCGTGCTCGCAGCAAGCTCGTTGATGGTGGCGAGGCTTCAGGCGTTCTTTGCACTCGGTGTGCTTTTCCTCGTCGGCCCTGCCGTGACTTGCGCCGTCCAGGCTGCTCGTGCGATCGAGGTGACGCCGGTTGCGCGGCCTTCCAGCCGACCGATGGGGATTCTCGCGTTCGCGATTGCCGCAGCTGCCCTCATCGTCACGATCACCAACCTGACGCATTTGTACATCGATCCGCGCTTCACGCCGGAACCTGGAGCCGTCACGTTTCTGAACGGACAACCAGAAGGACGACGGGTGCTGATCTGGTTCGATTGGGGCAACTACGCCCTTTGGCACCTGTCGCCACGGATGCGCATCTCGATGGATGGCCGTCGCGAAACCGTGTACTCACCGGATCTGCAGGACCGTCACTTGCGCTTCTATTTCGACGCTCCAGGAGGAGCGTCACTGCCAGCGGATCTCGCAGCCGATTACGTGTGGATCCCCCGGACGCTTCCGGCGGTGCACCGCCTCGACGCCGACGGGTGGCGCCGACTCTACGAAGGCGAGCAGTCGGTCATCTTTGGACGTGCTGCTTTGCCGGAAGCGAATGCCGGCGTGGTACTCGCCGCCGACGCGGGGGCAAGGTTCTTTCCCGGGCCGTGATGCATCTGCTCCGGCGGCGTCCTTTGTCGTTCGTTCCAGCCGAAGCCCTTCTTCGCACCTTCACGAGCGCCGATCCCGACCTGTGGGGACATGTGCGATTCGGCGCCGACATCCTGCGTGATGGCAGCATCCGCCAGGTCGATACCTACTCGTTCGACAGCGATCGACCGTGGGTGAACCACGAATGGGGAGCAGAGGTCCTCGCCGCGACGGCGTTCGGCACGATGGGAAGTGTGGGTCTCGTGTCGTTGAAGCTGCTGATCGTCGGCTCGGTTCTGCTACTGCTGAACAGGACGCTCTCCAACGAAGGTGTCCGATCAGATTTCGCGCGTGACGTCACGGCCGGCATTGCGATCGTCATCACGCTGGCGCAGGCACACCACGTCCGGCCGCAACTCTTCTCGCTGCTGTTCTTCTCCATCTTGATCGCGTGCCTGCTCGCGGTCCGCCGCGGAGCGCAGCGATGGCTGCTCGTGCTGCCGCCGCTTTTTGCCGCCTGGGCGAATCTGCATGGGGGCTGGATCGTCGGCGGTGGCGTCCTCGTGCTCTGGACCGCGGGGCTGCTGATATCTGGTGAACGCCGAGAGGCGCTCTACTGGATGGCGATCGGCGTGGTATCTGCCGCGGCGACGATTGCCACACCGTTTGGACTCGGACTGTGGCAGTTCCTCCGGGAAACCGTTGGGTTTTCGCGCCCTGACATCACCGAGTGGCAACCGGTCTACGTGACTGGATGGCCTTTCGTCGCGCAATGGCTCATCGCGTTGACCGTGATGATCCTCGGGGTCGTGTTCGGCGGACGCGAGAAACTGCGCGTCGAACGGCTGGCCGTCGGCGTCGCGCTCGCCGTCGCCTCGGTGAAAGTGGCACGGCTGATCGCGTTCTTCGGGTTGGCGTCGGTGTTTTTCTTCGCGCCCGCGATCTGTGAGGTCTATCAACGTCGGCGCGCGACGCAGCAAATCGGAAGCACCCCGCTCATGCGCGTCGGGTTCAGCGGTGTCGCATGCGCGCTCGGCGTGTTCACGATCGGCTTCATCTACAACAACTTCGGGCAAGTGCGTCTGGACGCCGCGTCGCTGCCAGAACGGCAGGCGGTTTCAATCCTCGGCCAGCAGGCTGCTGGAAAACGGGTCCTTGTCTGGTTCGGCTGGGGCGAATACGCCATCTGGCACCTGTCGCCGCGGATGCAGGTTTCGATCGACGGCCGTCGGGAGACGGTGTACTCGGATGCCGTGGCGACGCGTCACTTCGACTTCTATTTCGATCGTCACGACGGCGCCACGCTGCCACGCGATCTTCGCGCCGATTACATCTGGATCCCCCGCAACCTGCCGGCCGTTCCCCGATTGCGGGCTGACACCAGCTGCACCTTCGCGCATTCGCGCTCCGGCGAGACAAGCCCGCTACCTTCGCGCGTTCGCGCGTCGGGGAAGGCAGGTCCGCTACAATGCTACCCGCGTGTCTCTGATTGCGTTGACCGGCCTTCTAGCCGGCTTATTTCACGTCCTCTCGGGACCAGACCACCTCGCGGCCGTCGCTCCACTCGCGGTCGAGGATGGCCGGCGTGGTTGGTTTGCAGGGTGGACCTGGGGGTTTGGTCACGCGTCGGGCGTCGTTGTCGTGGCACTGCTCGCCATCGTCCTGCGCGATCTGCTGCCGTCGGTCGACATTCTCTCGGCGTGGGGCGAACGAGTTGTCGGCATTGCGCTCATCGGAATCGGCCTGTGGGCGCTGCGTCGCGCATTGAACATCTCGCGCAGTGCTCATCACCACGGCGCTGTCGAGCACGACCACGTGCACGTCCAGACGGGTCCCGCATGGGCGCGCCGCCTCGGACACGCGCACGCGTCGTTCTGCATGGGGATTCTGCACGGGATCGCGGGCAGCTCGCATTTTCTCGGCGTCCTTCCTGCCCTCGCCCTGCCGACGCGCGGCGCTGCGATCAGCTACATCGCCGCATTTGGCATTGGAACAGTGGCGGCCATGACCGCGTTTGCCGCGGTGATTGGATCGGCAGGCATCCGTGTTCGCCATCGCGCGGCGCTGCACCGCGGCATGTTGCTGACCGCCGCCACCCTGGCGATTACGGTTGGGGGATATTGGCTGGTGTTCTGACAGGGTAGGAGGGAGTAGGTCGCAGGTACGGCCACCTGTTCCCTGCCATCTGCTGCCTGTTCTCGAGGTATGCGTCCACCGTTCGTCGTAAGCCTTCGTCGAATCCGGTCGTCGCGCGAAATCCGAAGCGCTCTTCGGCTCGCGATGTCTCCAGCTTCCGCCGTGGCTGCCCATTGGGCTTCGACGTGTCCCACACGATCCGTCCTGTGAAGCCGACCGTCGCGGCGATCTTGCTGACCAGCTCCTTGATCGAAATTTCTTCACCGGAGCCAACGTTCACCGGATCGCTGCTGTTGTAGCGTTCCGACGCCAGGAGGATCGCGTCTGCAGCATCTTCCACATACAGGAATTCCCGCGTCGCGGAGCCGTCGCCCCAGACGTCGATATGGTCGGCGGCGGTTTCACGCGCATGCACGCACTTGCGAATCAGCGCGGGAATCACATGCGATGAGCGCAGATCGAAGTTGTCTCCGGGGCCGTACAGATTCACAGGGAGCAGGAAGATCGAGTTGTAGCCATATTGATCGCGGTAGGCCTGCGACTGTACGAGCAGCATCTTCTTCGCCAGACCGTACGGCGCGTTTGTCTCCTCCGGATATCCGTCCCACAGCTGTTCTTCCTTGAACGGGACAGGCGTGTGCTTCGGGTAGGCGCAGATGGTGCCGATCGCGACAAACTTCGGCACCCCCGACCGCCAGGCCTGATGTAACAGATGCGCGCCCATCATCAGGTTGTCGTAGAAGAATTCCGCGGGGCGCTCACGGTTGGCGCCGATCCCTCCGACGATCGCCGCCAGATGGATGATCAGCGTCGGCTGCGTTTCGCGGTACAGCCGGACGACCCGCTCCTGGTCGCGTAAATCGAATTCAATGCGCGGTGGCGCGAACACCGCTGCACATCGTTTCTCACGAAGTTTGCAGACAACGTGGCTGCCGAGAAAGCCGGTGCCGCCGGTCACCAGAACGCGCTGATTGCTCCAGAAATTCATGAATGTGGCGCGAATCTATCTATACTGCTAATCGGATGGAGTCGCCGGACGCAGCAGTCTCAGTGATTACCAATCGCCTGCGGCAGTCAGCCGAGGTCACCGAAGCGATGACCGCGCGCGCGTCCGATATCGCGCGGGCCGCCGCAATCATTGCCGAGTCGTTTCGACGCGGAGGAAAGCTCCTGCTCTGTGGCAACGGTGGAAGTGCCGCGGATTGTCAGCATCTCGCCGCGGAATTTGTCAACCGCTTGAGCAAGAACCATGAACGCCGCGCGCTGCCGGCGCTGGCGCTGACGACCGACACGTCTTATCTGACCGCATACGCAAATGATCACGGCTTCGATGGGGTCTACGCGCGACAGGTCGAAGCATTCGGGACCGCCGGCGACGTGCTCATGGCAATCAGCACAAGTGGTGCCTCCGCAAACGTGGTCGCTGCTGCCGATACGGCCCGCGGACGAGGCATTGCCGTGATCGCGCTGCTTGGCGAGAGCGGTCGGCTTGCCGAAGCGGCAGATGTCGCGATCAAAGTGCCGTGTCGCGACACCCAGTTGATTCAACAGGTTCATCTCGCCGTCGAGCACCTGATTTGCGAACTGGTTGAACGGGCGCTGTTTGAATGACCCTGACGATTGCGTTCTCACAGCTGAATCCGACCGTTGGTGATGTCGCGGGGAACACGGCGCTCGTACGCCGGGCGCGCGACGACGCGGCGGCTCAAGGCGCCGATCTGGTGGTGTTCTCCGAGCTCGTTCTTGTCGGTTATCCACCGGAAGATCTGGTGCTTCGCCCCGCGCTGGTCGAGGCGGCAGCGGCCGCGCTGCGCGATCTGGAACGCGAGAGCGCAGCGCCCGGCTCACCTGGTGTCGTGGTGACCCTGCCCTGGACACACGAGGGACGGGTGCGCAACACGGTGGCGCTCGTCGCCAACGGCAAAAGCGAGCTTCGCTTCAAACACGAACTTCCGAATTACGGTGTGTTCGACGAGAAGCGTGTGTTCGAACCCGGTCCGCTGCCGGAGCCAGTCACGTTCAGAGACGCCCGTCTCGGATTGCCTGTCTGCGAAGACATCTGGCTCGATCACGTCACGACGCATCTGGTAAAGCGCGGAGTGCAACTGATGCTCGTCCCCAACGGCTCGCCGTTCGAGGTCGACAAATTCGAACATCGGCTCGACCTTGCACGCGCGCGCGTGTCCGAGACACGGGTGCCGCTGGCCTACGTGAACCAGGTCGGCGGGCAGGACGAGCTGGTGTTCGACGGCGGATCGTTCGTCATGAACGCCGATGGCACACTCGCCTGCGTGATGCCGTTCTGGCGCGAAGCGCTCGTCCTTACGCGGTGGACGCTCGACGGCAAAGCTTTTCGTTGCGAAGCCGAGGCGCAGTGGTCGCGACCACCGAGGCTCGACGCCATCTACAGCGCGATGATGCTCGGCCTTCGCGATTACGTTCGCAAAAACCGTTTCCCGGGAGTAGTTCTTGGCATGTCCGGCGGCATCGACTCGGCGCTCACCGCGGCGGTTGCCGTGGACGCGCTCGGAGCCGCGCATGTGCGCGGCGTCCGTCTGACGTCGCGGTTCACCAGCCAGGCAAGCCTCGACGACGCCGCTGAATCGGCCCGGCTGCTCGGGATGCGCATCGACACGCTACCGATCGAAGAGCCCGTGGCTGCCGTCGAGCACGTGCTTGCGCCGCTTTTCGAGGGACGGCAGCGGGATGTCACGGAGGAAAATCTGCAGGCACGCATTCGCGGTGTATTGCTCATGGCGCTGTCGAACAAGTTCGGCGAGCTTCTCGTCACTACGGGCAACAAATCAGAGATGTCAGTCGGCTATGCCACGCTCTACGGAGATATGTGCGGCGGCTACTCCGTGCTCAAGGACATTTACAAGACCGAGGTGTACGCGCTGGCGCGCTGGCGCAACCAGCATCTGCCGGAGGGTGCCTGTGGCCCGCATGGACGCGTCGTCCCGGAGTCGTCGCTGACCAAAGCCCCCACCGCGGAACTGCGGCCCAACCAGACGGACCAGGATTCGTTGCCGCCCTACGAGCAGCTCGACGCCATTCTTCATGCGCTCGTGGAAGAGGAGCTGAGCGTGTCGGAGATCGCGGCTCGCGGGTTTCCACGCGACACCGTCGTCCGCGTGCAGCGGCTGCTCTACGCGGCCGAATACAAGCGCCGGCAGGCGCCGCCCGGAGTGAAGATCACCCGCAAGAGTTTCGGGCGCGATCGCCGCTACCCCTTGACTAACGCGTTCCGCGAAACGTGACCCATCAGGAGGAAGGGGGAGGGTGCCCTTATCGTTTAGCGCGCATATTCCGTCGGGACACTGATTCCCTGTACATACCGTTCCCGATCATCAGGTCGATAGATGCGTACCTGCCCGGCGATTTCCGCCGCCGGCGGCCAATCGAGCTTCGCGATCGCGCTGCCGGCGAATCGCTGACGGAAAGCTGGTTCCTCCCACCGTTCAAACAGCAGGTACGGTTCGTAGCCACGCATGCGGACATAGGCGATCGCCCGATCGAGCCAAGTGGGATCCAAAGCGTCCCACACCATCGTGTTGCGATGACCGTAGTACCGGACGCTGCCGCTCTCCCAGCTGGTGACGACCAGCGCATCGGGCGGGAGATGCGAGTCGACGTACAGCCCTGCACGCTCGTACCGCGCTTCGAACCGTTGCAAGTCGAATACGCTTCGGGCGCGCGCTTCGCGGATGAAGAATACACAGATGACGATCGCGAATACGATCACACCGCACCTGTAGGACAAGCCCTTGTGGCTTGTCCCCAAGCCTTCGCGGGCTGGCCCACGCGCAAGCCAGAGAGGCTTGCGCCACAGGTGAAGGACTGCATCCACGACAGCCGTCGCCAGCACGAGGAGAATCGCAATCGCGGGCAATAGAAAGCGCAAGTACCACCAGTCGTTGAATACGGCGTACGGCAGGTAGCACGCGACATTGACGATGACGAGCGATAGCGACAGGGTGGTGAGCCAGCCTGGCAGCAGAAAGGGTGCGGCAAGTGCGAGCACCCACACGAACCCGTGCGACTGCCACATCCATGTGACGTATCGGAGGGCGTTCGGAACAATGTGCCCGGCGGCGAACAGCGTCGACAACGTCCCGTAGCCGGAACGCAGCGGCGATCCGTAGAACATCGTCTGCACAATTGCGACGAGAAGGCACCCAGGCAACGATGCGGCGGCGAACATCGCCGCATCGCGGCCGCGGTCGCGCCACAGGCGTTCGGGCCGCAAGAGCAGGAACAGCCCGAGCACGACGCCCATCGGCAGCAAGTTCGGTCGGACAACAATCGCGGCGCTGGAGGCGAGGCCGGCCAGGAGCGGTGAGCGGCGTTTGCCACCGCTCGCGATGGCAGCAGCGAACACCCAAAGAGCCGCGGCGGGCACATCGCTCATCGGCTGCATCAACTGGAACAAGAACGCGGGACTGCACGCGAGAAGAAGCGCGGACGCCAACCCCACGCGGCGCGCGAATCGAGCGCCGAGCACGTACGTCGACCACACCAGCAGCACGCCAAAGAGCGGAACGACGACGAAGGGAAGGCGCGACTCTCCCGCCCGGCCCACCCAGACAAAGGGCACCATCGCGAGCGAGAGTCCCGCGGGACAGATGGGCGCGGCGGCGCCGCGAACGATCGGTGATGGGATGTGCCCCGCAGGGGCAAACGTCAGCGGCGCATCAGGCCACGGCGCCTCGAGCGCGAGGGGGTCGACAGCACGCAGCTGGCCAGTCGCCCATGCGTGCGCCTGGTGGACGTAGCAGTACGAGTCGGAGCCACCCGCCGCAAACGTTCCCCAATGGATGCCTGCTGCAAAGACCGCGAAGAGCAATGCAGCAAGCGCGAGTCTCAGCGAAACCTCTCCTTGAACAGCACTTCGAGCGCCCGAATACCGTCCCGCCAGCCGATCTTCTTGCCCTGTGCGCGCGAACGAGGCTCGAATTTCACCGGCAACTCGTGAATCCGATGGCCGTGCCGCAGCACGCGAGCCGTGATTTGCGGCTCGATGTCGAACCGATTGGCGTCGAGTTGGAGCGAACGCGCGACCTCGGTGCGCATGATTTTGTAGCAGGTCTCCATGTCGGTGATCGAAGACCCGAACAGGAGGTTGGTCGCCGTCGTCAGCGCCCGATTGGCGGCGATCGTGATCCAGGGTGCCGCAGGGCGCCCGGCGAGAAATCGTGAACCGTAAACGACGGCGGCTTCACCGCGCAGGATTGGTGTAACGAGTACGGAGAGTTGCTGCGGATCGAGCTCGAGATCCGCATCCTGGATGGCGACGATCGTGCCGTGGGCTTCGCTGAACCCGCGGCGGATCGCCGCTCCCTTGCCGGCGTTCGGTTCGGCGTGGATGATTCGGATTCCCGCTGCCGGCTGCCCGCTCCCCATGCCGGGATCCCGAACCCCGAACCCCGAGTCCCGAATCCCGTCCAACACTTCCCTGGTTCCGTCGGTCGAGCCGTCGTTGACGACGATGATTTCGCGGGCGACGGGCAAATCGATGGCGATCAGCCGGTCGATCACCGAGCGAACCGTTCGAACCTCGTTATAGACAGGTACGACGATCGAGAGGAGTTCCGCGCGTGGCGAACTGGAGCTCACCGTCGACGAGCCGGAGTCGGCGTTCGTTTCGGTGGCGCGGGCCGATATTCGAGCATGACGTTGCTGACGATGGCGACCGGCTGTCCTGGCAGCAGGAAGTTGTCGACGCCGTCCAGCCGCTCCACGATCAGCTTTTCCCCAAGAATGCTGACCCGCTCTTCTCCCTCGGGAATTTCAATCGAAATTGGCTCGGTGCCGGTCGGCGCGACGGCTTTGACACCGCCCGGTCCTGCGCCACCGCCGATGCGATCGACGAGATCGCTTGCCGCGCGGAATTCGTTCTGCACGACCGCCCGCGACAGCAGCGTGTTGTCCATCGTCAGCACGCCAACCGTGGCGGTGTAGCGTCGGTACGCGCGATTCGACTTGATCAGCTCCTCCGAGTACATGTGGCGATTATGCAGGTCGAAGCTGATTCGTGCCGGTCCCACATGCGGCGGGACGTCCACGAGAATGCCGTCTGCCGGATCGCGACCCGTCAGCACGTCGCAGAAGGTGCGGTGGGTCTGCACGCCCTGCCCGAGCGGATTCGGGCACATGATCGCGGCCTCTTCCGTCTTGAGCGGCGGCAGCGGAGCCGGCCGGCGTGCCGGCGTGCGGGCGGGCGTTCTTGGCGTGCGCGTCTGAGGTGGCGACTGCGCGCCCGGGCGCGAGGCCGAGCCGGTCTGCGCGACGAGCGGCACCGACGCGGCGAGCGCAACGAGCGCAATGCCCAACGCCGCAGGCAACCACCACTGGGCGTCGAGCCTCGAGCATCGCGCTTTGAGCATTTGGGTCAATCGCTGACGCATGCAAGGCCGGGCGAGGGCACCATCGACGTCGCGGTCAGACCGCGTACCTTCACCAGCTCCAGGAATTCCATTCGCGTGCGCGCGTTGTCCCTGAACGCGCCCAGCATCGCGCTGGTAATCGCGAACGAATTCTGCTTCTCCACCCCACGCATCGACATGCAGAGATGCGTCCCTTCGCACACGACCGCCACGCCGAGCGGATCGACCTTCTCGCGGATCGTCTCGGCAATCTGATTGGTCATCCGTTCCTGGATCTGGAGCCGCCGCGCAAAGACGTCAACCAGACGCGGAATCTTGCTGAGACCGATGACCCGTTTACGAGGGATGTAAGCGACGTGGCACTTGCCGAAAAAGGGGAGGAGATGATGCTCACAGAGCGAGTAGAAATCGATGTCCTTGACGATCACCATCTCGTTGTAATCGACGGTGAACAGTGCGTCGTTGAGGACATCATCGATGTCGGCGTCGTAGCCGGCGGTCAGGAATCGCAGCGCCTGTTCGACGCGCGCCGGCGTGCGGACGAGCCCTTCCCGATCGGGATTCTCACCGAGCTCGATCAGGAGGCGCCTGACCAGATCCTGCACCCTCGTATTCTACAACGCCCGTTTTTCAATGCTCCGAGTCGGCACGGCAAGTCGATCGAACGAAATAAAATAGTCAGACTTGCGCGCGCTACCCCCGGCCGTAGCTGTCCTCCGTCATCGCAACTTCCGCCTGATCTGGATCGGCCTTCTGCTGTCGTTCACGGGATCGTTCATGCAGAACGCGGCACTGCTGTGGAACGTGTCGCTGCTCGTCCCCGCGGACCGCAAAGGCCTGGCCCTCGGAATCGTCGGCCTCGTCAGGGTCGTCCCGATCGTCATCTTCTCGATGATCAGTGGCGTCGTTGCCGATGCCGTCGATCGGCGCCAGCTG
>Ga0310810_10008184_pt1 | contig 12010 bp, 8 predicted proteins | sample NCmetagenome_FD_207641 | JGI IMG/M metagenome (GOLD analysis project Ga0310810, IMG submission 207641) | Soil microbial communities from experimental microcosm in Duke University, North Carolina, United States - NC | ecosystem: Engineered > Artificial ecosystem > Soil microcosm > Unclassified ...
ATTGATTCTTCTCGCGCTCGTCTTGCTCGCCGCGCCGGCGAAGCCGGCGCCGCCGACATTTCGCGTTGACTCAGCCTGGCCGCAGGTTCCCGCCACATGGCAGTTCGGCCAGGTCGCCAGTGTTTCGGTCGATGGTGACGATCACGTCTGGGTGCTGCAGCGACCCGGCACGCTCGGCGCGGACGAGAAGAGCAAGGCGGCACCACCCGTCATCGAGTTCACACCAGAGGGACGCGTCGCTCGCGCGTGGGGCGGGCCTGGTGCCGGTTACGAGTGGCCGTCATCGGAGCATGGCATCTACGTCGATCCGAAAGGCTTCGTGTGGATCGGTGGCAACGGGACGAACGACCATCAGATTCTGAAGTTCACGAAGGACGGCAAGTTCGTCATGCAGATCGGCCACGCGGGACGCAGTCGCGGCAACGCCGATACCGAGAACCTCAATCAACCCGCAGACACATTCGTGCACGCGGCGACCAACGAGCTCTTCGTCGCTGACGGCTACGGCAATCGTCGCATCATCGTCTTCGACGCGGATACCGGCCGGTTCAAGCGGATGTGGGGCGCGTTCGGGAACAAACCAACCGACGATCCACCCAACCCCGCATTGCCTGATGCGGATCCGCAGGGCGCGTCACAGTTCGTGCAGCCGGTTCATGCGGCGCGCGTCTCGAAGGACGGCCTCGTGTATGTGTCGGACCGCGGCGGCAAGCGCGTGCAGGTCTTCAGGCTCGACGGCACTTTCGTCTCGCAGGTGTTCATCGGACGCGAGTGCAAGGCACCTGACTGCGGCAACGGATCGACCGCCGCGAGCACCGCATTCTCAACCGACGCTGCACAGCGCTTCCTGTACGTCGGCAACCGCAGTCAGGCCAAGGTGATGGTGTTCGAGCGGCGAAGTCTGACGCTGCTCAACACGTTTGGCGAGTGGGGTTCAGCGCCGGGTCAGTTCGGCACGCTGCACCACATGGCCGCCGACTCGAAAGGCAATCTCTACGTGACGGAGGTCACCCCGCTGCGTCCGGAGAATCGGCGGGTGCAGAAGTTCGTGCTCACGACACCCCGATCGGGTCCATAATCGGGCGCGAAAAAGGGAGGGCATCATGCGCACAGTGTTCGGCGTCCTCGTTCTAGGCGTCGCGACGATTCTCACGGCGGGCGTGCTTGGAGCCGCTGGCGATCCGCCTGGATGGGCGTACGCGATTCCCCCGGCACCACCCGGCGGAGCCGCTCCCGCAGCCGCTCCTGCGGCACCCGATCCCAAACCGCTCACGCTGCCCGGCAGCACGTTGAGTTTCCCGCTGGCCAACATCCGCGATGCGTTTGGTCCGGCCGATTGGTTCCCTGGCGATCATCCGACGATGCCCGAAGTCGTCGCGAAGGGACGCCGGCCTGACGTGCGCGCCTGCAGCCTTTGTCACTATCCAAACGGCAAAGGTCGTCCCGAGAACGCCGGCGTGGCTGGTCTGCCCGTCGCGTATTTCATTTCGACGATGCACGACTTCAAGAGCGACGTGAGGAAGAGTGCGGAGTCGCGCAAGGCGAACACCAACGTCATGATCCAGATCGCGAAGGGCATGACCGAGGACGAGATCAAGGCGGCGGCCGAGTATTTCGGCTCGATGAAGTGGACGCCGTGGATCAAAGTCATGGAAGTCAAAGAGGTGCCGAAGACGCGCATCCAGGGCGGCATGTATCTGCGGCTCGAAGGCAAAGAGATGGAGCCGCTCGGCATGCGCATCATCGAGACGCCGGAGAACGTCGAGCACACCGAGACGTTGCGCGATCCGCGCTCGGGCTTCATCGCCTACGCGCCGATGGGCAGCATCAAGAAGGGCGAGGAGCTCGTCACGACGGGCGGCAAGGGCAAGACGGTGCAGTGCGCGTTCTGCCACGGCGCGGATCTGAAAGGCCTCGGTCCGGTGCCGGGTCTCGCGGGCCGCTCACCGAGCTACATGGTGCGGCAGATGTATGACATGCAGGCTGGCGCGCGAAAGGGTGTGTGGACAGATCTGATGAAGCCCGTCGTCGCGAAGCTCACCGACGAGGACTTCGTCTCGATAGCGGCGTATTTGTCGTCGAGAACGCCGTAGGTCAAAGGTCAAAAGGCAAAAGGCAAAGGGAAGGTCGCTACCGAGGTCCGTAATGCGGTAGTGCCTTTCCGACTTCGTAGGCCCCGAGGTCGGGTGCCTTCCCCGTGAAGTCGTCGTTGATGCCGGTGAGCTTCACGCCCGCATCAACGGCGGCCGATCCCTCGCGCAGTCGAAAGTCGAAGTCCGCCGGCTTGTAGAGCGTGCGCGGATCCGGTCCAGGCGGCGTCACCTTCACGAACACGTCGTAGTCGATCAGCACGCTGTGTGCGTCCTGTTTCGTCGCAGCGCTGTATTCCTTCAGCGTCTTGAATCGCCGCTGCTCGCGCGTTGTCGCCTCGAACCTACTTTGCTCTTGCGCCGACAGCTTCCCGGGCTCGCCCGGAAAGTTCGCGCGCATCGAGAACGCCGGCGTACTCCACTCGAACGAGAACTCGGCGCCTTCGTTCGGACGGAAGCCGTTGTAATCCGAGCTCGAGTAGTTGGTGTTGGTCTCAACCGCGAACGTCTCGAGCGTGTCGCTCTTCCCGAGGATCAGATTGTTGCGATAGTGGACGTTCGAGGCCGCGAGCAGCATCGGCTTCACCGGCGCAATCAACGTGTTGTGCCAGACGATGATCCCCGATGAGGACGCGGTGAACTTGACCGCACCGCCTTCGGGCGCGTGGTAGACGACGTTGCGGATGAAATACACCGGACCGCCGAATGCGGGTTGGACACTGAGCGCGCGGTGGCCGTGGTTGAAGCAGCGATTACGGAAGATGCGGATGTTGTGTGCGCCGCCGTCGGCCTCGATGCAGTTGTCTTCGACGTTGCTGATGTCGTTGCCGTAGAAGTCGATCGACACCGGTAGACGGTCGCGAATCGGTTGCGGAGTGCCGTCGGGATTCCCGTACGTCGCGACGTCCACGCCGTCGTGGAAGTTGGCGATCGAGTTGTAGGCGACGACATGCCCTGAGCCGTAGACCTTCACGGCGTATTCAGAGACGAGTTTCGGGTTGAACTCCGGCAGGTTCGTCCACGTGCGGCCGGTGAATCCCATCAGGTAGTTGGGATTGAACCGACCAATCATCACGTTGTCGGCGATGTAGTAGTCCTTCGAGCCTGACCAGTCGGTGTAGATCGCGCGGCCGACGTTCTCGAAGCGCATGCGCTTGATCGTCAGGCCGCTCGAACCGGTGATGTTCTTGAGGCCGCCCTGAAAGGCGAGCTCGGTATTTCGAATCGTCAGGCCCTCGAAGTAGTTGTAGTTTGCAGCCATGACGTTGAACAGGTTGTAGGCGTTGTCGCCGTCGAAGATCGCCTGCCCATCGCCAGCGCCCTTGATGACGATCGGCTTGTCGGCGGTGCCGCTCTGCGTGAGGAAGTACGTGCCGCTCGACACGGTGCCGAGTCCGCCGCCATAGCGATAGCGGTCGTCCTTGTACACGCCGGCATGCACGAGGATCACGTCGCCCGGCTGCACGCGAGCCGGATAGGTGTTGAAGTTGTCCGAGTGCGATGAGCCTGTGTAATACGCGGCGAGGAGTCCTGTGAACGCCGGCTGCTGCCGCTCGCCCTTATAGTCGGGCGGATAGACGTGATAGACCTTGCCGCCGGTCGCCGGCATCGGCTCGACGCGCGTGCGCACGGAGACGATGCGCTCGGTCTTGCCGCTCACGCCGTCGGGATCTGAGAGCACGAAGCGAGCTTCGTAATTGGTGCCTGGCTCGAGATCGAAGACGCTGCCAGCGAAGCCGTTCGGCGTCATGTACTGCAGGGCGTTCTCGTTGATGCGCTCGTTGCCGATGCGCAGCAGCGGAGGGCCGGCCTTCCACGTCTGCTCGCCCGCCTTGCGATAGGAGACAGCGACCTGCGCGTTGCGGTTGTCGTCGCCATCAACGTGCCATTCGAAGCCGAGCGAGAGCAGCGTCGGCGGTTCGGTGATGAGCTCACCGGCCGTTGTCCTGTCAGCCGCGTGAGCCGTCGCAGCGAAGATCAGCGAGCCCAGAGCCCAAAGCCCGGTGCCTAAAGCCCGGCGCCGAGTAGTGCGTTTCATTGCGCGTATTATGCTCTCGTGTCCGCGTACTCGTTCGACAACCTCGTTGTCGATGCCGTTGCCCGCCGGGTCACGCGCGACGGCGAGCTCGTCCCGATTCCCGATCGGCACATCGGCGTCCTGCTCCATCTGCTCGCCCACGCGGGAACAGTTGTTTCGAAGGATCAGCTGATCGCATCGGCATGGGATGGCCTGGCTGTCACCGACAATAGTCTTGAGCAGGCGATCTCGGGATTACGACGCGTGCTCGGCGACAGCCCGGCTGGCACTCCGTACATTCAAACCATCCCCAGGCAGGGCTATCGCTTTAATGGGACCGTCACACGAACGGCGACGCGCGCTTCAGACGACTCGCTCGAGGCGCTGCTGGTTCCGCATCGCGCGTGGATTGAAGGACGCGCCGCGCTCGAGACGCTCGAGGCCGAGCAGATCCGTCGCGCGCGCGGCGTCTTCGAGGGTGTGTTGCGAAGTGCACCAGATCAGGCCTCCGCGCACGTCGGTCTCGCCAACGCCTGCATCATGCAGTTCGAGATGACGCGCGCCGATGAATCACCGGACGCTGCGGCACTGACGATGGCGGGGCAGCATGCGCGCGAGGCATGCCGTCTCAGTCAGGACTATGGTGAGGCGTGGGCGACGCTCGGGTTCGTGCTCGATCGCACCGGTCAGCACACCGATGCGCTCGCCGCGTCGCGTCGTGCTGTGACGCTCGAGGGCGACAACTGGCGTCACCATCTCCGGCTCGCGTACGTGAGCTGGGGGGAAGAGCGGCTGCGCGAAGCGCGCCGCACGCTGGCGCTGCTGCCTGGCTTTCCGCTCGCGCATTGGCTCTCAGCGACGGTGCACGTCGCACGACAGGCATTCGATGAGGCCGAGCGCGAACTCGACGCCGGAATCGCGAGTCAGGCGAGTGAGCAGACCGGGCCGTCGCGCTTCAGCAGCGTGGCGCTGCACTGGCTGCGCGGTCTGCTGTATCTCGCGCGAGGCGACGAACCTCGCGCGCTCGCATCGCTCGAACGGGAACTCTCGTTCGAGTCGAGCGGTCACCTGTATGCGCGCGAGTGCTGCGCGAATACCTGGTACGCGATTGGTGCACTGCACGCGCGGAAGCAGCGGCGAGCTGAGGCTGTCGCGGCATTTCAGCAGGCGTTGACACGCGTCGCGAAGCATCCGCTCGCGAATCTCGGGCTGGGCATTCTCAAGGCCGGTGCGCCGATGCCCGCTGCTGTCGGTGTGTCAGCGCCGTCGTTCGACGCCGCCGTTGGCCAGGCGGCACTTCTCGTCATGGCTGGCGATCCGGAAGATGCAATGCGTCTGGTTGAGCACGCGCTGAGCGTCGCGCCGTCAGGCAATGCCGGCTGGCTGCTTCCCATCGAGCCGCTGTTGAATGTGGCGTCGGCGCCGGACACGTGGGCGCCTGCGCTGGCGCGACTCCGCACACGGGCGGCCTGAGGATCATTGAAGATTTGTGATCTTTGATTCGGTGATTGGTTGTTGATTGTTGATTCCTGATTGTTGATTGGGCTTCAACCGGCCGTGCACGAATCACCAATCGACAATCGACATTCAACAACGATTCAACAATCACAAATGCTCTTCAGCACTGCACGCGGTGCAGCACGCCTTGCCGCCCCTGCGCTGTCTCCGATCCGATGATCAGCGTCTTCTCGTCGAGAAAATCGATTGCCTCGCCTTGCGGCTCGATCTCACCGAGGAAGCACGGCTTATGAAGGTCGCGCCATCGGTTTCCCTGCGGCGTCGTCTCGAGGGCGAAGAAGAAGATCTCGCTGTAGGTTCTGACGGCGAGCGTCATGCCATCGGGCGACATTGCCGCCGCCGTGACCCATCGGCCGAGCCCCTGATCTGGCGAGATTCCTGTGTTGCCCTGAGATGTCGCCGTCAGGATCTCCTGGCTCGCTATCGCGTTGGCGATATCGCCCTTTGTGAAGCCGAAGAACGAGATCGTCGGCGTACGTCCTTTGCTGACGATGGTCACGTCGCCATTGGGGAGCACGCCGATGGCCTCGGTATCTTCGGGCTCGCCGGGATAGCGAAAACGAAACGATCGCGCTTTCACCGACATCGGCTGGTCGGGGGTTTCGCCGCTGATTGACGGCTCATCGACGACGTAGATCGTGAGGACCTCTCGCGCGCGACTGTTGTTGCCGGTGTCGGCGATGTAGAGGCAATGAGTCGTTGCGCCGTCTTCGGGGCAAGGACCGCCGGCGATGTCTTCCCAGTCAATCGCTTCCGCATCGAGGACGGCGACCTTCGCCAGAAGCGTCCCCTTTTGGTCGATCGCATACAGCGTCGGCGTGTCGCCTGAATCGTTGTGCGCCCATAACACGCCAGGTTGGGTCCGGCTCACCACCACCCCCGACATTTCGCGCAGTTCCGGCGGGAGCGGCCCGAGCTCTTCGAGGACGTGCGGCGCATAGGCGCGCCCGCGCTCGAAGTAGGCCGTTCGGGCCCGGCTTTCGAGCTGGTACTCGATCCACGGCCGGAAGGCGAAGCCCGCCCCACCGAGGACGAGAAACATCAGAAAGAGTTTTGCCGCGCGGGACACTGCCTGAATTCTATCTTGTGTGTTCTCCTTGTTTACCGAGAGGAGCAGGAGTATGCTCCGCTCTCGGTAACCGTGTGGAGCAAGTGCACAGGGTGAAGTGCAAAGTGAGAAGTGCAAAGTGAGAAGTTATGTGGCGACGACGGAATCGTGACCACGAGCTCGACGAGGAACTGCGCGATCACCTCGAGCGGCAGATTGAGGAGAACGTCCGGAGCGGCATGGCCGCTGACGACGCGCGTCGTCAGGCCCTCCTGCAGTTCGGCAACGTGCCGCTGGTGAAGGAAGACACGCGCGCCGTCTGGACGCGTGTCGGTGTCGAGCAGTTTCTGCAGGACCTGCGATTCGGCGCCCGCATTCTCACACGGTCTCCGGGACTGAGCGCGACCGCCGCGATCCTCATTGCGCTGGTTATCGGGATCAACACCACGATCTTCTCGGCGGTCAACAGCACGGTGCGTCGCCCAGCAGCCGGCGTCACCGCAGACGATCTCGTGCGGGTCGCGCTGGCCGATCGGCCCGGGGCCCCGTTCATCAGCTTCCCGGACTACCTCGAGTATCAGAAGCAGACGAAGACATTGCGGGCGCTCACAGCCTTCACGAATCGCCGCGTGACGCTGACGACCGATCGCGGCAGCTATGCGGTGTTCATCGCTGCCGTGGACGCCAACTACTTTGAGACCGTCGGCGTATCGGTCGCGCGCGGCCGTTCGTTCGATGTGTCGGAGAAGACCATTGGCCCGTCAGGCCTCACGGCCATCATCAGCGACCAGGCGTGGAAGAACTACTTCGACAGTGACTCTCAGGTCGTCGGCCGCAGTATCGAGGTCAACGGTTGTCCCGCCACGATCGTCGGCGTAGCGCCGCCGATGTTTCGCGGCATGGGACTCACTGAGCGGTCGGATGTCTGGCTCCCTCTGCTCGCGTTCTGGCAAGGCGTGATGCCCGATGACGCCCGCGCGGTGACCGATCGCAACATCGCGACCGTGGATCTCGTCGGCAGATTAGCGCCCGGACGACGTGTGTCAGAGGCGCAGGCTGAATTCTCAACGATCGAGGCGCGGCTCCGGCTCTCGCATCCCGCCGCCGAGCGACACCCCGTGAGTGTCGTGCGCTACACGGGCACGGCTGGCGGGGTTGCCCCGGCTATCATGCCCGCGTTCCTCGCACTGTTTTCGATCGTCACGCTGCTCACGGTGTTCATCGTGTCTGCGAACGTCGCCAATCTGATGTTGACGCGCAGCATGGCGCGACAGCGCGAGACGGCCCTCCGTCAATCGCTCGGTGCGTCTCGACTGCGCATCGTCAGACTGCTGCTCGCCGAGGGGCTGTCGATTTCGCTCGTCGCCTGGGCTGCCGCATGCCTGATGACCATCTGGGCGGTGCGGATGATTCCGCAGCTGCTACCGCCGACACCATTGAGTGAAAGCGGATTGAACATGGCTCCCGACTGGCGGGTCGTGTCGTACGCGATGGCGCTCGCGGCGATCGGCACAGTCGCGTTCACACTGGCGCCGGCGCTGCGCGCGTGGAAACAGGATCCGTTGCCATGGCTGAAGGCTGGAGAGCAGAGTGTCGCGCCGGGCCGTTCGCGCCTGTCGAGTGCGCTCGTCATTCTGCAGCTCGCATTCTCAGTCGTGCTGCTGACCGGAGCCGGTCTCGCCAGCCGATCGGCGGCCATGATGCAAGTAGACGTTGGATTCGACTCCCGGGACTTGCTGATCGTGCGGGTGAGCACCGCTGGAAGCGCACGCTCGCGCGAGGCGCATCTTTCACTCACCGACCAGGTGCGTGAGCGCTTCACACGCATTCCGGGTGTGCAGTCCGCCTCGTACTCCGAATTCCCGGCGCGGGGACCCGCGCGCATGCTGGGTTCCGCGCCGCCGGCGATCGCCACGGTCTATCCAGTCGGGCCCGACTACTTGAAGGTGTTCGGGCTTCGTCTGATCGCGGGTCGAGCGCTTCGGCTTGACGACTACGCGGGAGTCACGACGGTCGCGGTCGTGAACCAAAACCTTGCGGATGCGCTTTGGCCTGGACAAGCCGCGGTCGGCCAGACGATGCAGTTCGGTCCTGAGCGGCAGCGCATCGAGATCGTTGGTGTGGTCGCCAATGCGTTCGTAGCCGGCTTCAACCCGGAGCGTCCCGAGGCCAAGCCGAATTACGCCTTCGTGCCGACCCCGCGGAATGCGTTGGTGTCGGCCGCGGGCGGCGGCGAGATGACGCTGTACGTGCGGCATGGTGGCAACCTCGAAACGGTCGCTGGTGCGATTGGACCCACGCTCCGCGACCTCGATCGCCGCATCTCCATCGTCTACATGCGCACGATGGACGAGCAGCTCGACTCGCTGACGTTGTCAGCGACGATGATCGCTCGCCTGCTCGGTATCTTCTCGGTCGTCTCTCTCGTCATTGCCGCGATCGGTCAGTACGCGGTCGTTGCGTTCAACATGCGACGCCGCGTTCGAGAGTTCGGTGTGCGCATCGCGCTCGGCGCGTCCGCGAGTCAGGTGCTCGGGGGCGTGCTGCGCGAAGGATTGTGGCTGACGGTGATTGGTTTGGTCTGCGGTCTGGCGCTGAGTGTCGCGGTCGCGGTGGCCGCTCGCAGCGTGCTCTTCAACGTCACGCCGACCGACCCGCAGACCTACGCCGGTGTGTTCGCGATTCTCACCGTCGTGTCGCTCCTTGCGTGCTGTCTACCCGCACGCGGCGCGTCACGAGTCGATCCCGTGCGGGCGCTGCGACAGGAGTAGCCGGTTGTCCTCGCGAGCCGAGGCTGAGGTTGCGGTGCGGACAGATTCTGCGATGATTCGTGTATGGCGGCTAAGACGACCTCGTGGCTCACCCGCGCACGCGTCTTTCGCACCCTGCTGTCCGACATCCATTTGGCGATACGGCTCCTGAGAGAGCCGCTGGTTCCGACGTATCTGAAGGTCGTGCCGTTTGCGGCGGTCGCGTACGTCCTGTCACCACTCGACTTCATTCCCGATTTCATTCCGATCGTCGGTCAATTGGACGACATCGGTTTCCTGATACTCGGGCTCAAGCTGTTCCTACGGCTGTGCCCCGCCGACGCGATCGCCTTTCATCGGGACGCAATCGTCGAGCACCGGCCGTTCGCGCCGATGTCCCCGGCGGACCAGGTCATCGACGCCGAATTTCACCGGAATTAGCGATCGGATCAGTCGGAGACGAGCCTGACCCACACGATGCGCTCTTCATCCAATTGCTCGAACTGAATGTCAGCCACCGTGTAGATCGTCCCAGGGGAAACGCGCGCGCCCGTGAGGTCGCTGACATTTCGTTCATGTCCACGAGTCGTGGGCGACACATCTCGAAGCTCCTCGCCCCGCCAGCCGAAGTCGAGAATCCGTGCGTGGCTTTCCTTCGCGACGCGGATGCGATCGTTACGCAGTGGTAGGAACCTGTCAGCCGATGGCTCGTCCACGAATTCGAAAGGCTGGTCCTCTTTCCATTCGTTGCCGCGAAGAGTTATCGAGCCAAGCGGTACCCATGCGGTCTTGTAGCGGAGTTCTTTGAGCGATCGCGTCGGTTCCGTTGAATCGTACTGGCGATACCGCGAGTAGCGTTGATAGATGTCGCGAAGCTGCTGTAGGGCCGTCCCAATCGTTGCACCATCTCGAAAGCCAAGGTCGAGGTCGTCATACCATTCAACCTGACTGTTCCTCACTGGCGCTAACCGCACGTCGTCCAACACGAACCGTCCCAGCGTCTCGTCGAAGTTCATGAAGGCGAGGTACTCGTCGCCGAGGTGCAGTTTTGTCTTCATGGCGTGCAACGGAATCGAGACGCCACGTTGCCACTGAGCTCGAGACGTGTGGACGACGTCGAGGATCGTCGCTGATGCTTCGTTGGCTGTGTAACACGAATCCCGACTCTCGATGAACCTGTCGAGACCATGCTCGGTCACCCGCAAATAGACCACGACATCCGATGTCAGTAACTGATTGAGCGATGTATCGCCGACGGTGTGGACTTCTTCAAGACAGCCGACCTTCAACGTCAGGTCAACCGTGGTAGTCGTGTCCGCTGTGACGACTACGCCTTCCAGCTGTTGGTTCCTGAAACCGGGCAAGGTAGCGGTCAGAGCATAGGTTGCAGAGCCGATCTTCTCGAACGCATAGCGGCCCATCCCGTCGGTGACCGTGAATTGAGACTCGCCATTCGCGATGATCGCGACAGTGACGCCGGGTAATACGCTCGACGTCGTGTCGACGATCGTTCCGTCGATCCGGCCCGTTGCCGCCGTCTGGCCGTGAATCGTCGCTGCGGTGAGCAGTGTCACCGCGACGGCAAGATGCAGCCTGGAAGAACGCATTGGCTTCTCGTCGTTTCTCCGCCCTATTCTCGTCGATCAGAACTTTTCAGGAGTTCCGTCAAGACTTCGCACCAAGCAGGCGCCGACCATGGAACTCATGGAGGTGCCTATGCGCGCTGCTGTTCTGACGATGTTCGTCCTTGGATTGGCTGTACCTGCCGCGGCCCAGACGGAGAACGTGGTGAATCCGCCGCCGCCGGTCAGAAGTGTGAATCTGTCAGGTCCTCGCTTTGGCTTCACGTCCTTGAGTCAGGGCATCGTAGACAAGCTGGCCACGGAACATGACATCGTCGTCCGCTCCGGAATCACGCAGTTCGGTTGGCAGTTCGAAAAGCAGTTCTACAGCAAGGCCGGTGGCCTCGCGGCGGTGAACGAGTTCGTGTTTCTCCTTGGCGGTCTCGAGCAGGGCGTGACGTTGCCGAGTGCGAGCTGGATAGTCGGGCTGCGATCGCCGAGCGGCTTGGAGTTCGGTATCGGCCCGAACGTAACTCCCGCCGGTGTCGCCCTCGCCGTTGCGGGAGGCGTCACGTTCCGGTCTGGCGCGCTCAACGTGCCGGTCACGTTCGCCGTCGTTCCCTCAAAGGATGGGATGCGGGTGAGCATGCTCACCGGCTTCAACTTTCGCGGGCGGCGGTAACCCTAATCATGCGAGTTCATCTAAGCATCGCGCTGCTGCTCGGTGTCACGAGCAGCGTGTTTGCGCAAACGAGCGAGGTCCGGCTACAGCCGCAGACGAACGAGGTCCGGCTGAAGCCGGACACTACACAGCAGACCATTGCCGGATCGGCCGGGTGCTGGCCGGTGACGAGCCGCGATCAGGTTGTTGTCCACCTGGACGATGGACCTGCGCGCAAGGGGACCCTGCTGTGCATGGGGCCCGAGGAGATCGTGCTGACGGGGAGCGGGACGCTTCCCCTCAGCAAGATCCAGAAGATCGAGAAACCGAGGGACGGCATCCTCGACGGCATGCTCAAGGGTGC
>Ga0310810_10008185_pt1 | contig 12009 bp, 12 predicted proteins | sample NCmetagenome_FD_207641 | JGI IMG/M metagenome (GOLD analysis project Ga0310810, IMG submission 207641) | Soil microbial communities from experimental microcosm in Duke University, North Carolina, United States - NC | ecosystem: Engineered > Artificial ecosystem > Soil microcosm > Unclassified ...
CCACAGAAGTGGTGATCGGGCTCGTGCCGATCGGGCTCGTGGCCATCGGCGCCTACCGCGCCGGCCCGCTCGCGAGCCCGGAGCCGGCGGCCACCGCGAGGGCGACGGCTGCGACCCGGCTACCGCTCGGAGAGCGGGACGTACTTCAGGTCGATCCCTCCCGTGTAGTCGGAGCGCGGCCGGATCAGGCGGTTGTTGCCGTGCTGCTCGAGCACGTGCGCGGTCCAGCCCGCGATGCGGCTCATCGCGAAGATCGGCGTGAACTGGTCGGTGGAGATGCCCATCGCCGCGTAGGCCGCCCCCGAGTAGAGGTCCACGTTCGGGAAGATGTGCTTCTCGGCGCCCACCACCCGGACCACCGTGTCGAGGATCTGCACCTTGCTGGTGTCGCCCACCTGCTGGCCGAGCTCGAGGGCCAGGCGCTTGAGGTGCTTGGCCCGCGGGTCCTCCACGCGGTACACCCGGTGCCCGAAGCCCATGATGCGCGCCTTGTCGGCGAGCGCCTTGCGGATCCACGCGTCGGCCTTGGCGGGGTCCTTGATCTTCTCGACCATCAGCATGACCTGCTCGTTGGCTCCCCCGTGGAGCGGACCCTTGAGCGCGCCGATGCCCGAGACGACCGCGGAGTGCACGTCCGACAGGGTGGCCGCGGTCACGCGCGCCGCGAACGTGGACGCGTTGAACTCGTGGTCCGCGTGCAGGATGAGCGCGGTGTCGAAGGTCTTGGTGGCGAGCGGCGTCGGCTTGTTGCCGCTCATCATGTACAGGAAGTTGCCGGCCAGGTTCAGGCGCGGATTCGGCGCCACCGGGGCCTTGCCGCGCCGGATCCGTTCCCAGGCCGCCACCAGGGTGGGCAGCTGGGCGGTCAGGCGCAGGGACTTGCGGAGGGTCGCCTCGCGACCGTTGTCGGCCGCGTCCGGGTCGAAGGCGGAGAGCGCGGACACGCCGGTCCGGATCACCTCCATCGGGGTCGTCTTCTTGGGGAGCGTCTTGAGCATCGCGATCAGCTTCGGGGGGAGCTTCCGGTTCGCGGTGGACGCGAGCGCCTTGAGGTGCGCGTCCAGCTCCTTGCGCGACGGCAGCCGGCCCTGCCACAGGAGGAAGGTGACCTCCTCGAACGTGGACTGCGCCACCAGATCGTCGACGTCGTAGCCCCGGTAGATCAGCCGGCCCTTGTGGCCATCGATGAAGCAGATCTCCGACGGAGAGACGACGACGTCCTCGAGACCGGCCTTCAGGGGATTGACCGCGGCGTCCGTCATGGTGGTCCGGTTCTCCTTGGTGGCGGATGGAAACGGACCCGTTCTACCACACGCCCCCCGTGACTTCAAGGCAGCCCTCCCCTACACTGCCGGGCGTGCGCGAGCCCGCTCCCGACGTCGTCGACTTCTACGATCGCCACCCGATCAACGAGACGCAGGTGCTGGAGGCCGCGCGCGACCACGCGGCCGCGCGCGGCCCGCTGGGCCCCGAGGACCTGTGGCGGTGGGACCAGGATCACTACGGCGGCCTGCAGGCGGTCGAGACGCTCGCGCGGCGGGCCGGCATCGGCCCCGGGATGGCGGTGCTCGACGTCTGCGCGGGCCTCGGCGGGCCGGCCCGCGTCCTGGCCTACCGCTTCGGCGCCCGGGTGACCGGCGTCGACCTCACCCACTCGCGCTGCGCCGCGGGCGCGCGCCTCACCGCGCTGGTGCGCCTCGACCCCCTGGTCCGCCACGTCCGCGGCGACGCGCAGGTCCTGCCCTTCCGGGCGCGCGCCTTCGACGCGGCGGTCAGCCAGGAGGGCCTGCTGCACGTGCCCGACAAGGCGGCGGTGCTCACGGAGTGCGCGCGGGTGCTCCGGCCGGGGGCGCGGCTCGCGTTCACCGACTGGATCGCGCGCCCGCGCCTCGAGGACAACGAGCGCCGCCGGCTCTTCGAGTGGATGGCCGCGGTGAGCCTGCAGGGCATCGACGGCTACCGCGGGCTGCTGGCCCGCGCCGGCTTCGAGGGCATCGTCGCCGAGGACCTGTCCCCGGAGTGGATCGGCATCCTGCAGGAGCGCCTGCGGATGTACCGGGGCCTCCGGGAGCGGACCGTCGCGCGCCTCGGGCCGGCGCGCTACGACGAGTACAACCAGCTCTACGCCTTCTTCGTGGGGCTCGTGGAGGCGGGCAAGCTCGGCGGCGCGCGCTTCAGCGCAGCAGCCGGTCGAGCGCCTTCCTGAGGTCCTGCGGCTCCTTGAGACGCACGTCGGTGGGCACGATGGACAGCGCGCCCGGGCCGCCCGCCACGCGCGCCTTCACCCGGTTCGTGCCCTGGGTGACGGTGACGTCCATCGCGGTCCGGCCGTCCACGAGGCCGTAGGTGCCGGCCCCGGTGACCCGGACGTCGCGCGCCACGTAGACCAGGTCGTTGGTGCGCGCCACCCCGCCGGCGATCGTGTAGGTGGCGGTGATCGAGTCGAAGTTGAGCGGTGACCCGCTCGCGGGCCGCCCGCGTGCGCCCGGCGCCAGGGTGGTCGACACCAGGTCGGTGAGGGCGAGGGCCTGGCTCACCGCGTTCAAGAGATCCGGCCCCACCACCCGCCCCGCTCCGATCGCGAGGCGGCCCGAGCCGCTCATGGACGGCAAGGCCTCCGGCAGCCGCACGCTCGCCTCGCCGGTCAGCTCGAGCGGGCCCGTCACCGCGTTGCGCTGGCACAGGTAGTCCACGAGGATCGGCTCGAGCTGCACGCCCTTGACCTGGATGTCCCGGAGGGTCGCGACGCGGGGCGGCCCCAGCGCGACCAGCAGCCGGAAGGCCACGGTCCCCTTGGCCACCTTGCCCTGCACCGTCTGGCTCTCCAGCTGCGGGGGCGCGAAGACCAGCGGGACGCGCACGTCGTCGAGAGTCAGCGATCGCGGCTTGGCATCCGCGCAGTGGGGCTGGTGCTGCGTCATCGTGAGCCGCTCGAAGGCCACCGCGCCGGTGGCGGTCAGCCGGGCGGCCGTGCCGGAGACCTGCACCCGGCCCTTGATCGGTCCGGACACCGCGGGCGCCGGGACGAGGGCGCCAACCACCGGTTGCACGTCGCGGCCTTCCACGTCCACGGTGGCCTTCACCTGCGCCTCGGTGACCGGGCGGCCGGGCGCGAGGCTCGCGCTCCCCTCCGCGATCGTGAGCTTGACGCCCCCGGGGCCCTTCGCCTCGCCGGTCACCCGCAGGGGCTCGCCCAGCGCCCCCTGTGTCAGCGTGAGGTTGATGGCCTCGAGGGTGAGCGGCGCGGCCGGCTTGCCTTCGCCCCCGACCTTCTCGTACTCGACCGTCCCGTTGGTGATGCGCACCCGCGAGAGCAGCACAGCCCCGGCCCCGGTGGCGCCGGATCGTCCGCCGCCCATGCGGGGCGGCCCGCCGGCGGCGGGCGGGCCCGACGGTCCGAGCGTGGCCACATTCAGGTGGCCGGCCGCGTCCTCCACCACGTGGATGCGGGGCGCGACGAGGGTGAGATCGGCCAGCTCCACGCGGCCCTGCAGCAGGGGCCGCAGCCGGATGCGCAGCCGGCCCTCGGCCACCGTCACGAAGGGGCCGGGGCCGAAGGCGGGATCCTCGGCCACCTGCAGCTCGCGCAGGCGCACGCTCGGCAGGGGCAGCGCGGAGATCGAGAGACCGCCGAACTTCACCGGGCGCCCCAGCGCGTGGCTGGCCGTCTGCTGGACGTAGGCCTGCATGGCCGGGCTGTCGAGCAGCAGGGGCACCGCGAGCAGCGCCCCCACCACCAGCACCCCGAGGGCGATCAGACCGATCAGCAGCCACTTGATCATGGCGGACCCGTCGCGCGGTCAGCCCGCCCGGGACGCGCGGCCCCGAGGGCGACCCACGCGCCCCGAGCGCGACCCGGGGGTCATGGAATGAGGAGGATCTTGCCTGTGGTCTTGCGGCCCTCGAGCTGCCGGTGCGCCTCGGCGGCCTGCTCGAGCGGGAACTGGTGCTCCACCCGCAGCTTGAGCTTGCCGTCGCGGATCCAGCCGAGCAGCTCGGTGGAGCGCTCCACGAGCTCGGCGCGGGTGGCGATGTGGTGGTTCAGGCTCGGCCGCGTCACGAAGAGCGAGCCGCCCGCGTTCAGCCGCTGGAGATCGAGCGGGCCCACCGGGCCGCTCGCCGCCCCGAACAGCGCCATGAGCCCGCGCGGCCTCAGGCAGTTGAGACCCTTGTCGAACGTGCTCGCGCCCACCCCGTCGTACACCACGTCCACCCCGCGCCCGCCGGTGATGCGCTTGACCTCGGGCTCGAAGTCCTGCTTGGTGTAGAGGATCACGTGGTCGGCGCCCGCTGCCTTCGCGAGCGCGGCCTTCTCCTCGGTGGACACGGTGCCGATCACGGTGGCGCCGCGCATCTTCGCCATCTGGCAGAGCAGCAGGCCCATGCCGCCCGCCGCCGCCTGCACCAGCGCGGTCTCGCCCTTCTTGAGCGGCCAGGTCGAGGTGACGAGGTAGTGGGCGGTGAGGCCTTGCAGCATGGCGGCCGCCCCGTCCTTGAACGAGAGCTGGGCGGGCAGCGCCACCAGCCGGTCGGTCGGCACCGCGAGGCTCTGGGCGTAGGAGCCGATCACCCCGGTCCACGCGACCCGGTCCCCGACCTTCACGTCGGACACGCCGGGGCCCACCGCGGTGACGGTGCCAGCGCCTTCCATGCCGGGGGTGAGCGGCAGCGGCGCCTTGTAGGCGCCGGTGCGGAAGTACACGTCGATGTAGTTGACGCCACAGGCCTCGAGCTTGACCTGGGCCTGGCCGGCGGCGGGCGCCGGGGCCGCGATGTCCTCCAGCTTCATGCTCTCCGGGCCGCCCGGAGCGTGGACGCGAATCGCCTTCATGTGTGGGTCCTCCTCAGACCTTGAGCAGGGTGCGGAGCTGGCCGACCACGTTCATCTTCGCCTCGATCATCCGACCGACCTCGTTCATCTCCTCGTCGAAGACCGCGAACACCGGGATCGCGCGGAACTGCCCGCGCTTGAGGTACTGGTCCATCACGTCGGGGCTGTCGTCGCGCAGAAACACGCGCATCTCCACGTCGGGCAGCCCGTCCACCAGCCGGGCCACCGAAGGGATCGTGCGGAGCGAGTCCGGGCACCAGTCCTCGGTGATCACCAGGATCTTGACCTTGCGCCCGAGGGCGCGCACCGCGTCGCGGTCCTCGGGACGGACCGGGGCCTCGGCGAGGAGCCGGGCGAACGCGTCGCGGTTGGTGTGCATCTGCGCCACGTACTCCGGAACCGTCAGGCCCTGGGCGAATCGCTCCGCGGTCACCATCAGCGCATCCGCGCGAGGTCGACGGTGAACTTCGCCACCGCCTGATCCTCCACGTCCCGCACCAGCAGCGTCACGGTGGACCGGGGATCGACCCCCGCGGCCGGGAACACGTAGAGGCACCGCGCGGTGTACTGCCCGTCGTCGCCGCGCAGCGCGGTGCGCTCGTTCTGCACGAACGAGGCCTTGATCTCCTGCTGCCGGGCGACCAGGGTCGGCGCATAGTGGCGCGCGAAATCGACGCGCCCGCCCCGCAGCGTCGCCCAGAACACGAGCTTGCCCTCCTGGTCCTTCAGCGCCGACTCCACGTCGCGCGGCTTGAGCTGCCGGTCCTGGAACGCCGAGTTGCGGGCGGCCAGGGCCAGGCGATGGAACGGGGTCATCACGGTGACGAGCTGGCCCGCGCCCGCGTCGACCCGCCACTCCCCGCCCCAGTTCTCTTCGGTCACGCTGCGCCGTCCCACCCGCACGGCCTCGTCGCGATCGCGGGGCGTGAGGGTGAACAGCAGAGCGTCGAGAGGAGGAACCCACGTGAGCGACAGGGCGGCGGCCAGCGTCGCGCACCACCACCGGCATGAGCGAGCCCGCCTCATGTGCTGCGCATTGTAGCACAGCGGTTGCGGGTCTCCGGACGCGAGGGTATCGTGAGCGCATGCGCCGGCTCGGGATGCGAATGCTCGGGCTCGCCCTCGCGGTGGTCCTGGGCGGCTGCGCCTCCGCGTTCCCCCGCGAGGTGATGCGTACCGTCGCCACCGCGGTCACGGCCGCCGACCTGCGCCGCGACCCGGCCGTCTACACGGGCGCGCGGGTGATCGTGGGTGGGGAGATCCTGTCGACCCAGCCCAAGACCGGCCAGACCGAGATCGAGCTGCTGGCCCGCCGGCTCCGCGACGACGATTCCCCGGAGCAGAGCGACCGCTCCCCCGGGCGTCTCCTGCTCCGCTCGCCCGACTTCCTCGACCCCGCGGTCTACGCCCCGGGGCGGCGGATCACGGTCATCGGCACGGTCAGCGGCGAGGAGGAGCGCAAGGTGGGCGAGCTGCCGTATCGCTACCCGGTGATCACGGTCGAGCGGATCCGGCTCTGGGCGCAGGACGTGGGGCAGTACGGGTCGTACTACCCCTGGCCCGGCTGGCCCTACGGACCCTACTATGGCCCCTACTACGATCCATACTATTTCGGGCCGCGCAGCCGCCTGTCGCCGCACGGCTGGTGGTGGTGAGGTCCCGCGGCCCGGCGGCGGTTACTTCCCGACCATCACCGAGCTGAAGGTCGTCGGGTCGAGATACTTCGCGGCGACGCGCTGCGCCTCCGCGGCGGTGACGCGGGCGATGCGCTCCTTGTAGCGATCCGGGTAGTCGAGCCCGAGGCCGAGCTCCTCCACGCCCCCGAGGAACCGGGCCAGCTTGCCGGACGTATCGAGCCTCAGCGGGAAGCTGCCGATGAGGTAGGACTTGGCCAGGTCGAGCTCCGCGGCGGAGATCGGCTCCCGGCCCATGCGGGCCATCTCCTCCCGCACCAGGCGCACCGCCTCGCTGACCCCGTCGGTGCGGGTCTGCAGCGAGACCAGATACGAGGCGCCGTACCGGCCCGGCTGCACGGCTGCGAAGATCGAGTAGGCCAGGCCCTTCTCCTCGCGCACCCGGGTGTAGAGCCGGGACGCCGAGCCGCCTCCCAGCACGTAGGTCGCGACCGCGAGGGGGAAGTAGTCGGGATCGTCCTGGCGAATCGACGGCCGCCCGAGCAGCACGGTGGTCTGGCTCAGGTCGCGGCTGATCTGGCGACTGCTCGCCGCGACCGTCGCGGTCGGGCGCGGGATCGGGGGCAGCGCGGTGGCCGGCGCGGTCCACCCGGCGAGGCGCTGCAGCAGCGCCGGCCGGATCTCGGCGACCGTCACGTCGCCCACCACCACGATGTTCGCGCCGTCCGGCCGGTAGTGGAGCCGGTGGAAGGCCACCACCTGCTCGCGGGTCAGCTTGCCGACCGATTCGACGGTGCCGGCGGCGGGCTGGCCGTAGGGATGGCCCGGGAAGATCAGGGGGCCGAGCGTCCGGCCGGCCACCGTCTCCGGACTCTGCTCCGAGCGGCGCAGGGAGGCCTGGATGTCGGCGACCTTCCGTCCGAGCTCGTCGGGCGGGAACGCGGGCTGGAGCAGCACCTCGGCGAGCAGGTCGAGCCCCAGCGGCAGGTCCTTCTTGAGCACCGAGAGCGAGACGGTGGCGCCGTCTCGGCCGGCGTCGGCTTCCAGGCTGCCCCCCACGAACTCGATGGCCTGGTCGAGCTCGGGACCCGAGCGGCGCGCGGTGCCCCGGGTGAGCAGGTCCGCGGTGAGGTTCGCCAGCCCGAGCCCGTCCGCGGGATCCCGCGCCGCGCCCCCCGGCACCGACACGCGCACCACCACGATCGGGATCGCCGGCCGCTCGGCCACGAGCAGCACCGCCCCGTCGGGCAATACCTCCCGGTGGGCCAGCGGGCCCGCCGCCTGCACGGGCAGCGTGATCAGGACGAGCGCGAGCGCGGCCGCGATCCTCATGACCGGGCGTCCGGGCCTCCGCACGCGAGCGCTCATCGGGTGGCCGCGGCGGCCGCCGGGGCCGGGAGCAGGATCGAGACGTTCTTCCGGTCGACCGCGAAGTACTGCCGCGCCACCCGCTGCACGTCGGCGGGCGTGACCGCCCGGAGCTTCGGCAGGAAGTCGTCGAGCAGCCGCCACGAGCCCATCATCTCGTAGCGGCCGAGGACGGAGGCGCGCGAGAAGACCGAGTCCTGCTGCCAGACGAACGCGGCCTCGATCTGGTTGCGGGCCCGCTCGATCTCCTCGGCGGGGACCGGCTCCGTCTTGAGCAGCTCGACCTCGGCCAGCAGCGCCTGCTCCACCGCCTCCGGGGTCTGGCCCGGCAGCAGCGTGGCGTAGAACCAGAAGAGCGTCGGGTCGAGCGCGGAGTACGAGTAGTCGCCGCCCGCGGCCAGCACCATGCGCTTCTCGTAGACCAGCTTGCGGTAGAGCCGCGACGAGCGGCCCTCCGAGAGCACGGTCGAGAGCAGCTCGAGCGCGGGGGCGTCGGCGGAGCGGTAGTTGGGCACGTGCCACGCGATGTTGACCACCGGGAGCTGCGCGTCCGCCTTGCGGACGATCACCCGCCGCTCGTCGGTCTGGGGCGGCTCCAGCGCGGTCATCGGCGGCGGCGTCGCGCCGCGGGGGATCGGCCCGAAGTGCCGCCGCACGAGGGCGAGAGCGTCCGCGGCCTTGACGTCACCCGCGATCACCAGGATCGCGTTGTTCGGCTGGTAGTACCGGTCGTAGAAGGCGCGCAGCTCGGCCGGATTGATGCGCGCGATGTCGGACATCCATCCGATGATCGGCCAGCGGTACGGGTGCGCCAGGTAGGCCATCGAGCTCATCGCCTCGTAGACCACGCCCTCCGGATCGTCGTCGATACGCATCCGGCGCTCTTCCATGACCACCTTGCGCTCCGAGTCGATCTCGGCGGGATCGAGCAGGAGGTGGCGCATCCGGTCCGCCTCGATGCCGAGCACGAGGTCGAGCCGGTCCGCCGCGATGCTCACGTAGTAGCCGGTCATGTCCTTCGTGGTGAACGCGTTGTCGCGCCCGCCGTTGAGCTCGATGAGGCGGGAGATCTCCCCTCGCGCGCGGGTGGGCGTGCCCTTGAACATCATGTGCTCGAGGAAATGGGCCAGCCCGGTGGCGCCGGGCAGCTCGTTGCGCGAGCCCACCCGGTAGAAGACCTGCAGCGCGACGATGGGGTTGCGCGGATCCTCCTGGATCAGCACCCGGAGGCCGTTGTCGAGCGTGGCCTCGGTGACCGCGAGCCGCGCGGACCCGGGCGGCGCGGTCTGGGCCGCGGCGCCGCCGACGAGAGAAAGACCGAGCAGGAGCGTCCAGAGCGAGAGCGCGCGTGATCGCAGCATGACGCCATGGTAACACCCCGCGCGTTTCGCCCCCGGGCTACCGCTCGGCCAGCCGCCGCGCGCGCCGGAGCACCGCGCGCAGCATGGGGCGCGTGAGGCGGCCGGTGAAGGTGTTCTGCTGGCTCGGGTGAAACGTCCCGAGCAGGATGACGCCGTCTCCCGGCATGGGCGCCTCCGCGCCATGCCCGAACCGGGGCAGCGGCCGCGGCAGCCCGAGCCCGAGCTCCCGGCGCGTGCGGAGGTAGGCGTCCCACCCGATCTTGCCGAGCGCGACCACCACCCGCACCCGCGAGAGGAGCCCGAGCTCCTCGAGCAGGAACGGCCGGCAGCGCGCCATCTCCTCCGGGGTCGGCTTGTTGGCCGGCGGCGCGCACCGGGTGGTGGCCGTGATGTAGGCGCCGGCGAGCCGCAGCCCGTCGCCCGCGTGCGTCGAGGTCGGCTGGTTGGCGAAGCCCGCCTCGTGGAGCGCCCGGAAGAGCCAGTCGCCGCTCCGATCGCCGGTGAACATGCGCCCGGTGCGATTGCCTCCGTGGGCCGCCGGGGCGAGCCCCACCAGGAGCACGCGCGCCCTCGGGTCGCCGAAGCCGGGCAGCGGCCTCGCCCAGTACGCCTGGCCGCGATAGCGACGCGGAGGGCTCGCGGCCACCGCCTCGCGGTGGGCCACCAGCCGGGGACAGAGCCGGCAGTGGATGATCCGCTCGGCCAGCCGGGCGAGCGGCGGAGATGGGGAATCGGTCTTCACGGAAGCACGGCTCGGGTGGGACCGGATCTTAGCAACGAGGCCACGCGCATGACAAGGCGCGCCCGGGATCGATGCTGAGGATCGATGCTAAGCTCTGGGCCATGACCAGCCGCGTCCCCGCCCTCATCGTGCACGGCGGCGCGGGCGCCGATCCCGGAGGCCGCGACGAGCTGCGCGCGGGGATGCGCGACGCGGCGGGCGCGGGCTGGCGTGCGCTCGCCGAGGGCGGCCGCGCTCTCGACGCGGTCGAGGCCGCGCTCCGGAGCCTCGAGGACCACCCGCGGTTCAACGCCGGGCGCGGCTCCGTGCTCACCAGCGAGGGCACCGTCGAGACCGACGCCTCCATCATGGAGGGCGACCGGCTGCGGAACGGCGCGGTGGCCGCGGTCAGCGGGGTGGCCAACCCCATCACCCTGGCCCGGCGCATCCTCGAGGCCGGCCACCACAGCCTCTTCGTGGGGGCCGGCGCGGTGGCGCGCGCCCGCGCGCTCGGCGTGCCCCTGTGCGACCCCGCCCGGCTGATCACCGAGCATCAGCGGCGGCGCCTCGCGATGGTCCAGGCCGGTACCGTGGGCGCGGTGGCCCTCGACCGCTCCGGCACCATCGCGGCGGCCACGTCCACCGGCGGCACGTCCGGCAAGCTGCCCGGGCGCGTGGGCGACTCGGCGCTCATCGGCTGCGGCACCTACGCGGAGAGCACGCTCGGCGGCGTTTCCTGCACCGGCGACGGCGAGGCCATCATCCGGGTCGCGCTCGCGCGCCGCACGCTCGAGATCTTGAGAACGGTGGGTGATCCCGCCCACGCGGCCGAGGTCGCGCTCGGCGTGCTGGTGGAGGAGGGGCGCGGCCAAGGCGGGCTCATCGTGGTGGACTGGCGCGGCCGCATGGGCTGGGCCCGCTCGACCGTGCTCATGCCCGTCGCGCTCATGTCCCCGGGCCGGGCCGAGCCGGAGCTGCCGTTCTGAGCCCGACCCTCAGGACCGCGAGAGGGTGAAGGGCGCGGTCACCTCGGCCCCCGGCCCGGCGAGCCACTCCTTGACCGTGCGGTATCCGTAGCGCAGGGCGGCCCGGCTCGCCTCGAAGCCCATCGACGGGCCCACCAGCGGCGAAGGCCGGGGCTCGGGCTGGACCACCAGGATCTGCACCTCGGGATGCAGCAGCTTGATCTCGCGCAGCCCGACGTTGAAGAGGTTGAGGCTCGCGATGTGGGTCGTCTGCTCCATGATCGCGTAGAGGCCGCCCCGGCGGATCTCCGGCGCGTCGCCCCCGTTCAGGCACTGGGGCACCGCCGGGTTCAGCGCCACCAGCACCTTGGCCCCCGCGTCCACCGCGAGGTCGGCGTGACCGGTGTAGCCCACGTCGCCGTCGACGTAGTCGCGCCCGCGGATGCGATAGGGCTCGAAGAAGCCGGGAATCGCGGAGGACGCGGCGATCGCCTGCGAGATCGGCACGTCCATCAGGTCGCCGCTGCCGAAGACCACGCGCTCGGCCTGATCGAGCGCGATGGCCGCGATGAGCAGCGGGCGTGGGGTGCCCACGAAGTCGTTCGACAGCCCGCGGGCCAGCAGGGCCTCGCGCACGTAGGCCTCGAGCGGGGCCAGCGAGAAGAATCCGGGCGGCATGTCGCCGCCGCTCCGCGCGAGGAGGTCCGGCCACTCGAGCCGGAAGTCGGTCACCGCCCGCTTACCGATGGCCCACACGAACTGGGCCAGGTTGCGGGCCGCCCCCGAGAACGAGCCCTTGTGGTAGACCGAGCCACGCTGGAAGTTCAGCGGGTCGTCGCGCTCCTCGTCGAGGATCGCGTAGAGCTCGCCGGGGCGGATCCCGTTCGCCATGAGGGCGCCCACCACCGAGCCGGCGCTCGAGCCCACGTAGAGGTCGAACTCGTTGGCCCGGAAGCCCGGGAGCTCGTCGAGGGCGGCGAGCGCGCCGACCTCGTACATCCCGCCGATGACCCCGCCCCCGGCCAGCACCATGGCCCGCCGCTCGGGAGCCCGGCTCCACCCGAAGCGCTCGAGCCAGTCGCGGATCATGCGCCGGTGAACTTCGGAGCCCGCTTCTCGAGGAAGGCGC
>Ga0310810_10008188_pt1 | contig 12008 bp, 9 predicted proteins | sample NCmetagenome_FD_207641 | JGI IMG/M metagenome (GOLD analysis project Ga0310810, IMG submission 207641) | Soil microbial communities from experimental microcosm in Duke University, North Carolina, United States - NC | ecosystem: Engineered > Artificial ecosystem > Soil microcosm > Unclassified ...
GTGGTCGGCCCGATTTCATGTCTGCCTGTCAATTGGCGTAACATCGCGATTATACTCATTGACCTTCGTTTTGGCGAACAAACGGCGCAAGCTGGTGTAAACCTCTGGAAGGCAGAGATGGATCGAATTCGAAGCCTGGGGGCACCAGTGTCAGAACTCGACTTTCAGCCCGGGATAGGCCGCAAGGAGATCTTAGCGAACTTTTCAGATGCGGCTGAACAGGGGCTTACGTGGTCACAAGCACGTTCGCGTATCGGGTGGGATGATAAAGAGTAGCGGCCGAGCGGTCGACAAGACCGTAGCGGCTATGCTCAGAATTGCACGAAGATTCTTCCCCTAGAGTCGTGGTCGCACTTTCCTAAGTCCTAGAATCACATTCCCGCCGCCTCTGTTCCCCGGTTCATGAGCGAAGTGGTCTATTCTCGGAAGAGAGTGTTCACTAGGGAAACCAGGAACCCAGTCCACTCCCTGCTCGATCGAAAGAGCGATCTCGCCATACCTGGATGCCTGCAGCACCCTAGCTCTGAACTTCGTGTTCACCATCAAGGACAGCGGCAACTTATCGGTCCTTCGGCAACAGCTTCAAGAATGCCTGCGACCGTGCTGGACCAATCGTATGCTCCCTTCAGCCCGGACTAGGAGGGCACCAGTTAATCGGATGGATGACATTTTAGAAAGCCGGCGCTAAACCCAAGCCGGCTTCTCAGAGTTCCCGGTCGGGTGACGGTCTTCGGTCACTGTCCGGTCACCAGCGCTCTCGGCAGCCGTGAGCCGTGGGGCGGGGACCGGCCACCAAGGCAGGTTCCCACGCGTTGCAAAATCAAGAGTCAGCGGATTGTAGCGGCACTGAACGATTCCAGCGCAGTATCGAGGTGATTAATTTCGCTGTTGGAGCGATCCGATCCGGCTACCGATTAGCAAGTAACCGAAATCGAATGTTAATTTAGGTGGCCCGTCGTCGCACCGACGGCATTGGAACCGCCGACCGCGGCGGTCGACGCCTCCCGGTTGCTCGTGTCGGCCCGACCTCAATATCCAGCTTTTGGATCGTACGGCGTAGTGTGTTGCGGTGCACTCCGAGTTTTTTGGCGGCTTTGCACTGATTCCCTCTTTGATCCTTCAGCACTGTGAGGATGAAAGCCTTTTGAAATTCCCGCACCGCTTCCGAGCATCGCCCACCGGCTTTATACATTTGCAAGACGACACTTGCCAGTTGTTCCTTCATTTCGACTTCTCCTCATGTGGGACCAAGTGCCTTGGAGGATGACAATCTTCCGAACCGCACTACCTGGGGGCAATCGAGAGAGGGAGAAACACTTACAAAATGAAAAGGCCGTGACATTGGTTATGCCCTAGCCGCTCGCTCCTTACGAGGAAGCCAACAGCGTGGAAGCATGCACCATCACGGCCCCTGATGCGATCACTGCTTTCGCAGTTCCAAACCCCAACAACTCCTCGCAGAGCTGTCGGCTTTTTCGGGTCTGGCTGCCCAGCGGGTTGCCCCGCCGAGCCGATCACCCAATCTACTTCGGACTGGCTAATTTTACTTGAGCCGATCCTTTCGATCGTCGACGGTGCGAAGGTAAGCGGACTGCCAATGGTTGTCAATGCCGCTTTTCGGTGCAAAACTCGCGCGAGATTTGGCGCTCGCCTGAGAGGCGAAACCGTTTAGAGTGGCGGGTTTGCGGCATATTGAAATTTGAACCGACCTCGTTTTGCACAGATCATTCCACGATGATCTGGCCAACCTGCACACACATTAAGTGGGTTATCCAGACAATCATGCGTCACGCCTCTTTGGACAGTGCGCTGTTCCTAGGCTGTTCCAGTGTTTATGTTATGCGTCATGGTCGCACGAAACAGGCCCGGCGCATATCTGTACCGGCAGAATTGGCTGTGCTAAAGTGTCTCGGTTTACCGAAAGGACCTACCATGGCAAAGAAGATTGATCCCCTCAACAAGAAACATTACGGAGCAGTATCGGCCATGCTCACCGTCTCTGACGTAAAGGCAGCCGTGGCCTTTTATCAAAAGGCTTTTGGCTTTGCCAAGCGTGGCGTAATGAATGGCCCGGATGGCAAGCCGATCCATGCCGAGTTAACGTTGCGTGGCACGACTCTGATGCTGGGACCGGAAAACCTTGCGCGTGGCATGCGCAGCGCTAAAACGGTTGGCGCCTCACCGGCGAGTCTGTATCTCTACGTGGAAAATGTGGACAAGACGGTCGCAAAGGCTGTGGGTCTCGGAGCAACCGCCCAAGGTCAGGTCATGGACATGTTTTGGGGCGATCGTTGCGGCATGGTAGTCGACCCCGACGGATACGGATGGACGGTAGGAACACACAAGGCTGAACCGACGACACAGGAAATGAAAAAGAAAATGGCAGAGCAGGTCGGACAGCAGCCGGCCGGTACCGCAACCGCAACCGTCGCGGCTTAGCCAGGCATTCCCTAACTCGTTCAGGGAGTGTTCTGGTCCAGTCTGTGCTAACGAGGAATTCAGGCAACCGACGTGGTCACAAACGACTGGTATTCCGGGTGACTGCTTACGTATTCCTGTACAAAAGGGCAGATCGCAACGACAGTCAGTTCGTTCTGGCGCGCATATTCCATCGCCGCATGAGCTAGCTCCGTCCCCAAGCCTTGGCTTTGGAGCGCCGGGGACACTTCTGTGTGCATGAGAAATAGTCGGTGATTCTTGAATGTGTATTCGAGCACTGAAACCTGGCCGTCCATATTGATTTCGAAGCGCTGCTTGGATGGGTTATGGACTACCGGTGCGTTCCTCGCGTTACCTTGCCCGTGTTCGGCCATGACGTCTGGTCCTGTTGTAATCTCTGGCTCAACGCTATTTTGCGCCAAATACTAGAAAATAATCCATGCCGTCCTTGACGAAATCATATTGTTCCAGCAACCGATACCCAGCTTCCTTCGCTTCTTGAATCACAATGTCCTGGGCCACGCCGTGGTTCTCACCATCGCCATTGCGGTCAATCACTCCTACTTTGGCCCCTGGCGCGAGAGATGCTCGAAGGTTGCGCAACAGTGTGATCGGCTGGGCGACCTCATGATAGGTCTTTAACAGCAGCACGGCGTCAACCGTCCCTGGCAGCAGCGGGTTATCAGGCTTGCCCAATATCGGTTTGACGTTGCGCAGGTTCTCTTTGCGAATTCGAGAACTAATGTAGCGAATAGCCTCGGAATTGATATCGACGGCATACACGGTTCCAGTGTCCCCTACCCTTTTCGCTGCACGGACTGTGAACCAACCGGACCCTGCTCCGATATCAGCGACCGTTTTGCCGGGTCCTATTCCTAGAATGTCCATAACGCGATTGATTTGCAGCCGTTCGTCCCTTCCCGGTGAATCAAAGATAGAAAGATCGCCGGTGTATGGCGTACTGGTTTTGCGATGTTCAGACGGTTGTGTCGCCGCATTCTGCGACTGGGCGCTTACGCAGTGGAATTGCAACAGCAGGACAGCGATTAGGCTGAGACGCTTAAGCATGATGGATCTGATTCTAAAGCAATTTTGGATGCCAAGGTTCCTGGGAGGCGACGCCGATTGGCATCTTGGGGTCTATCGTCCGATGACTTTTTCTGCTGTGTGAACAGCGCGAGAGGGTTAAGCTCGCGCGCTGCCCGCATCGGCTCGATGAGCCCCGCCAAGTTATCCCTCAGCATGGTTGCGTCCCCGCAGAGCCCGCTTCCCGGATTTGTTCATGGAGCTGGCGTCGCCATTGGCGACGACTCGCTGAGGATGATCCCTGAAACGTCGCAACGCTTTTTTTCAAAAATCGATTTCCATCGTCTGCTGTCCAATCTTGCGTTCCAGCTCCGCGATCCGCTCGGCATCGAGTCTGGTTTGCGGGCGTGCACTCTTGCCAGGGAACGCCAGCTCGCCCTTCGCTCGCCACTCGCCTTTCCAGGTTTCCAACCGCTTGGGACTGAGCTGATAGATGCGCGCCACCTCCGCAATACCCTTTCCGGAGTCGATCTCGCGCATCGCAGCAACCTTCAATTCACGGGAATGCTGTTGTCGGGGCACCAGCATTGTTCTCCTCCATTCAATGTAGCTGGCCCCGCGATTTGCTGAGCTTTACGCTCTCGAATTTCTCAAGGGCGCAAGCTACGCTACCGGGACCGCAAATCAGAGCCCACGTGGAATCAAACGAAACTTCTCGATTGCTATCTTTGCGCTCCATCGCTCGCGGGGAAATCGCATTTCGAAACGTATAGTTGCCTCGTCAAACCTCTGAATCGCTGCCTGCGTCGGCAGTCGAAAGCTCAGAACTTCTGTCACTGGAGGCCTGTTGTCCCCCGGAAACCAGCGCAGAGTCGAGTTCACGGGACATACTCCGAGTGACGCCGCACAGTACTGGGCGTCAACCGTAGCAGCAGGGTTGTTATGCTGCATGTCGTTGCGGTTCAGATGGGAGTCGAACACGGACTTTCCCAGTCCAGGATTTGCGACATCGAGTCCAACTCGGCGTGCGTCATCAGGGTGCGAAAGTTCATATTCCCCAAGTTGCGAAGTGTCTGCTTGATCTTCTCCCGGCACGTAACTTCGACCAACTCGTCGCACAGAATGAATGCAGCTCGTTCTTTATGGCGGCAGTTTGAGAAATACACCGAAAGGACAGATTCTAAGGAATCGATGATATGGCGCGGGGCCGACATGACTGCTACTTTCGCTCCGCTGGCCATAGCGCCAGTAACGATGTCTTCCACTCGTTCTTTCGCTTGGTCTAGAAGTCGCCTAGCCTCGCCACCGTTCGCAAGTACTTGGGTAGCGAAATCATAGGACCAGTAAAAGGACGCACTCAGCCCACAAAGGCGATCGTTCCCGTCGTTAGTCCTGAACGTACATCCGTATGCGAGATTTATGGCAATTCGAGATCAAGCGCGTAGATTTCGTCCGTGCTGAGATCGCGAACGAAAAGCATAGAGCCATCTGCGGCGATGCTGCTCCATCCGAATACAGGAAAGGCGGTGTATTTGTGGAAGTCCGTTAGGTCCGCCACCAAATCGGAGGCCGTTTGTCCCACCTTAATCCGTCGGAAGGTGGAGTGTTGACTGAACGAGGTGTCGTAGTAGAGATATTTTCCATCGGCAGACCAGTTGGGAAAACCGATGGAGCCGGGTTCGTCGACCCACACCGTCCACTTCTGGGCTGCGAAATCAAAAAGCATGATTTTAGCGGAGTCCCGCGTCATCGCGGCCAGATGGTGCCCATCGGGGGACCAGCGGGGGCTGAACAGTCCTTCCGACCCGGGAACCTTGGAGAATTGGCGAGTAGCGAGATCGACGGTGTAGATCGCGAATCCAGTCTGCGCTCCGTTCCGAATATCGTTTCTGCCGAATGCGATCCTTTTTCCATCACTCGACCAGACGGGATCAATCTCGGCTTGATCATCATGGACGAGCTCCTGAGGAGCGCCGCCTTGCGAGGGGACGAGAAAGATCCTCGAGGGCGATCCAGGCCGGACGCCGACATATGCAATTTGGGCCCCATCGGGAGACCAGCGCGGCAGCGCATCCAATCCCGCAGGATAGGTGAGTTGAAGCCGATCGCTGCCATCGATGCGGCTGCGCCATACCGCGCCATCCGGATAGGTGATGTACGTGATCCACTTGCCGTCGCGCGAGTAATCCAGTTCTCCGGCCGAAATTCCGGAAAGATACGGTACAAACTGACCCGATTTAGGATCGTAACGCACCAGTTCCCCGCGGCTTTGAGCTCCATCGACAAAGAGCTTCTTCCCATCCGCGCTCGGTGTCAGAGCCCTGAATGACATTGGCCCAGTAGTCAGCTGAACGGGAGCCGGCGAGTGGCGGAACAATCCAGTTGGCTCCCGAATCGCCCACACGTTGCTGACGGCGGGCGCCAAGTTTATAAAGATGTAGTAGCGCCCATCGGGAGTCCATGCGCCGCAGCATTCGTTCGGCGGATTGCGCCAGCCCGGAAGCAGCCGGTGCGGATTGCTGCCGTCTGAACCCATTTCCCAAATGGCAGACGAAGTTCGATCCCCTCCATTCAGAGTGAAGCGGATGCGCTTCCCGTCGCGAGAGAAGGTGAACGATGCCGGACTGCCGGACAGAGAAACCAGTTTGCGGGGCTGACTGCCATCGGTATTGGCCTCGTATATGTCGGAACCGTTGGCAAAGACGATGTGCTGTTTGTCAGGCGACCACGCTCCATCATGCCCGAGAAGATCCCCGAGTCGCCGAGGCGTGCCGGAGGGTAATGGAATGCTCCACAGTGTTTCCTCCGGTTCCGTGCCCCTGAAACTCCCGACCAGCAACTGAGAATGATCTGGCGAAATGTCGTGCGCAATTACATTGTCAAAGGGAATTGTGACTGCCGAAGTGTCGCCACCAGTGGTGGAAGCTTGGGCAATCCTGAAGTTCGACGTGATTTCGCCGATAAAAAGCCTGGAACCATCGGTGAGGATTCCCGCCTTCGGTATACCGTCCCGCGTGAGTTGAGTCGTGGCCAGGACTCGCGGGGGAGGCGGCTGCCACGTGAGCGACAGCACTATCCCGGTGCCGACGACTACAAGTGCGGCTACAACCGCGGCCCATCGCCAAGCCATTTTGCGGGCGGGTACGGCAGCGACCGGGGCGATCTTCCCTGAGCTTGTGTCGCGCTTCAGGCGCTTCAGGTCGGCACACAATTCGGCTGCCCCTTGGTACCGAACCTCTCTATCCTTCTCTAAAGCCTTTTCGATGACGCGCTGGAGATCGGGCGGAAGATCGGGATTCAGCCGCACAGCCGGAGTGGGCGTCGCATCGAGAATGGATTTGAAGATCACCCCAGAAGTCTCGCCGCGAAACGGGAGCACGCCCGTGCACATTTCATACAGGACGGCGCCAAAAGAAAACAGGTCAGTGCGCGCATCCAGGTCCATACCCCGAACTTGCTCGGGCGACATGTAGGAGACTGTCCCAACAGTCCCGCCAGGGCTGGTGAGATGGGGTTCCGATCCGATCGTGGCTGCGGTGAAATCAGGTTTCTTCGCCTGAAGCGTGATCTTCGCCAATCCGAAGTCCAGAATCTTCGCCTGCCCGCGTTTCGTCACAATGATGTTAGCGGGCTTGATATCGCGGTGCACCACTCCCATCGCGTGAGCGGCCGCCAGGGCGTCAGAAATCTGGATGCCGAGGTCGAGGATCGTTTCCACATCGAGTGGCCTGCCCGCAATCCGATGGCGAAGCGTCTGCCCGTCCAGCAACTCCATCGCAATAAAGACACGCCCCTCAAACTCGTCAATTTCGTAAATCGTGCAGATATTGGGGTGGCTTAGCGACGATGCTGCTTTCGCCTCGCGCTGAAAACGCGCGAGGGCCTGAGCATCGTGCGCCAGTTCATCGGGGAGAAATTTCAGGGCGACGTGGCGCCCGAGTTTGAGGTCCTCTGCCTCGTAAACCACACCCATCCCGCCGCCCCCAAGCTTTTCCAAGATCCGGTAATGCGAGATGGTTTGCCCGAGCATTCCGTCGAATGTTAGGGCGCGCAGGAACGCAAGTCAAACAAATGATGTTTTCGGGGGCACGCGGGGCGTGGGAGCGCCGAGGGTAGATGTGTGGATTTGTGTTGGGGTGAGTGGGGGTCGTGATTCACCCCTTCTAGGGATCGAGAGAGACGAGACCAGTCGGACTAAATGGATTCAGTGATTTGATCTTGACCAGTTGGGCTGGCTTGGAGCTTTGACGCTTCCTCCAGGGCCAACGGCGAACAAGTTTTGTGCTTCGAGCGCGTTCTTAAGCTCTAGCCTGTTGGCTGGTAACCTCTTTTTGGCCCTTGTACGAACAATTATCGCCATCCTGGAATCCCCAGCCCACGCTGTAATGAAATCGTAATGGTTGCACGATCAGAACGACTTGCTTCCTAGCAGAACGGATCAATTCGACTGATTTGTGACCCGTTGAAAAGAGGAATAGAGTAAGGAGATTTTCATAACGGTTCAGAACCCACTTGTGTAGTGCTAAACCGTTGTAGCGGCGCACGTCTGTGCGTCTAAATCGCGCTATTGGACTGTGATCTCCTTCTAAGACTCTTCAACTCAAACAATGACCGTTTGAATTATTCACACAACAGGCGTGCCCGGACCGTACCGGGAGACGCACCAACCGCCTTCGCAATCTCACGAAAACTCGCCCCTTGGTCTCGGAGCCGGCTCATTTCATCGCTGCTAACTATCCGGCGCGGCCTTCCCAGCATCTTCCCTTTGAGCTTCGCATTACGCAGTCCGGCCCTGACTCTTTCTTGAATCAGCGAACGTTCAAATTCTGCCATCGCCCCGATGATCTGAAACATCAGCCGTCCCGACGGGGTGGACAGGTCCAGATTGTCACGGAGGCTGACAAAAGCAATGCCATAGCTGTCAAGATCGGCGAGGGCGTTAACGAGATGCTTTAGCGACCGCCCGAAGCGGTCCACCTTCCAGCACAGCACGACGTCGAAATGCCGCCTGTGAGCATCCGACATAAGTCGATTCAATTCGGGCCAAGACTCTTTGGCCCCCGATACTCCGTTATCAACGTATTCCGCGAACATCTCCCAGCCGCGCCGGGAAGCGTACTCCCGCAAATCTGATAGCTGCATTTCCGGGCTCTGCCCATTTGTTGTGCTGACTCGCGCATAAATCCCAACTCGCATGGACCTCCTCCTCGACGGCAAGTGACAGCTGTGCCGCTGTTCTTTGACTCTACCGACTGGCGGCTCGGTGGAGTTAAAGGCGTCCCTACCTGACTGTCAAAATAGGAACGTAAGTTACAAAGCATGCTGACAGCAAGAAAAGTAGCCTTGCGGGTCAATGGAGTGCGGACCGCAAACGCAAGAGTGCGTCGCGTTCAAAAGGGGCTGGAGTTGGTCATCACCGACCCAAGGCTTGGGGAGTTTGCGGCTGACGAAAATTTCGCCCTGGAACTACTGGAGCTTCTTCACCCGCACGAAATCCGAAGGAATCTGCCAAATGGCGGCTGGAGGAAAGTTTCGCTGCGGATGTTGATTGCGCTGCTAGGGAGCGGAGTGGTCCGCGTTGCGGAGGAGAGCTAACCGTGATAGCCGACGACCTGCTTTGCGCACCGCGTTCGGATCCCAGGGCTCAACTGCCGGTTTGCCCGTCACTCGGCCTTAATCGCGGTCGATCTCACGTAACCACCACTAGATGAATCTATGGCTGTGGCATACGAGCCGACCTGATCGCTTACACATGGACGGGACTCTTGGCAGAGCGTCGCGTGAATAATACCTGACTGCTAGCGAAGGGTAGAGCAAAGTCGTGTTTTGTCGGCAAGCAAGAAGCTGACAGCCAGTCCACTGGATTCAGCTTTGTCAACAGATTACCCTCGGGGCCAACTATTGTCAGCGCATCCTAATCATTTACGGCGGTCTTCCCCAAATATGACGATGCCGTGGTCCAGCGGGAGCTCGTGTTTGTGGAGTTCGGCGGGCCCGGTATCCGTGCTCTTGGTGCTGTACTGATCGATGAGATAGGGCACCCCCTCACCCGCTAGCAGCTTCGGCGAAGTCGTGACTTCGAAATGCAGATGGGGTTCGCGAGCGTCTCCGGATGCGCCAACGCGCGCCAGCACCTGCCCCCGCCGCACGCGATCTCCTGCTTTCACTCGCAGGCTTCCCGGCTGCAGATGCATGTAATATGCGAACTGGCCGCCACCCAGGTCGAGCGTGATTGTGTTACCCGCCACTGTTTCCAACGAAATGGGCACGGCGGGATGGAACGCGTCGCCGTGTCCGGGGATATTGTCAGGAAGGCCATCTCTCGCAATGACAACGCGGCCATCCGCAACCGCCAGCACTGGTTTTCCATAGGCGTAATAGGAGCGAGCGTCCCCCAGATCGCCGGAAAATGTCGCGCCGTTCTTGACCTCTTCCCAGTCGATTGCGTACCGTTCTGAGTCCACCGACTTCCCATCAAGAATGACAACGGTGCGCCGGTGATGATTATCCGGGTCGTTGCTGGGGCCATCGTCCGCAAGCCAGTCTGGCCCTTCAATCGGCGGACCGAGCACATGCAACTCGGTGTGACGTGTGGAAATGACCGCGCCTTCTTCCGGAGCATAAGACGTGGTCACGCGATGAAGGAGCCTGTCGGGAATATGCGAGCCGCGTTCAAAAGCCACTTCCATAAAGACGATGGCGCTCTGGCCATCGCCGATCACCAACCGGTCCTTAGGGTCGGAAAAGGTCTTGCCACCGAGCGGCTGCAACATGGTTTCCAGTTGCGCCGTCTCAAAGTTTGCAATCGGTTTGGATGTCTCCACATCTGCGTCGAGCACCTCGATGCGACTCAGCGAAATGGGCATTGGCATGAAGTTGGTCAAATGCAGCTCGTACATCAGATAGACGTGTCCCCCGCTGGGGAATGCCGTAGGCTCGAAGGGCACGCGCATCTCGAGCTGGAGAGGCCACTGAGCCTGCTTGGCCGCGGCCTTGTTGTCGGACCCTTGATTTCGTGTTTGGGCAGTGGCAGGACAGGAGCAAAGGCATGCAATCGCGAAGAGGATGAACGGGCGCATGCTCGTGGTACGTCTTTCGCGACCAGAAAGTTCCCTGATTTTGGTTGAATGGTCGGCGATTGGGAAGTTGACTTCCGGCTTGCTCGTCATCCACCAGCTGTTCAGAACACGGAGATGGTCCTATGTGAATCCGTTCAACCGTTTTCATTCGCATCTTAGTGCAACCATCGGATCGACCTTTGTTGCCCGATGCGCGGGAATGAGACTTGCAGCCAGAGCAATGATAAAAAGAAGTAGCGGGGCACCGATAAAGGTGAGCGGATCGATCGGTCGTACTCCAAACAACAAGCTGGCCATGAACCGTGTAAGTATTAGCGCCGCACCGACCCCTATAACTGCGCCCCAGAGTGCGAGTCGTGTGGCTTCTGAGAGCACAAGCCGCAGAACATCCGCCGGGCAAGCGCCTAGCGCTGCACGAATGCCGATTTCCTTTGTCCGCTGCGATACCGAGTAGTGCATCAGGCCCAGAATGCCCAAACCGGCCAAGCCAAGAGCAATCAGAGAAAATAGCCCGAGCATTGACGTTTGAAAACGCCTCGCAGAAAGCTGCTCGTCAAGTTCCTGTTGCAACGTCGTGACTCCGGAAATGATGGCCGTACTGCTTAGTGACCGGACCGCGCTGCGGAGCTCACCAGCTAACGGTTGTGGGTCGGCACCGGTCCGTACAATCAAATATGGCGTCAGTTCACCATCAATGGCTTGTGTTGAGGGTTCAAACACGTGCGGAATTGGGCTTCGTTCCAATCCGCTGCGATGCGTGTCCCGAACGACTCCGACCACGGTAAGCCAGTCATCGTTCTGTCCGCGCGGGTCCTGGCCTTTGAAACGTTTGCCAAGAGGATCCTCATCGGGCCAATACCTTTTAACCATGCTCTCATCGATAATTGCAACGAGGCTGGAGTGCGGGCCGTCTTCCGGTCCGAAATAACGCCCTCTCAACAGAGGCGTACCCATTGCCTGGAAGTAGTCGCCGCGCACGGCCACCCAACTTAGCGGCGTCCACCTCTCCCTGGGTTCTGGGGTTCGACCTTCAATTGCACGCAGGCCCAGGTTGCTGACGCCCTCAAGTTCAAAAAGCGCATCCACTTCACCAGCTGATTCAACTCCTGGCAAAGATTTCACCCGCTCAAGTGCCGCATCGTAGAAAACGTTTCGGGAGTTTGTGGATGCGCCAGGAAGTGAAACGCTCATTGTCAGGGCACGTTGAGGTTGAAATCCGGGGTCGACATGAGTCGCCGCGAGAAAGCTCCTCACCAACAGACCAGTGGCGGCAAGAAGCACCAAGGCTAGCGCGAATTCACTAATTACGAGAGCTGAGCGAGTACGGAGGCCCGAGTGTGCTTCTTGCCCAATTCCGCTCCTGAGGGATTCAGACGGATTGCCGTCGGACAATTTCCAGGCCGGCGCCGAGCCGAAGGTTACAGCTGCAAGTAACGACAGGGCCGCCGCAAACGCGAGAACACC
>Ga0310810_10008189_pt1 | contig 12006 bp, 1 predicted proteins | sample NCmetagenome_FD_207641 | JGI IMG/M metagenome (GOLD analysis project Ga0310810, IMG submission 207641) | Soil microbial communities from experimental microcosm in Duke University, North Carolina, United States - NC | ecosystem: Engineered > Artificial ecosystem > Soil microcosm > Unclassified ...
GGCAACACGAGGCTCAAATCCCCGAACTCCAACGCGCTGTCGTCGAGGCGCACGCGCTCGATGACCACGGGAAACGAGGGCGCGGTCGCGTCGGCCGGCGCGGTTGCGGTGGGGCGCGTCGCGGGTGTGGGGGCCGGCGCGGGCGGCGTCGTTCCGGACGGCGGCGTGGTGTCGGGCGGCGGCGTGGTCACCGACGCGACCACGGCCGGCGCGGGGCCCGCCGGCGTTTTCATCAGCTTCGCGACGCTCAGCGTCCGGTCTTTGAAGATGATCAGCTTGCCATCGAGGCCGATCAATCGGATCTCGTCGATGTTGACCCGATCGGGCGCGAGGCCGAAGCGCATGGTGTCGACGTGCAGGGACTTCCAGCTGATGACGGGATCCGCGCCCGACGTCTCGACGACACGGACGCCGTCGACATCGACCGAGCCCGTGTACGTCACCGACGGACGATCGCGGCCGGCCCGGTACGTCAGCCGTCCCACGGTCGACACGTCGCCCGACCGCAGCTCGACGGCCGCGGCGCTGGCGATGTAGGGCTGCGCGGGCGGCAACGCGAGCCGTACGACACTGAGCGTCGCGTCGGCCATCGTCCCGTCGGGCGCCACCTGTCCCCTGGCGCTGAAGCGTCCGCCCTGCTTCACCGCGAACGCGGCATCGAACGGGAACGGCTTCTTGCCGGCCGTCGTCACATTGCGCGCGCTCAACGCGATACCGGTGACGTCGAACTGCGCCGCGGGCGTCACGCTGCGGTCGGTCACCGCCAGCCGATGCTCGCCGAACTCGAAGCGGTCCAGCGCGACGGTCCACGGCTTGGCCGCCGGCTGCGCCCCCGCCGGCGCGCGCGGCGAGGCGGGGACGGGCGGACGCGCGGGCTTGATCTGCGGCGCGGGGCCGAGCATCGTGACGAGCGGGATGGAGCCGTCCGCGGCACGCACAACGGTCGTGGCACCGCCCGTCACGCCGACTCGCGCGATCGCCACCTTGTGCTCGGCGAGGTCGATGCGGCCGTTCTCGACGCGGATCTGATCGAGCGAGAGCAACCGCGACCTGGCCGCGTCGCTCACCGCCACCCCAGCGATCTTGACGTTCAAGCCGTCGACGCCGCCGGCCAGCCCCGCGGCTGTGGTCTCGAGCTTCGCGGACAGCTCGACGGCAAGATCGCCGACCTCGAGATCGATGGGCGCGGCGTGACTGCGGTCGGCCACGGCCAGCGCGACCTGCTCGATGCGGAGCTTCTCGACGGCGAGCCGCCATGGCGGCGCGGCGGCGGCCGGTGCGGTCGACGGCGCAGTCACCACGCGCGGCGTCGCGGGCGGTGCATTCCCGACGGGGGGCTCGGGGCGCGTCACCATCACGTTCTGCCAGTTCACGCCGCCGTCGCGGTCGATGGCGGCGGCGAGCCGACCGCGGCTCACGGAGATCTCGGGCACGGTCAGCTCGTGCCGCATGAGGTCGCCGCGCGCTCCGGCCAGCCGAATCGTGTCGAGCGTGAGGAGCGGCGATTTCGGTCCGCGTTCGGCGACGACGAGCCCGGTGACCGTCACCCCGACGCCGTCGACGTCGAGCGACGTCGTGCCGTCGCGATACGCAAAGCGATAGCGCGCTTCGGCGTCCACCCGGCCCGCCGGCTCCGCGATCGCCACCATGTCCTGCGCGAAGCGCCAGGCCGTCGCCAGCGGAAAGCCGCGCAGTCCGAGATGTCCGGAGGAGCCGACAGGAACGAGTGAGACGTCACCGTCCCAGTCGACGATCCCGCCGCCGGTCAGCGTCGCCGAGATGGCGTACGGACCGCGCCGACCGGGCAGAGTCGTGATGTCGTGCAGCTCGACGTCGATCGGCTCGACGTTCGCCGTGCGCGGTGCGTGGCCCGACAGATCGGTGAACGAGACGACGCCCCCGCTGAGCCGCGCGTGCTGCAGCAGCATCCGGCGCGGCGTCGTCGAGGGTGGCGCCGTCGACTCGCTCTTGGGGAAGCTGTCGAGCAGATCCGCGATGTTCAGGCGGCCGTCGCGCGCCATCACCACGTCCAGGCGCGGCTCCTCGAGCGTGATCTCGGCAAACGTCCATGCGCGCCGAATCAGGCTCGACAGCTCGAAATCGACGAACAGGCGCTTGAACGCGATCAGCGGGCGGCCGTCGGCCTCCTGGAGACGAAAGTCCTTGATCTCGATCTTGAAGAGCAGCGGGTTGACGCGCACGTCACCGAGCTCGAGCCGGCGCTTGAGCTGATCGTGCACGTACTGCGGCGCATACGACTTGATCAGCCGCGGCAGCAGCACGAATCCGGAAATCGTGTACGCGACGGCCATGAGGACGATCACAGCAGCCGCGATGCGGAAGACGAGGCCACCGGCCACGCGCCGCAGACGTTCCGTCCAGAATCGAGCGCCTTCGGACGTCAGCAATGAGATCGTCGCCGCTTCCCTCCGTGCGCGTGTTCGGCCGCAAGAGCCGGGGCCCGATCATAGATCAAGCGGCAGCCAGACTCCAGCCGCCGGGCGCTATCCGGCGCGCGCGACGCGGCGGCGCCGGGCAAGCTTGTAGAGCTCGTACCAGGCGACGCCGATGATGCCCGCGACGGCCGCGATCGCCAGCCGCGAGGGCGGCAGCGCCGCGAACCCGAACACGCCAGCGATCGGCCGTACATAGATGGTGATGGTCAACGCCACCAGCGCCGCGCCCGTAATCCACCACGACACGGGGTTCGCGGATCGGGTCGCCTCCACGATGAGCCGATCCCGCGAGCGCGTCGCGTGAATCATGGCGAGGTTTCCACACACGAGCGCGGCGAAACCGAACGCACGAAGCTCGGCGCCCGCGATCCCATGGGCAATCGCCCACGAGCACCCGACGAACACCGTCGCCAGCACGGCCAGGCCGAGCAGCACGCTGACCCCGATCATCTCCGCGCTGAACAACCGCGCGCGTGGACTCCGGGGTGGCCGCTGCATGACGCCCTCGTCGCTGCGCTCCGCCTCGAACACGAGCGAGCACGCGGGGTCGATGACGAATTCCAGGAACACGATGTGCACCGGGTACAGCAGCACGGGCCAGCCCAGCACGAGCGGCAAGAACGACATCCCGACGATCGGCACGTGGACGGCGAGCAGGTACCGCATGGCGTTGCGGATGTTCTCGTAGATCCGTCGGCCGAGACGCACGGCCGCCACGATCGACTGAAAATCGTCGTCGACGAGCACCAGCGCGGCCGCCTCGCGCGCGACGTCGGTGCCGCGCCGGCCCATGGCGATGCCGATGCTCGCGGCTTTGAGCGCGGGCGCGTCGTTCACGCCGTCGCCGGTCATCGCCACGACTTCGCCATCCGCCTTGTAGGCGGTGATCAGCTGCAGCTTCTGCTCGGGGCGAATGCGCGCAAACACGTTCACGCGGCGCGCCGTGTCCGTGAGCGCCGCGGCGTCCATGATCGAAAGGTCCGCTCCGGTCATTGCACCGGCCTCGGTCGGGATGCCGGCGCGACGCGCGATCGCGAGCGCCGTACCCGGATAGTCCCCGGTGATCATGACGACGCGCACGCCGGCCTCGCGGCACCGCGCGATCGCATCCGGCACCTCGGCGCGAACCGGATCGGCGAGCGTGACGACGCCGAGCCACTGAAACGGGTAGCCGCGTGGATCGTCGAGCCACGCCGGCGGCTGCCACGCCGCTTGAGCGACGCCGAGGACGCGCAGGCCGTCCGCGGTGGCGCGCCGTACGTCGGCCAGCACGGGGTCTGCCGTCGCGTCGCGCCGGCACAAGGCCAGCACCGTCTCGGGCGCGCCCTTGACGACGACGCGCTGCTCGCCGCTGGGCGCGCGCCACGCGTGGCAGACCGCGAGGAAATCCGACGTGAGCGGGTAGTCGTGATCGAGCGTCCAGGTGCTGCGGATCGCGTGCGCACGTGGGCCGGCCGCCGCCACGATCGCACGCTCCATCGGATCGAACGGATCGGGCTCACACGCCAGCGCGGCCGCCTCGAGAACCGGCTCCGGCGTCGCCGGCGCGCCGGGTCCGTCGACGACGGCCATACGATTCTCGGTCAGCGTGCCGGTCTTGTCGACGCAGAGGATGGTGGCCGCACCCAGCGTTTCGATGGCCGGCATGCGGCGCGTGAGCACGCCGTTGCGCGCGATGCGCCACGCACCGAGCGCCAGGAACACCGTGAGCACGACCGGAAATTCCTCGGGCAGGATCGCCATGGCGAGCGTGATGCCCGCCAGCACGCCGCCGAGCCAGTCGGCGCGGGTCACCGCAAAATACGCGCCGAGCAGCACGCACGCGGCGACGCCGAGGGTCGCGACGATGCGCACGACCTGCGCCGTCTCCCGCTGCAGCTGCGTGCGCTCGACGTCAAGCGCAGCAAGGGAGAGCCCGATACGGCCGAACTCCGTGCGCGGGCCAGTCGCGGTCGCCACGCCGCGCCCCTGCCCCTTCACCACCAGCGTGCCCGAGTACAGCGTCGTCTCAGCGTGCTTTTCGACCGGAAGCGACTCGCCCGTCAGCAAGGACTCGTCGAGCATCAGGTCGTTCGTGAGCACGAGGCGCAGATCCGCGGGCACGCGATCGCCTTCTGCGACGATCACCAGATCGCCCTCGACCACGTCGGCGCCGGCGATCCGCCGGGGCGCCCCGTCACGGACGACGAGCGCGCGCGGGCTGGACAGATCACGAAGCGCATCGAGCGCGCGCTCCGACCGGCGCTCCTGCACCACGGCGATCGTCACGACGACGACGATGGAGGCGCCGAGCACGGCCGCTTCGTGAACGTCGCCGAGCAGGAGGTAGACGACGGCGCCGGCGAGCAGCAGCAGGAACATCGGCTCGCGCAGCACGTCGACGGCGAGGGCGATCGCGCCGTGCCGTGCGCTGCCCGGCACGATGTTCGGTCCGTCGGCGCGCAGCCGCTCCGCGGCTTCGGCGCTGCTCAGGCCTCGCGCGGTGTCGTCGTCCACCGTCGCCGAGCGTAAACCGGCTATCACCGCCGTGCCTGCTAACCGATCACCGTGGCCAGCGCTGCGACGCGGGTACGGCGCGCCGCCCCGGGCGTGGGCGTCGGTGTAAGCGCCGTATGGCGAGCCGTCGTCGCCGCACGAAGCGCAGGGCGCGCCGAGCGCGCCGCCGGCGATTGGCTGGACTCGCGCAACCTCCTTCAGGGGCTGGGGGCCGCGCGAGGCGCGCCCGAGCGAGTAGCGGCGTACAGGCGAGCCATCTCGGCGCGAGCACCGACGCCCGCGCCCGGGGCGGCGCGCCGTACCGCGCGGCGCGGCGACTACACGACGGAGTCCGCGTCGCTCGGCGTGCCTCCTGGGACGGATTCGACCGTCCAGTCCCACGTCAGCGAGGGCGTCAGCACCGCGGTCGGCGCTGTGCTGTCATCCGCGACGCCATTGCGCGAGGTCGCCGAACGACGCCCCGCGCTCTGACCATCGCCGCCGGTGTACTCGAAGGCCGGCAGCGACGGCTTGAGTCCGCCTTTCGCTGCGGGCTCTACACCGAACGCGTTCATGCCTCCGCTCAGCAGGGTACCGATCGCGCCGTCCCAGTCGACCACCGGCCGCGCATCGCCCGGCCCCGTTGCGCGGTCGGCCGCTCGGCCGGTCTGTCGGCTGAGCGACGTCGTCGCCGGTGCCGTCACCACGAGGCCGTCGAGATGACGCTCGCCGGCGGCGAGCGTCTCGGTCATCACGCCGTCTTCCACAGCGTCGCTGTGCGCGAAGCCCAGCACGTGGCCGAGCTCGTGCGCGACGACGCTCAACAGGTCCATGCGCCCGGCCGCGTTGCTGCCCGGCAACGCGCTGACGGTTTCACCGACTGTGCGGTATTCCCTGCTGTCGTCGGGCGTCGAGTCGACGAACCAGCCATAGCCGGCGGCGGTCGCATCGACGAGCACGATGCCGTCGCCGATGCTCCACGCCAGAGCATTCCCGGGCAGATCGTTGACGAGCACGAAATTCACGTGGCTCAGGGTGCTCGACACCGCGCCGGCCCCGAGCGTCGCGGACCAGTCGTGGATCGCCGCCTGCGCCATGTCGCCGAGCTGAGCCTCGTGAGCCTCGGTGAGCGGGCTCGTCGGACCGCCCGTGGCGGTCGGCGCCGAGTCCGCCGTGAGCGCGAACGCCTGATTGAGCAGGTTCGGCGCGTCGCTCTTGACCGTCACCGTGTCGAACGATGTCGTCCCGGCACGACTGAAGAGCCCGAAGTCACCGTCGGTCACCAGCGCGTTGTACGTCCGGCTCAGCACGACCTGGTTGTTCAGCGTGACGCTGACCGCCGTGCCCTTCAGCGTGAGGCCGAGTGTGTAGTCGGTGCTGTCGGGTGTCAGCGCGGGGTTGCTGTACGTCGCGTCCGTGAACCAGCCCTTCGCCGTTCGGTGTCCGAGCGTGACCTGGCCGGCCGAGATCGTCACGAACTTGAAGTCGGTGGCCGAGTATTCGTCGTAGATGAAGCCGCCGGCCCCCGTCGTCTTGAGCACGGCGGACAGATCGATCAGTGCGGACGACGTCACGTTGATCGCGGTGAGCGCGATGGCAGGATCCGTCGCGCTCGCCGTGCCCGCGTAGCGTCCGCCCGCGAGGCTCCAGCTGCCGGTGAGCGGCGCCTGGAACAGGCTCGTGGTGCTGGAGGTGAAATCGACCGTCTGGCTGAACGTCGTCACCGGCGCCAGGCGCTGCACGGTGACGTTGTCGATCTGAGCGGACGCGTTGCGCGCGCCCAGCCCAACCATGCCGTCATTGAGACCGTGACTGATGCCATACGCATCCACGCGCGGCGCGAACGTGAACGCGAGCGACACCTGGTTGTTGACGATGAGCGTGACGGCGCTGCCGTTCAGGGACAGGAACAGGTTGTAATCGGTGCTCGACCTCAGCGAGCTGGGGAACACGGCCTGCGTGTCGACGACCCAGCCCTGGGCGGTCCGGTGGCCGATCTCGAGCTTGTTCGTCGAGACGTTGATCCCGGCGAATTTGAAATCGGTAGCGCTCTGATAATCGAACACCAGATATGCGTTGGAGTTGAGGCCTGCGGTCGGCTTGCCCGCGTTGATCGTCGCCAGCATCTCGAAATACGTTGGGACGTAGCCGTCCACGTAGAACACGCTCACCGCGTCGCCGCCGTTGACGGTCGGCGCGACCTGATAGCGGCCGCCGCTCACCGTCCAGCTACCGCTGTCGGCGAAGAAGCCCTGCGCCTGGCCGTTGTTGAAGTCGGCCGAGCGCAGCACGTCGCGCTTGCCGCCGGGAATGTTGCCCGCCTGCGGATCCGACGGTGCTCCGGTCTGATCCTGCCAGGCGAAGTCCTTCTGCAGCACCAGCCCGAGCTCGCCCGCCGGCTCGCCGTTGCGCAGCGGATCCGAGCCGGTGTCGCGGGCTTGCGTCTGGTCCGCACCGTCCGCCGTCGACAGCGCGTAGAGGTACTCCTGCAGCTGCGGCTGCAGCGTCCGGCTGACGGAGGCCTCGCCGAACGGCGCGTAGGGCACGAGGTAGGTGTTGTATTCGCCGACCCAGTCGATGAGCCGGTCGCCGCCGGTGTTGCCGATCAGCACGTCGCGGCCGGCGCCGCCGTACGCGCGGTCTTCGTACGTCGGATGCGTGTCCGGTTGATCGTTCAGCAGACCGTCGGTCGTCTGATCGTCGTCGGCGTTGAGGAGATCGTTGCCCCAGCCGCCGTACATGTCGTCACGGCCGGTGCCGCCGACGAGCCAGTCGTTGCCGTTGTCGCCGAAGATCGCGTCGTTACCGTCGTCGTGCACGGGACCGTATGTCGGAGTCTGCTGGCCAACCGCCTTCACCACATCGCCGCCGGGGCGCAGCACGCCCTCGTCCTTGTTGAAGTTCAGGACGAAGTCATAGGCCGTGCCTTGTGCGCTGGACTTCCAGAGGTTGCCGGTGCTGTCCAGCTGCACCTCGCGCAGCGGGTCGTACTCGTCGTACAGCCCGAACTCGCCGGCGCGGAAGCGGTTGTTGAGATGCCGGCCGTCGAGGTCGAGCGGATTGAACGCAAGGACGTCGCCGGGGTTGGTCGCCGGGTTGGCCGGCACCCACGCGCTCGCCGCCGCGTAGCCGAGGTCCATGATGCCGGTCGGATTGCCATTCGCGTCGTAGACCGGCGCCCAGGCGTGATCGAGCGCCTCCGCTCCGGAGATCGCGTCGTCGCCCGATCCGCCGTGCAGGAAGTCGCTGCCGAGGCCACCAAAGATGATGTCGTCGGCGAACGGCGTGTTGTCGGCGTTGTCGGGGAACTCGTCGTCCGTCGCGTTCCACGTGTGGTCGAAGCTGAACGGCACGAGCTCGATCGTCTTCTTGAGGTCGCCGGTGACGTTGATCACCGCGTACTGGATCTGGCCCGGCGTGCTGATCGTCTGCTGCGTCGTGGCCGCGATGCCGTTCAGCGGCTCAGCGGTGCCGTTGCGGCTGGTGTAGATCAGACCGTCGTCTCCGATCACCCCGTCCTGGCCCGTGCCGCCCGAGATCCAGTCGTTGCCGTAGCCGCCGATGATGTCGTCGTCTTGGCCTTCGCCGAACAACATGTCGCTGCCCGTCATGCCGAAGATGACGTCGTCGCCCGACTCGCCGTGCATGAGGTCCGCCGCACCATTGTCCTGATTCGCCACGCCGTTGTGATAGCTGCCGCCGGCGTAGTCGGCGCCGCCCAGCGTGTAGTCGAGCTCCTCCATCGCGCGCGGGATGATCCGCAGGCTGCCGGCGTACGTGTCGTAGGCGAACGTCCGGAACACATCGTTCGGATCCGTCGCGCTGGCGCTCGCGCCGCCCTTGACGAGCCGGAAGATGTTGCCGTTGTCGCCGAGCATGAAGTCGGCATCGCGCGCGTGGCCGCCGGTGTTGGCGGTAATGACGCCCGTCTGATCGATGGTGGCGTCGCCGAGATCGTTGCGTCCGATGTGCAAGCCGGCGCCGCCGAACATGATGTCCGAGCCGTCCGGCCGCATCGCCGCCGTCGTCAGGCCGTACAACGCCGAGCTGCCGCCGATCATGTCGTCCTGGCCGAGATCGCCGTACATCAGGTCGTTGCCGCCGTTGCCCTCCATGTAGTCGTCGGAGTCGGTCGCCTGCTCGCGCACGTTGAACACGTAGTACTGCGTCGACGGCAGCACGCTATCGGTCACCGTGACCGCCCGGGACGCGTCGTTCGGCGGCGCGACCGGCGTCGTCGACGGACCATCGATCGAGCCGTCGCCCTGCATGAAGTCGTTGCCGAGCTCGCCGAACATCACGTCCTTGTCGGCGCCGCCCGCCATGACGTCGCTGCCAAACCGCTCTGGCAGCGTGTTCTGCACGGTGAACGAGTGATCCAGCAGGGTGATGTCACGGCCGACCGCATCGTCCGGATCGCTCTGCGGCGTGAGCGCGCCATTGACGCGGACGTTCGCCGTGATGGTGTCGCTGGTGGTCGTGTAAATCGTCGTTGCGGTGAGCGCCTCGAAGCGGGCCTGGAAGTCATCGGCGCGCCGCCAGATGATCGCGTTGTCGCCCGCCATGGCGTCGTTGCCGCTGCCGCCGTCCATGAGGTCGTTCACGGGCGGATTGATCGTGGCGTTGATCGCGGGCGCGGTCAGCTCGTCGGCGCCGCCCGCGACGTTCGTTCCGCCGATCATGTCGTCGTCGCCGCTGCCGCCCCACATGCGGTCGTCGCCCTGCTCGCCGAGCATCACGTCGGCGCCTTCCTCACCCCACATCTGATCGCCCTCGCCACCGGCGGCGATGCCGACGTCGATGGAGAAGAAATTCCGGGCGTTGAAGCCGGGCAGCGTGCTGAACTGCGGATACACGCGGCCGTGGTCGCCGAACATCAGGTCGTTGTTCGTCGCCGCACCGGTCTGGTTGCCGTCGTCGCCGTACATCGTGTCGGAGTCGGTACCACCGAACAGGAAGTCCTTGCCCTCGTCGCCGTAGATCAGGTCGCGCGCGCCGCTCGTCGGCTGCTCGGTCGTGATCAGGTCGAGCGTGGTCAGGTCGGTATCCGCCACGCCGGCCCCGTCCTTCGCGAACAGCGCGGGATTGTTGGCGGCGATGTCGATGCCCGTGACCTCGTTCAGCCGTCCCGTGGACAGCCATTCGAGCGCGCCGTTGTCGCCCAGGATGATGTCGTTGCCGTCGTTGGCCGCGGTGGCCGCCGTCGGAGTCGCGCGATCGCCGTACAGGTAGTCGCCGAAGACACCGCCGGCGATGATATCGCCGCCGCCGTTGCCGGAGATCGTGTCCGATCCGCCGGTCGCGCTCGCGTTGACGTTGTCGGTCGTGTGGATCGTCGCGATCGCCGAGCCGAGAATGGTTCTCAAGTCGCCGCCGCTGGCCGCGCCCTTCGCGACCAGGAAAATGTCGGCGTTGTCGCCGAGCAAGACATCACCGGCATCGAGCGCCCCCGCGCTGGCGGCCGCATCATCCCCGTAGATCGTGTCCCCAGCCGTCCCGCCCATGGCCACGTCGCCGCCGCGGTTGCCGGAGATCAGGTCGGCCTTGCCGAGCCCGTCCTGGGCCGAGTGGATCAGGTCGAGCGTGTTGCGGTCGGTATCCGATCCGAGCGTGAAATCGAGCAGGCCGTTGTCGCCGAGCAGGATGTCACCGCCGTCGTTTCCGATCGTCGTCGCGTTCGGCGCCGCCCGATCCCCGTACAGGATGTCGGCGTTGACGCCGCCGATGACGACGTCCGCCCCCGCATTGCCCGACATGGTGTCGGCGCCGCCGGTGGTCTCGGACGCATCGGTAGTCGTGATCAGGTCCACGGCGGTGCCTCGCACCAGCAACCGGCCCGTCGTCCCGGCGAAGAAGACATCGGCGTTGTCGCCGAGCATGATGTCGTCGCCGTCGCTCGCCCCGGACGAGGCGTTCGCGTCGTCGCCGTAGAGCGTGTCGCCGGCGTTGCCGCCGATGATCACATCGGCGCCCCGATCGCCGGAAATGGTGTCGCCGCCACCCAGCCCATCGCGGAAGGTACGGATCAGATCGAGCGAGCCGCGGTCCGAATCCGCGAGGAATGTGAAGTCGAGCGTCCCGTTGTCGCCGAGCAGGATGTCGTCCCCGTCGTTCGCGATCGTCGCCGCCGTCGTCGCCGCGAGGTCGCCGTAGATTACGTCACTGTTCACGCCGCCGAGGATGACGTCGGCCTTCGCGTTGCCGGACATCGTGTCGGCGCCGCCGTTGGCCTCCGACGTATCGGTCGCGGTGATGCTGTCGACCGCCGCCCCCTGCACGAGCAAACTGCCCGTCGTGCCGATCAGGACGATCTCACCGTTGTCGCCGAGCATGATGTCTTCGCCGTCGGCCGCGCCGGACGAGCCGGTCGCGTCGTCGCCGTACATCGTGTCGCCGGCGTGCCCGCCGATCAGCACGTCGTTCCCGGCGCTGCCGAGCACCAGATCGCTGCCGCCGTTGTTCTCGAACGCGGTCTTGATGTCCTCGAGCACATTGGAGGCATTGCGCGTGATGTAGGCGTGATCGCCAAGGATGACGTCGGAGCCGCTGCCGCCGCCGACCGTGTCGTCGGTCGTGCCGCCGGCGATGATGTCGTCGCCCGCAGCGCCGTCGACGGTGTCTTTACCGCCGTCATCCGGCGCGATGGAAAAGAGGTCGTTGGCCTGGGCGCTGCCGTCGTTGCCGACGACAACCCCGTTGTCGCCGAAGATGATGTCGTTCTGCTCGCCGCCGACGAGGCTGTCGTCGCCGAAGCCGCCGAGGATCGTGTCCGAGCCGCCGCCATTGCCGAACGCGATGTCGTCACCGCCGAAATTGGTGAGCGTCGTCTCGATCCGCAGCACGATGTTCGCGGCGTCCCGGGTCACATAGCCGTTGTCGGCGATGACGATGTCGTTCCCGCTGCCGCCGCTCAGCGTGTCGCCACCCACGCCATGCAAATCGCCGTCGCCCGACCCGCCGAACACGATGTCGTCGCCGGCGCCGCCGGTGATCGAGTCCCTGCCGCCGTCGTTCGGGTCCGTGGTGAACAGATCGTTGGCCTGCGCGCTGCCGTCGTTCAGGACCACCACCCCGT
>Ga0310810_10008190_pt1 | contig 12006 bp, 7 predicted proteins | sample NCmetagenome_FD_207641 | JGI IMG/M metagenome (GOLD analysis project Ga0310810, IMG submission 207641) | Soil microbial communities from experimental microcosm in Duke University, North Carolina, United States - NC | ecosystem: Engineered > Artificial ecosystem > Soil microcosm > Unclassified ...
CACAGGCAGCGGAGACGAGGAGGAGGAGGAAGACGCTCAGTTTCTTCATAGCTCGAACATCAGCCGATCCGGCTGCTCGATGCGCTGTTTGACTGCGACCAGGAAGGAGACCGCCTCGCGCCCGTCGACGACGCGGTGATCGTAGGTGAGCGCCAGGTACATGACCGGGCGGAGCTCGACCTTGCCGTCCACCCCGACCGGTCGCTCGACGATGTTGTGCATGCCGAGGATGCCGGTCTGCGGGTAGTTGAGGAGCGGGGTGGACAGCATCGAGCCGTAGATGCCGCCGTTGGTGATGCTGAAGGTGCCGCCCACCAGATCCTCGAGGGCGAGCTTGCCGGCGCGCGCGCGGGTCGCCAGCTCGGCGATTCCCTGCTCGATGCCGGCGAAGGACAGGCGGTCGACGTCGCGCAGGACCGGGACCACCAGGCCGCGCTCGGTCGACACCGCGACCCCGAGGTCGTAGTGCTTCTTGTAGACGATCGCCTCCCCCTTCACCTCGGCGTTCAGTCCCGGATAGAGCTTGAGCGCCGAGATGGCCGCCTTGGCGAAGAAGGACATGAAGCCGAGCTTGACCTTGTAGCGTGAGGCGAACTCCTCCTTGAAGCGTTCGCGCAGCGCGATGACCGCGCTCATGTCCACCTCGTTGAAGGTGGTGAGCGACGCAGTCTGCTTCTGTGCCTCGACCAGCCGCTGCGCGATGCGCTTGCGGATGGGCGACATCGGCACCACCTCCTCGCGCCCGTCGCCCGCTGCCGGCGCCTGGGCCGGAGCGCGCGCCGGGGTGGCCGCCTGGGTCGGGGTGGAGGCGACCGCGGTCGGCGGCGGGCTGGTCTCGCGCGCCGGCTCCCCCTCGAGGCGCCGCCGCCGCATGGAGGGGCTGAGCGCGCGGCCGTTGCCGTGCTCGTCGGGCTCGGCCTTCCTGGCCTCCGGCGCCGGCTCCGCCTTCGCCTTCTTCGCCTCCGGCTCCGCCTTCTTCGCCTCCGGCTCCGCCTTCTTCGCCTCCGGCTGCGGCTCGGCCTTCTTCTCCGGCTTCTCGGCCGGCGCCTTCGCCTGCGCCTCGCCGCCGATGGTGCCGACCACGTCGCCGACCTTGACCGTGTCCCCCTCGGCGAACCGCTGCTCGGTGAGCGCGCCGGCGGCCGGCGCCGGCAGCTCCACCGTGATCTTGTCGGTCTCCAGCGCCACCACCGGCTCGTCCGCCTCGACCCGGTCCCCGATCTTCTTGTGCCAGCGGCTGATCACCGCCTCGGTGATGGACTCGCCCAGCGCTGGGACTACCAGATCCGGCATCGCATGCTCTCCTTGTCGCGTCGCTTTCAAGGGCTGGCGGCGAACGCCCGGTCGAAAAGCTGCCGCTGCTCGATCGCGTGCGCCTTTGTGGAGCCGGTCGCCGGGCTGGCGCTCTCCGCGCGGCTCACCGCGCTCACCGGCTCGTGGCCCCAGATCTCGCACAAGCGCGGCATGATGAACCGGCGCGCTCCCATGTTGGCCGGCTCGTCCTGCACCCACACGAACTGGCGCGCACGCGTGTACGGCGCCACGCAGGCCTCGAGCTCATCCGGCCACCAGGGATAGAACTGCTCGATCCTGACGATCGCGGTGTGGGTGTCCTTGCGAACCCGCCGCTCCTCCATGAGCTCGTAGTAGATGCGGCCGGAGCAGAGCAGCACCTTGTCGACCTGGTCGGCCGGCGGCGCGTCCACGTCGGGCAGAAAGCGATGGAAGCGGCCGCGCGCCAGGTCCTCGATGGGCGACACCGCCGCCGGCAGGCGCAGGAGGCTCTTCGGGGTCAAGACCACGAGCGGCTTGCGCAGCGGGCGCAGCACCTGGCGCCGCAGCAGGTGGAACATCTGCGCCGGGTTGGTCGGCTGCACGATCTGGGCGTTGTCCTCGGCGGCTCCCTCGAGGAACCGCTCCAGCCGCGCGCTCGAATGCTCCGGCCCCTGTCCCTCGTAGCCGTGCGGCAGGAACAGGACCAGGCCGGACAGCCGGTTCCACTTGTCCTCCGACGACATGATGAACTGGTCGATGATCACCTGCGCGCCGTTGGCGAAGTCGCCGAACTGCGCCTCCCAGATGATGAGCCCGTCCGGGAAGTCGAGCGAGTAGCCGAACTCGAAGCCGAGCACGCCGGCCTCGCTGAGCGGGCTGTCGTAGACCCGGCACTCGCCCTGGTCCGGGTGCAGGTGGCCGAGCAGCATGTACTCGCGGCCGGTGTCGACGTCGACGATCATCGCGTGCCGGTGGCTGAAGGTGCCGCGGCAGCTGTCCTGCCCGGACAGCCTGACCATGTGCCCCTCGCGCAGGAGCGTGGCGTAGGCCAGCATCTCCCCCATGCCCCAGTCGAGCGGCTTCTCGCCGGCGCCCATCTTGCTGCGGTCCTCGAGCAGCTTCTTGACCTTGGGGTGGACGTGGATGCCTTCCGGCACCTGGTTCATCCGCTCCGACAGCTCGCGCAGCCGCTCGAGCGGCACGCCGGTCTCGACGTCCGGCACGTTCCTGGCCGGGCCGCCGAGGTAACCGGTCCAGATGCCGCCGAGAGCGGAGATGACCGGCCGCTTGGTGGTGGTGCGCGCCGCCTCCAGCTCGCGCTCGTACTGCTCGCGGAACTTCTGCCGGATCTCCTCCACCTGGTCGGCGCTCAGCACCTTCTCCTCGGTGAGCTTGGCGGCGTAGATGGTGTCGATCGGCTGCTTCTGCTGGATGCGCCGGTACATGACCGGCTGGGTGAAGCTCGGCTCGTCCATCTCGTTGTGGCCGAACTTGCGGTAGCAGTACATGTCGATGATGACGTCCGACTGGAACTCGTGCCGGTACTCCATCGCCATCTCGACCACGCGATAGACCGCGTCCAGGTCCTCGCCGTTCACGTGCCAGATCGGGCACTGCACCATCATGGCGACGTCGGTGCAGTACGGGGTCGAGCGCGCCTCCTGCGCCGACGCGGTGAAGCCGATCTGGTTGTTGACGATGACGTGAACGGTCCCGCCGGTCCGGTAGCCGTGCAGGTTCGACAGCTGCAGCACCTCCGGGACCAGCCCCTGCCCGGCGAAGGCGGCGTCGCCGTGGATGAGCACGCCGAGGATACGCCGCCGCTCCCAGTCGCCGTGGCGGCGCTGCTTGGCGCGCACGCGGCCGACCACCACCGGGTCGACCGCCTCCAGGTGGCTCGGGTTGAAGGCCAGCGACAGGTGCATGGTGTTGCCGTCGCGGTCGACGCGATCGCACGAGTAGCCGAGGTGGTACTTCACGTCGCCGCCGCCGAGGGTCGCCTCCGGCTCGATGTCCTGGAACTCGCTGAACAGGTCGCGCGGCGGCCGGTTCATGGTCTGGACCAGCACGTTGAGCCGCCCGCGATGCGCCATGCCGATGACCGCCTCGATGGCCCCGCGACGGCCGGCGTGGTTGAGGACCTCCTCGATGAGCGGGATGAGCGTCTCGGAGCCCTCGAGCGAGAAGCGCTTGGTGCCGGGGAACTTGGTGTGGCAGAAGCGCTCGAAGCTCTCGGCGGCGATGAGCTCCTCGAGCATCGCGATGCGGTGCGCGGGCGGGGGCGGCGGCTGCTCGCTGACCCGCTCCATCCGCTCGGCCAGCCAGGCCCGCTTGCGCGCGTTCTGGATGTGGACCGACTCGAGCCCGATCGACCCGCAATAGATGCGGCGCAACCGCTCGATGACGTCCCGCAGGGTCTGGCGGGCCGGGTGGCGCCCCTCGACCGTGACCACCTGGTCGAGGTCGGACTCGCTGAAGCCGTGGTAGGCGGGATCGAGCTCGGGTGCCGGCGGCCGGTCGAGGAGCGCGAGCGGGTCGAGGTGCGCCTGCTTGTGCCCCCACGCCCGGTAGGCGACCACCAGCGGCCAGACCCGCGGCGACAGGTCACTCGAGGCGAGCTCGGGCGGACCGGCCGGCGCCGCCGACGGCTCGGCGCGCGCCGACGGCTCGGCGCGGGTCACCGGGAAGTCGGGCGCCTGGCCGTTGACGAACAGCTCGCGCCAGACCGGGTCCACCGAACCGGGGTCGGCCTGGAACCGGGCGTACATCTCATCGAGGAGCGCCAGGTTCTGCCCGAGACTCACCGGGTCCAGTGACATCGGGGCGGATTCTAGCGCCTCCTCCGGCTGGTCGGCGACCGGGACATCCACGATCATGCCCGCGGGGGCCGCTCCCGCCTCCGGTCCGGCTCACTGCCCGAGGCGGCTTCGCAGGGCGGCGATCTCGTCCGCCGACCAGGCCGGGTTGCCATCGATCGCCAGCTGGCCGGCGCTGGCCAGCCGACCGAGGGACACCGAGTCCAGCAGCGGGTGATCGCTCACCTCGAGCCGGCCGCCGACGGTCTTCAGGGCGCCCAGATCGAGACGGAGGAGCGAGCGGTTCTCGCGCACCACCAGATCGCCGCCGACCTCGACCAGGTGGTGGAGCGAGATCGTCTCGGCCGACAGATTGCTGTCGACCATCACGCTGCCGCCCACCTTGCGAAGGCCGCCCATGTAGAGCCCGGCGAGCGCCGCGTTGCTCGACAGCTCGAACGAGCCGGTCACCTCCTCGATGCTGCCGAGCGCCGCGGCCGACGTCATCGCGAAGCTCGGGCCCACCACCAGATCTCCGTCGATGCGCTTGCAGCCGGCCAGCGCGGCCGCCTCCTCGTCGACATGCACGACCGCGCCGCCGCGCGGACAGGCCGGCCGCACTGGCGCCGGCCTCTCGCTCGATCCGCAGCCGGCAGCGACCGCCAGGATCGCGATCTGCCTCAGCACGTGACCGGGATGCCCGCGATCTGCTCGCCGCGGCAGGCCCGCACGTAGGCGCGCACGGTCGGCTCGAGGCCGAGGTAGAGGGCGTCGGCGAGGAGCGCGTGGCCGATCGACACCTCGAGCATCTCCGGCACCGCGCGGGCGAGGAGCGGGGTGTTCCTGAGGTCGAGGTCGTGGCCGGCATTGACCCCCATGCCGGCCGCCGTCGCCGCGCGCGCACAGGCCTGCACCCGCTCGAGCTCGGCCGCCTGCTGGGCGGTGCCGAACGCCCTGGCGTACGGCTCGGTGTAGATCTCGATCCGCTGGGTGCCGGTCGCCGCCGCCGCGCTCATGTCGAGATCGACGTCGACGAAGATGGCGCTCCGCATGCCGGCGTCGTTGACCCGCGCGATGAGCCGCGCGACCTCGTCGTGCTGGCGCGGCAGATCCCAGCCGTGGTCGCTGGTCACCTCGCCCGGCCGGGTCGGCACCAGGGTGAACTGGGTCGGGCGGATCTCGAGCGCGAGCCGGATCAGCTCCTCGCGGCCGTCCCCTTCCAGGTTGAACTCGACGCCGCGCTCGCGGGCCAGCGCGACCAGATCGCGCACGTCTCCTTCGCGGGTGTGCCGGTTGTCCTCGCGCCAGTGCAGCGTCAGCCCGGCCGCCCCGGCCCGGATGCAGGTCTCCGCCGCCACGATGGGGGACGGGTTCACCCCGCCGCGCGAGTTGCGCAGCAGCGCCACCTTGTTGAGATTGACCGACAGGTTGATGCTCACGGCCCGGTTATACCCGACCGCCCGATCGCGCGAACCCGTGGGAAGCTGTCGATCGCGTCCGCGCAGCTCAGCGCGGCCAGCCGCAGGCCGACGAGGCGGTCTCGGAGGCTCCGCCGCTCATCGGGTAGGTGAGCTCGACCTTCTTGCCGAGGACGTTGTTCTCGACGCACTGGCACTGGATGGTCTGCGCGCTCTGCGCAGGCGGCGTGCACTTCAGCTGCTTGAAGCCGTCGTCGCAGGCGAACTGGATGCCGCACGCGACGGAATTCTGGTGGCAGGTGCCGACCGAGGCGGCGCAGTGGTCCAGCCCACCGGACTCCTTCCTGCAGCCGACCAGACAGAGAGCGACGAGGCAGAGGGTCGCGATGCGCATGGCGCGAGCATACGCGAGCCCGTCCCGGCGCGGGCCGCCAGGCAGAATTGCTCGCCCCTGCCGCTCGTGCCCGTCAGTTGGTGCCGGCGCTGGCCTGCTTGCCGGCCTTCTTGTCGAGGTTGGTGAGGTGGTCCTTGTAGGCGGACAGGTTCGGGTCGGCCTTCGGGCCGCCGATCTCGATCGCCTTCTGGTATCCGGCGCGCGCGAGGTCGAGCTTGCCGGCAGCCTCGTACGCCTCGCCGAGGCTGTCGTGCACGTTGGCCGAGTCCGGGTAGCGCTCGACGTTGACCTTGAACACCTCGATCGCCTCGTCCACCTTCTTGTCCGGCCCGAGGAGGAGCTGGTAGCCGATCTGGTTGATGAGCGCCTCGGGGACCTTCACCTCGTAGCCCATCCGCTGTGACAGCGCGGCGTAGTGCTTGTCGGCGCCGGCCAGGCCGCCGGCGATCGAGCCGTCCTTCTCGCGCGGCAGCTGCCAGCCGGCGAACACCTTGCGGAAGCCCTGGTAGTGGGTGCGCATCACGACCGAGCCGTGGTCCTCGTCGCGGAACTGCTCCATGCCCCACTCGAAGCCCTTCACCTTGCTCTTCTTGAGTAGCTGCTGCAGGCGATCGAAGCCGGCCTGCAGGCCCGGCTCGTTGCCGATGGTGACGAACAGGGTCCTGGCCAGCTCCGGCCGCTCCTTCAGCAGCTTCTCGCTGCCCTTGAGGACCAGGTCGTGGTCCCACGGCAAGGTCGGGCTGGCCGCGATGTACGCGTTGAACAGATCGGTCCTGGTCGTGAACACGTGCATCGCGAACAGGCCGCCGAACGAGTGACCGGCGAGGACCCGGTAGGGCTGCACCCGGTACTTCGACTCGACCAGCGGGATGACCTCGGTCTCGATGAACTGGACGAACTTGTCCGCTCCGCCGCTGGTGGGGACCGGGAACTCCCTGCCGTTCTCGCTGAACGAGGCGTGGGTCGGCGTGAGGTCGCGGTTGCGATCCGTGTTGACGATGCCGACGACGATGAGCTCGGGCATCCGCCCGTTGCCCGCGAGGAACTCCACCGTCGCCGAGGTGTGACCGATGTGCTGCCCGCCGTCGGTCAGGTAGAGGACCGGATAGCGGTCACTGCCCTGCTGGTAGCCTTTCGGCGTCCGCACCAGGATGGTCCGCTCCTCTCCCAGCACCTTGGAGTTGATGGTCAGCTTGTCCGGGCCGTCCGCCGGCGCAGCAGCGGGAGCCGGCACCTCGGCCGGCACCTTCTGATCCGGGGTCACCGCCACCTTGGCAGGCGCCTCCGAGGGCGCCGGTTTCTGCGGCGAGGAGTCCTTGCAGGCAGCGAGAGCGAGGAGGATGAGCGAGAGGCGCTTCATGCGGGCGTTCCTTTGCACCGCCCGTACCACCGTGGACCACCTGCAACCCCGCGTTCGCGCGCGTTCCGCTGTAACCCGGCCAGGGACATCGTTACAGCCGCAGGCGTCACAGGTTACAGGCGACGGCCGAGGCGCGGGCTGCTACATCTTCCTGCCGAGGTGGTGACGATCGCCGACGTGCGCCGGCTGGCGCTCTCGCTGCCGAGGACGACCGAGCACCTCATCCGAGGTCGCGTCAAGTTCCGGATCGGCAGCATCGTCTACGTCGCATTCTCGCGCGACGAGAAGACGATGGGCTTCGCCTTCCCCAAGGAATGGCGGGCCGCGCTGGTCGAGGCCGAGCCGGACAAGTTCCAGATGCCGGAGGCGGCCGACCTCAGATACCACTGGGTCCGCGTGCGGATGGACGCCATCGATCGCGCCGAGATGCGCGCGCTGGTCATCGAGGCGTGGCGCATGGTGGTGCCGAAGAAGGTGTCGGCCGCCCACCTGGATCGACGTTAAAGATTCGCGTCGACGCCCTGGCGCAGGTACTTCACGGTGTCGCTGAGCGTGAGCTGCGGATCGCGCGCCTCGAAGCCGAGCTCGCGCTCCGCCTTGCTCGAGTCGATCCACCAGAAGTGCTCCGCCATCTCGACCGAGACCCGGTCGACCGGCGGCTCCTTGCCGGCGGCGCGGTAGGCGCGTTCCATCAGGCTGGCGCCCGCCTTCGCGATCGAGCCGGGCAGCTTGAGGCGCGGGCCCGGCTTCTTGGCCACCCGCTCGAGCCGGGCGAAGAACTCCTTGAAGGTCCAGTTCGGGCCGCCGAGCAGGTAGCGCTCGCCCGGCCGCCCGCGCTCCATCGCCGCCACGGTGGCCGCCGCCGCGTCGCGCGCGTCGACGAAGTTGATGCCGCCGGGCGGGATGATCGGGATCTGCCGGCGCAGGAACCTCAGCACGTCCTTGGTCGACGACAGCCGTCGGTCGCCCGGGCCGAGCAGCAGGCTCGGGCAGACCACCACCACCTCGATGCCGTGCTTGTCGCCCAGCTCGAACGCGATCTTCTCCTGGTAGATCTTGGAGGCGTAGTAGGGCCAGCCGGCCACTGCCTCGGTCGCGTAGCCCATCGCCTCGTCGTGCACCTTCTCGAAGCGCGAGACCGCGACGGTACCCGAGCTCGACGCGACCACGATCCGCTTCACGCCGGCCGCCGCGCATGCCTCGAACAGCGTGCGCGTGCCGTCGACGTGGACCCGCATCATGCGCTGGCCGTCGTCCGGATCGCGCGAGACCAGCCCGGCGATGTGGAAGACCCCCTGGCAGCCGGCCACCGCCCGCGCGCAGTCCTCGGCGCTGGTCACGTCGCCCGACAGCTCCTCGACCCCGAGGTCGGCCAGGATGGGCGAGCGCGTCCGCGCCAGGGTCGTCACCTGGTAGGTGCCCCTCTTCGCCGCCAGCTCGCGGACCACGTGCTCGCCGAGGAAGCCGGTGGCGCCGGTGACCGCGACCTTGTTCACGGCCGCGCCTCGAGCGCGCGGGCCGGCGGCTCGGGCGACTGCGGCGCCGCCGGCGCCCGCCCGCTGTCGCCCAGCGTCCAGGCGTACTCCTCGGGGCACAGCTTCCTGACGATCCGCTCCACGTGCGTCGATACCCGCCGGTACGACTCCGCCTTGCCGGCGCCGTCGGCCAGCGCGCGCATCCGGTCGTACGACAGGAACGGTCCGATGCGCGCCCCGACCCGCGCGCCCCGCCGCGGGAAGAACGCACCCTTCGGCATCGCGTCGTGGCAGCCGGCCAGGTACATGGGCAGGATGCCGCAGCGGTTCGACAGCGCCAGGTAGCCGAGGCTGGCCTTGAAGTCGATCATGACGCCGGTCTCGCTGCGCGTCCCCTCCGGGAAGATGAGGAGGATGTAGCCCTCGCGCAGGACCTCGCTGGCCAGCCGCAGCGACTCGCGCAGCGAGCCGTGCCGCTCCATCGGCACCAGGTTGGTGAAGTTCTCGAAGTACATCCGGCGGACCGGGTCCTCGAAGAAGTAATCCTTGGCCGAGCGCGTGCTTGACCAGGCCCATGTCGAGGTGGCTCGAGTGGTTGGCCGCCACGATGTAGCCGCCGAACGGCGGCACGAAGGCGCGCCCGGTCACCTCGGTGTCGAGGATGCGCTCGTAGAGCGCCTTCTGGCCGAAGCGCAGCGCCTTGCGCCCGATGCCGACCAGGGGCTTCGGCACCCGGATCTCGTCGTCGTCGACCGGCTCGTCCGGCTCCGTGCGCGCCAGCTTGACCGGCGGCCGCTGCCGCTCCGCGCGCGCCGCCTGCGCCATGTGACGCTCGGCCAGCGCGACCAGGTCACCGACGGTCTCGAGACCGGACAGCTCGCCGGGATCCGGCAGCGCGACGCCGGCGGTCTCGAGCGCAACGCCGAGCTCGGTGAACATGAGCGAGTCGTAGCCGAGGTCGGCCAGGCGCGCCTCCGGCGTCACCTGCGCCAGCGGCTTCTGCGCCACCTGCGCCACCAGCTCGCGCAGCCAGCCGGCGCTGCTCTGCGCCGGTGCAGAAGCCGGCCGCTGCACCACGCCGGCCGCTCTCGACAGGCGCTCGAGCCGCTCGAGCTCGACCACCACCTCGCGCCGCTTCACCTTGCGGGTCGAGGTCTTCGGCAGGTCGTGGTCCCACAGGTGCACGACCCTGACCCGCTTGTAGAGCGGCAGCTTCTGCGAGGTCAGGCGCATGTGCTCGCGCACCTTCTCGCGCACCGACTCGCGGCCCATGCCGGCGGCGGCGTCCGCCTCGTAGTCAGGCACCACCAGCGCCGCCACCGTCTCGCCCGCCTCGCCACCGGGCAGCCCGACCACCGACAGCTCCTTGATGAGGGGCGAATCGCGGTAGGTCTCCTCCAGCTCGTCCGGGTAGACGTTCTCGCCGGAGGCGCCGAGGATCATCTCCTTCTTGCGGCCGACGATGTACAGGTGGCCGTCGTCGTCGATGCGCCCGAGGTCGCCGGTGTGCAGCCAGCCGTTGCGCAGCACCTGGACGGTGGCGTCCTGGTTCTTGTAGTAGCCGAGCATCACGTTCGGCCCCTTGGCGATCACCTCGCCCACCCCGCGCTCGTCCGGCTCGGCGATCTTGACGTCGACGCCGGGCAGCGCGCGCCCGACGCTGCCGATGATGGTCTTCTCGCCCGGCCGCTGGCTGGTCAGCACCGGCGACGCCTCGGTCATGCCGTAGCCCTCGAACAGCTTGAAGCCGAGGCCGAGGAACGCCTTCATGATGTCGGGAGACAGCGCGCTGCCGCCGCTGATGAGCAGGCGCAGCCGGCCGCCCAGCTCGCGGTGGACCGGATAGAAGAACAGCTTGCCGAGGTCGACGCCGTACGGCATCCGCTCCCTCAGCTTGCGGTTGAGCTCGATGACGGCGTCGAACGCCTTCTCGACCAGCACGCCGCGCTCGTTGACCCGCTTGGTGATCCTGCGGTGGAGCAGCTGCCACAGGGCCGGCACCCCGACCATGCCGGTGATGTTGCCCCCCTTGAGCGCGCGCTTGAGGGTGTCGGCGCTGACCTCCTCGAGGTAGGTCACCTGCGCGCCGTGCACCATCGGCATCAGGAAGCCGGCGGAGAACTCGAAGGTGTGATGCAGCGGCAGGACCGACAGCAGACCGTCGTGCCGGTACATGTGGAAGATGGACGACATCTTCGCGACCATCGAGGTCAGGTTCTTGTGCGACAGCATCACGCCCTTGGGCGTGCCGGTGGTGCCGGACGTGTAGATGATCGAGGCGACCGTGTCGCCCCGGCGCACCGGGACGATCGCCGCCGGCGACACCGCGGGCTCGACCAGGACGTCGTCGAAGCGGAGGACCGGCCGCTGGACCGCGGCCGCCACCACCTCGCGCCCGCCCAGCTTGTCCAGCACCTCGTCGGACGCGATGAAGCAGGCGGCGCCGGCCGCCCGCGCGATGCCGACCACCTCGTCGAGCGAGAGCTGGTGCTCGAGCGGGACCGCCGAGGCGCCCGCCTTGAGGATGCCGAAGTAGCTGATGCCCCACTCCGGGCGGTTCTCGCTCATCAGCATCACGCGGTCGTCCGGCTGGACGCCGCGCTCGCGCAGGTTGCCGGCCACCTGCTCCGCCATGTCCTGCACCCGCTCGTAGGTGTAGACGACCGGCTCACCCTCCTCGCTGGTCGGCAGGAGCCGCATGGCGACCCGGTGCCGGTGGAGCTTGGTGGTGGCGTCGAACAGCTCGAGCAGGTCCTTGTAGGTGTAGACCGAGCGCGGCCGCTTGCCGAACTCGTCGTCGAGGATCGGGAACACCCACTTCTGCAGGCCCTCGAAGTGGGTCCCCATCCAGTAGCTGCGCCAGTCGATGGTCTCCGGCGCCCAGACCAGCGCCTCCTGATCGTGCGGCGTGAGCCGGCGATGCAGCGCGGAGACGTTGTCGGAGCGGAAGCGGATGTCGCAGTCGTGGGTGAACGGCTGGAACAGATCCATCAGCTCCTGCACCCGGCCGGTGAACTCGGAGACGGTGGCCAGCTCGTCCTTGACCCGCTCGGCGATGGCGTTGACCCGCGGGGCGCCCCAGCGCGGCACCCGCTCGTCGATCTGGCGCGACAGGTAGTCGGCCAGCCGCTTGAATTGCGGCGCTGATGTGCGCTGGAAGCGATCGACGCCGACCGGGATGCCCTCGAGCCGGGCGCGCAGCCGGTTCTCGAACGGCTTCTCGCCGGCGTCGGCCAGCCGGCGGCGGTGCTGGCGAATGACCAGGCCGGTCAGCTCGACGAAGCGCTGG
>Ga0310810_10008191_pt1 | contig 12003 bp, 9 predicted proteins | sample NCmetagenome_FD_207641 | JGI IMG/M metagenome (GOLD analysis project Ga0310810, IMG submission 207641) | Soil microbial communities from experimental microcosm in Duke University, North Carolina, United States - NC | ecosystem: Engineered > Artificial ecosystem > Soil microcosm > Unclassified ...
TGATTCGGATGCCGACGCCGAGATTGACTCGCTCACCGGCGACTCGCTCACTGGCGACTCGCTCACTGGCGACTCGCTCATGGACGCCGACGCGGCAGCGGGTTCAGGACTCGACTCGACCGGCGCGCTCGCGGCCGCAAGCTCCAGAGTGAAATGGTCGGGGACCGGAGAGCTCTCGACGTCAGAGCCGACTGGCGAGCCCTCCGCGTCCGCTATGAACGGAATCGCCTGGTCGCCAGCATCTTCGTCGACGCCAGGAATTTCCTGCGCAGTGGGCACCGGCGCTGCATCGGCGGATGCATCTATTTCGGATACGAGCGCGATCACCGCGGCATCATGGGGATCGGCCTCGAGCAGCCGCGAGTACCATTGGCGCGCCTCCATGGTGTTGCCGCTCTGGAGCGACATGTCGCCCAGCGATCGCAACGCGATGAGATTCTCGGGATCGAGCGTCAGCGCGCGCTCGAACACCTGCTTCGCTTCCTCGAACTCGCCGCATTCATAGAGCGACTGGCCGTACACGATCTGGCCACTCATGTGGCCAGGCATCTGCGAGAGCTGCGACCGGCAGATCTCTATCGCGCGCTTCGGCTGTCCGCCCTTCCGGTATTCGTTCGCAAGCGGCGCGAAATACCGACGGGGGTTCTCCTCGAATTTTTCCTGCAACTCCCGCAACCGGTCGTAATCCATCGCTTACCTCGGTTCAACCTGCAACAAAATACCGGAACTCCGGTTTCACGCTTTTGCGCGATCATCGCCGCCTCAGCGCCCCTGCACCGTGCGGAGCCAGCTGAAAGATGCAGCAAACTCCGCCTTCGCGCGACTTGCATCTCGGTCACCCAAACTCATAGCTTACAAGGCTATACGCCATCTCTCCCCCCGCCCCCGGGGGCCCTTCAATTTCGTGTAAGGAGTAGTGCCCTTGTTGCAAGCAATGCGGGCCTCCGCAAAATACATCTGGATCATCATCGTCGTGTTGTTCGTCGGCGGCTTTCTCCTCGCGCAGACTTCAGGTCTGCTCGGCAGAGCCCCGGTAACGACCACTACCGCCGTCGCCTCCGTGAATGGCGAAGACATTCTCGCCACCACCTGGTACCAGGCAACACAAAATCTCGAGCAGGAAGAAACCCAGCGCAGCAATCAGAGCATCTCCCTGGACGAGAGACAGCGATTGATGGACCAGGCTTTCGACCAGCTCGTGAGTGACGCCCTGCTCCGCCAGGAGTACAGGCGCCGCGGTATTACAGTAACAGACGACGAAATTCTCCAAGCGGCACGGTTCAGCCCACCGCCCCAGCTCATGCAGGCGCCCGATCTGCAGACCGAGGGGCAGTTCGACCCCGCCAAATACCAGCGCTTCCTGGCCAGCCCTCTCGCGAAACAGAACGGCCTGCTCTTCCAGCTGGAGCAGTACTACCGCACTGAGATCCCGAAGGAAAAGCTGTTCGACCAGGTCGCCGGCGACGTCTACCTCTCGGACGAGCAGCTGTGGAGGCGATTCCAGGATACCCACGACTCCGCCCAGGTGAGTTTCGTGGCGTTCGCGCCGGAGCGGATTTCCGACTCCGCCGTGCGCGTTAGCGACGATGAGGTGCGCGCGTACTACGACACCCACAAGAAGCTTTTCGATCGGCCCGGCACCGCCAAAGTCTCGATCATCATCATACCGCGTGCGGTGACCGCAGCGGATTCTGCTGCGGTCCGCGCGCATGCGCTCGCGCTCAGAGCGAGAATCATCGGCGGAGAGAAGTTCGAGGATGTGGCCCGCGCCGAATCGGCTGACTCCGTGTCCGCCGCCAACGGTGGCTCACTTGGCAAAGGAGCGAAGGGGAGATTCGTCGCGCCGTTCGAGGCAGCCGCTGCCGCGCTCAAGACCGGAGAAATATCGCAGCCGGTGCTGACGCAGTTCGGCTATCATCTGATCAAGGTCGATGCGCGCAAGGGCGATACGACCACCATCAGTCACATTCTGCTCCGGATTCAGCAGAGCGATTCAGCAGCCGCAAGGACCGATCGCCGCGCGGATTCGCTGGCGCGTCTGGCGGCATCGACCGACCAACCGGCGAAGTTCGATGAAGCGGCGCGGATTCTCCAGATTCCGGTAATCAAGACGTCGGTCATCGAAGGCAACGCCGTCACTGTGAACGGACAGTTCATACCGAGCGTGGGACCGTGGGCGTTCCAGGGTGCGAAACCGGGCGAGACGAGCGAGCTGTTCGACGCCGAGGACGGCTATTATCTCGCGCGCCTCGACTCGCTGACGCCGGGCGGAACGCAATCACTCGATCAGGCGAAGCAGGACATCCGCACTTACCTGCTCCGCCAGAAGAAGATCGACGCGCTGCTTCCACAGGCGCGAAACTTCGCCAAGGTAGCCGCCGCGAGCTCGCTGGAGTCCGCGTCGAAGCTGATGAACATGCAGGTCGTCAGTACGAAGCCGTTTACTCGCGTGACCGGTGTGCCGGAGCTCGCTCAGGCGCCAGAGGCGGTTGGAGCGGCTTTTACGTTGCCGCTGCACACGGTGAGTGAGCCGATTCGTTCGACTGGAGAAGTGGTCGTCGAGCGCGTCGACAACCGCATGCCCGCCAATCGCGCCGCGTTCGACACTCAGAAGGAGACGTTGCGCTCTCAGGCGCTACAGCAGCTGAGGCAGCAACGAGTGCGAGAGTTTCTTACGAATCTTCGAGCGGTCGCGAAGGTCGACGACAAGAGAAAACAGATTGAGGCCTCCGCTCGGCGGACGACGCAGTAGCTACTGACGATCTTTCTGAAAACCCGGGGCTGGTGTAACTGAACGGGCTTGAGGCGCCAGTGGCCGAGATGTCAGTCGTGCGTTCACGACGCCGGGACTTTGTTGCGTGGCGTTCGCGGTAATACCATCACTCGGTTCCGCAAACCGTACAGCATCTTTCGCACTTCAATTGCCTGCGAGGAGAGGGATTTAAAGTCGCTGACCGGGATAGCGCGCATGTCGCGCGCGATGATCAGGTGGTATTCAAGCTCTGAAGTCGAATTCAGGGAAATGCTGATGAATCGGGCGAATTCCAACCCGCTTTGTTGGCCCGCGCCTTCTACAAGATTGGTCGGGATCGACATCGCGGCTCGCACCATCTGACGCCGTAGTGCCGCGTTATCCGGCCCCGGATTCGGGTTGCGACACGATGGACGTTCAGCGCGAGTGCGTGGGCTTTCCGCCAGACTTTCAGCTTCTTGAAATCGCTCACGCACCAAAACAGGCACCGCGGATGACGCTTATGACCATCGTTTAACGCGGAGCGCAGTCAGTTTGTCGCGCGCAAAAAAGGTCTGGGCGTAGTGAACGATCCACTCACAACTTCTCCTACTGACGCCTCCCGCCCGTTCAGTTGTAGTTCTGCAGTTCAGACCAGGACTACAACAACCTCTTGGGCGCCGGCCTCTCAGCCTCTTCCGTCGCCCGTCTCCGCTCGAGGTCAGCAGCAGTCAACCTCGACGGGGAATCCAACTGCGACGGCGACTTGGTTTCCTCGGTGACTTCGCGCGTCGCGTCGTTGATGTTCTTCTTGAACTCCCTGATTCCCTTACCCATCGAGCCCGCGATCTCGGGGATCCGCTTCGCACCGAAGAGAAGCAGGATGACCACCATGATTATCAGCAGCTCGGGAAAGCCCAGATTGCCAAACATAGAAGACTCCTAGAAAAGCGAACGTGCTATGAGGTAAGCCACGAGTACACCCAACAGGCTCAAAAGTGACACATCGAGAGCAATCGGGCCGATGGCGAACTTGAGTATAACCAAATCCACGGGCAGCGGCCCGATGGCCGGGGTGACCCCCGTGGTGAAAAACTCCTTTGCGGCGCCGGGCGGGAGGAATCTGCGGCCAACCTGCGTCAGCAGACCACCGGTGATGAAGCCAGCCGCCAGAACGAGGGCATGAAAGAGCCCGCTACGTCTGCTGTGGCCGCGTGGTGGTGGCATTATGAATGTCTCTCCATGACGTAGGAAATTGACGCTGTGAGCGAGCTTCGCGCTACCGTGTCGGGCAAATCAGCGAGAGCGTCGTGAGCCTTCTCGGCGTACTCGTCGCCGCGCTCACGAGCATAGTCGAACCCACCGTTCTCTGCCACGATGCGGACCACCGACGCGATGTCTTCGTCGGTCACGCTCTCGCTGTCGAACAACCGCTCCACTTCCTTGCGCGACGAGGGTGACATCTCGCGAAGCGCGTATATCAGAGGAAGCGTGACTTTGTGCTCACGCAGATCGAGACCCGAGGGCTTGCCAGTCGTTTCCTTCTCCTCGCGGTAGTCGAGCAGATCGTCGGCGATCTGGAACGCCATGCCCAGATTCTCGCCGAAGTCTCCGAGCGCGGTACCGTACTGGCGAGCTCCCGCCAGCGCACCCAGCTCGCACGCCGTTCGCATCAGCGATGCAGTCTTGGAGCGTATGAGATCGTAGTACTCACGCTCCGTGAAGCGAAGTGGCTCGGTGACCGCCAGCTGTCGCATCTCTCCCAGTGTCATCTCGGTCGACGCCCGTGTCAGAGCCTGCAACGCCTCGAGATCGCCGAGTCCAACGAGGTGGGTCAGCGCGGTGGAGTAGAGAAAATCTCCCATAATCACGGAGATTTGGTGGCTGAAAAGCGCGTTGACGGTCGGCATGCCGCGACGCAGCGCCGAGTGATCGACGGCGTCGTCGTGGACGAGCGTCGCGAGGTGAATGAGCTCCAGCGCAGCGGCAAGTGTTACCGCCTTATCCGTCCCCGCTTCCCGCTTCCCGCTTCCCTCCCTCCCTTCGACCTGGCTCGACAGAAGCAGCAGCGTAGGACGAAACAACTTGCCGCGCATCGCGAGCAAGTGCGCGCCCACCTGGCCGACGAGTGGCATGTCGCTGGCGACGATACGCGCCATAGCGTGTGAGACTTCGTCGAGCTTGTCGCGGACGGGACGCTGAATCTCCTGGAGTGTCACTCCGCGCGGTACTCTGACGCTCGCCCGGCGCCCGTCCTCTGCTGCTGCCGATCTCACTTCGTGGCGGCCTTCGTCATCTGCTTAAGGCGCTTGCTAACATCGCGGAAATCGATGTCGATCGCGAATACTCGCTGATAGTACGCCGCCGCGTCGCGCGCCTTCTTGCTTCCTTCCGACGCAAAGCCGAGGAGGTAAAGAACGCCAATCAGATCCTCGTCCTCCATGCCCGGCTCGCGCAACGCGCGGCCGAGAACCGTGATTGCGACATCGTGCTCGTTGCGGTCGATGAAGCACTGCCCAAGGGCTTCGTAAGCCCGAATGCGCTGCGTCGCTCCGCGAAGCGCCTTCTGGAATTCGGCGACCGCCTCGTCGATGAGACCCATCTCCTTGTAGGCGACGCCGAGATCGTAATGGCTGTCAAAATCCTCGTCGTCGACATTGGCGGCGACACCGGCCTTGAACTTCTCCAGCATGTCGGTAAAGTCGGCCTGCTCGCCCTCAACGCGATTCTCGTCCTCGGCGGCGACCATGCGCGTCGAGCGGGGACCCGCGTCTTCCCGGAGCCAATCCGCCAGGTTGACGAAGTTGTCGTCGCTGCGCTGCGGCGCATTGTCCTTTGGAGTGGCGGCGCGCGGGATTTCAGCCGGCGTGGTCTGTCGCGGCTGGGCGCGGGGCGAGGGCGCCTTGGGCTTGGCATTCTGACGCATGAACGGATTGACCCCCGGTCGCTGCTGCTGCTGCCGCGGCTGCGAGGACGGCTCTTCGCGATGCGGGGTCTTCGGTTTCTTCGGCTTCGGCCGCGTCATGCGGAGGGGCTCGACGAGCTTCGGCTTGCTCGGCTTCGGCGCCTGCCTCTCTTCTTCCTCTTCCCGTTCTCTGGCTTCCTCGGCTCGCACTTCGCTCTCCTCTTCAGGGGCCGCGATCCCCTCCCTCGCCGGGGGCTTGTGAGCAGCCTTGCCTGAGGGCGCGTGGTGGTCCTGCTTCGGAGGGTGATGGTCCGGCTTGGGCGCGTGGACTTCGGGCTTCGGGGGTGCCTCTTCCTCCTCGACCTCCGGCTCCATTGACTCGAGATAGGTCGTGTCGGAGTCTGCCGTCTCGGACTCCTCTTCCGTCTGAGTCGAAGTCGAATCGCCCGTCTTGCGCGAAGGATCGTGGATGAAGAACCGATCGTCCTCGAGGACATTGAGCCCGGCGAGCGGGTCTTCATCGATGATGGGATCGCCAAGTCCGGGCTCACCGAGTCCCGACGCTTCCTGCGCCAGATTGGATTCGGAGGAGATAAGTCCATCGATTCCCGACTGGTTTGCGGCAGGAGCTTCCGGATCTATGATGAACTGCGAAGGATCGGCGGCCGATTCCAACCCTTCCAGAGGCGACACCTCGATATCGGTGAGCGACAGATCGAAGGCGGGCTCGATCTCGCCCAAAGAGGCGCCCGACTCGAAGCCTTGAATGGAGCTCGGCTCGGGAGCGGTGCGCTCCAGGTCAGGAAGGGGTTCGAGGTCAGGAAGGGGTTCCAGCTCGAGGTCTGCCAACTGCTCGAATTCGGGAGAAGGCTGCACGTGCGGGGGCGTGCGCGGACGTGCATGCGGCTCGGGCGCGAGTTTCGTACTCTCGAATCCCCCGATCTTCGGTCTCGGCTTGGCCGGCGATCCTCCGGTATCGAGGAACACAAGGCCGCCGGCGTCTCTCTGCACCGGGGTTTTCGACCGGCGCGGCTCCACGTTCGGGTCCAGGGTGTGTATCCGTTGCACGGTTGCACTGGCTTCGGCAGCTCTTCCCTCCGCATCGAGGGATTCATGGAGGATCTGGAGCTGCTCGATCGCCTCCGCGTTCTTGCCCGCCTTCGCGAGCTGGTCGGCGAGCATCAACCGGATGTCGTCCTGGCCAGGGCAGAGGTCCGCGAACTCCTCGAGCGCCTTGAAGGCATCGCTTTCCCGGCCGGCGCGGTGCATCCGGTCGGCGTACTCGAGGAAGTTCTTCTTGGCGTCGCTGTTGAAACCTTTCTTGGCCGAGATCTTACCGAGCTTGTAGTAGATCTGGTGGCGCGCCGGGGCATGGCGGAGAATCTTGTTGCAGAGCGCGATCGCGTTGTTGAGGTAGCCGCCCTCGGTATAGAGATCGACGGCCTGCTCGTAGTAGTTCACGGCCTGGTCGGTCTTGTTCAGGCGCAGATTGAGGTCGCCAACCCGGTTGTAGACGGTGACGTCCCGGTCGTCGTGGCCCTCGGTCTGTTCGATTATTGCAAGATAGACCTCGAGCGCTTTATCGAACTGCTTCTTCTGCTCGAATTCGGCAGCCTTTTTTTTGAGCTTGTCGACGTTGGACATTAAGGGCGGCCGGGCAAAAAGGACCTACCCGGTAGGCACAACCTCCGGGGAATGATAGTTCAAGTTACTTCCGGTTTCATGCGGGTGACAAGGCGCGCCCGCCTTCCACGACCCGACACAAAGACGTGCACCATACCAGTATGGCAACTCTCTTACGTCGCCGATTGCGAAGAGCGCGAGATCAGCGGCAAAGCCGGGCGCGATCTGCCCAGTCTCCCCCGCGAGCCTCACTGCTGCCGCACCGTTGACCGTCGCGGCGATCAGGACCTCAGCCAGACTCATGTGTAGCTGGCTCACTCCGAGAGTGAGCATCAAGGGAAAGTTAACTGTTGGTGAGGTGCCCGGGTTGAAATCGCTCGCAAGGGCGACCGCCGCGCCGGCGTCGATCAGCGCGCGGGCCGGTGCCTGCCTGGCCTTCCCGAGGAAGAGCATGGTGCCGGGGAGAAGCGTCGCGACCGTGTCCGAGCTGGCGAGCGCCTCGATCCCCCTTTGGGAGATCGCCGCCAAATGGTCGGCGGAGACTGCACCCAGGGACGCGGCAAGCTCTGCTCCACCACAAGGCTTGAGCTCGTCAGCGTGGATCTTGATACCGAGTCCTGCATCGCGCGACGCCATGAGAATGCGCTGCGTCTCGTCGATCGTGAACACGCCTGGCTCACAGAACGCGTCGGCGAAGCGAGCGATGCCTTGTTCGACAACCTTGGGCAGCATCGCGTCGACCAGCAGATCGATAAACTCTTTACGGCGCCCTTCGCTGGTACGGTAGTCGTGCGGGATTTCGTGCGCGCCAAGCCAGGTTGCAACAATCCGCATCGGCTGGCGCTCGGCAAGTCGTCCGATCACACGCAGCGCTTTCAGCTCGTCTTCGATCGAAAGACCGTAGCCGCTCTTGATCTCGAGCGTCGTCGTTCCGTAGGAAGCCAGCTCGCTAATGCGTTGAAGGGCAAGCGCGTAGAGCTCGTCCTCGCTGCGCAGCCGAAAATCGCGAACCGATGCGTGAATGCCTCCCCCCCGCTTCGCGATCTCCATGTAGTCGAGACCCTCGGCGCGCTGTTCGTGCTCCTCGAACCGCGGCTTGCCAAACACTCCGTGCGTATGGGAATCGACCAGGCCGGGAGTGAGAACGCCGCCGCGGCAGTCAACGATTTCGGCATCCCTATAGGCGTGTTCGAGATCGCCCGCCGCGCCGATCATCGCGATCCGTCCGTTGCTGACGGCGACGGCAGTGTTTTTCAGAATACCGGCGTCGCGCATCTCCTTTCCCTTTCGCGCTCTGGCCGGACCCGCGCAAGTCACAACCTGAGCGGCGTTCACGAAGAGCAAATCCTTCAAGTCGCTTTCCTCACGCGGGGGACGCGAGGACCGGCACGGATTGCCGCGGCGAGGCCATAATGTCGCGTATGCGCGAAAGGCGGAGCGGAGCCTGCGCTTCGCCGCGGCAGGCGTAGAAGCAGGCGTTGCAGTCGATCGGTTCGTATTTTCGGAATTCCGTCCAGTGGAAATCGGTCGGAAAATCGGGACAGCGCTTCACCCGACCCAGCGGATCGATGTGAATCGTCCGCATGCCGGATCGGCACGGCTCGGTGATCTCGCCGCGCACGTAGCGGGGAACCTGCTCCAAATAGTGATCCGAGTTGGTGATGATCCCGCGCGTCTTCTTCTTGAACGCGAGGATCTCGCGCATTGCTTCCTCGAGATCGCGCGTCCGCTCTCGCTCGATGAGCCCGTCGGTGTTGCCGTTCTTGGCGTCGGTGTAGCAGCTGAAATTGACGCCGCATCCGATCTCGCGTGCGCGTCGAACGATCGGCATCAGCTGATCGAGATTGTCGCGCTTGATGACCGTGTTGAAGCGGATGCCGGTGATGCCGATCTCACGCATCCGCGGAATCGTGCGCATGATCTTCGCGCTCAATCCAGGGATTCCGCGCGCCTGGTCGTGCCGCTCGTCGAGGAAATCGAGCGAGATGTTGAACTGGTTGATGCCGGCTTTCCAGAGTGAGCGTGCGCGCTCTGGCGAGAGCATCCCGCCGTGAGTGAGCAGCGTCATGTACTTGTAGCTGATCGCGGCGTTGACACCGGCCACCAGATCCTCGAGATCGCTTCTCAGCGTCGGCTCGCCACCGGTGAAGGTGATGACCATCGGATTGAAGAAGCGGGCGGCGTCGGCAAAGGATTTGATCTCGCTCGATTTCGCGGATGGATCCGTCTTCCAGTAGTCGCAAAATCCGCAGCGCGCGTTGCAGCGCATCGTGACCTCGAAGTTCACGAGGACCGGGCGCCGGGTCACGGCGATATACGCGTACTTGACCGCGAAGATCGGCACGTGCCATGGCTTGAATTCGCTTGTGAGCATTTCAGCCGATCATGGGGAGGTGCAGCCCGTGCTTGTGAGCAGTTTCGACGGCTTTTTCGTATCCGGCGTCAGCGTGACGCGCAACGCCAGTGCCCGGATCGTTGGTGAGCACGCGCTCGAGACGCGTGCGCATTTCCGGGGTGCCGTCAGCGACGATTACCTGGCCGGCGTGGAGCGAATTCCCGATTCCAACTCCGCCGCCGTGGTGGAACGACACCCACGACGCACCACTCGCGACGTTCAGCATCGCGTTGAGCAGCGGCCAATCGGCAACCGCGTCGGTTCCATCGCGCATTCCTTCGGTCTCGCGGAAGGGAGAGGCGACGCTCCCCGTATCGAGGTGATCGCGGCCGATTGCGATCGGAGCCGAAATTTCGCCCGACGCGACGAGGTCGTTGATGGCGACGCCGAACTTCGCGCGATCGGATTGTCCCAGCCAGCAGATTCGCGCCGGCAGACCCTGAAACTTGATCTTCGTCTGTGCGAGTGAGATCCAGCGGCGGAGATGATCGTCCTGCGGAAAAAGCTCGAGGGCGAGATCGTCCGTCCGCTTGATGTCCTGAGGGTCGCCGGACAACGCCACCCAGCGAAAGGGACCTTTCCCCTCACAGAAGAGCGGCCTGATGTACTCGGGAACGAATCCCGGAATGTCGAACGCGTTGGTGAGCCCCGCATCGAGCGCGACGGTGCGGATGTTGTTCCCGTAGTCGAACGTGACTGCACCGCGCTGTTGCATCTCCAGCATCGCGGTCACGTGCTTCACCAACGATTTGGTCGAACGCAGGACGTACTCCTGAGGATCGGCCGTCCTCAGTTCCAGCGCGTCGGCGTAGCTCATTCCGGCAGGCACGTACCCATTGAGCATGTCATGAGCGCTCGTCTGATCGGTTACGACATCGGGTGTCACGCCATGCTTAACGATCTCGGGAAGCACGTCGGCGGCGTTGCCTAGAAGTCCGATCGAGATCGCTTCGCCGGAACGCTTCGCATCGGCGATCAGCTCGAGCGCTTCAACCAAATTCCGCGCCGTGCGATCGAGATAACCCGTTGCGAGACGCTTCTCGATGCGGGACTCGTCGACTTCGATGATGAGCGCCGCGGCACCCTGCATCGTTGCGGCGAGCGGCTGCGCGCCGCCCATCCCGCCCAGGCCGGCCGTTAGAACGAAGCGACCACGAAGCGTTCCCGCAAAATGCTTTCGCGCAACTGAGCCGAGCGTCTCGTAGGTGCCCTGCACTATTCCCTGCGACCCGATATAAATCCAGGAGCCGGCCGTCATCTGGCCGTACATCATCAGGCCCTTGCGTTCCAGCTCGCGGAAGTGTTCCCACGTCGCCCAGCGGCCGACGAGGTTGCTGTTGGCGATGAGAACACGAGGCGCGCCGGTATGAGTACGGAACACTCCGACCGGCTTCCCGCTCTGCACGAGCAGCGTCTCGTCCGAAGCGAGATTGGTCAGCTCGCGCACGATCGCGTCGAAGCACTCCCAGTTGCGCGCCGCCTTTCCGGTCCCACCATACACAACGAGATCCTCGGGACGCTCGGCCACGTCGGGATCGAGATTGTTCATCAGCAGGCGGAGCGCGGCTTCCTGATGCCATCCCTTGCACGTGATTTTCGTCCCGCGAGGAGCATGGATCTCACGAGGTCCGCTCTCCGCAACTTGGAACGCACTCGGGTCGAAACGCACTCTCAGATCGGTCATGTGACTGCCCCAATGTCCGCGAACTGCATCTCCGAGATTGCATTCCGGAGCGCCGCGATATCGCCACTCAGCACGCGATCAGCTTCGAGCCGCGGTACGATCGCGCGTACGCGCTCGTGCGCCGACCGCACGCCACGTCCTGGGCGCAGCGGAGCCCGGAAGTCGATCCCCTGTGCGGCACACATCAGCTCGATCGCCAGAATGTTCTCCAGGTTGCGAAGAACGCGCCGCGCTTTCCATGCCGCGCCCATTGCCATGGGGACGACATCCTCCTTGCTGCCATCCGTCGGAATGGTATCGACGCTGGCAGGGTGTGAGAGAACCTTGCACTCACTCGCCAGTGAGGCCGCCGTCACCTGCGCCATCATGAAGCCCGAATTGACTCCGGCGTCGGGCGAAAGAAACGGTGGCAGCCCCTGATTGAGGTCGGGGTGGACGAGCCGGTCAATCCGTCGCTCCGCCATCGTCGCCATGTGCGTGAGCACGATCGCGAGAAAGTCGAGCGCCATCGCCACCCTGAGCCCGTGAAAATTTCCGCCGCTCAGAGTTTCTCCGTTCTCGAAGACGAGCGGATTGTCGGTGGCTGCATTCAGCTCCCTCGAGACGGCTTCGTCGACAAAGTCGAGGGCGTCGAGAACCGCCCCATGCACTTGCGGCATGCAGCG
>Ga0310810_10008192_pt1 | contig 12001 bp, 6 predicted proteins | sample NCmetagenome_FD_207641 | JGI IMG/M metagenome (GOLD analysis project Ga0310810, IMG submission 207641) | Soil microbial communities from experimental microcosm in Duke University, North Carolina, United States - NC | ecosystem: Engineered > Artificial ecosystem > Soil microcosm > Unclassified ...
CAGTCCTCAGGAGATATTTTGGGATGTTGGCAACCGGATCCTTTCTCCTCGTGGGCTCGCAAAGCATATCGGATGAGGTCGGCCCCAACGAAACCCGTTACTCGACGCCTGGGCTGACCTTGCTGGAAGCCGTCCGGCAGACGCTGGCGCACGATCCAAATATCCAGCTGCAGGAGCAGCAGGTTCGAGTCGAAGAAGGTTTATTGAAGAGCGCCTCCGGACAGTTCGATGTTGCGTTCAATACCGCGTTGTCTCAAGGCGTAACTCGCATTCCGCGCACGGAGACGGATCGCAATGTGAGCGGTCTCCCCGATCCACTGACAGCCGTCCAGGATGTCACCGTTTATCGCGCGGGTGTTACGAACCAGTTCCGCACCGGCATCAGCCTCGATACCGGTATCGAGCTGGACCGGTTCTCTGATAATTTGTACCAGGGGGTCCCGGCCAACCGCGCCAATGTCAGCTTCGTGGTAAGGATTCCGTTGCTGCGCGGGGCGGGGCGAGCAGCCACCGAAGCACAGGAACAAGCCGCACGCGTCAATCGGGACGCCGCGGTGCTGGATCTGCAACACGCAATCTCGGCGCGCATTCTAAACACCGTGTCCGCTTACTGGAATTGCCGGTCCGCCGCCGAACAATTGCAGGTATTGACCAATTCTCAAAATCAGGCGTCCTTGCTGGTGGAGGCAGTAGGTGGGCTCGTTAAGATTGGAGAGATGGCCTCATCGGAATTGCTGCAAGCCCAAGGCGATGCGGCTCAGAAAAGCGCCGCCGTCATTGCCGCGGAGCAGGTTCTCTGGCAAGCCCGGCAAGACTTGGCGCAAGCGATTGGCTGGGCCTTGGAAAAGATGAACAATCCGCCGTTGCCGGCGTTCCCCTTTCCGAAGATCGACACCAACACGCCCGGACTGAAGGTAGACGAAACGAAGTTAATCATCCGGAGCCTCGAACGCCGGACCGATTATCAATCCTCGCAGAAGGCCCAGGAGGCCGCCCGCATCCTGGAGGGGGCGGCCCGAAAGAATGCTCGACCGCAATTGGATTTAAGCTTGCAGGCGGGGTATTCAGGTCTGAGTGAATCCCGTAACGTGGGAGCCTTCTTTTGGTCGCTCAATCCGGTGTTAGTCGAGGGACCAAATTTGTTCGGGACCTTAAGCCTCGACTGGCCGTTCGCCAACCGCGTCGCGCAAGGCGTGGTGCTGCAACGGACAGCCGAAGAGCATCAAACGCAGCTCCGCAGCGAGACACTCGCGCGCGCAATCCAGGCGGGCGTGCTTGTTGCGCTTAAAGACCTGGACAATAGTCGAACGGCCTGGGAGAAGTCCCAGTTGGCCGTGCAGGCCTACGATAAAGCCGTGGTTCAGGAACAGCAGAAGTTGCGCTTGAGAACCTCCACCATCCTGGACGTGATCACGTTGAAGGACAGGATGCAGAACGCGCAACTTAACGAGGTCGCCGCCCGGGCCCGTTACTGGACGGCGCTTGCCCGCATCCGCTATGAGACCGGGTGGCTTGTGCGACCGGGAATGACGCTCGAAGGACCACTCACCATGGAAGATCTCGTCAGTCTCCCGCCTTGGGATAGAGAAGCGGCGGGTCAGGCGCCCCGATAATTACATACCATGAGCGAATCCAAGCGCATTTTTCGACCTGCCGCCCTGACTCGGCTTTCCTCGCCCGAACAACTCGATCAGTTGATGCAGTTGACCACTCCCAAAGGTTGGCTGGCATTGGGGTCGTGTTGTTTTTTGGTGGGAATCGCTCTGGCGTGGGGCATTTGGGGAACGATCCGTATCAATGTTTATGGCCGCGGGATCTTGATCAAGCAAGGCGGGGTTTTTGTCGCGACAGCATTCGGCGATGGCCGCGTCAAACAGATCCTGGTCCGCGAGGAGCAACCGGTCACCAATCACCAGGTGTTAGCTCGATTGGAAGTGCCCGAGTTGGAACTGAAAATACGGCAGGCAGGAATTACGCAACGCAAAATCGAAACCGAATTGAAGCAATTGGAGACCTACCAGACTGACGAGCGACTGGAGGAGAGCCGCTATCAGGACGCGGAATTAGAAACCTATCAATCGATTTCCAATGACTACCGCGTGCAGATCGCCGCGCTGGAGGAACGCCTCAAAAGCCTCGAAGAACTTTCCAAAGATAACCTGGGAATCATCGACAAACCGACGCTCTTGAGCGTGCGTAACGATTTGTTTTCCGCCCGCCACGGACTGGACATGACCGGCGTGCAAATGAAGCAAGTCCGGGTTAACCGCTTGCGCGAAGAAGAACGGCGGCACCAATTGTGGTTGGACAAGAAAGCATCGGTGGACCAGGGCTCGAGCAATTTGGAGATGTTGACCAATTTGTATGTGCTTACCGCGGAGATTCGCAGCCCGTTCAGCGGAACCGTGATGGAGATCACAATCAAGTCGAACCAATTAGTCAGCGCGACCACTCCGATCATGAGTTTGCAATCGGCCGGGGAAAAGCTTGAAGCTTGGTTGTTCCTCAGACCTGGTGATGGCAAACGAGTCACGAAAAACATGGAGGTTCGCCTGGCGCTGGCTTCGGCAAAAAAAGAAGAGTTTGGGATGATGATTGGCCACGTTGGGTCGGTCTCAGCGTTGCCGGCGACGCCCCAATTAATGTTGCGGGTTTTGGAGAATCCAAGCCTGGTCTCAGAATTCATGCAGGAAGGGGCGCCGATGTACGCGGTGGTCGACCTGGTGCGCGACACAAGCAGCAGCGGTTACCGATGGACTTCGCGGAAAGGCCCAAAGTTGCGGATCACCAGCGGCACGTTGTGTGAGGGGACAGTCACCTTGACCAACCGTACTCCCCTCAGCCTGGTCTTGCCAATCCTACAGCGCAATGCCGGCCTTTAAGCCATGAAACCCGCCGCCGTTTCAAAGGAAATTCAGAACGCGGGAAAACGCCGCGTCCGAACGCCGACCGTGCTCCAGATGGAAGCGGTGGAATGCGGCGCCGCTTGCCTGGCAATTGTGCTGGGTTATTACGGCCGGTTTGTGCCGCTGGAGGAATTGCGCGTCGCCAGTGGGGTCTCGCGCGATGGCAGCAAAGCGAGCAATCTTCTCAAGGCCGCCGCGACTTATGGTTTAGAGGCTCAGGGTTACAGCATGGAAACCGAAGAGCTGAGGGAACTGGAGCTGCCTTTCGCCATCTTCTGGAACTTCAATCATTTCCTGGTGGTCGAAGGCTTTGGGAAAAAAGTGGTTTACCTCAATGATCCCGCCAGCGGTCCGCGACAGGTATCGGATGAAGAATTCGATCAGTCATTCACAGGCGTCGTCCTTTGTTTTGCTCCGCGGCCGGACTTCAAACGTGGGGGACAGAAGCACAACGTCATGGCGGCTCTTAAGGCGCGTCTCTCCGGGGCCAGGACGGCAATGACGTATGTCCTGGTGGCAGGTTTCGCATTAGTGATCCCGGGTCTGGTCTTGCCCACTTTCTCGCGGATTTTCATCGACGGCTTCCTGGTCGACCGAAAGAAGGAATGGATGCTGCCATTGCTGGTCGGCATGGGCTTGACGATGCTGGTCCGCGGCGCGCTGATCGCGTTGCAAGCGCACTACCTGACGCGCATTCAAACCAGGCTCGCCATCAGCACTGCCAGTAAGTTCTTCTGGCATGTCTTGCACTTGCCGATCGAGTTCTTCACCCAGCGGTATGGCGGTGAAATTGGCTCACGCCTGCCGATTAATGATTGGGTCGCGCACCTCTTGTCCGGAGACTTGGCGAGCACCGTGCTGCAGATGTTCATGGTCGTTTTTTTTGGCGTGCTCCTGTTGCAATATGATGTCGCGTTGACGGTGATGGGCATCGGGGTGGCACTGCTCAACGTTGCCGCGGTGCGATACTTCGCTCGCCGGCGAGTCGACGCCAACCGCCGTTTGCAGCTCGACGAAGGCAAGTTGATGGGAACCGCCATGAACGGGTTGCAAACGATCGAGACGCTCAAGGCCACCGGCCGCGAAGGCGACTTTTTCGTGCGGTGGTCCGGTTACCAAAGCAAGGTGGTCAACACCCAGCAGCAGTTGGCGATTTATGATCGTTACCTGGAAACAGCGTGCGGTTTTCTTTCGGTGGCGAACAATGTCGGAGTGCTGGCGCTGGGCTCGTTGAAAGTGATGAACGGCAGCTGGACGATCGGAACCCTGGTAGCGTATCAAACTCTCATGGCCAGTTTCCTCGGCCCGTTCCACGCCCTGGTCAATTTAGGTTCCATGTTTCAAAGCGTCCACGGAGCAATGAACCGGTTGGATGATGTATTGCGTTACCCGCGTGACATGCAACTGGAAGCGGCCGCCACAGCCAAGGCGCCAGGGAACGGCGCGATCAAGCTTCGCGGATACCTCGAATTGAAGAATGTCACCTTCGGGTACAGCCGGTTGGAGGCGCCTCTGATCAAGAATTTCAGTCTGACCCTGGAACCGGGACAGCGCGTCGCACTGGTCGGCGGTTCCGGCAGCGGCAAGTCCACCGTCGCCAAATTGGTCTGCGGCCTCTATGAACCCTGGTCCGGAGAAATTCTGCTCGATGGCAAACCGCGCCAAAGTTTTGCCCGCCAGCTGTTAACTAACTCGGTGGCCCTCGTCGATCAGGACATTTTTCTGTTCGAGGGGACGGTCCGCGACAACCTGACACTCTGGGACGGAACCATCCCCGAGAACCAGCTCGTCCGGGCTGCGCGCGATGCCTGCATCCACGATGATATCGCCGCTCGCCCCGGCGGCTACGACAGCCTCCTGACCGAGGGTGGCGGCAATTTCAGTGGCGGCCAACGGCAACGGTTGGAGATCGCGCGCGCCCTCGTTGGCAAGCCGAGCTTGTTGCTTTTGGACGAAGCCACTAGCTCCCTCGACCCGGGCACGGAAGCGCAAATCGACGATAACCTGCGGCGGTTAGGCTGCACTTGCCTGATTATGGCCCACCGGCTGAGCACGATACGTGATTGTGACGAGATAATCGTGCTTAAATCAGGCGTAGTCGTTCAACGCGGTGCCCATGCAACGCTGGTAGCGGCCGAAGGTCCGTATACCGAATTAATCCAAGCCGAATGAACCTTACCCTCGCCGATGTGTTCACTCAGGATGGCCTTCGGCAACAGACCGGCGGCAACCACCCCTTCTGGGTCGATGACCCTTGCTCGGTCTGGCTGGTGGAAACCGGCACCGTCGACGTCTTTGTCGTGCCGATCCTGAATGGGCAGCCCGGATCGCGAACGCATCTCTTACGCGCCGGACCCGGCCAAATCATTTTTGGACTGTCTCAGGACGCCGCTCACCCGACTCTGCGCCTCCAAGCTGTCGGCACGATCGGCACTTCCGTGCGTCAGCTCGACCGATCGCGCTTACAGGAGTTATGTGCCGAAGACGCCTGTTTGGGCGAAATTTCCCAAGGCCTGGAAAGTTGGATCCAGACGGTCTTCGCGGGCTTGAATGGCGGTGCGCTGCCGCGGGAGAGCGTTTCACCTCAGCTCGGGCGGCCCCTCGAACTGGAGGCTGGAAAATCGATGCAGCCATTGGAGGGCGTGATTTGGGTGAAACACCTGGAGGGCCAGTCGCGACTGGCAGGCCTTCCAGAATTAACGATTGACACCGAGGCCGGACTCGTGCCGCTCACACCACAGGTGTGGTTTGAAGCCGAAAAAAACGCCACCCTGATCAGCACTGATACCGCGTCCGGACTACGTGAGGGGGTGATCTGGCCGGCATTGGCGCGCTTCGACGCGTACGTCAGGATTTGGTCGACACTTAAGCTGCAACAAGCCGGTGACGCCGAAGGAGCTCGCCTGGAACTCAAGAACCAATCTCAGCAGACAGTTGTCGGCGCCGCGGTGCAACAGTTGGCTGAACCTCTGGCCAGAGGTCCTGAAAAACGATTACTCTCTACCCAGAGCGGCGATTCGATAGTCGACGCCTGCGAATTCATCGACCGGGCTTTGGGCGGCGCGGCGACTTCCAAAGGCGCTGTGCCCGCGAATAGGGAACCCAAAGATGCCCTCGATCGTTGGGCAAGGACGGCGAGGTTGCGCGTGCGGCGTGTCATCCTCAGCGGCGAATGGTGGAAGGAAGATAATGGCCCCATGCTGGCATACCTCCAGGCGACAAACCGGCCCGTGGTGTTGTTGCCCACTTCTCCCACCAGCTACGCCATCGCCGACCCAGTCGAACGAACTCGCCAGCCTCTGACGCGGCACCTCGCCCAATCACTGAGCCCCCGCGCTTATAGCCTGTACCGATCCTTCCCGGAAACTTCACCTAAGGTCTGGGACATTTTTAAATTCGCGTTGGAGAATACAAAAGGCGATCAGCGAATGATCCTATTGTTGAGCGTCGCCGGCGGGCTGCTTGGCATGGCATTGCCATTGGCCACCGGGCTTATCTTCGACACCGTCATCCCAAGCAATTACCGCCCGCAGCTTTGGTTTATGGCGTTGGTTTTGTTGGCGGCTGGTGGCAGCTCAGTAATTTTTGACATCACTCGCGGAATTGGTCTGCTGCGGCTGCAAGCCAAAAGCGAGGTGGCGATCGCCGGCGCGGTGTGGGACCGTTTATTGAGCCTGCCGGTCCCTTTTTTTCGCGCGTATACAGCTGGTGATCTGGCGCTACGCGCCAGCGGGATCAATGCTATCCAACAGATCCTATCCGGAGCAGCCCTGAGCTCGGTCTTGGGCGCGGTATTCTCGGTCTTTAACTTCGGATTGCTCTTCTATTACAGCCCCCGCTTAGCCGGAGTAGCCACCGTGCTGGTCGTGCTAAATATGGCCGTCATATTGCTGGTCAGTTGGGTGGGCTTGCGCTTACAGCGGCCGCTCTATGAGCTGCAGGGCAAGCTTTCCGGCCTGGTGCTGCAGTTCATCACCGGGATTTCCAAGTTGCGCGTCGCCGGCGCCGAGCTTCACGCCTTCGCCGTCTGGGCAAAATACTTTGGGGAGCAGAAGAAGCTGGATCTAAAAATGGCAAAGTTGAGCAATTGGGTGGCGGTGTTTAATGAAAGCTATCCAGTGCTCACGTTGATTTGCCTTTTCGCGGTGGTCGCATTTGGGTTTGAACCCGGAATTACGACCGGCAAATTTCTCGCTTTCAACGTCGCTTTCCTTGGCTTTCTTTACGCCGGGCTTAGCGCTGGAGGCGCGTTGATCTCGTTAATGCATGCCGTACCGATTTATGAACGGGCGCGGCCCATCCTGCAAGCGTTGCCCGAGGTCAAAGCGGTTAAAGCGGACCCAGGCGAGTTGCGCGGCAGCCTGGAACTGAGCCATGTCTCATTTCGGTATAAGCCAGACGCACCCCTCATCCTCAACGACCTCTCGTTCCACATTAACCCCGGCGAGTTCGTCGCCCTGGTGGGACCGTCCGGAGCCGGCAAGTCCACTATCATGCGGTTGGTTTTGGGATTCGAATTCCCGGAATCAGGCTCGATTCGCTATGACGGTCTTGACCTCGCCGGTTTGGATGTGCAAGCGGTTCGCCGCCAGGTGGGCGTGGTGCTGCAAAACGGAAAACTAATGCCCGGCGATATCTTCGAAAACATCGTCGGCTCCGGTCTATTCACCTTGGAAGATGCGTGGGACGCCGCGAGGAAAGCCGGGCTGGAAAAGGATATTCAGGAGATGCCCATGGGCATGCACACGGTGCTGGGCGAAACGGCAGGCACTCTTTCCGGAGGCCAGAGACAGCGGCTCATGATCGCCCGAGCCATTGTCGCCAAACCGCGGATCCTCCTCTTCGATGAGGCCACCAGCGCGCTCGACAACCAGACACAGGAGGTTGTGACCGAAAGCCTTAAACAACTGCAAGCAACCAGGGTGGTCATTGCTCATCGATTGAGCACCATTATCCACGCCGACCGTATTCTTGTGCTGCAACAAGGCAAAGTCGTTCAAACAGGTTCCTATGCCACATTGGTTAAAGAACCCGGCGTTTTTGCAGATCTGGCCCGCCGCCAGATGGTTTAACCGTCCCATCGGAAGGCCGAGTTCCGCGAAGCTCCGCGAGGCCCAAATCAGGAATACTGCGCTCCGCGAGGCCCGGTACGTCTGTTCTCATTAACCCCCAGCTTTCAGCTGGGGGGTGGCGCGTGCGGAACCGATCGGAACCGCTTCAGCGGTTTCGGTCCGCCGCTCTCTCGATTCCGTGCGGGCTCGTTTCTGCAGCCGGGAAAGCTCAGGAAAAGCACTTGAACTCGATTTCCAATACGGTTATAGTGCCAATTAACCCCGGGACTTACTCGTCTGAACGTTTTATCTGCCAACTTGCAGTCGTCAGGTCCTGTATCAGCGGGGGATGGAACCCCGTCCGCCGCGATGCTGATGCAACTCTCGCGCACTAAAGCCGAGCTCGAGGCTAAGGTCGCCGATTTGGAACAGGCCAAAAAGACTGCGGAGGCGGCGAATCAGGCCAAGAGCCTTTTCCTGGCCAACATTATCCACGAGATTCGCACGCCGATGAATGCGATCCTCGGTTATTCGCAGCTGCTGCAGCGCGCACCGGACATTCCCAAGAAACACCGTCGGGCGCTGGAAACGATCGAGCACAGCGGAGGTCACTTACTCTCGTTAATCAACGATGTACTGGATCTCTCCAAGATTGAAGCCGGCTGCATGGAGCTGCAGGCGACCGATTTCGACCTGAACGCGATGCTCTACGACCTCTCGGCGATGTTCGAGATGCGTTGCGCCCAGAAGAAGCTGGCTTGGCGAGTCGAAATCTGGCACCCGCCCGAAGCATCGGCCGCCCAGCAAAACCAACCTGAGAGGTTCGCTTCAGAGCCACTTCGGGCAGCGAGTGAATGGGGTGATCCGCAACACCAAATGCAGGCGTGGCGCCTGCTGGTCCATGGCGACGAGCGCAAACTCAGACAAGTGCTGATCAACCTGTTGAGCAACGCCGTGAAGTTCACCGAAAAGGGCGGCGTTGTTCTGGAGGTCGTATTGCCTTACGGCGAAAGAACCTCAGATCCTGCCTCTGGTGCTTCAGCCAGGTCCGCTGGCCCGAGCGAAGGTTTTCCCGCCGCGGACGAATATTATTTTGAAGTCAAGGATACCGGTCCGGGGATTTCCGCCGAGACGCAGTCGAACCTGTTTCAGGCATTCCATCAAGGCGCCGACGGAGCGAGGAAAGGCGGAACTGGACTTGGATTGGCAATCGCGACGCGCCTGATTTCGTTGATGGGCGGAGAACTCAACCTGAAATCCCGGCCCGAAGCAGGGTCGCGCTTCTTTTTCAAGATACCACTGGGTCGTCCCAAAGGGACCGGCACCCTGGGACCAATCCGGCCCCCGGTCTGCTGCTTAACCGCCGGCCTCAAAGTCCGCGCGATGATTGTCGATGACGTCCGCGAGAATCGCGAGGTGCTCAGCGCGTTGTTGACCGATCTCGGCTGCGAGGTCAAAACCGCGGACGACGGACCCCGCGCGCTCGAGATGCTGCGCCAGGAGCGGCCCGACGTCATTTTTATGGATATCCGCATGCCGGGCATGGATGGCCTTCAAACCATGCAGCGAATTCTCTCCGATTTGGGCTCGCAGCGCGCCAAGATCATCGCTTGCTCCGCCTCGGCCCTGATGCATGAGCAGGAACGCTACTCCGCCGCCGGCTTCGACGGATTTGTCGCCAAACCTTTCCGCCTGGAAAATATCTGCGGCTGCCTGGAACAACTGCTGGGAGCAACTTTCCAATACACCAAGGTTCCCGACAATCCCCGCCCCGCCGGAGCGGCTCTCGATCTGGCTCAACTCAGAATTCCCAAACGTTTATACGAGCGACTGACTGCCAGCGCGGAGTTTTATAGCACCACCGAGCTCAAGCAGTGCTTGCGGGAATTGGAAAAATTAGGCGAGCACGAGCGTTACCTGGCCTCCCGGTTTCGCGAGTTGCTTCGATCTTACGATATGGAGGCGATGATCAGCATTTTGGCGGCCATCAAGAGCGCTGCCCAACCCGGGCCATGACCCACTCTATCGGCAGCGGGAAGGGGGCCAGGATTTTGATTGCGGACGATATCCCCGCCAATCTGAACCTGCTGAGTGATGCCCTCGAACCCGCCGGCTACAGCATCCTGGCCGCGCCCAGCGGGGAAGTTGCGCTGAAGATCGCCAAGGGCATGCGGCCCGATTTGATCCTGCTCGATGTTATCATGCCGGGGATGGATGGTTACGAAACGTGTCACCAGCTTAAACAGGACGAGGCCACGCGCGAAATCCCCGTCATCTTTATCACCGCCAAAGACGAGACCCAAAGCGTCGTCGAGGGCTTTCGCGCCGGCGGCGTCGACTACATCACTAAGCCGTTCCAAACCGATGAAGTCCTCATCCGGCTGGCGACGCACATGAAGATCCATCATCTGACGCAAGAACTGCGGCAGAAGAACCAGCAATTACTGGAAGAGATTTCCAAGCGCCAGCAAGTCGAAGCGGCGTTGCAAAGCGTCGACGCGCAACTTTCTATCATTTCGCAACAGGAAGCCGAGCGCTGGGGCCTGGTTGGATTCGTCGGAGTAAGCTCCGGGTTCTCGAAGATCGTGCGTGGCATACGGCGAATGCAGGAGCATTTGACCAACGTGTTAATTACCGGCGAAAGCGGCACCGGCAAAGAGCTGATTGCCCGTGCCATTCACTACGGAAGTGTCCTCGCCAAGCGACCCTTCGTGCCGGTCAATTGCTCCGCGGTGCCGCGTGAATTGGCCGAGTCAGTTTTTTTTGGCCATGTTCGCGGGGCGTTTACCGGCGCCACAACGGATCACAAAGGATTCTTCGAACAAGCCGATAAGGGGACATTGTTCCTGGACGAAATCGGAGACATGCCCCAGGCCCTCCAGGCTAAGCTGCTTCGGGTCCTCGAAGATGAAATGATCACGCCGGTGGGTTCAACTCAGAGCAAAAAGGTTGAGGTCCGAATTCTGGCCGGCACGAACGCTGAACTGCAGTCGGATATTGAAGCCGGTAAATTCCGCCAGGACCTCTATTACCGCCTGGCGCGGTTCACGATCGAAGTGCCGCCCTTGCGTGAACGCAAGGAAGATATCCCCTTGCTGGCGGAACACTTTCTCGAGCGCTTTGCCGCCGATATGGGCATGGCTAAGCCCAAACTGAGTCCGACGGCGCTGCAGGTGCTCCAGAATTACGATTATCCAGGCAATATTCGTGAACTAAGAAATTTTATTGAACGCGCTTTGATTGAAGGCGGCGGCGGGGAAATCGGGCCGGAACATTTGGTTTTCATTCGGTTCCGTGGCCATTCCTCAGTTCCAGGGGGCGAGATAGCAGGCCAGCCGGCGCCCGTCTCGGCCTCTGAGCCCACGCGATCGCGTGAGATGCTGCTGCCGGAGGAACAGGCGATTTTGAATTACGTCAAAGAACGCGGTTGCATCAACAATACCGAATGCCGCGAGTTGCTCGGCGTCGGGATGCAACGAGCCTGTTATTTGCTCCGCAAGATTCACCTGACCGGCCTGCTCCACCGCGAAAGCAACGGCCGCTGGTCTCAATACCGCCTGCCGGTTATGAACCGATAGCGCGTGAGTCGGTTCGCTTACTAATGTCGAGGCGGTTTCGTTCTATCCGAGCGTCCAGATAAACCGCAGCGACGCGAAACACGCAGAGAAACGCGGGCGGGACGGTTTCGGCGAAAGGCTATGTGAAGGAGGATTTCCAGGAGATCCGCATTGCCCTGCTCAGCAAGCAGGCATTTGGGCTTCAGGTCAGCCAAAGCATATCCGTTAGGCCCGCAGAAAACCTCGATTTTATTTCAGCTTGGGCTTTAGTTTTAATTGCTACACTTCCATTGGCGAAGCGAAGGGCAAAATCTGACTACGTTATGCTTATTTAAGAGCTGACTTTGGTCTGTGAGACTTATGCTCGGAATTGATTGACGTTTCTCTGACCCCTCTCCGTCGTGGTGACAATGAACCAACTCCATGAACTTTTTTTGGATTCTAAATCATTGCCTTCTCTGCGCCTTTCGCGTCTCTGCGGTTTATG
>Ga0310810_10008194_pt1 | contig 12000 bp, 10 predicted proteins | sample NCmetagenome_FD_207641 | JGI IMG/M metagenome (GOLD analysis project Ga0310810, IMG submission 207641) | Soil microbial communities from experimental microcosm in Duke University, North Carolina, United States - NC | ecosystem: Engineered > Artificial ecosystem > Soil microcosm > Unclassified ...
GAGCATCGCCAGCGTCCGCTCGTGCTCTTGCGCAGCGGCTCGCTCCCCGCGATGCTGACGCAGCCGTGACATCGCCGTGTTGAACGTGATGCGGTAGATCCACGACGAGAGCGCCGAGTCGCCACGGAACGCCTCGATCTTGCGACACACCTTGAGCAGGACGTCCTGAGTCACTTCCTCGGCGTCTTCGCGATTCTTCATGTGGCGGAGCGCCAGTTGATGAATCCGGGGGCCGTACAGCTCAGCCAGCTGCCTGACTGCAGCCTGATCTCCTCTTTGAAGCCCGGCTATGAGCAAACGATCCTGAGTCCTGTCCATGGGGTCTTGTGCCTCTACTTTCCTGAACACCGACCAAATAGGTCTTATTCCCAGCAGCAGAAGAGTCACAGAACTCATTGCTCAACAACGGGTTACGTCTCAGCTCGGAAAGGATGCTAAGTACTGGAGCGCTCAATGGTCCTTGCGGCCATCCTCGTCATCGTCGCGCTGGTGCTGGTCAATGCCCTGTATGTCGCGGCCGAATTCGCGGCCGTCAGCGTGCGGCGCAGCCGCCTCCATCAACTCAAAGAGGATGGCAACACCCTCGCCGGCTGGCTGCTCCCCATCGTCGAATCGCCGGCCACCCTCGATCGCTATATCGCCGCCTGCCAGATCGGCATCACGATCTCGAGCCTCGTCCTGGGCGCCTACGCCCAAGCAACGCTCGCGGTCTCGCTGGTTCCGTACCTGGTCGAACTCGGCGGTCTTCAGGAGGTCGTCGCCCAGTCCACATCCACGATCGTCGTCCTGCTTGCCCTGGCAGTGGCGCAGGTCGTCTTCGCAGAGCTCGTGCCCAAGTCGGTGGCGCTGCAGTACCCGACGCAGGCGTCGCTCTACACGCTGCTCCCGATGCTGGCCTCGCTGTGGATCTATCGCCCGTTTATTACGTGGCTGAACGGCTCGGGGCTCCTCATCCTGCGGCTGATCGGGGCACCGCAACAGGCGCACCGCCACATCCACTCGCCCGACGAGATCGAGCTGCTCATCGCGGAGAGCCGCGACGGCGGCCTGCTCGAGCCCGACGAGCACCGCCGCCTTCAACGCGCGCTGCGCCTCAATTTGCGGCAGGCGCGTCAACTGATGGTCCCGCGCAAGCGAATCTCCGCGCTCGCGATCGAGACACCGCTCAACGAAGTCGTCGGCATCGTCGCGCAGAGTCCGTACTCGCGGCTGCCCGTCTATCGCGGCTCCATCGACAACATCGTCGGCATCCTGCGCACGAAGGATCTGGTCCGCTGGTTCGTCGAGGGACGGCCGGGCGCAACGCTCAACGAGCTGATTCGGCCGATTCCGTCGGTGCACGAAAGCGTGACCGCCGATCGCGTCCTGAAGGATCTGCGCGAACGCCGATCGCACCAGGCCCTTGTTGTCGATGAGGCAGGTGGCACAGCGGGACTTCTGACCCTGGCGGACGTGCTCACGGAACTGTTCGGCCACGTTGGCGACGAATTTCGATCGAGCCAACCCTCTGCTGAACACCTTGCGGATGGCCGCGTCCGGCTCCCCGGCGAGATGGGCGTCGACGATGCAGCGATGCTGCTCGAGACAACGTGGGACACCGACGCAACCTCAGTGGGTGGGCTGGTCACCGAGGCGCTCGGACACATTCCTGCCGAGCGCGAGAGCGTCGTCGTCGGCGACTTCGAGTTCGAAGTCGAGCGCGTGCGCGATCGGATTCCCAAATCGGTCGTCGCAAAGCGTGTCGTCCGTGTGCCATCGGAGGACGCGCGGTGATCGAGTTCCTCATTCCCATCGCGATCATCATCCTCCTCGTCCTGGCCAATGGTCTCTTCGTGGCCGCCGAGTTCGCGATCGTGGGCGCTCCACGCGCCAGCATCGAGCATCAGGCTGCGCAGGGGAGCAGGCTGGCGCAGCGCGTACTGCGTGTTCTCGAAGATCCCATGCTGCAGGATCGCTATATCGCGACGACGCAGATTGGAATCTCAGTGGCGAGCCTCGGTCTGGGAATGTATGGCGAGCACTGGCTCGCCGACCGGCTCCAGCCGCTCTTCGTGCGCTTCGAAACGATCGAGTGGATTGCCGCGCATACAGTGGCGAGCATCGTCGCGGTGGCGCTGCTGACTTACCTGCACATCGTCATTGGCGAGATGGTTCCGAAGGCGCTCGCCCTGCAACGCGCGGACAAGACGGTGCTCTACGTATCGCCGCTCGTCCGCGCGTTGCAGCACATCATTCTTCCGGTGGTTGTCTCACTGAACAGCGTCGGCAACGGCTTGCTGCGCCTCGCTGGCATCGAGCGGCGCCAGGTCGACCGAGAGCACTATCACACCGCCGAGGAGCTGCAGTTCATCGTCCGTGAGAGCCAGGAAGGCGGCCTGCTGCGCGGCGAGGCCGGGCAGATTCTGCGCGACCTGTTCGAGTTCGGGGATCGAACGGCTGGCGAGGTGATGGTTCCACGCGTGTTGCTGGCCGGCATTCCGGTCGGCGCCGAGCCCGACGAGCTGCGCGCCATCGTTCGCATGCACAAGCACACGCGCTACCCGGTCTACAGCGGCGACCTGGACAACATCATCGGCAGCCTTCACATCAAGGAGATCCTCAGACACCTCGTCTCGAACCAGCCCGTTGCGGCACGAGATGCCAGGGCACTGCCCTATGTGCCGGGGCCGGCGCAGCTCGACGAGGTGCTCGCAGCGATGCGCAGGTTCCGCGCGCAGATGGCGGTTGTGATGGATCAGCACGGCGGGACCGCAGGCCTGGTGACGATCGAGGACCTGTTCGAGGAGGTCGTCGGAGAGATCGACGAAGGGCGGTCCCGGCGGCCGATCGTGCGCGAGAGCGACGGCCGGATCCGCGTTCGCGGCACGGTCCGGCTCGACGAAGCGGGTGAGGCGTTGGGAAGCTCTCTCGAGCACGAAAAAGCGACCACGATCAGCGGTCTCGTCCTGTTGCTTCTCGGGCGGCCGGCATCTGCGGGTGATGTCGTGACGTGGCACCACGTGCGCATCGAGGTGCTCTCGACCGCAGGCCGTGGTGTCGGAGAGGCGGCGTTGTCGGCCGCGGGGAAATAGGCGAACTACGACATCGAGTCGATCGCGCGCCGACCGAAGACCTCCGCAAACCTCCGCACGATCGCATCCTCGACGTCGCGGATCGACATCGCGCGGCCGGTGACCTTCTCGAGCGACGTGACGCCATGGTCCGAAATCCCGCACGGCACGATCAGGCCGAAATGATCAAGGTTCGTCCGCACGTTGAAGGCGAAGCCGTGGCTCGTGATCCAGCGCGAGATGCGAATCCCGATCGCGCCGATCTTTTCCGTTCCGATCCACGTTCCGGTGAGCCCCGCGATACGTCCCGCTGAGACACCGTAGTCGTCGCAGGTGCGAATCATCACTTCTTCGAGATCGCGGACGTACTTATGGACGTCACAGCGGTCCGGCCGGAGGTCCAGGATCGGGTAGCCCACGATCTGTCCGGGACCGTGGTACGTCACGTCCCCGCCGCGGCCGGTCTCGAGGACTTCGATGCCGAGGTCGGCGAGGTGCTCGCTGCTGGCCACCACGTTCGCACGCGCGATCTCGCTCCGCACACCGAGCGTGATGACCGGTGGGTGCTCCAGGAGGAGGAGCAAGTCAGGGACATTGCCGGCGCGGCGCTCTTCGACGAGCCCGCGCTGGACCGCGAGCGCTTCCTCGTATCCGATCAGCCCGAGGCGGCGGACGTCGAGCTGACGCAGACCTTCAGACCTTCGTCCGCTCGACTGGACCGTCGCATCGCGCACCGTCGCCCCGTCGAGCCGCACGTCGTCTCCCGTTACAAGCGCTCCGCATCGAAGTTTTCGATCTGCTGCTTGATATCGGCCATGAACTGATCGCCGGTCGCACCGTCCACCAGCCGATGGTCGTAGCCAAGCGTGAGATACGCCATCGTGCGAATCGCGATCGCATCGTCAACGACGATAGGACGCTTTTCGATGGTGCCGACGCCGAGGATGGCGACCTGCGGCTGATTGATGATCGGCATCCCAAACTGCGAACCGAACTGGCCGGGGTTGGTGATCGTGAACGTGCCGTCCTGGACTTCGTCGGGTTTGAGCTGCTTCGATCTGGCGCGCGCAGCAAGGTCCGCGATAGCGCGGCTCAAGCCGAGCAGGTTCTTCTCGTCCGCGTGCTTGATGACGGGGACGATCAGACCGCTCTCGAGGGCCACCGCAATACCCAGGTTGATGTCTTTCTTATAGATCACGTTGTCGCCATCGAGCGACGCGTTCACGATCGGGAACTTCCGCAGCGCCGAGACGACAGCCTTGGCGATGAACGCCATGTAGGTGAGCTTCGTTCCAAGTTGCTCGAACTCGGTCTTCCTCTGCTGGCGAATGCGTTCGACGGTCGAGAAGTTCACGTGAAAGACCGAGTGCACGTGCGCCGAAGTCCGGCGGCTCATCACCATGTGCTCGGCGATCTTCTTGCGCATCACCGAGAGCGGCTTGATCTCCACGCGGGACCCGGGATCCGGGATTCGGGGTCCGGGCGTTTCCTGGTTGTCGCGGGCGTCGACATCCGACGGCTCCGATGCGCGAGTGCCGGACTCCGAATCGATGTATTCGAGTATGTCGTGCTTCGTTACTCGGCCGCCAAGACCCGATCCATGAATCTGCGAGATGTCGACGTCATTGTCTTTCGCGATCCGTCGTACGAGCGGCGACGACCGCTGCTTTCGCGACTCGTCCTCTACCGGCTTCGCCGCGGCCGAACGTCCGTTGGTCTTGCGCTCCGTGGCACCCCCTCTCGAGCGAGGCGTCGCTGTGACATCTGCCGGAACGACTGCCTCGCGCGACGGCGCGGCAGCAGGGGTGGCCGGAACGGGTGCGGGCTCCGGCTTCGAAACCTCGTTCGATGCTCCGATCGTCGCGACCACGCTATTCACGGCGACGGTCTCGCCTTCCTTCACCTTGATCTCGGTCAGCACGCCGGCGGCGGGTGCCGGAATCTCGGCGTCGACCTTGTCGGTCGAGATCTCGAACAGCGGCTCGTCGCGATCGACCGCGTCGCCGACTTTCTTGATCCACCGGACGATCGTGCCTTCGGCGATCGACTCGCCCATCTGAGGCATCAGGACGGGTGTGGGCATGGAAATCTCTCAGGTCCGTCTCGGTCCGGCTGAACCGGACACCACGAAGACGTCCGTTACATGTGGATCGCCGCACCGTGGACGGCATGCGCGGCTTCGCCGACAGCTTCGGAGAAGGTCGGGTGCGCGTGGATGGTCTTGATCAGCTCCTCCACCGTGCACTCCAGGCGGAGCGCCAGCACGGCCTCCGCCACCAGTTCGGTCGATCGCGGCCCAATCATGTGAACGCCTAACACTTCATCGTACTTCTTGTCGGCGACAATCTTCACGAACCCTTCGATTTCTCCAGCCATCCTGGCCCGGCCCAGCACACCGAAGGGGAACGTCCCCACCTGGACGTCGTAGCCGCGCTGTCGTGCCTGCGCCTCCGTCAGGCCGACGCTGCCGATCTCCGGGTCGCAGTAGGTGCAGCCCGGAACGTGATCGTAGTTGAGCGGCTGGACGGCCTGGCCCGCGATGCGTTCGGCCGTGATGATGCCTTCCATTGACGACACATGCGCCAGCTGCGGATGAACGCCGGCGCCGAGTGTGATCACGTCACCGATTGCCGAGATACCGGGCACTGACGTGCGGTAGAGCTCGTCCACCTTGATGTATCCGCGATCGAGGGCGAGGCCGGCGTCTTCGACGCCGAGTCCAGTCGTCACCGGTCCGCGGCCGGTGGCAACCAGCAGCGTGTCCGCGGTGATCTTCTTCGTCTTGCCCTCTGGTGTGTCGGCCTCGATGCTGACGCCGGTCGCAGATGCGGTGGCCTTGGTGACCTTGGTTCCGGTCAGCACCGTGATGCCCTGTTTCTTGAAAGACTTCTCGAGCTCCGCCGAGATCGCTTCGTCTTCGACCGGCACCAGGCGCGGCAGGAGCTCGATGATCGTGACCTCGCTGCCAAACCGACGGTAGATGGAGGCGAACTCGACGCCCACGGCACCGCTTCCCAGGATCACCAGCGACTTCGGCACTTCCTTGAGGTGAATGGCTTCATCACTCGTGATGATGCGCGTGTGATCGATGGTCACGGCCGGCACGCTGCGCGGTGCCGATCCGGTCGCCACGATGATCTCCTTCGCGTCGAGTGCCTGCGTGTCGCCTTCGACGACGTCAACCTTGCGCGCACCAGCGAGCCGCGCCGTGCCCTTGATCCACGTGATCTTGTTCTTCTTGAACAGGAACTCGACGCCCCTGGTGAGCCCGCTGACGATCTTGTCCTTGCGCGTATGCACCTGCGTCATGTTGATTGCGGGCGCTCCGGGCGGGATCGTGACGCCCCACTCGGCAGCCTGCTGAATCACCTTCAGCGCGTGGGCGTGCTCGAGCAGCGCTTTGGTAGGGATGCATCCCCAGATGAGGCAAGTGCCACCGAGTGCGCTCTGTTTTTCGACAACGGCGACCGACCTTCCGAGCTGCGCGGCACGAATCGCGGCGACATACCCGCCGGTCCCCGCACCAATCACGACAACGTCGTACGATTTCGACAATCGAGCTCCTTAAACCGAACCCTTCACAGCGCGCGGAGCGAAGAACACACAGAGTGAGGTTTCGTCTTTCTCTGTGCCTCGGTGTCTCTGGGTGTCGTAATCGTCTGGAACGTCCGACGGAATGTTCAAGGCTCCGTGCCTCTCGCCCCCATAATATACTCGCCGATTCATGGCCGACCGCCGGAAGACACTGCTCGTCGTCGACAGCGACGAGGAGATGCGCGAGACACTGACCGCCAACCTGCGCCGCGACTATCGCGTGTTGCGCGCGGCGACGGGTGAAGCCGCGCTGCAGATCATGCAGAAGGAAGACGTGGACCTGATGCTGCTCGAGGTCCACCTGCGCGGGATCAACGGGTTCGAAGTCCTCAAAATCACCAGAGAGAACTACCCCTTCATCGAGGTCATCGTCATTTCGAAGATGAAGGAGCTCGACACGGCGATCGAGGCGATGCGCCATGGCGCGTATCACTACATCTCGAAGGACTTCGACCCCGAGAGCATCCGCACGCTCTTTGCCAACGCCGCCGAACGGCAGGATCTCAACCGCGATGTCACGCGCCTCAAAGAGGAGGTCGCCGAGCAGAACGATCGCGAGTTCATCGTCGGCCCCAGCCGAAGTACGCGTCAGGTGGTCGAGCTCGTGCAGAAGGTCGCGAAGATTTCAGCGACCATCCTCGTGCTCGGTGAGAGTGGAACGGGTAAGGAACTGCTGGCGCGGCTGATTCACCGCGAGTCGGGCAGGCCGAGCGCGCCCTTTGTCGCCGTGAACCTCGCGGCCATCCCCAAGGAACTGGTCGAAAGCGCGCTCTTCGGACATGAGAAGGGTGCGTTCACGGGCGCGATCCGGCAACAGCTCGGCAAGTTCGAGCTCGCGGCCGGCGGCACGCTCTTCCTCGACGAGATCGGCGATCTGAAGTACGAGCTGCAGGCGAAGCTGCTGCGCGCAATTCAGGAGGAGGAGATCGAGCGCGTCGGCGGTACGCACCCGATCAAAACGGATCTGCGCCTCATCGCCGCGACCAACATCGATCTCGAGAAGGCGGTCAAAGACGGCCGGTTCCGCGAGGACCTCTATTACCGCCTCAACGTGATCCCCATTCGAATGCCGGCGCTTCGCGATCGGCTCGAGGATCTGCCCGAGCTCGCGCGATTTTTCCTCCGCCGCTACAACGTCAAGTTCCGGAAGAACGTGCAGGGGATCGCCGAATCCACGCTCGACATCCTCTCGTCGTACTGGTGGCCAGGAAACATCCGCGAGCTCGAGAACCTGATCGAACGCCTCGTCGCGGTGTCGGACAAGGACTGGCTCACCGACGAGGACTTGCCGTACGAGCTGCACGTCGCGAAGCTCGATTCACAGGATCAGGCATCCACGGAAAACCTGCTCGACCGCGCGCTCTCGACCTTCGAGCGCAATTTCATCGTCCGTGCGCTCGAGAAGTCGTCGTGGAACGTGACGGCGACCTCGCGCGCCCTCGGCATCCCGCTGAGCACGCTCAAGTTCAAGATGGACAAGCTGGAGATCCGTCAGCTCGCACGCCGAATACGCGGGAACTGACGTACCAGTGAAACGAAGAAACCCGGCGCGTTCGAGCGGCGCCGGGTCGGGGGGAGGAGCGGTCCAACCGCTCCGGGAAACTACTTCTTGGGCAGAACCGCGTCCTTGAGCTGCTTGGCGATGCGCGCCTTCACGACTGTCTTCGCGGGGATTTTGATCGCCTCACCCGTGGCCGGATTGCGGCCCATGCGCGCCTTCCGCTTCTGGACGACCAGCTTCACCATACCCGGCAGGACGAACTCACCCGAGCGCTTGAGTTCCTTTTCTGAAAGCGTTGTCAACTCGTCGAAGAACTCTCTCGCCTGAGTCCGCTTGACCTCGAACCGTTCAGCGAAGTGCGAGAACAATTCTGATTTGCCCATTCTGCGGGCCTCTGCCATCACGTCCCCCCAGTCTTGTGCGCGCCGACTCTAGGCCGCAAACGCAGTTGCGCGCGCGTCACACTGCAGCGGAAACTCTAGTGAAATCGCCGTAATGCTAGCGCGCGCGTCACACGCTGTCAACGAAGCTCCGCACACAATCAAGCGATTTAGGCCCAAAGTGCTAGAATTTCGCGACGATGTCAAGCACGACACCGATCGAGACATTTCCGAATCCACGTCCGGAACGCGATTTCGAGATCGCGATCAACTGTCCTGAGTTCACGTCCGTCTGTCCGAAAACCGGGCTGCCCGACTTCGGTGAGATTCGCATCAACTACGTGCCGGGCGATCGCTGCATCGAGCTGAAGTCGTTGAAGTACTACATGATCGGCTTTCGCGATCGCGGGATCTTCTACGAGTCGGTGACCAATCAAATCCTCGATGATCTCGTCACCGCGTGCCAGCCGCGCCGCATGACGGTGGTTGGTGACTTCACGGTGCGCGGCGGCATCAAGACGACGGTCACGGCCACTTACGCGAAAGAGTAGCGGCGGATTGATCAAGGCGGGGGCTCAAGCCCCCCCTCTACGTGACGGCGTCAGCCGCGCCACGGTGGCCCCGAGATGCGACTCCGGCGCGTCCCAGAATTCGATGACCAATGGATGCCGCTCGAGCGCCTGCTGTACGAGGCCACGCTGAACGCCCTTGCCGCGGCCGTGAATCAGACGGACCTCACGTAGTCCCGCCTCGTGCGCCGCTGTAACGTAGTCGTCGACCACAGACACCACGTCACGCGGCGCGAAGGCGTGAAGGTCGAGCGAGTCCTCGATTGGGATTCTCATCGCCGCCGCCTCCTAGTCTCGCGCACCGCGCGCTCGCGACATCGCCCGTTCTCCACACCCAGCGCCAGATCGCCCTCGCAGTTTGTCCAACATTTCCCCGGGACTCGAGAGATTTCGGCCGATTCTCCGCCGGAATAATCCGTGCACCGAGGCCGCTGTGCCTCTTCTCACCCTCGTGCCGGGCGACACCGTTCGCATCCGCGATGAACGCTGGATCGTCACACGGCAGTCGCCCGGTGCCGACGCCTCCATCCTGGACGTTCGAGGCCGTGACCGGAGCAATCTCAATACCTGCGCCTCGTTCCTGCTTCCGTTCGAAGTCGTCGAGCCTCTGACCTCGGATCGATCGGCGCGCCTCGTAGGCCCACGACGATGGCGGCGGCTGACACGGGCGCTGCTCACAACGGCAACGCCATCGTGGTCGTCGTTGCGCACACCGCTGCACGCGCGAATCTCGTTGCTGCCGTTTCAACTGGAACCGGCATTGGCTGTCACGCACGGGATGGCGTGCCGGATTCTCATCGCCGACGAAGTCGGACTCGGCAAGACGGTCCAGGCAGCGCTCATCGTGACCGAAATCCTCGAACGCGCCCGTCACGGTCGCGTGCTCATCGTGGCTCCGGCTGCCTTGAAAGAACAGTGGCACGCCGAGTTGCGGGACCGCTTCAGCGTCGACGCATGGCTCGCCGACTCGGCCTCCCTGGCACGGTTCGGCACAGCGAGGGGGATCGTGAATCCCTGGATCGGGCGGCCGGTCACGATCACGTCGATCGACTTCGTCAAGCGTCCCGAGGTCATGCGCTCCCTCGAAGCGTTGGTGTGGGACGCGGTCGTCTTCGACGAGGCGCACGGTCTTGCCGGGCACTCGGATCGTTCCGCGGCGGCTGGTCTTCTTGCGAAACGCGCGCGAACGGTCGTGCTGCTCACCGCGACGCCGCACTCCGGCAATGACCGCAGTTTCGATCTGTTGCGTGAGATCGGGGATCTCGACAGTCAATTTCCACTCCTGACCTTCCGCCGTACGCGTCTCGATGTCGGCCTGGCCGTCTCGCGCCGTACGACGACTCTCCACGTGCGGCTCACGCTCACCGAACGTGAGCTGCATCGCGCGCTTCAGGCGTACGTGCGAACAGTGCGCCGTGAGCGACGACATGAAGGCGATGCCGCTCATCTCGCGATGATGGTGCTGACGCGGCGCGCGTGCAGTAGCGCAGCCTCGCTCGCGCGCTCTATCGAGCGGCGGCTGGATCTATTGCCGGGCGGTGGCGCGGGCGCCGCGCCGCAGATGCGCCTTCCGCTCTTCGACGTGGCTGACGATGAAGAGCCGGGCGCCGAGCTGGCGGCACCAGGTCTCGACGATCGCGACGAAGAGCGCCGGTGGCTGCACCGAATTCTGCTGCTTGCGCGCCGTGCGGAATCGAACGAGTCGAAGCTGCGCGTCGTGATGCGCCTGCTCCGGCGCGCCGGCGAGCCGGCGATCGTCTTCACCGAGTATCGCGACACTCTGGTCCGCGTAGCGGCAGTGTTGCGCGACTTTTCCCCTGTTACGCTGCACGGCGCCCTGACGGCGCATGAACGTCGCGACAGCCTGCGCATGTTCACCGGCGGTACCACGCGGTTACTTCTCGCCACCGATGCGGCCAGCGAGGGGCTCAACCTGCAGCAGCGATGCCGCCTCGTGATCAACCTCGAAGTCCCGTGGACGCCAACTCGTGTCGAACAGCGAATCGGAAGGGTCGAGCGTATTGGGCAGACACAACGCGTTCACGCGGTGCACCTGGTCGCCGCCGGCACGCCTGAAGAAACCTACGCGGCCAGTCTGTCGATCCGCACGAGCCGGGTTGCCGGAGCGCTCGACAGACTTCGCGATTCGTCGCCGGAGAGTTTGCGACTTCGGACCATCGCGTGTGCTGAGGCCAATCGCCTCGAACAACTGCGCTCGATGTGCGACGCACCTGACGGTGGCATTCCCGAGGCAAGGCCGCACGCCATACGGCGTCGCCGGCGGACCACGACTCGGGGTGATATCTGGGCGTTCCGGCTGTCGTTCATCGTCGGAGAGCAGCTCGTCTGGCACACGCTCATCGGTGTCGTTACCGCGACGTCGCTCGCTCGAAGTCCGTTCGCTTGGTCAATCGACGACACCGCCAGGCTTATCGCTTCGACAGTCGATGCCGGGCAAGAAAGGGCACTCGCATCCCTCGAGCGTGGCTCGCGTGGACATCTCGATCTTGCGGCGCAGCGCGAACGCGCGATCGCGCACACGATCGAGACCGAGCAAGCCCGTCTGTCGGCGGCACTTCTCCAACCAAATCTGTTCGACCGGCGCTCCGATCGCGCGTTCGCTGCACAGCGCGCGGTGCGGGACGAGGCACTGTGCCGCTGCCGCGCTCGTCTCGATGAAATCGCGGCAACCAGCCTGATCGCTGTAGAACCCGTACGCCTGGCCTGCGCTCTGGTCCGGCGATGATCCCCGGCGTCCGCGGCCGGCTGCTCACCGCATCGTTCATTCGCGACGTACTTCCGACGATGGCCGGCGTGAGCGCGCCGCCGGCACATTGGGGTCGTCGCCTCGCCGAATGCTCGCGGCAAATCGAATCGACGCTCGGCACAGCGTCGAGCGTTCGCGC
>Ga0310810_10008195_pt1 | contig 12000 bp, 13 predicted proteins | sample NCmetagenome_FD_207641 | JGI IMG/M metagenome (GOLD analysis project Ga0310810, IMG submission 207641) | Soil microbial communities from experimental microcosm in Duke University, North Carolina, United States - NC | ecosystem: Engineered > Artificial ecosystem > Soil microcosm > Unclassified ...
GACTGGGCCGCCTGCGAGCGCTTCTCCCAATGCGGCCGGATGCGCTCGGTGAGCGTGACGCTGGGCGCGATCGCGTTGACGTTGATGTTGTCGGGCCCCAGCTCGTGCGCGAGCTTGCGGGTGAAGGCGATGATGCCGCCCTTGGCCGCGGCATAGGCGCTCGAGGCGTTGACGCTGAGGCCGCGGCCGGCGATCGAGGCCAGGTTGACGATCTTGCCGCTGCGCTGGCGCCGCATCTGCGGGATCACCGCGTGGGTCACCAAAAAGGTGCCGTCGAGGTTGAAGGCGATCAGCTTCTGCCAGTCGGTGAAGCTCATCTGCTCAGTGGTTACCTGCGGGTTGGCGATCACTGTCGAGCCGCCCACCGCATTCACCAGGATGTCGATCGCGCCGTGTTGCTTCACGACATCCGCGACCATCGCATCGACCTCCGCCGCCGCCAGTGCGTCGACTTGCCGGCCTTCGGCGCGGCCGTTGCGCTTCAGCGAGGCCATCGCCTCCTCGAGCCGGCCCTGGTGGTTGTCGACGGCGATCACTGTCGCGCCCTCGCGCACCATGATCTCCGCGGTCGCGCGGCCGATGCCGTTGGCCGCCGCGGTGATCAGCGCGACCTTGTTGGTGAACCGCATGGAAGCCTCCGTTACTCGGCCGCCTGGGCGACCTTGGCCGGCCCCCACTTCTTCACCACCGGCAGCACTTCCTTGGCGAACAGCTTCAGGCCGCGCTCGGCCACCTCGTAGGGCGTGCCGCCGAAGCGGAAGGCGACGTTCATCTCGAAGTCGCCGAGCAGCGCGCGCCGCGCCTCGAGGCCGCGCAGGATCTTGTCGGGCGTGCCCCAGGAGGCGGCCTGCATGAAGCCGGTGACCGCGCCCTCGATGCCGCCGCCGCTCTTGCGGGCAAGGTCGGCCTTCTGCTGGTAGGAGTCGTAGCCCTTCACGTTCTTGAAGTGCTCGCCGAGGAATTCGTAGTGGTGGAAGTTGCTCTCGACGAACTTGCCCTGGTAGCGGCGCGCCTCCTCCTCGAGCCCGACCGGGTTGGGGCCGCAGACGCAGAACTCGGTCAGCATCGGCGTCGGCGGCTCGGTGCCGTGATACTGGCGGTGCAGCGCGCGGCCGCGCTCGATGTTGGGCGCGCGCATCTCCCACGGCCGGTCGGCGAACATCACCATGTGGGCGCCTAATTTGGCTGCCGAGTCTATCGAGTCCTCGCTCGAGGCGACGGCATAGATGCGGCCGTCGAACGAGTGCTGCGGCCGCGGGCGGATCTCGGTGCGCGGCTGCTTGTAGAACGGGCCGTCGCCCTCCATCACGCCGGTCTTGAGCGCCTTGACGATCATCGGCGCCGCCTCGTCGAAACGGCCGCGCGACTCATCCATGTTCTTGCGGAAGACGTGGAACTCGCGCCGCGCCAGGCCGCGGCCCATGCCGAAGCGGAACTTGCCGCCGCTCAGCAGGTCGAGCACGGCGGCGTTCTCGGCCACGCGCAGCGGATCGTGCCACGGCAGGATGACGGCGGCCGTCCCGACATCCATGTGCGGATGACGCGCCGTCAGGTAGCTCATCAGCTGGATGTTGTCGGGCACGAACGAGTAGTCGTTGAAATGGTGCTCGGCCGACCACAGGCAGTCGAAGCCGCTATCGGCGGCGAGCCGGGCAAGCCGGATCTCTTCCTTCCAGACGCGATCGTCGGAGCAGTCGTCCCAGCCGTAGCTGGCGAAGACCATCATCATCCCAACGTCCATGGCTTCCTCCGGATCCTGTTGACCCGGATGGTTTCACGGACAGCCCCGATGAACAACCAGTCAGGACAATCAGCTCAAGACAGGCCGCGGGCTCGGCGGCGTCTCGGCGGGCGGCTGCCGCCCAGGAAGCTGGGATCGGTGCGGCTGCCGATCCGCCGGCCGAACCAGAGGAACAGGACGCCGGCGATCACGAAGGCGGGCAGCGCCGGCACCCTGAGGATCGGCAGCAGCCCGCGCGTCCAGACGGTGGCCGACAGGTCGTGTTGGAACGCGGTCAGCGAGGCGAGGTCGAGCCGCGACCACAGGTCGCCCAGGACCAGCAGGTGGAACGCGCCGTCGGACCACCAGCTCAGGCCGTCGAACACGACCGCCCCGACGCCCAGAGCCAGCAACATCCAACCCAAGGCCCGAAACAGGACCATTACAACTCCCCAGGACCCCAATGAACGGGCAGGGTACCGGAGCCCTGCCGCGGGGGGAAGATGCCGTTGCCCCCAGCCGGGACCGCGCTATAAGTGCCCCGCGCTGAGTAGGGACAGGTGGCCGAGTGGTTTAAGGCACACGCTTGGAAAGCGTGCGTGGTGTAACAGCCACCGCGGGTTCGAATCCCGCCCTGTCCGCCAGTGAGGCCTCATGTTGGGCACGTCGGGTTGTCCTCCATCGGCACTGTCCGCAAACTGCGCCAACATCGAGGCAGCATCCCATATCTTGATGTGCCGGCGATTGACGCGAGATTTGGATTCATCGCATCGTTCTCAGGCGCGAGGTCGCGCCCGGTTTGCCGCCGGTGTTGCCCGGATCGAGTTCCAACAGGTCGTGATCAACCTGATGGTGAACGGCATGCAGGCCGCAAAGGCCTTGACCGACCGATTCCTCATCCGATCGAGTCTCGATCAGGCGCTGGCCGCCCTGCCGGATTCAGTTCCCTCGGCCTCGAGGAACGATGGAACAGACGGAGCCGCCCGGTTGGCGCTGCCGCCCGTGCCGGGGACAGCCCCGTGAGCCGTGTCTTTGTCGTCGACGACGATCCGTCGATGCGAAACGCGTTGAGCAGCCTGTTCCGGTCGGTCAACCTGCAGGTCGAGCTGTTCGCCTCGGCCGCCGAATTCCTGGAGCGCAAACCACGGCCCGACACACCCAGCTGTCTCGTGCTCGACATACGCCTGCCAGGCGTCAGCGGACTGGATTTCCAGGCGCAACTCAAGAAAGCCGGCGTGCACCTCCCGATCATCTTCATCACGGGACATGGTGACATTCCCATGACGGTGCGTGCCATGAAGGCGGGCGCCGTTGATTTTCTTGCCAAGCCGTTCCGTGACCAGGACATGCTGGATGCCGTCGCGGTCGCGCTGAGGCGCGACGAGCAAGCGCGAGAGGTGGAAAATAGGAGGCAGGCACTGCGGCAGCCGTTCGAGGAGATGACCCCGCGCGAGCGAGAGGTGATGGCGCTGGTTGCGTCCGGCTTGATGAACAAGCAAGTGGCTGCCGCACTTGGTCTTAGCGAGATCACGGTCAAGATCCATCGCGGCCGCGTTATGAGGAAGATGAAGGCGAAGTCGCTCGCGGACCTGGTCCGGATGGCTGAAATTCTCGGCCTGCATCCCCCGAGGGCGACCAAGCCCTAAACGTTCGTATAATTTCGCCGCAGCTGACGAAGGCCCACGCTGTCGGTTGCAGAAGGTGATGTTGCCTAGCGTGGGCTGAGGCCGTCGCCGAAGGATGGGTCTGGTGCCCCGAGCTCCTGTCGTCTCAATCGTCGACGATGACGAATCGGTCCGGGCCGCGATGAGCAGCCTCGTCCGCTCGCTCGGCTACGAAGCCTGCATCTTCGCATCCGCAGAGGCCTTCCTCGCCTCGTCGCGGTTGTCCGACACGTCATGCCTGATCCTCGATGTCCATATGCCGGGCATGACGGGCCTGCAGCTGCAAGCCCAGTTGGGCGCGCGCGGACACGACATACCGATAATCTTCATCACGGCTTTCTCGGAAGAGCGGACTCGCCGCCGCGCCGAAGCGGCGGGCGCCGCGGGCTTCTTCAGAAAGCCGGTGGACGGTGTCACCATCGCCAATTGTCTCGACACCATACTGCGGCATGAATAGCGCCCGCGCCTGAATCGGCGCCGCTCATCGCTATTCAGCCTCTGCAGGCACACTTCAATCGGGGCGCTCGACGGGAGCCGTCTCGTCCCGTTCAGCGGACAGGGTGAACTGGAAGATGGCACCGCGAGGTTCATTCGAGACCGCCCACATCTGCCCCGCGTGCGCCTCGATGATCGAACGGCAGATGGCCAGGCCCATTCCCATGCCATCGGGCTTGGTCGTATAGAAGGCTTCGAACAGGTGATCGACCGTCTGCGGATCCACGCCGGGGCCGGAGTCGCGCACCGCCACGAGCACACCGATCGGGCCATGCGGCTGCGTGGTGATCAGCAATTCCCGCGGTCCCTGGTCGAGGCTGCTCATGGCCTCGACGGCGTTGATGATCAGGTTGAGAATCACCTGTTGCAGCTGGACACGATCGCCCTCCACAGTCGGCAGGTTCGTCGCCAGCTCGCTGTGAAGCGCCACACCATGCCGCCGCACCTCACTTCGGCTCAGGGCAATGACGTCGCGGATGGCCTCGTTGAGATCGAACCGCGCCGTCTGCTGAGGTGCCTTCCTGACAAGAGCGCGGATCCGGCCGACGACATCGCTTGCCCGCTTGCCGTTCTCCACTATACGGGCAAGCGCCTGCTGGACCTCGTCCAGATCAGGGGGGTTGGCGCGCAACCAGCGCAAAGCCGCTTCCGCATTGGTGACTGCCGCGCCGATCGGCTGGTTCACTTCATGGGCGATCGAGGCCGTGAGCTGCCCCATCGTCGCGACGCGATTGACGTGGGCGAGTTCCGCCTGCGCCTGATGGCGTTCGATGATGCTATCCTTGAAAACCTGCAAGGCGGCCGCCATCGCGCCGATCTCGTCCTTACGACCAACCGCAGGCACCTGGACGGTGGTATCGCCTCTGGCGAGTATCGTCATCGCGTTGGTCATGCGAGATATCGGCACCGTGATGCCGCGCGTGAGCAGAACAGACATCAATATGGCAACGAGGAGCGCCCCCGCGCCGCCGAGGATCGTCACGGTGTAGGAGGTCCCAAACGCGTGTGCTTGCTGGGCGTCGCGTTCTGCCAGCAGATCGCGCTCGACCTTGTCGATTTCCTGCACCTTCGCGCGGACGAGATCCATGGCGACCTTGCCGGCGCCCGAGGTCTCGAGGGCAAGCGCCTCCTGGCGCGTCTCCGGCTTCGCCATCAGCGCGATCTCACGCTCGGCGATCTCCGACCGCCACTTGTTCGCCAGCGCATCCAGGTCATCGAGCCGGCGCTGCTGGCTGGGGTTGTCCGACGTAAGGTTCCTTAGTCGGCGCATTGTCGTGGCGAAGGCCTCGGCAGCGTTGTGATAGGGCTCGAGGTACTTCTCGTCGCCACCGATCAGATAGCCGTGCACCCCGGTTTCCTGATCCAGAATCGCATCAAGTGCTGCCGCCACCGTTTCCAACACGTTCGTCGAGTGGATGCGCCAGTTCCTGGCATCCTCAATCACGCGCAGTCTGTCGAACACGACGGCGCTGCTTGCGAAGATCGCCGCGAGGACGGCAGCAAATGCCGCGAGGGCCTTGCGCGAGATCGGCCAGTCTGCAAAGGCGGACACACGGTCCTCCGAAGCCGAAATTCATCAGGTGACGACGATCCAAGTCGATGTTGCCCACATGAAAGAGGGGTGACAAGGGCGGCCCTGGAACCAGTCACCCAAATCGGACTCTCCGTCTCACGGCGAACACCCGGGTGGGACTCCGGCGGCAGGCGATGCGACTTGCCGCTTCGCAGATAGAACCAAAGTATGAGGCGACTAAGCGAACGGTTGAATCCCCAAGACTACAGTAGGATAGCTGCAGACGGCGCGCAGGAGGACATTGCCGCTGCCCGCCTCCTGGAAAACTGGATCGCCACGGTGGAGGGCCACGTCGGCTCTTCTTTGCGGCGAGGTCGCAATGGAAATTCCGAGGGATCGCAGGGGAGCGCAAGGCGCTGCCCAATCAAAGTCGAGGGATCCGACGATCCGCGGCTGGGCTGATCCTTCTGCCAACGAGCGCACCTCTCCCGCCCGGGCCCGAACCGGGATCGCCGTGACAGCGTTTGCCTTCTTCATGGCAGAGCTCAGTCTGTTGCTGCCTTTGCCTGCCGCGGCGGCCGCGCCCGCTTCGCCGATGGATGACCTTGTTGGGCCCGTTGGGCGGGACGACGGGCTTGCACTTGCTGCTCTTGGAATGGCGGTGGTCATCATTGCAGGTGTTCGCCTCGTCCGCATCCGAAGCCTGCTCGACGATACGGAGGAGCATCGCAGCTCGTACGCGCAGTTCGGGGTGGCATTCTCAGCCGTACTGGCGCTCGTCGTGGCAAGCACTTGTGTCTATTTGGCGCTTGCCTGAGGGGCATCGATGGGACTGCCACGCCATCTTCGGCGAGTCGACCGGGGCCATGCATGTCACCTCGATGGCCGCGTCATGATGAAGATACTTCCTGCACTCGTCTTCCCGGAGGCTGTGATGCTCCACTCTCTGCAACCCAAGCACTTCAGCAATGACCTGCGAACACCCCGGAGGTGTCCAGAATGCAAGCGTCGTTTCCGCTACGGAAACGGCGTTGTGTTTCTTGCGCACTACCGCGAGCTCATGACTGGAGAAACGAGGCAGGGCCTCATGTGCTTCTGCTCCACCGCATGTCTACTCCATTGGGAGCCATGCACCATGCTCGGCCTCATGCAATGACAGCCAAGGGGCAAGAAATGGCACGCTCACGGGCCACGATCGTCCCCCCCTCGCGCTATGGGGCGTTGGAACTCGGGCTCGGCTACATGCTGTATCCGATCCAGCCGCGCACCGGAGAGACCCAGACGCCGGAGTTCGCGCGCATCAACCCGCATTACTGAAAGTTCCGTGTTACCGGGCAGTGGCGGCCCGGCAGACGCAGGAGCCGGACGGCCTCGGGCGGCTAGCCTGTCACTCTGGGCTTCTACTGGCCTTTGAACACCGGCCGACGCTTCTCGGCGAAGGCGCGCCTGGCTTCCTTGGCGTCGTCGGAGCCCTGCAGGATGCCGCCCGCATTCGACGTCAGCACCATCGTGGTCTCGAGCGTGCTGTCCAGCGCTGCGCGCATGATGCGCTTGCCGACCCACTGCACCAGCGGCGGCACGCCCATCATCCGTTGGCAGAGCGCCCGTGTGCGTTCCTCGAGCTGCTCTGACGGGACAAGATGGTTGAGCAGCCCCCAGGCGTGGGCACGCTCGGCATCGAGCTCGCCGGTATAGGCAAATTCGAGCGCCCGTCCCAGGCCCACCATCTTGGGGAGATAGTACGATCCGCCGTTCTCGATGATCTGGCCGGCGTTGTGATAGGCGACGAAGCGCGTCTTCTCGCAGCCCATGCGGATGTCGCAGTGCAGCGCCATGTCCATTCCCGATCCGACCGCCGGTCCGTTGATCATGGCGATCGTGGGTTTGCGGATCAGGGAGATGTCCCGATGAAGCTGCGTGAAGCCGTGATAGAAATGCTGGCGCGCCGCATCCGGCCCCTCATGCGAGCCGCGGTTACCGGAAAAGTTCGGCCCGGTAACATCCGCGGACGCGCGTGACCTCAGATCCGCGCCGGCACAGAAGACCCGCCCGACGCCGGTGAGAACGATGACGCGGATGTTGGGATCGTCATCGCCGGCGCGCATGTACTCGCCGACCTTGGCGACCGTGCCATTCTCCTCAGCCGATCCCATCAGCGCATTCAGGCGATCGGGACGATTGAACCGGATCCAGAGGATGCCACTCTCTTCCGGCTCATAGGTAAGATAGTCGACCAGCTTGGGTCCCATCGACGCTCTCCTCTCATCCACGCGCCTGTCCTGCACGTAACCGTGTGATCAGGAGCATAGTCACCGGCATCGGTCCAACACCATCCGACAGCAGGTTCGTCACAGCGAAACCGGGAAGTCGACGTCAGCGAGCGCTCCGCCGCTTTTGCTCGTAATATGAGTGCCGTGAGCAACACGAGAAGGCTGACATGGATCTGAAACTACGCGGCAAGGTCGCACTCGTTACCGGTTCTTCCAAGGGAATTGGCCTGGCCTGCGCCCGGCAGCTCGCCGAGGAAGGCTGCCACTTGCATCTCGCGTCACGGACCAAGGCGGACCTCGAACGCGCCAAGGAGAGCATCCAGGCGCGGCACAATGTTTCCGTGACGATCCATGCCGTCGATCTCAGCAACGGCGATACTGCGCGGTCGCTCGCGGCCGCCTGCCCCGACATCGATATCCTGGTGAACAACGCCGGCGCCATTCCGGCCGGCGACCTGCAGACGATCGATGAGGCGCGGTGGCGCCAGGCGTGGGACCTGAAGGTGTTCGGCTACATCAACCTGTGCCGCGCGGTCTATCCGGCGATGAAGGCGCGTGGCGGCGGCGTGATCGTCAACGTCCTCGGCGCCGCCGGCGAGCGGCCGACCTGGGGCTACATCGCCGGCAGCGCCGGCAATGCCTCGCTAATGGCCTTCACCCGCGGGATGGGCGGCACCAGCCTCGTCGACCGCGTCCGCATCGTCGCCTGCAATCCCGGCCTCATCCGGACCGAGCGCATGGAGACGATGCTGCGCGCCACCGCGCAGACCAAGTTCGGCGATCCCGCGCGCTGGCAGGAGCTGATCCCGACCAGTCCGCCGGTCGGCACGCCCGAGCAGTGCGCCGATCTCGTGGCATTCCTCGCCTCCGAGCGGGCGTCACACATCGCCGGGACGGTCGTGACGATCGACGGCGGCGCGGCGCACTTCGCCGGCGTGCTCTGAGCCGCCATGCGGCGCACCCACCGGTGACGCCCTCGACAAGGAGACACGGCGGCATGAATAATATCCGCACGTGACCTGCGCGGGAGAAGTCATGGCCACCCCCTCGGACTGGAAGTTCAGCCACGATGTCGCGACCGACGCCGAGTGGACCCCCGGCTTGCGCGAAATCTTCGAGTACCGCGATCTCGGCATCAAGGGTGGGACCAAGGGCGACTACGTCGCCCACCTCATTCGTCACAACGGCAAGAAGATGAAGGACGACGTGCAGCACTGGCACGTCCACGACTGCACCTTCCAAATGGTTTACGTCCTGAACGGATGGGCGACGTTCGAGTATGCCGGGCAAGGCGCACGGACGATCCGCAAGGGCGATTGCATCAATCAGGTTCCCGGCATCCCGCATCGCGAGCTCGCCTGTTCCGAGGATTTCGAGGTGCTCGAGATCGTGGCGCCTGCAGACTTCAAGACCCGGATCGTCGAGGCACCAAAGCAGGCCCAGGCCGCGGAGTAGCGTACGGCCCGCTCTCGTCGGGCCGTTGGCATAAAGAACAATCGGCCGGCGGCAAACTGCCGTGCCCAAGGGAGGAAGCACATGTCCGGACAATTCCGCCCGTCACGACGGGCAATGCTCAAGGTCGGCCTCGCGGCGACCGCCACCGTCGCCTCGCCCGCGGTCCTGCGCAGTGCGCGCGCGGACACCGGCCCGATCAAGATCGGCCTGCCGCTGGCCCTGACCGGCGCGCTCGGCTCGGTGGGACAGCAGCAGAAGCGCGGCGCCGAGCTCTGGGCCAAGGTGCAAAACGCCAAGGGCGGCATCCTGGGACGACAGATCGAGTTGCTGATCGAGGATACCGCGGGCAATCCCGCCAACTGCGTGCGCAAGGCGCAGGAGATGGTGGAGCGCCGCGACTGCCGCCTGCTGACCGGCATCACCCTGTCGTCGGAGGCCCTGGCGGTGGTGCCCAAGCTCGCCGAATGGGATTCGATCTTCATCTCATCCGACAACGGCGACGGCCGGTTGACCGCCAACATCTCCGGCCCGATGGGCACGCGCGCCGTGTCGCTCTACCTGCGCAGCGCCAAGCTGCAGAAGTTCTACGCGCTGGGGCTCGACTACGCCTGGGGCCACAACAGCGTGCAGGTCTTCGAGCAGGAGACGACGAAGTCCAAGAAGGAGTTCATCGGCAAGGTCTTCGCGCCGACCGGCACCAAGGACTATTCGCCCTACATCACCAAGATCCGCCAGTCCGGCGCCGACGCCGTGTTCCTGGTCCTGCAGGGCGACGACAACAACGCCTTCCTGTCGCAGGCGCAGCAGTACCGCCTGCCCGAGAAGGTGAAGCTGCTGACCGAGATCGTCGACCTCACCAGCATCCGTGCGGTGGGCGATGCGTCGCTCGGGCTGATCGGCTCCTCGCGCTACAGCTTCACCTACGATCACCCGCTGAATGCCGAGTTCGTCGCCTTGTGGAAGAAAGAGCACAATACCGTCCCCGATACTTTCGAGGGCGAGCAATGGCAGTGCATGAAGGTGTTCGAGGCCGGCATCGTCAAGGCGGGCGGCATCGAGGCTGCCAAGCTGCGCCCCGCGCTGGAGGACATCGAGATCGAGAGCGTCAAGGGCAAGGTGCATATCCGCAAATGCGATCACCAGGGCGTGCAGCAGGGCTTCATGGTCGAGGTGGTCAAGAAGCCGGGCTTCGACACGCCGGTGCCGGAGGTCATCGCCACGTTCCCCGGCGACGAGACGACGCCGACCTGCAACACCATGACCTTCAAGGACTAGGCACAGGCGGTTGAGCACATTTGGCCTTCTGCTGTCGCAGTTCGCCGACGCGCTGTCGCAGTCGGCCCTGCTGTTCTTCCTCGGCGTCGGCCTGACGCTGATCTTCGGCCTGATGCGGATCGTGAATTTCGCCCACGGCGCGCTCTACATGCTGGGCGCCTTCGTCGGCTACTCGCTCGCCCACTGGTCGGGCAACTACTGGGTCGCGCTGGCCGGCGCGCCGATGCTGGTCGGGCTGTTCGGCGTAGCCTTCGAGTTCTCGATCCTGCGCCGCCTTTACCGGCGCGATGCCCACGCCTTCCTGATGGTCACGTTCGGCCTCGCCCTGGTTGTCGGCGAGGCCGTCCGGCTGACCTGGGGCTCCGACGCGCTCAAGGTCGCCGCCCCACCGGCGCTCTCCGGCGTGATCTTCCTGCTCGACGAGCCGTTCCCGGTCTACCGCCTCTTTCTCGCCGCCACCGGCATCGTCGTCGCGGTGGCGATCTGGCAATTCCTCGAACGGTCGAGGCTCGGGCTGCTGATCCGCGCCACCTCGCAGAACGCCGAGATGGCCAATGCGCTGGGCGTCGACATCAAGCTCATCCGCTCGTGCGTGTTCGGGATCGGCTGCGGGCTCGCCGCACTCGGCGGCGTGCTGGCGGCGCCGCTGGTCACCGCGTCCAATGGCATGGCGGCGACCGTGATCATCGACGCCTTCGTGATCGTCATCATCGGCGGCATGGGCAGCTTCCTGGGCTCGCTGATCGGCGCGCTGCTGATCGGCTTCGTCCAGGTGTTCGGCAACTACTATGCGCCCGATTTCGCCCTGGCCTTCATGTACCTGGTGATGCTGGTCGTCCTCGTCGTGCGGCCGGGCGGCCTGCTCGGCAAGGAGGCCTGAGCGGATGACTGGCGCGACGCGGATGAAGGGCGCGACCCGGCTGATCTGCATCGTGGTCCTGCTGGCGCTGGTGCTGGCGCCGCTCGGCCTGCCGCCGTTCGCCATGACGCTGCTGACCGAGGCGGTCATCCTCGGCCTGTTCGCCATGAGCCTCGATCTCATGTTCGGCTATACGCGGCTGGTCTCGTTCGGCCACGCCGCCGCCTACGGCTTCGGCGCCTATGCGAGCGGCTGGCTGCTGCTGCACACCGGCATGCCATTGCTGTTCGCAGTTTTCGCGGCCGGGCTTCTGACCGGGGTCCTGGCGATCGGCATCGGCTGGATGTGCACGCTGGCGACCGGCGTCTCCTTCTCGATGCTGACGCTCGCCCTCGCCCAGCTGCTCTACGCCATCTCCTTCAAATGGACATCGGTGACGGGCGGCTCGGACGGGCTGGCGGGAATTCCGCGCACGATCGGCCCGTTCGGCTTTGCGGCACTTTCGAGCAAGGCCGGCTTCTATTATCTGGCACTCGGCTGCCTGGTCGGCGGGTTCCTCGTCTGCTTCGCCCTGGTGCGCTCGCCGTTCGGTGCGGTGCTGCGCGGCATTCGCGAGAACGAAGCCAAGACCACCGCCCTCGGCTACAACACCCGTCTCTACAAGATCGCCGTTGTGGCGATCTCCTACGCGCTGGGCGGGCTGGCCGGCGCCCTCTACGCGCCGTTCGCCGGCTTCGCCAATACCGAGC
>Ga0310810_10008197_pt1 | contig 11998 bp, 12 predicted proteins | sample NCmetagenome_FD_207641 | JGI IMG/M metagenome (GOLD analysis project Ga0310810, IMG submission 207641) | Soil microbial communities from experimental microcosm in Duke University, North Carolina, United States - NC | ecosystem: Engineered > Artificial ecosystem > Soil microcosm > Unclassified ...
AGCAGCCGGCCTGCTCAAGGATTTTTTTGCAGATCACGAGCGTCGCGTCCTCATCGTCGACGACAAGGACGGTCGGATGGTCGGTCTGTGTCGGTTGAGGCATCGATCCTTCTCGCTTACGTGGAACCCTTGATGACTCAAGCCTAGCGCAGACCCCTCCATTTACCTAGCGAAAGCCCAAATCCTGCGTCGGACCGCTTTCACTGCGCGCCTTGAGATTGTCCAGCCGCTTGCGGTCAAGATGGATATGAATGGACTGCTCATGCGTGACAAGTACGGCCCCGGGCGCCTGTTTTTTGGCGGCCTTCACCCATTTGCGCCTCGTGTAAATGACCTCTCCTTTTCCGCTCTTCTTCAGGTCGCTGTAGAGCAGCGCAAGCGTCGCCGCGTCCCGCAAGGTTTCCGGTGGCGGGTCCGTTCCTTTGCGCAGCCGCACGATGACATGGGAGCCGGGAGCGCCTCTGGCGTGAAGCCACAAGTCGTCGCTCTTTGCCAGATGGAACGTCAGTTCTTCGTTTTCTTGAGCATTGCGTCCGACGAAAATCGGAAAGCCGTCGACGGACATGAATCGTCGGAAAGGACCTTTGCGCCTTTGGGCTGATCGCCTCAGGGTCACGGCAGCTCCCTCAGACGAGAACGCGGGGGCGCCCGGCATTGTCGTGGACCAGCTGCCGTTCTCAATGGACCGGATCTCTTGGCGCAAGGCGTCGACTTCCTGTTCGGCACCGGCAATACGGGGTGGCAATTCCCGTTCGGCCGCCAGGTGCTTACGATGCTTCTTAAAATATTCATTCATATTGTGAAGGGCGGATTTTGTGGGGTCCAGTGGAAGTGTGACGTCAGGAAGCGAGGGGTCGTAATAGTCGACCAGCGTCACCCGGTCCATGCCTGTCGTGATCGTTGATAAATTGGCTTTGAGCAGCTCCCCATACCGCGCATAGCCGCGGTGCGCGGCGGCCTTGGTGAGATCATGACGCCATGCGTCGATGCGCCGGAGCGTTTTTGCGACCGATTTTCGGAGGGCGCGCAGCCGCGCTTGACCGGTTCGCTCCACCGCCAAGCGGACTTCCCTGTCTTGGTACTCGGCTTCAATGGCCTGTGACACCCGGAAACGGGCGGCTGTTGTCTGACAACCGAAGCGCGAACTTTTCTGCTGAGCCGGGCCGGACCGGGGCGAAGGTGCTTCATAGGGCCGACCGGCGAGCTCCGCCTGGCGGTTGAGATCTCGCAGGACATGCCCGCATTCATCCAGAAGGAGAAGATTGGCCTTATGTCCCGTCAGTTCGCTGACGAGCGTTCTCGTCCCCTCCCTCGTCGAAAGCGACAAAATCACGATCCGGTCGTCTCCAAGTCGGCTGATGTCATCCAGACGCGCGCCCTTGAGGTGGGCCCGAAGGAATTGACAAAAGGATGGAGGAGCGGGCGGATTAGTCAATGGACGGGACACCAGATGAAGCCGTGCGGTTTGGGGCTCGCACGAGATAAGCAGTCGATGAGTTTCGCCCGTCACCCGGAGTTCGAAGAGAAGAACGCGGTCTGCTGGCTGATAAATTTTTTGGATTCGCGACTGCGCCAACACAGGCCGAATTTCCTGGAGCACGCGTTCGATTTCGGGGGCGCTCAATGCCATGTGGTCCAAGCGTTTCAGAATGGGGAAATCACCGGACTCGTCGCTGATGCAGGGCTGCGGCCGGGAATTGTAACACAGGGCTGCTTGAGGCAAATCGTCGCATTGCTCTCATCCCGAAGGAGACGTAGAATCCGCATCAGGTTTTCCCGCATAGAAATGCAAATCACGTGACGCGTTTCTCCAGGTGTGAGAGTATCCCTTTCGTCGAGCGAATGGGTAAGCGATGACCGAGGTGAGTGAGCCCACCGTTCGAGCCAGGATCTCCGTATCGGGACGGGTCCAAGGCGTCGGGTATCGGGCCTTCACCCTGCGCGTCGCGAACGAGCGCGGCTTGTTCGGCGGTGTAAGAAACTGCGAGGACGGACGAGTCGAATTGGAAGTCGAGGGTCCGAAAGGAAAGATCGTGTCGCTGATTGCAGCGCTGAAAATTGGCCCACCGGCCGCCCGTGTGACCGACGTCCGCGTCGAATGGGTGGCGGCGACAGGCCGGCAGGCAGATTTTTCCGTCTGGTATTAACGGGATATATTGATCCGAGGTCGCATGGCGAGTAGAGAAGGCGATTTCTCAGACCATAGCGAAGCGCGAAAACACTTCTCGGGTCATGACGAGGAGGATGGCGCCGACCTCGACCAGCCGTCCGACGACGAGAAATCGCGCAGCCGGTCTGAAGGTCTGGACACCCTCAAGAGCTATCTTCGGGAGATCCGCCGTTCGACGCTGTTAACCTTCAAGCAGGAACAACAACTGGGGAAACGGGTCATGGCCGGCGACGAGCAGGCTCGCCAGCAAATGATCGAGTCGAACCTGCGTCTCGTGATCAGCATCGGCAAGCGATATATTCATCGGGGATTCCCCTTCTCGGACATTGTCGAGGAAGGGAATCTCGGCTTGATCAAGGCTGTCGAGAAATTCAACTATAAACGCGGATTTCGTTTCAGCACGTATGCCTCCTGGTGGATCAGGCAATACATCGAGCGGGCCATCATCAATCAGGGCAAGTTGGTGCGTTTGCCCGTCCATGTCGTCGAGCGGTTGAATCGCTATCTCAACAAGGTCGAGGCGCTCGTTCAGGAATTGGGACGCGAACCGTCCGCCGAAGAAGTCGCCAAGAAAATGAAGACGACTGAGGAGGAAGTGGTCGATCTCAAACAGATCGTCCGTACAACGTGTTCACTGGATAGCCCGATCAACGATCGCGCCGACACCTTTCTCCGCGACGTGATCGAAGATCCCATGGGGGTCTCGCCTGCGGATACCGCCGAAGGAGTGATGCGACGGGCGGAAATGATGACCTGGGTAAAGGAGTTGCCTGAAAAAGAGCAAACTGTTATTGTGTCGCGGTTTGGCCTCGACGGAAGCGAGGCGCGGACGCTTGAGGAGATCGGACGTGACATGGGATTGACCCGTGAGCGCGTCCGCCAGATCGAAATGGCCGCCTTGAGCCGTCTACGCCACACCATCGAGCGGAAAACGCTGACACAATCGGATCTGCTCTGAGCCAATGACCGCAGAGTACCGTTCGCTTATCCGCGAAGTTCCCGACTTTCCCAAACCCGGCATTCTCTTCTATGACATTACCACCTTGCTGAAAGACGGCAAGGCATTCTCCGCGGTCGCCGACGACCTGGTCGCTTACTATGAAGGGCAGCGCGTGGCCAAGGTTGTAGGCATTGAATCACGGGGCTTCATCTATGGCGGGATCCTGGCGCAACGGCTCAACGCAGGGTTCGTCCCGGTCCGAAAGCCGGGCAAACTGCCTGCCGACTCATTCGAAGTGAAGTACAGCCTCGAATATGGTTCCACCTCGCTCGCCATCCATCGAGACGCCATTGGCATGGGCGAACGCGTGCTGATCGTCGATGATCTGCTTGCCACCGGGGGTACCGCTGCCGCCACCGTCTCGCTCGTCAGGCAGCTGGGCGGCGAGATCGTCGGTCTGGATTTCCTCGTCGAGTTGAAAAGCTTGCAGGGTCGCGAAAAGCTCGTCGGCTATCCTGTGCACTCCACGATCATCTATCCCTAGGGGGCGCTGGTTCTCTTCCTACAACCCCTTGTCAAACTCCGAGTAGGCATGTTATAGATGCCGAACTTTTTTTGCCGTCCGGCGTTCACCCAAGGAGAGGACAACGCGATGGCGACGAAAACGCCTCCGAAGAAGAAGCCTATGAACAAACCAAAAAATACACCGAAGCCCGTAGCGAAAGTCAGACCGGCGGTGGCGGCCGTCATCGAGAAGCCTGTCAGTATGGCCGTGTCACCTCTTGCCGCAAAACCGAAGGAATCCGCCAAGGAACGTGAGGCGCGGGAACGACGGCGGGAAGCGCTGCAGCAGATGCTAATGGGCAAGCGCCAGGAGATTCTCAAGGAGATTGAAGGCAGTCTGGGACAGTCGTTGACCGAAGACCAGCAACGCAGGCTCGAGTCGGCTCGCGACGTCGGCGACCAGGCGCTCATGGATCTTGACCGCGAGTTGGGCATCTCGCTCATGGAAATGCGCAATCGGCGTCGGCAAGCCATCGACGAGGCCCTCACGCGGCTCAACGAGGGGACGTACGGCATCTGTGCGGAGTGCGGCGTCGAAATCAGCGAACGCCGTTTGGAAGCCGTGCCCTTTGCAAAACTCTGCGTCGAGTGTCAGGCGAGAGAGGAACTTTTGGAAAAAATCGAAAAGGAAGAAGAGCGCGACTGATCCTTCTTTTTCTCCCGCCTGACGTCCGCATCGCCGGATGATCTGCCGGCGCCCCTCCTTGATGCCGGCACCCTCGCCGCGAGACTCAAGTCCATGGCTCCTTTCAGAAAATTCAATCGAGCGGTTTTGCTTGCGAGCGGGGGGCTTGATTCGTCTGTGACCGCCGCCTTGGCCCATGAGGCCGGGCATGAGTTGTTATGGTTGACCATCGACTACGGCCAGCGCCACGCCGTCGAGATCGACCGAGCACGTCAGCTGGCGAACGCCATGCAGGCGGTCAAGCACACTGTCCTTGCCGTGGATTTACGGAAGCTGGGCGGGTCCGCGTTAACCGCCGAACTGCCGGTTCCGAAGGACCGCTCGAGCGGCGAACGGAACCGAGGGATTCCGATCACCTACGTGCCTGGCAGGAACCTCGTGTTTCTCTCGCTCGCTGCGGCCTATGCAGAGGCTGAAGGGGCGTCCATAATTTATTTCGGGGCTAATGTCGTGGATTATTCCGGGTATCCGGACTGCCGCCCAGAATTTATCCGGGCATTTGAAGCGGCTGTCGCAGCAGGGACGAAGGCTGGCGTGGAAGGAACTGCTCTGCGGGTCTGCGCGCCATTGCTCGATATGACGAAGGCCGACATCATTCTGGCGGGTGTCAGGCTTGGCGCGCCATTGCACCTCACTCATAGCTGCTACGATCCGGTCGGCGATCTCGCATGCGGGGGATGCGACAGTTGCGTGATCAGACGGGAAGGATTTGCGAAGGCCGGGGTTGAGGATCCCACTCGGTATGCAGTACCCTGACGAGAACGGCATCTTTTACGGGGCCCTCTCTAGAGGACGGAACCAGCAAGGGTGGTACTCGGCATGAGCGTCTCTCCTGAAGAGTTCTTTATGTATTTGACGATCGGGTTGATTGTCCTTGCACCGATCGGCGCACGCCTCTATCGTCGCATGACGCTCCAGCGGACGCAGAAAATGCTGCGCGAGCAGTTTGAGACGAATGCCGGCCAGGGTGAGCGGCGTTGATCCCTCCAGCGATCCCAAGCAGACTCGGTATCCTCGGGCTCATGCTTGGCCTTGGCCTGTCCGCCGTCGCCGCATGCGACTCTTCCCAGCCGAAGCCCGCTGCCGGCGGAGGCTCGGTTCCCCCTGAGTTGCAGGCCGGCGAGGCCAAATTTAACGCCAATTGCTCCGCGTGCCACGGGCCGCAGGGTACCGGCACCCAGCAAGGTCCTCCTCTCGTCCATAAGATCTATGAACCGAATCACCATGGCGATGCGGCCTTCTTGCGTGCTGCGGAATTTGGCGTGAAAGCCCATCATTGGGAGTTTGGCAACATGCCGAAAATCGATGCCGTAACGCCAGGAGACGTCGAGCAAATCACCCGCTATGTCCGGTGGCTTCAACGGCGAGCCGGTATCTCATAACCGGCCGGCCGGCCTTCTCCCCACTTCGTTTCTCCAACCAGCGTTCGGTTTGACTTTGTTCCAGAGCGCTTCGTAAGGTAAACCTACGAGTGACGCGAAGGTCTAAGTCCCGACATTCCAAGACACGATCCCAACCACTGACCGAACCTACGCAGAGGAGGGGGCCATGAACAAACCGTTCGGAGGTATTTTTGGAGTTGTCGTCGGAGGTGGATTCTTGCTGGGATTGTCTGGGTGTGCGGCAATCGACGCGGGTCACGAAGGTGTGTTGGTGGAACAGCCGTTTTTTTTCGGACACGGCGGCGTGGATCCGGTTCCCTCAAAGACGGGACGAGTGTGGGTGGCGCCGACCACGCATGTCGTCGATGTCGACGTCCGGCCGGTCCAATACTCGGAACATTTCGATATCATTTCGGCGGAGAATGCTCCGGTTTCCTTTGACGCCTTCCTCATCGCCAACGTCGTTGAAGGCCGCTCCCCGGAACTGATCGCGCGTTACGGCCCGAGTTGGTATCAAAACAATGTGAAAGAAGCCTTCCGCACGTTCGTGCGCGAAGAAGTGCAAAAGTATCCGCTCTTTCAGTTGACGACCGATCCGACCACCCGTACGAAGCTACAGGAAGCCATCGCGAGAGAGGTGCAAACCAAATTGATTGAAAAACAGAACATCCCGGTTCGGCTGAACCGCGTTGTCGTCGGCAGCATCCTGCCGCCTAAAGGCGTTGTCGAGCAGACGACGCAAACGATCGTGCAAGAGCAACGCAAAATCACCATGGTAGAATTTCAGAAGGCGGAGGAAGCCCGCGAGAAAGCCGAAAAACAGCGCGGCATCGCCGACCGGGCCTACCGCGAATCCCTCGGCCTGACGGCGCCGGAGTTTGTGGATCTGCGCAGGATCGAAGTGCAGAAGGAAATTGTCCAGCACTCTCCGTCGGCGCTGACGGTCATCATGGGACTGGAACGGTTCGGCATCAATCTCCCGCCGATTGGCGCGGATAAATAGCTGACCAGGCGGAGCTTGTCACAGCTCCGCCTGGCATCGTGCAAACTACTGAGCTTTCGAAATAGAAGTCACTTGACCGTTGGAGTCGACCTGTGCTTCCACGACATCGCCCACCTGAACTTGCCGGCTCATTTCAGGCGTCAGAGAGATCGGCACTTCCCTGTTCTGGCTGTCACGAACAACGTATTGTTCCCCTCCGTCTCTCGAGGAATTTCCGCTCCGCGACAATTCACCTTTAATGGTTTGTGCGGAGGGCCCAACGCGGGCACCAGGCACTTCGTGGGTTTGTCCCAAGGAGATCGCCTGCCTCAGGGCCGCGATGCCTGCAGCCAGATCGGGATTATTGCTGGCGCGCCGTGCTTCCTTCGCGTGATCTAATGACAACTCGGCATCTTCGATCATATCCGGCATGTTGCCTTCGTTTCCGGCGATCTCCGCTGCTCTGGCGTGCTTTGCTGCCTTATCGGCATAGCGGTCATAGAAGGCATTTTCCTTTGTCTGAAAGCGGTACCGTTCCGCACAGCCTGCATCAGCGTAGGCCACTTTGCCTTTCGCATCGAGTGTCGAAGGACAGCGTGGGTCCACTCCCGCATAATCAGCCGTAGTCCCCGTCTGGCGGCGATAGCGATCAGGACAAGCGGGATCATCGTAGATGATTTTTCCGTTGGCATCAGGTCGTGACGGGCAGGCTGCCGCGAGTCCTGCAGGACCGCTTTCATTCGTGCCCGCACCAGGCGCCGTGTCCCATACCTTGATGCCGGCGGCCCGCGAAAGTCTGACACGGGCTTCACGGATAGATGACATCGCACTCGCCTGTCTGCGATAGCGATCAGGACAAGCGGGATCGTCGTAGATGATTTTTCCGTTGGCATCAGGTCGTGAAGAACAGGCGGCGGCCAGTCCTGCACGGTTTCTTTCATTGGTGTTACCGGTGTTACCCAGTTGGCTGCGGTAGCGGTCCGGGCAAGTTGGATCCTCGAATACCACAGTCCCTTGGGCATCCGTCCTTGATGGGCAGGCCGCCGCGATTTCGGGTGAACGATCAGAAAGTTTGGCTCTCTCCGCCTGATCAGGTAATGCCCGACGGGACGTCCCGCGATCGGTGACGACGTCGCTTCGGGGTAGATCGGTGGGCGGCGAAATAGTAGGTTGTGCCCCCCGCCTCGTGTCATCCGACCGCGACATGTCTCCCGACGGAGGAGCGCTCGTGGTCTTCGACTTGGATCCGGAGGAACAGGCCGACAAAACAAGAACAAGAGAGAGACCGCCCATCACGGTCTTCATACAGTGCGCGTAGATCATGGAAACCTCCTTGGGATGAAATTCGATGGTTATGCCTTTGCCGGGCATGATGAGTGTGATCCATCCCTGCCGACAGGCACTTCTCCTTAGAAGCTAGTGCTCCACCCTCGCATAGTCCACTAGGCACACCCCCTGAAATTTCGACTTCATGGGTCGTGGGTGTGCCCTATGGAATTCCTGGGTCGTTGTAAACACTACGGGCAGTCTATGCTGAGCGAGGAGGACGAAGGATGAACGACGGGGGGTCGCAAGATTCCTGGCGGCCGCTCAACAGCCTCACGGACGCGGCAGGGCGTTTCGGGAATCATACACCGAGGCTCAAGCGGCTTGGGGGAACGCCAAGCGTTGCTCGATGCCATCCGGGAGGCTCAACTGCTCCTGTCGGTCAAACGATGGCCGGCCAATACGGCTTCTTGTTAGGCGGCCCGGCCTGAAGTGCCAGCCGAACTTCGAGCGGTTTCATCCGAGACTGCCTTGTGGGAATCAGTGACTTTCGCGTCAGGGGTCGGAACAATCCGTTCACCGACCAGGCTCGCGTATACCTGCGTGAATTCGGCTCCATACAACATGATCTGTGCTGAATAGTAGACCCACACCAGCACCAGGACGAGCGAGCCGGCGGCACCATATCCAGAGGCCACGTTGCTTTTTCCGAGGTAAATGCCAAGGGCGAACTTTCCTACGGTAAACAGCGCTGCCGTCAGACCAGCGCCGACCCAAACATTCCGCCAGGCGACTTTGGCATCCGGAAGCACTTTAAAGATCAGAGTGAACAGCCCCGTAATAACGACAAATGAGAGAATGAAATTTAACAGATAGAGAACGCCTTCAGGCAGCGGCAACAACCCGCTGAACCATTTCCCCACCGCGGCCAATGCGCTGCTGAGAATTAGCGACACGAGGAGGAGAAAGCCCGTTCCAAGGACGGCGACGAACGAGAGAAACCGGTCTTTAATGAAGCCCCATACCCCTCGGCCCTCCTTTGGTTCCACGCCCCAAACGGTGTTGAGCGCATCTTGGAGTTGCCCGAAGACACCCGAGGCGCCGATCAGCAACGTCCCAAGGGCGATGGTCGTTGCGAAAATTCCGGTAGCAGGCTGGTCGGCGCGTTGGATCATATCCTTGATCGCTGCTGCACTCTGCTCGCCGACGAGGGTGCCGATTTGACTAAGGATGGCCGATTGCGCAGCCTCCTGTCCGAACACCACTCCAATCAAGGCAATCACCACGACGAGGAAGGGGACAAGAGAGAATACTGTGTAGTAGGCGAGCGCCGCGCCTAATCTCGGGCAGCGATCGCGATTCCAGTCGGCAGCCGCGGCCTTCAGAAGCTGCCAGAACTCACGCGGTCTAAATGCGTCCCTCCAGGTGTGGGCCATGTATGCTCCTTCGTTTCGTTGGCGAATGCAAGACACGCGATTGCAAGACATGCGCCGACGTGCAAGTTCGCCGTTTTCTTCAGCGCAGCTTGTCCTTTGACCGATGGCCGTCGGACAGAATGTCCGTCGTCGGTCTTTTTAGTGAAGTGATATTCAGGATTTTCAGGCCTACTTCTTCGGCGCTCGTCACCGAAACATCTTCGTGATTTGGCGGTCTATGCGGAGTCCATGGAACGGGACAATCTTGATTTTAGATGAAGGGAAGAACGACAATAAAAAGATTTTGGCTGGGAGCGTTTGAATGTCTGGTTCTCGTCGTCATAGCGCGGAAGCCGCCGCCTATCTGGCAGCGGTCGTGGATTCCTCCCACGACGGAATCATCACAAAAACTTTGTCCGGCATTATTCAGACGTGGAATAAATCCGCCGAACGGATTTTCGGATATACTGCCGAAGAAGCCGTCGACCAATCAATTCTCCTCGTTATTCCTCCACACCTTCATCCCGAGGAAGCGTCGATCCTCGCCCGTCTGCGCAACGGTGAAGTCATTGATCACTATGAGACCGTGCGCCGCCGAAAAGACGGCCGACTCATTGATGTCGCGTTGACGGTATCGCCGGTACGTGACAGCAAGGGGACTATTATTGGCGTCTCAAAAATCGTTCGGGATATTACCGAGAGCAAGCGAATCAGCCGGACAATGGCGCAAGTGGAAAATCTGCTTGCCCTCATCGTGGCATCTTCGGACGACGCCATAATCAGCAAAGACCTCAACGGCACGGTTACCAGTTGGAATAGAGGCGCCGAGCGTATGTTCGGATATACGGCCGAGGAAATGATCGGGTCTTCCATCCTCCGTATCATTCCTCTCGATCGGCATTCCGAGGAGACTGCAATCCTCTCGAAGCTCCGACGGGGCGAGCGAATCGATCATTTTGAGACCGTACGGAAAAAGAAAGACGGGCGTCTCTTTGACATTTCGATCACCGTTTCTCCGCTTGTCGATCAAGAGGGCAATGTCATCGGCGCTTCCAAGATCGGCCGTGACGTCTCCGAACAGAAACAGGTCCAGCGCATCCTCTACGAAAGCGAAGAGCGGTGGCGGGTAACGCTGGAAAGCATCGGCGACGCCGTCGTGGCGACCGATGCGTCGACCGTGGTCACATTCGTCAATGCGGTGGGTGCCGGTATCCTCGGGCGGCCTGTTCAGGACATTCTCGGCCAACCATTGGCCGCTGTCTTCAGGATCATCAACGAAGAGACGCGTCACCCCGTCGAGAGCCCCGTGGATCGTGTGATTCAGCATGGACATACCGTGGGATTGGCCAATCACACGATGTTGCTCCGACCGGACGGAACGGAGGTGCCGATCGATGATAGTGCGGCTCCCATTCTGGATCGGGAGGGGCGGCTGCTCGGTGTGGTTCTGGTCTTTCGCGATATTTCGGAGCGCAAGCGAACGGAGACCCAGTTGCAGCAATGGAACACAGAACTTGAGGTCCGCGTCAGAGAGCGCACCGCCGAGCTCTTGAATTCACAAGAGCGGCTGCGTGCCTTGGCGTCCCAGCTGAATCTGACGGAGCAGCGGGAGCGCCGCCGCTTGGCGGCAGATCTTCATGATTATCTGGCGCAGCTGTTGGCCTTGATCCGGATCAAGTTGGGTCAAGCACTGAAGCGGCTGCCCAATCACTTGCCGGACGGAGGCGCTTCGTTGACCGAAATCGACGGCCTCTTGCAGCAGTGCCTGCAGTACGCGCGCACCTTGATGGCGCAGTTGAGCCCTTCCGTCCTGCAGGATTTGGGTCTCATTCCGGCGATTCATTGGCTCGCTGAGCAAATGACCCAACAGAGGTTGAAGGTTGATGTTCACGTGCTCACAGACGAGAGTCCCTCCTTCAACGATCAGCAATCCAATCTGCTTTTTCAAGCAGTGCGCGAGTTATTGACGAATATCGTGAAGCACGCCGGCGTATCCACCGCGACTGTGACGGTCGAAAAGCATGATCGCGATACCTGGATATTGACGGTGCGTGACACCGGCGAAGGATTTGACCTCAACGCCGTGCATTATGAGCCGTCCGGCGAACACTTCGGACTGTTCAGTATTCAAGAGCGCATGGAGGCGATGTCCGGCTGGTGCCGGATTGAATCCACGGTGGGAGCGGGCACAACTGTCGAGCTGGGACTGGCGGCTATTCCCACCGATGTAAAGCCGACGCCACGCCTTTCACGCAGACCCTCACGACAGTCTCAAGTCATGCGAACGGGCGAACCGTCGCGCTGGCGCGTGCTGATCGTGGATGATCACGCCATGGTACGACAAGGGCTCCGCAGCATTCTCGAGACGTATCCCGACCTTGAGGTCATCGGTGAAGCGGCCAATGGCATTGAAGGCGTGGAGTTTGCCGTCAACAACCAACCGGATGTGGCGGTCATGGACATCAATCTTCCCGGGCTGAACGGTATCGATGCGACCAGGCGCATCAAGAAGGAGACGCCGAATACCGTCGTGATCGGTCTGTCGGTGCATTATTCCTCACAGACGGAGGCGGCGTTGATGGAAGCCGGTGCCT
>Ga0310810_10008198_pt1 | contig 11998 bp, 6 predicted proteins | sample NCmetagenome_FD_207641 | JGI IMG/M metagenome (GOLD analysis project Ga0310810, IMG submission 207641) | Soil microbial communities from experimental microcosm in Duke University, North Carolina, United States - NC | ecosystem: Engineered > Artificial ecosystem > Soil microcosm > Unclassified ...
CCGGGTCGGGCGTCAGCAGAAGCACCGTGCCGTCGTCGCGCTGGCTGACCAGCACCGGGCTGTCGGGCTCACCCGGCCGGGTGGGCACCATCGACCACGGCGCGGTCAGCCCGGTCACCACATCCGTGGGCACGCCCGCCGGCTGCACGCCCGACGCGGCGGGCGAGGGCGTACCGGATGCCGGGGCCGGCTCGGGCGCGGTCGTGCAGCCGGTCAGGGCGAGCCCGGCGGCGAGTCCGATGAGGAGGGGGCGAAGCATTCTTCGACGCTACCCGCCGCCTCCGCGCAGCTGGAAGACGGATCGCGAGGGTGGGGGTGACGGCACCGCAGACGTGTCGTGGACGACAGGAGCTCCCGCCACCCAGTCCCGCAGCTGCCCCCCGTGCACCACCGCGGCGGGATGCGGTCCCCCGGCCAGCAGCCGCGGCATCCAGGTGAGCGGCAGGTCACTCGGCGATCCCGCGATGACGAAGTTGCCGTACCGCCGACCTTTCAGCACCTGCGGCTCGGCCAGCACCGCGACATCCGTCAGAACGTCGGCGATGGTGGCCACCTGCCCCCGCGCGAACGCGCTGCCGGCCCCGTCGGCGACGTTGACCAGCATCACGCCCTGCGGCGACAGCAGGCCGGCGGCGAGGGCGTAGAACTCGCGCGAGGTGACGTGCGCGGGAATGCGCGCCCCGCCGAAGATGTCGACGACCACCAGGTCGGCCGACCCCTGCAGCCCCGCCGGCAGCTTGCCGAGGGTTTCGCGCGCGTCGCCGTACCGCACCCGGATCGACGCGCCCTTGGGCAGCGGCAGCTCTGACCGCACCAGTTCGACCAGCTCCGGCTCGAGTTCGAGCACCTGCTGCCGCGATCCGGGCCGGGTCGCCTCGATGTAGCGCGGCAGCGTGAACGCCCCCGCACCCAGGTGCACGGCCGTGATCGGCTCGCCCGGCATCCGCAGCTGATCGATGACGCGGCCCATGCGCACGATGTATTCGAAGAAGAGGTCGGTGGGGTCGTCACGGTTGACGTGCGACTGCGGGGTGCCGTCGACGACCAGCTCGAACGCGCCGGGCACGAAGCGGTCGGGCCGCAGTTCGGCGTGCAGCCCGCTCGACAGACGCGTGGAGGAAGCCATCGCCGCAAGCGTAACCGCGCGCTACCGTGGCGCCATGACGCGCGAACTTCCCGAGGGCATGCGTGCCCAGCTCGACGCCCCCAGCTTCCAGGGCCCCGCGACGTTCGGCATGCGGCCCTTCCTCACCGAGCCGGCGCAACTGGACGAGTGGAAGCCCGATGTCGCCATCATCGGCGCACCCTGGGACGACAACACCACCAACCGCCCCGGCGCCCGCTTCGGCCCCCGCGCGATGCGGGCGAACGCCTACGACCCGGGCACCTACCACCTCGACCTCGGCATCGAGATCTTCGATCACCTCGACGTGGTCGACTACGGCGACGCGATCATCAGCCACGGCATGTGGGAGAAGTCGAAAGCGGCCATCTACGAGCGCGTCAGCGACGTGACGAGCCGCGGCATCATCCCGGTGCTGCTCGGCGGCGACCACTCGGTCACCTGGCCGGCCGGCATCGCGGTGGCCGAACGTCACGGGTTCGGCGAGGTGGTGATGATCCATTTCGACGCGCACGCCGACACGGCGAACGAGATCGAGGGCAACTTCGCCAGCCACGGTGTGCCGATGCGCCGGCTGATCGAGTCGGGCGCGATCCCCGGCGACCGGTTCATTCAGGTGGGCCTGCGCGGCTACTGGCCGGGTGAAGAGGACCAGAAGTGGATGCGCGACAACGGCCTGACCCATTTCATGATGCAGGAGTTCTGGGAGCGCGGTACGCGCGCGGTGCTGGCGGATGTCATCGCGACCGCGAAGGCGAAGGCCCCGAAGGTGTACATCTCTATTGACATCGATGTTCTCGATCCCGGGTTCGCGCCCGCGACGGGCACCCCCGAGCCCGGCGGCTTCGCTCCGATCGACCTGTTGCGCATCGTGCGGCAGCTGGTTCTCGAGACGGATGTGGTGGCGCTCGACGTCATGGAGGTGGCCCCCGCGTACGACCACGCCGACATCACGGTGAACAACGCGCACCGCCTGATCTGGGAGGCGCTGGCCGCGCTCGCCGTGAAGAAACGGGATGCCGGGGCTCGCTTATAGCCCTCTTTCAGAATCAAGTCAAGGAATATCTAGACATGGCGCGTCGTTTCGACCTATAGTTGTCCCTTGCGCCCTCACGTTCTCGTGCCTTCATATTGCGGTTGGTCTGGCGCCTTCTCATCGCCCACCCACATCCAAGACCGACGGGTCTTACGGAGGTTGCATTTCCTTGGCTGCTGCGCGTTCCGCATCCAGTAAGAAGACTCCCAAGAACGGCCGCACCGCATCGCGGCTCTCGTTCGCCAAGATCACCGACACTCTGACCGTCCCGGATCTGCTCGCACTGCAGACCGAGAGCTTCGACTGGCTCGTCGGCAACGACGCGTGGAAGGCACGCGTCGAGGCGGCGAAGGCCGCCGGCGACGCCGGCGTGCCGGAGACCACCGGTCTCGACGAGATCTTCGAGGAGATCAGCCCGATCGAGGACCTGGGCGAGACCATGCAGCTCTCGTTCACGGCCCCCGAGTTGGAGGAGCCCAAGTACTCCATCGAGGAGTGCAAGGAGCGCGGCAAGACCTTCGCCGCTCCGCTCTACGTGAACGCCGAGTTCATGAACCACATGACGGGTGAGATCAAGACCCAGACCGTGTTCATGGGCGACTTCCCGCTGATGACCGAGAAGGGCACCTTCATCATCAACGGCACCGAGCGTGTCGTGGTGTCGCAGCTGGTGCGTTCGCCGGGCGTCTACTTCGAGCGCCAGAGCGACAAGACCTCCGACAAGGACATCTACTCGGCGCGCATCATCCCCTCGCGCGGCGCGTGGCTCGAGTTCGAGATCGACAAGCGCGACCAGGTTGGCGTGCGCATCGACCGCAAGCGCAAGCAGTCGGTCACCGTGTTCCTCAAGGCGCTCGGCATGACGAGCGAAGAGATCCTGGCGGCCTTCCCCGGCTACGAGTCGATCGCCGGCACCCTCGAGAAGGACGCGATCGTCACGAAGGAAGAGGCGCTCAAGGACATCTACCGCAAGCTCCGTCCGGGCGAGCAGGTCGCCGCCGAGGCCGCGCGTGCGCTGCTGGACAACTTCTACTTCAACCCCAAGCGCTACGACCTGGCGAAGGTGGGTCGGTACAAGATCAACCGCAAGCTGGGCATCGACGCCGGGCTGAAGGAGTCGGTGCTGTCGCTTGACGACATCATCGCCACCATCAAGTACCTCGTGGCGCTGCACGCGGAGCAGACCACCCTGCCGGGTGTCCGCGATGGCAAGAAGGTCGACATCCGCCTCGACGTGGACGACATCGACCACTTCGGCAACCGTCGCATCCGCGCGGTCGGCGAGCTCATCCAGAACCAGGTCCGCACCGGTCTGTCGCGCATGGAGCGCGTCGTCCGCGAGCGCATGACCACGCAGGACATCGAGGCGATCACCCCGCAGACCCTGATCAACGTGCGCCCCGTCGTCGCCGCGATCAAGGAGTTCTTCGGAACCTCGCAGCTGTCGCAGTTCATGGACCAGAACAACCCGCTCGCGGGTCTGACCCACAAGCGCCGCCTGTCGGCGCTCGGCCCCGGCGGCCTCTCGCGCGAGCGCGCGGGCGTCGAGGTGCGCGACGTGCACCCCTCGCACTACGGCCGCATGTGCCCGATCGAGACCCCGGAAGGCCCGAACATCGGCCTCATCGGCTCGCTGGCCTCGTTCGCGCGGATCAACTCGTTCGGGTTCATCGAGACCCCGTACCGCCGCGTGAACAAGGGCAAGGTCACCGACACGATCGACTACCTGACCGCGTCGGAGGAGGACGAGTACATCGTCGCCCAGGCCAACGCGCCGCTCAGCGCCGACAGCCGGTTCGCCGAGCCCAAGGTGCTGGTGCGCAAGAAGGGTGGCGAGGTCGAGCTGGTCGACGCCGAGACCGTCGACTACATGGATGTCTCGCCGCGCCAGATGGTGTCGGTCGCGACGTCGCTCATCCCGTTCCTCGAGCACGACGACGCCAACCGCGCACTCATGGGTGCGAACATGCAGCGTCAGGCCGTGCCGCTGCTGCGCTCGGAGTCGCCGCTGGTCGGAACCGGTATGGAGGGCTTCGCGGCCATCGACGCCGGTGACGTGATCACGGCCGAGAAGGCCGGTGTCGTCGCCGAGGTCAGCGCCGACATGGTCACCGTGCAGCTCGATGAGGGCGGCACGCAGGACTACGTGCTGCGCAAGTTCGACCGCTCGAACCAGGGCACCTCGTACAACCACCGCGTGGTGGTCGACCAGGGCGACCGGGTCGAGGCCGGCCAGGTGCTGGCCGATGGCCCGGCGACCGAGAACGGCGAGCTCGCGCTCGGCAAGAACCTGCTCGTCGCGTTCATGCCGTGGGAGGGTCACAACTTCGAGGACGCGATCATCCTCAGCCAGAACCTGGTGAAGGACGACGTCCTCTCCTCGATCCACATCGAGGAGTACGAGGTCGACGCCCGCGACACCAAGCTCGGTAAAGAGGAGATCACCCGCGATCTGCCCAACGTCAGCCCCGACCTGCTGGCCGACCTCGACGAGCGCGGCATCATCCGCATCGGCGCCGAGGTCCGCCCCGGCGACATCCTGGTCGGCAAGGTCACGCCGAAGGGCGAGACCGAGCTGTCGGCCGAGGAGCGGCTGCTGCGTGCGATCTTCAACGAGAAGAGCCGCGAGGTGCGCGACACCTCGCTGAAGGTTCCCCACGGTGAAGAGGGCACCATCATCGGTGTCAAGGTGTTCGACGCGCAGGACGGCGACGACGAGCTCGGCTCGGGCGTCAACCAGCGCGTGGTCGTCTTCATCGCCCAGAAGCGCAAGATCACCGAGGGTGACAAGCTCGCCGGTCGTCACGGCAACAAGGGCGTCATCTCGAAGATCCTGCCCGTCGAGGACATGCCGTTCCTCGAGGACGGCACGCCGGTCGACATCATCCTCAACCCGCTCGGCATCCCCGGCCGCATGAACTTCGGCCAGGTGCTGGAGACCCACCTCGGATGGGTCGCCAAGCAGGGCTGGGAGGTCGAGGGTTCGCCGACGTGGGCCGCTCGTCTGCCGCAGGAGGCCCACTCGGCCGCCCCGGGCACGAAGCTCGCCACGCCGGTGTTCGACGGCGCGCTGGAGGAGGAGATCGAGGGTCTGCTCGACTCGACCCTCCCCAACCGCGACGGCGACCGGCTGATCGACTCCACCGGAAAGACCCGCCTGTTCGACGGGCGCTCCGGTGAGCCGTTCCCCGAGCCCATCTCGGTCGGCTACATGTACATCCTGAAGCTGCACCACCTGGTGGACGACAAGATCCACGCCCGCAGCACCGGCCCGTACTCGATGATCACCCAGCAGCCGCTCGGTGGTAAGGCGCAGTTCGGTGGCCAGCGCTTCGGTGAGATGGAGGTGTGGGCCCTCGAGGCCTACGGCGCCGCGTACGCGCTGCAGGAGCTGCTGACCATCAAGTCGGACGACATCCTCGGCCGCGTGAAGGTGTACGAGGCCATCGTCAAGGGCGAGAACATCCAGGAGCCCGGTATTCCCGAGAGCTTCAAGGTGCTGATCAAGGAGATGCAGTCGCTGTGCCTGAACGTCGAGGTGCTCGGCACCGACGGAACGGCGATCAGCCTGCGCGACACGGATGACGAGGTCTTCCGCGCTGCGGAGGAGCTGGGCATCAACATCTCCACCCGCTTCGAGTCGTCCTCGATCGACGACATCTGAGTCTGATTACTAAGAAGAACTAAGAGAGATACATACGTGATCAACGCGACAAGTTTCGATCAGCTCCGTATCGGCCTCGCGACCTCGGCAGACATCCGTGCCTGGTCGTTCGGTGAGGTGAAGAAGCCCGAGACCATCAACTACCGCACCCTGAAGCCCGAGAAGGACGGCCTCTTCGGAGAGCAGATCTTCGGGCCCAGCCGTGACTGGGAGTGCTCCTGCGGCAAGTACAAGCGGGTGCGTTTCAAGGGAATCGTCTGCGAGCGCTGCGGCGTCGAGGTGACGAAGTCGTCGGTGCGCCGTGAGCGCATGGGCCACATCGAGCTCGCCGCCCCGGTGACGCACATCTGGTACTTCAAGGGTGTGCCCAGCCGGCTCGGCTACCTGCTCGACATGGCGCCGAAGGACCTCGAGAAGGTCATCTACTTCGCCGCCTACATGGTCATCTCGGTCGACGAGGAGGCGCGTCACGCCGACATGCCCGGCCTCGAGAACGAGCTGCGCCTCGAGATCAAGCAGCTCGAGCAGAACCGCGACTCGCAGATCGCCGAGCGCCTGACCCAGCTCGAGACCGACCTGGCCGCCCTGGAGGAAGAGGGCGCGAAGGCCGACCAGAAGCGCAAGGTCAAGGACGGCGCCGAGAAGGAGATGTCGCAGATCCGCAAGGGCTTCGACGAGCAGATCTCCCAGCTCGAGCGGGTGTGGGAGGACTTCCGCAACCTGAAGGTCGGCGACCTGAAGCCTGAGGACTCGGTGTTCCACGAGCTGCAGGACCGCTTCGGTCTGTACTTCGAGGCCTACATGGGTGCCGAGAGCATCCAGAAGCGCCTGGAGTCGTTCGACCTGGAGGCCGAGAGCGAGCTGCTGCACGAGCAGATCGCGACCGGTAAGGGCCAGAAGAAGATCCGTGCGATCAAGCGTCTGCGCGTCGTGAACTCCTTCCTGCAGACCGGCAACTCGCCGGCCGCGATGGTGCTCGACGTGGTGCCGGTGATCCCGCCGGAGCTGCGCCCGATGGTCCAGCTCGACGGTGGCCGCTTCGCGACCTCCGACCTGAACGACCTGTACCGCCGTGTCATCAACCGCAACAACCGTCTGCGTCGTCTGCTCGACCTCGGGGCTCCCGAGATCATCGTGAACAACGAGAAGCGGATGCTGCAGGAGGCGGTGGACGCGCTGTTCGACAACGGCCGTCGTGGCCGCCCGGTCACCGGTACCGGCAACCGCGCGCTGAAGTCGCTGTCGGACATGCTGAAGGGCAAGCAGGGCCGGTTCCGCCAGAACCTGCTCGGCAAGCGCGTCGACTACTCGGGCCGTTCGGTCATCATCGTCGGCCCGCAGCTGAAGCTGCACCAGTGCGGTCTGCCCAAGCAGATGGCGCTCGAGCTGTTCAAGCCGTTCGTCATCAAGCGTCTGATCGACCTGTCGCACGCGCAGAACATCAAGTCGGCCAAGCGCATGGTGGAGCGTTCGCGCCCCCAGGTGTGGGATGTGCTCGAGGAGATCATCCGCGAGCGTCCGGTTCTGCTGAACCGCGCGCCCACGCTGCACCGTCTCGGCATCCAGGCCTTCGAGCCTCAGCTCGTCGAGGGCAAGGCGATCCAGCTGCACCCGCTCGTCTGCGCCGCGTTCAACGCGGACTTCGACGGTGACCAGATGGCCGTCCACCTGCCGCTGTCGGTCGAGGCCCAGGCCGAGGCCCGCATCCTGATGCTGGCCAGCAACAACATCCTGAAGCCGTCGGACGGCCGCCCGGTGACCCTGCCCTCGCAGGACATGATCATCGGTCTGCACCACCTGACGACGCTGAAGGAGGGCGCGACCGGTGAGGGCCGTGCGTTCTCGTCGGTGGCCGAGGCGATCCTGGCCAAGGATCAGGGCACGCTCGACCTGAACGCGCAGGTGCGCATCCGGCTCGAGGGCGTGTACTTCCACGAGGGCGAAGTGCCCGAGGGTCACGTGCAGGGCGGTTCGGCTCTGGTCACCACGACCCTGGGCCGTGCGCTGTTCAACGAGACGCTGCCGGTGGACTACCCGTACGTCGAGGCGGTCGCCGACAAGGGCAAGATCTCGTCGATCGTGAACGACCTGGCAGAGCGCTACCCGAAGGTCGAGGTCGCTGCGGCGCTCGACCGCATCAAGGACGCCGGTTTCCACTGGGCCACCCGGTCCGGTGTGACCGTCGCGCTGTCCGACATCCTCACCCCGAAGAACAAGGGCGAGATCATCGGCAAGCACGAGAAGCGCGCGGCCAAGGTGCAGGGCGAGTTCGACAAGGGTCTGATCGACGACGCGTCGCGTCGCCGTGAGCTGATCGACATCTGGACCGAGGCCACCAACGAGGTGGCGCAGGCGATGCAGGATTCGTTCCCGAAGGACAACAACATCTACCGGATGGTGTCCTCCGGTGCACGAGGCAACTGGCTGCAGGTGCGTAACATCGCCGGCATCCGGGGTCTGGTGTCGAACCCGAAGGGTGAGACCATCCCGCGCCCGATCATCTCGTCCTACCGCGAGGGCCTGTCGGTGGCGGAGTACTTCATCGCCACCCACGGTGCCCGTAAGGGTCTGGCCGACACCGCTCTGCGTACCGCCGACTCGGGGTACCTGACCCGGCGTCTGGTCGACGTCTCGCAGGATGTCATCATCCGCGAGGACGACTGCGGCACCACCAAGGGCCTCGAGCTGCGCATCGGTGTGCTGGGCGAGGACGGCGTCATGGTTCGCGACGAGAACGTCGAGAACTCGGTGTACGCCCGGTCGCTGGCCGAGGATGCGCTGGATGCCAAGGGCAACGTGGTCGCTCACGCCGGTGACGACGCGGGCGATGTCACCATCGCCAAGCTGCTGGAGGCCGGCATCGAGACCGTCAAGGTGCGTTCGGTGCTGACCTGCGAGTCGGCGATCGGTGTCTGCGCGGCGTGCTACGGCCGTTCGCTGGCCACCGGCAAGCTGGTGGACATCGGCGAGGCGGTCGGCATCATCGCGGCCCAGTCGATCGGTGAGCCCGGAACGCAGCTCACGATGCGCACCTTCCACTTCGGTGGAACCCTCGGTGCGGATGACATCACGCAGGGTCTGCCCCGTGTGACGGAGCTGTTCGAGGCCCGCACCCCGAAGGGCGCTTCGCCCATCGCGGAGGCGGCCGGACGGATCACCATCGAAGACACCGACAAGTCGCGTCGCATCGTGCTGACTCCCGACAACGGCGATGAGCCGATCAGCTACCCGGTGCTGCGTCGTGCCACCCTCCTCGTGGAGGACGGGCAGCACGTCGACCTGGGTCAGCAGTTCGTGGTCGGAAACCTCGACCCGAAGGAGGTGCTGCGCGTGCAGGGCGTCCGCGCCGTGCAGCAGCACCTGGTCGATGGCGTGCAGGGCGTGTACCGCTCGCAGGGCGTGCCGATCCACGACAAGCACATCGAGGTCATCGTGCGTCAGATGCTGCGCAAGGTCACCGTCGTCGAGCACGGCGACACCGACCTGCTGCCGGGTGAGCTCGTCGACCGCGCACGGTACAACGAGATCAACCGCGGTGCGCTGACTGAGGGCAAGAAGACGGCGTCGGCCCGTCAGGAGGTCATGGGTATCACCAAGGCGTCGCTGGCGACCGAGTCGTGGCTGTCGGCCGCGTCCTTCCAGGAGACGACCCGCGTTCTCACGCAGGCCGCCATGGAGGGCAAGTCGGATCCGCTGGTCGGCCTGAAGGAGAACGTGATCATCGGGCAGCTGATCCCGGCCGGTACCGGTCTGTCGAAGTACCGCAACGTGTCGGTGGAGGCCACCGAGGAGGCGAAGGCGGAGCGGTACCCGAACCGCATCTTCGCCGACGACTCGGTGTTCAACGAGTCCGACCTGAGCTTCGTCGATTTCGACAGCTTCAGCTCGGACGACTTCACCCCCGGCACCTACAACTAGGTCCCGTCGGTCGAGTAGCCGCGAAGCGGCGTATCGAGACCACACACGAAAGGCCCTCGCCGTCAGGCGGGGGCCTTTTCGCGTCGGTTGAGTAGCGGCGCAGCCGCGTATCGAAGCCCCCCATACCGCTCAGCCCAACGGCCACGCGCCTCTTCGACCGACCCGCGCCTCCCCGACCCCACCCCGACGCCCAGAGCGGCATGCCCTTCTCGCGCCCCTCGGGTTCGGTGACACGACCCCACCGGTGGCACCACCTCGCAGGTGACACGACCCCACCGGTGGCACGGTGTCACCGGTGGCACCGTGTCACCGAACCCGAGGGGCGCGGGAGGAATACCTTCCCCGCGCGGGATGACGCGGTGAAGTGCCGTTGGGCGGTTGCGCAAGACCTCATTCCGAGATTTCTGTGCGCGCTAGGCTTCATGCGACCGCGAAGGAGTCCGATTCAATGAGCGACAACACCAGCGACAAGAAGCCCAAGCCGATCTACGTTCCGGATGAGGCGGCGGAGTCCGCCGAGACGCCCGCGGCGGGTGCGTCCACCGATCCGACCCCGGCGGATGTAGCCACTGAGGAGCCGGTCGTCCAGACGAAGCCCTCGCGCCGCAGCAAGAAGGACGCCGCCGACAGCGCCACCGCAGCCGACGCGGCCGCGCCGGCCACGGTATCCGGCACCGCCACCGGCGACGTCACCCCCGAGCCCACCAGCGACTTCGCGGGCCGCGAGGTCGTCTACGTGCAGGCGCCGGTGCCCCCGAAGCTGAAGGGCAACCGCGGCGTCGGCACCCTGCTCGCCGTGCTCGGTGTGCTGCTGTTCGCCGCCCTCTACGCCGCCATCGCCTTCGTGCTGATCGCCACGGTGTTCACCGGCACGGGCGCCACGTTCTCGCAGTTCCTCACCACGTCGGTGTTCCTCGTGCCGGTGTCGCTGTTCCTGGTGGCGTTCATCCTGCTGGTGCTGATCGTCAACCGCGGCGGCTGGGCCGCCCACGTCTTCGGCAGTCTGATCGTGGGTCTCGTGGTCTACTTCGGCACCGCCGGCATCGCGCTGCTGCTCTACACCGTGGGGGGCACCGACAACGCGCCGACGTTCCTGGCGCTGCTGGCCAACCCGTTCATCGTCATCTCGGCCCTGGTGGCACGCGAGATCTCGATCTGGGTGGGCCTGGCCATCGCCGCGCGTGGCCGCCGCGTGAAAGAGCGCAACCTCGACCTCGTGGACGCGTGGGAGAAGGAGCACGCCGAGACCAAGGCCCAGTATGAGCGAGCGGGAACCACGGCCTGAGAGGCTGATCGCCCTCTTCGTCACCGTCCTCTGGGCGGCGATCGTGTTCGCGGTCGACGGCGTGCTGGCGGTGCTGCTCGACCGCGACCCGATCCAGTCCGACGTCGGGCCGTACTACGCGATCGTGGCGTTCGCCCTCGCGGGCCTGGTGCTCTGGATGCTGCTGAGCGGCACCAGCACCAGCCGCCAGCCTGTATGGGGCGCGGTCGGCGCCGTCGCGCTGGTGTATCTCGTGTTCCTGCTGTCGGCCCTGCCGTGGGGCCTGGGCCTCACCTCGGAGCAGGCGCTCAGCCCCTTCGTGATCGCAGCCGCCCTGCTCGCGGGCGCGACCGTCGTCGCGACCTGGGCCGGCATCCGCATGCTGCGAGGGCGACCGACCCGCGGCTGAGCGCGGAACCCGTATACCCCCCATTGCGGGACTGACGACGTCGTTAACCCGCGGGTTACTGTCGCTATGTGCTGGGGGGCACAGGCGGACATCGTGCCGTCTTCGTGGCGTCCCCTGCGCTGACATCCGTGCCATGTTGAATTGGAGGAGCTCGCCGTGACCTCGCTCGCCGAGATTCTGATCCTGCGCGGAGCCGTGCCCATCGAGGCGCTGGACCGCATGACCGGGGATCCGGCGCGCGACGAGCAGTGGATCAACGAGCTGATCGAGAACGAGCAGGTCAGCCCCAACCAGGTCGCTCAGGCGCGAGCGGTGTTCGCGAAGCTGCCGTTCATCGAGCTGCTGGAGTACCCGGTCGACATCAACGCGGTGGCGCTGGTTCCGGCGACGATGTGCCGCCGGCACGAGGTGCTGCCGGTGTACATGCTGGGTGACCAGCTGACACTGGCGATGGTCGACCCGAACAACGTGTTCGCCCTCGATGACGTGCGCGCCACCACCGGCAAGCGCGTCTCGGTGGTCGTCGCCGAGCGCAGCGACCTGATCGCCGCCATCGACCGCTACCACCGCGTCGACGACGAGAT
>Ga0310810_10008200_pt1 | contig 11998 bp, 1 predicted proteins | sample NCmetagenome_FD_207641 | JGI IMG/M metagenome (GOLD analysis project Ga0310810, IMG submission 207641) | Soil microbial communities from experimental microcosm in Duke University, North Carolina, United States - NC | ecosystem: Engineered > Artificial ecosystem > Soil microcosm > Unclassified ...
AAAGTTCCGATTGACAATTTAGAAAGTGGCGGCTATACTTACTTCATAAAAACTTTTATCAAGTATTTAACTTACAATTATTTCGGTCTATACTATTGTGAGTTTAAAAACTTTGATATATAGTTTAAATATAACAATATAAATCAATTTTTTAAGTAGTCGGTAAGTTAGCACGTCAATTTGGCCAGCAAAACATAGGGACGGCAAATCCTCATGATAGATTGGCAAACGCGTAGAGCGAAACCATGGCTCCGCACTGTTGCGCTCCTGGTCGCCCTGATCTTCATCGTACATGATGTGGTATGGGCGGACGGCGGGGGGCTGGTGCAAAGCCTTGCCAACCGGAATAAAGTCGACGTTGCTGTTCCTTCTTCTTACGATTGGCCTACCCGCGCCAAGCTCGATGCCGTGGCCCTTCCCGAGGCGCTCGGCGAAATCAAGAAAAACTTCCAGGGTTCCCGCGACCGCATCGTCATCCACATCCAGGACGCTCATGCAAATGAAGAGGCCCAGCGCAACATCGCGGGCATCCTTGATTATTTCGCCAAAAATTACGGTCTTAAACTGATCAACCTGGAAGGCGCCGAGGGCGAACTCTTCACCGAACTCTTTTCGTTTTTTCCGAACAAAGAAGCCCGCAAAAATGTCGCGGATTACTTTTTGAAAGAAGCCCGTTTGACGGGGCCCGAATACCTCGCGATCGTCGACCGGCCGGAACTGAACCTGTACGGCGTGGAAGACCGCCAGATCTATGAAGAAAACAGGCGCGCTTATCTCGACGCCCTGCAATACAAAGACCGAGACGAAAAAGTTCTGGCGGACCTCGGAAAGCTGATGGACGATGTTTCCCGGTTCGTTTTCTCCGATGATCTGCGGGACATGCTGCATTACCGGCAGGCCTTCCAGTCCGGCGGCAACGAACTCGTGAGTTACGTCCGCCATCTCGTGGAAACGGCCCGCAAAGAAAACATCGCCCTTTACGATTATCCGGGCATGCACTCGCTTCTCTCGCTCATCGATCTCGAAAAAGAAATCGATTTCGACAAAGCCGAAAAAAGCATCGAAGACCTGATCAACGACCTGAAAAACGTCCTCACGCGTGAAAAACTCTCCGAGTTTCTGACCAACACGGTCCAGTTCCGCATGAAGAAGATGAAGCGCGCGGACTATTACGGCTATCTCCAGGTCGAAATCCAGAACATGCAGTCGACGCAGGGGGCCGGGCAGGAAGAGCTGGCCCAGAAGTACGACGAGGTCCTGCGCTACCTTAAATATATGAGGCTCTACGATTCGATCGACGTCGCGATCTTCAGCGAGATCGAGGCGCTCGAGCGGGACATCAAGAACAAGCTGTTCCGCAACGAAGAGGAAGTGCAGCTGGACCGGCTGTTCCGCATTTTCGAGATTTACCAGAAGATGTTCAATTTCACCCTGACCAAGCAGGACGCAGACTTTTTCTACACATACCGCGACGAATTCAAGGCAGAGACATTCCGTAATTTCCTCGTACCGCTCTTAAAGCAACATCAGTTCTCGAGAGAGCGGTCGGGGAAATGGAATCCGGGAAGCAGCAGATCATGGCGATCATTACCGGTGGTTTCCATACGCCCGGCATCGAGGCCTATCTCAAGGAAAACGATTATTCTTTCCTTGTGATCGCGCCGCGGATCCACGGCCAGATCGACGACACCAAGGAAACGCAGCTTTACGTGGACGCCCTCAGCCAGAAGCCGATGCCGCTCGAAACGCGGCTGGTGGAGACTTTCCTCCCGCCCCAGCAGCAAAGCCTGAGCGACCCGCGCTTCCAGCTCGCGGCCTGGCACATGGTCATCGAAAAATCGCCCAAGGCGCGCGAATTTCTGAATGCGGCGAGCCTGGGTCTCCGCCAGGAAGCCGCCGATTTCATCGCCCGCGATCCTGAATACGCGCACGCCTTTTTCCTCATGACCCTGACGATCGTCGAAAGCATCTTCGAAAGCAATACTCCTGAGCAGGCGCTCGAGGAAATGCGTAAGAAAATCGCCGCGGAAATTCCTGCGGAATACCAGCAGGGTCTCCTCGCGATCGTCAACCGTTTCGGCGGCGTGCTGGAGCGGAAAGGTCCGAACCAGTTTTTGTGGCAGACGGGCGAAGACAAGACACAGGCGCTGCGCCTTTTTGCGAAGGTGCTTCGCAGCCAGGATTCGGAAGCCCGCGGGCTTTTCAAACAGCCCGACCGTTTGAACCGGCTGGAGCTCGGCGACAGCAACTATTATTCCGGGCCCGTGGATGCGCACTTGGTCAGGGATCCGGCCGTCACGGAAGCGCTCGGCAAGGTGCAGCCCGGCCAGATCAGCGTCGTCGTTACCGACCTCGGCCAGGCCGCGTTGAAAGGCGAATTGCGGTTCCAGGAAGGCGCTGTGGAGCGCCCGCGTCCGGAAATCGAAAAGCGCCGCTACGATCTCTCGAGAAACCGGTTCATGGGGCTTCAGCGGTGGAACTCCGAGCTTACGTCGTGGACGAAGCAGGAAAAGAACGCGCTCATTCATTTCCTGATGCATCTGGACCGGCTGCAAGTCCAGCCGGGAGACCCGATGAGCCTCACCGTTCCGCGCACGGCCACGGAAAAGAAAGTCACGGATTATTCGGTCCAGGTACAGCGTTGGATCCTCGATAAATTGCCGCAGGCGTGGACTTCCCAAATCCAGCGGGAAGAGGCGGCCGGGCAGTTGCAGCAGGCGCTGCGCGACCAGATCGAATTGATCCGCCGGTCGGACGAAGCGGCTTGGAACGCGCTCGGCGGCCAGCAGCGGAACGCCGTCCTGGATTTGCTTGAGGAAGCATCGCTGCGCCAGCATAACAAGGCCTTCCCGGAAGCGGCCATGAGCAATGAGGACCTTTGGAAAGAAGACCGCGCCGCGAACATGCCCAAGGTTTCGGATACGACGGGCATTACGTATGACCATCACGCGATTCTGTTTGCCGCGCGCCAGATTCAGGCCGGCACGATCGCTCTCGCAATGGCGGACCTGCGCGACTACATTATTAAGAAGCTCTCTTACGAAGACAAGGCCACGGGGACAGAAGGGAATCTGCTCTACAATAATATCCAGCATGCCCTCGATGTTTCGCTGACGCCCGAGCTCGATCCGGAGATGGTCCCGGAACCAGTCGCCGAAATTGCCAAGACTCTCGAAGCCCTGCCTCCTGAAATCCGCGATCTTCCCGGCATCGCGCGTGCGCTCGAGCGGGCCCGCCAACCCGTGCAGCAGCCCGCGGCGGTCGATGCCAAGAAAGCGATCGCGGAAGCGGGACAGACGCTGGCGGGACTCAAGCAGACTCCGTCGGCGGGAGCGGTCCGAAAAATCCTGGCCCTGATCGGCGAACTGCTCGGCCGGCCCGATGCCTATTTTGCGGGTCTCGGAAGCGAAGGACGCAGCCAGCTTCTCGCAAGCTTGAATGGGAATGCCCGCCAGATGCCCCAGCTTGCTGTCGGCCTGCGCGCGGAATTGAGGACGACGGAAGAACCCGAAGACCTTCTCCGCGAGCTCGACGATTCCCTGAAGAGGGTGACCGAAGACGCCCAGGCCGGGATCCGGGAACTGACGCGTAAAATCCAACTCACGGAAAAACGCGTTTTGGCCTTGAAGGGCGAAGTCACCGCAGCCCGCGCTTTCTACGAAACGGAAGAGACGAGGCTGATCCGCAGCCTCGAAGTCGCCGAAAGCCTCATGAACGTCCCGAACCTCACCGAAGAAACGACTAGCATCTTCGACACGATCCGGCTCCAGATCGGGAAAATCCGGGAGGAAGCGGATAGGACGCTCGCGCAGTTCGACGCGAAGGTAGATGCCTTCGGAAAAAATCCGGACGCCGTGGATCCCGGCGTGCGAAGCGAAATTGAATTTTTGAAATCCAGAAGGCAGGCGCTTGCCGCGGTTATTGCGCGCGGCGCCGCTTCCCTGGGCAAGCTCGACGACCTGCAGGTGCAAAAAGTCACGGCCGCCATCGAGACGAAAGTCTCGGTTCCGGTCGGCACGCCCGCGGAAGTCAACCGGCTGGTCGATCTCCTACCCGCGAATCTCAAAGACCGCGTCCGCGCCGCCGCGGACGAGAAGATCCGGCAAATCGCGGAATATAACATGGGCGTGCTGACGCGCCGTTTGAACACAATCGAACGCGAAACGGACCAGGAGCTCGGGCACACCGCTTCCTATATATCAGAGCTTGAGGCCCAGCTGCAGCAGCCCGCGGGGCAATTCCCGCTGGTGCGTGAAGCGGCCGGGGTCATCGAAAACGAACAGTACACCCTGTGGCGGCTTCGGGACGTGGTCATGGAGCAGCTGGCTGCCTTGTCACGGGAATCTTATTATGAAGGCACTGAAATCCAGACCCGGGCCGAGGCGCTGCGCGTGCGTTTCACCGAACGCATCCAGCAGCTCGATGAAGCGCTCGGAAGCCTGGATGAGAAATTGCGGGCGGCCCAAGACAACGCGGTCCAGGCCATCGGTGTGGCCTACCGCGATATTTATTCGAAGCTGAGCGAAGGCTATCAGGACGGCGCGAACTTCGTGCAGGGACTCCACAGCCTTCGCGACACCCTGGAAACCTTACGCCTTGCCAGCGAAGAAGAATTGTCCAGCGAACAGACCGCGCGCCAGCTTCTGGCCGTCCAGGAAAAACTCGCCCAGCTCCCGGCGCTCATCCGCGCGCTTTTCGAGGCGCTGAAACAGCAGTCGACGACCGATGCGGATGAAACCGCGCAAGGCAGAAAGCAGGCGCTTTTCGAGATGGCCGTGCAGACGCGTACGGAAGTCATCAAGCTCGTCCTCCAGGAATACAAAGACATTGCGCATCTGTATTCGCTCGTGGTCCAGTCAGTTCCCGCGGCCGAAGTGGCCGAAGAACAGCCCAAGCCCGTGCCACAGCCGGAAGAACAGGCCCGCGAAACCGCGGTCGAACAACTCGAAGCCGTGCCGGTCGACCAGGCGCGTCAGGCCCGTGAACAGAAAAGACAGCGTGACCTTGCCGAAAGCCGCGAACAGCGGAGCCGGCAGAGAATGGATAGTGCCGTGGAAGACCTTGTCCGGCAAATCGGGGAAATCGACGCGCGCGAGGTGTCGGTGCGCGACGTCTCGGCTTTTGTCCAACAGGGGCTGCGGCTGCTGGGATTTGCGCCTGGCCGCGCTTACCGGGACCAGATCGAACAGGCCGCGGCCGCGCAGCAGGAGAAGGTGGCGCAGAACGTCGTCGAGCGTCTGGCCGGAGTCAAAAATGAAGACGAGCTTGCCGCTCAGAGCGAACGGACCCGCGGCTACCGCGGAAATCTGCGCACGGATCTCACGGCCGGCGTCAAGGCGGTCCATGATCGTTTCCAGGCGGCGAGCGACTCCGCCTTTATCGACGGATTGGTTGCCGAGATCGGCGCTCTTCCGGTCGAGACCTCTACCGTGCCTCAGGTCAACGCCGTCATGTTCCGTCTTCCCGAAGATATGGCCCTCCGCCTTCCGGAAGACGTCCTCAAAAGGCTGAGCAGCAAGGTGGAGGAGATGACCCGCGCGATCACGGCCCGTGAGCAGAAAGACGAAGCGATGAAAACGCAGACGATCGCCGCCATCACGAGCATGGTGATCGGGCAAGCGGCCTCCCAGGACGTGGAAGCCGCGATCACTGCGCTTCCGCTGCGGCTCCAAGACGCCGTGCGCGGGGACAAACAGGTCGTGGAAGTGCTGGATCTCATGGCCCTGCAGGAAACTGAAGACGCGGCGAGCGTGCAGGACGTTCTGGGGAAACTGAGCAAGATCGATCCGAAGACCGCGAAGGAAGAAGACGTGAACGCCGTGGCCGCGACTTTGCGGGAACCTCTCCAGACGCGCATTGCCGCAGAAGCCGAGACCGTGCGCCAGGCCATCCGCGACAGGATCCGCAAAGACGATGAGATTGCCGTAGGCGTGATGGAAGCGATCGAGGGCCTCGACCTTACGACTGCCCAGATCAGCGACGCGGAAATGCTTTATCAGCGGGTCAATCAGATCCAGAACAAAGGCGTGCGTCAGGCGTGGCAGGGCGAAGTCGGCCGCGTGATCGGCAGCCTCATTGACAACATCCAGGAAACGCTGACCGCGATGGACGAAACCGCGGCCGTCAGCGCGGTCGAGGCGCAGGAAAGGCGTTTCAATCCCGCGGCCCAGCCGTGGCTCCAGGCGCTGGCGGGACAGAAAAAGAAAGCCATCCAGGAAGCCGTGGCGCAGGAAGAAACCCTGGCCAGGACCGTACGTGACGCGCTCGCGAATTTGAATGTGAAAGCGGCGACGGCCACGCTGGCGGAAGCGGAAGCCGTGCTGAAGGACGTGGCGCGCGTCCGCAATCAAGGCCTGCGCACGACGCTCGAAGGGGAAGTCGAACAAACCGCGCTTGCCATCGAATCCAATATCCGGACCCAGGTCACGAGCACTTATGACACAGGCGTCCTCGACCTCCAGGAAAAAAGGCTGGAAGGCGCCGCTGAAAGCACTCGCACGCGCGCGCTGGCCGGACTCATCGCCGAGCATCGGGCACTTGTCGCGGACCGCGAAGCCTCGGTGCGCCGCATCCAGAGCCTGCTGACAGGCGCGCAGCGCGCCGCAACGGCATCCGAAGCCGAGGAAATGATCCGAGAAGCCGAAGACCTTGCAGGCCGCGTCCAATTTCAGGGGAATGAACAGCGGCAGTACACCGATGCGCTCGGGCTTGCACGCGAAGCCGCGCAGCGTCTCAAGACGGACGAAGATGCGGAAGCCGAACGTTCGGGAAAAGTCCGGCACCTGATGGCTCTTTTGGCCGTGGAGCCGACCTCGTCGACGCAGGCGGAAGCCACGATCGCGACCGTCACGGCACTGCGCAGCCAGGTCACATTTGCCGGCCAGGAAGAAGCCCGTTATACCGAAGCCCTCGAAGCCCTGCGCGTAAAGCAGCGCGACTTGAAGCGAGCCGAACAAGAGCAGGTAACGCGCCGAGGCAATGTTGTTTCGCTGGTCGGATTGCTTGCCGCAGCCCAGGCTGCGGACACAGCGGCCGAGGCGCAGCAGAAACTTGATGAAGCGGAACGGCTTGTGACGGGGGTGACGTTCGCCGGGGATGAAAGAAGCGCCTACGACGTGATTTTGGCAGGGGCTCAACGGCGGCGGGATGACTTAAAGCGGGGCGAAGAAGACACGGCGCTTCGCGGGCCCCTTGCCGCGGATCTCGGACGGATCGTGCCGGCGGCCGCGAACATCAAAGACGCGGAAGCGCTGCTCGAGCGCGCCGCAAAGATTCAGGACCAGACCGCGCGGACGACCGTGGAAGGCGAAATCAACGCGGTCGTGACGCGGATCGTCGCGGACATCGAAGGAAAGTTGAACGCCTTGACGGACGAAAGCACGGCCGACCAGGTGACGGCCCAGACGGCGCGGCTCGAAGGCGCGGTGACGCCGGAAGCGGCCCGGCTGCGGGAGCTGGCAGGCCAAAAGTCTCAGGCCATCTCCGGCCGCGGCGAATCCGACACGCTCGCAGTGAGCGGCGCCAGGCAGGCGATCGCGGCGCTCAATCTGGACACGGCCACGGTGGACGAAGTGGAAGCCCTCCGCAATGGGGTGCCCCAGCGGGTGCGCGAGCAGGTGAAGACCGAAGCGGACGCGGCCATTGCCACGATCCGCGACCGCACGCGGGGCGACGGAGAAAAAGCCGCGGCGATTCGTTCGGACCTGCAGGGTATCGCCGCCGCGACGGCCAAGCTCACGGATTCGGAAGCGCTGCTTCCCCGCGCGGCGCAGATCAAAGATGCGGTGCTGCGTCCGGCCGTGGAAGGCGAGATCAATGCCAAGACCGGCCAGATCGCCGCGGACATCGAAACGAAGCTGACGCCCTTGACGGAACTCAGCACGGCCCAAGAAGTGACGGCCCAGACGTCGCGGCTTGAAGGCGCGGTGACGCCGGAAGCGGCCCGGCTGCGGGAGTTGGCGGAGCAGAAATCCAGGGCCATTCAAAACCGGATCGACGCGGACGAACGCGCCGTGCGCGAAGCCAAGCAGGCGATCGCGGCGCTCAATCTGGACACGGCCGCGGTGGACGACGTAGAAGCCCTTCGCAATCGCGTGCCCGAACGGGTGCGTGATCAGGTCAAGGCCGAAGCGGATGCCGCGGCCGCCACGATTCGCGAACGCACGCAGGGCGATACCGAAAAGGCGGCGGCCATCCGGGGTGACCTCGGAGCGATTGCCAATACGGCGGCGATCAAAGACGCGGAAGCGCTGCTGACCCGCGCCGGGCAGATCAAAGACGGAACGCTGCGCTCCGCGGTCGAAGGCGAGATCAATCAGAAAGTCAAAGCGATCGTTGCGGACATCGAAGGGAAATTGAATGCCGTGACGGACCAGAACGAGCCCGCCAGCGTGACGGCGATTACGCCGAGGCTGGAAGACGCGGCCACGTCCGAAGCGGGCCGGCTGCGCACGCTTGCGGAAGAAAAATCGGCCGCCATCGAGAGAAGGATCCGGGCGGACGAGCTCGCCGTAAGCCAGGCGAAGCAGGCGATCACGAGCCTTAATATAAATGAAGCCGCGGCCACCGATGTCGAAGCCGTCGTGAACGGTCTTGCTGAACGTCTGCGCGGCCAGGTGAGCACCGAAGCGCAGGCGGCCCTGCTTGCGATCCGCCAGCGCATCGAAACCGACGGACAAAAAGCGCAAAGCATTCGTGAGCGGCTTGGACTGCTGCCGGTTGAAACGGCCGCTGTCAAAGAAGCCGAAGCCCTTTTGACGGAGACCGCGGACATCAAGAACCCCGCTCTGAGAGAAACCGTGCGGGATGAAATCAACGCGAAAGTGGGCGGGATCGTCCAAAACATCCGCGGAAAACTGGAAGCCTTGACCGAGTTGAGCGCGGCGGCCGAAGTCGACACGCAGGTCCAGCGCCTCGAAGACGCGCTTACCTCGGAAGCCGCAGGCCTTCGCGATCTGGCGCGCGGCAAGATGGACGCCATCACGAGGCGCATCGCCGCGGACCGCGAAGCCGTCACGGCGGCCAAACAGGACCTCGGCCAGCTCGATCCCGAAACCGCGACGCCTGCCCAGGTCCAAGCCATCGAGACGCGCGTGCCCGAACGCGTGCGTGACCAGATTGCGGAAGATGTCGCGGCGGCGCTCTCGGCCATCCGCGAACGTTTGAGAAGCGACGATGAAAAAGCAGTAGCGATCCGCGGCGATCTTGCGGCCCTCCTTCCGGGCGATGCCAACGTGCACGCCGCCGAAGCCTTGTTGCCGCGGGCGAAACAGATCAAGGGAGAAACCTTGAGGAGCGCGATCGAGGGCGAAATCAACGCCCGCGTTACCGCGATTGTCGCGGACATCGAAGGCAAGTTGAACGCCATGACGGAACTGAATGCGCTGGCTGACCCGGATGCCCAGGCTGCGCGGCTCGAAGGCGCCGCCGCTGCCGATGCCGGACGCCTGCGCGATCTGGCGGGACAGAAAAAACAGGCGATCAGCGACAGGCTCGGGGCCGATGCCCGGGCTATAGTCGAAGCCAAGCGCCAGATCGACGACATTGATGTGAACACGGCGGCGGAAGACGCCGTTGAAGCCATTCGCAGCGGGCTGCCGGCCCGCCTGCGTGATCATGTGCGCGACGAAGCGGATGCCAAGATTGCCGCGATCCGCGAGCGCGGCCGCAGCGACAACGAAAAAGCCGGCGCCATCCTTTCGGATCTCGGGCAGGTTCAGCCTGAAAGCGCCACGATCGAAAACGCGGAAGCCCTGCTGACGCGCGCCGCGCAGATCCAGAACGCGACGCTTCGCGGCAGTGTCGAAAGCCAGATCAACGGCAAAGTCGGGCAGATCGTCGCCGACATCGAAAGCAAATTGAATGCCCTCACCGAACTCAACACTCCCGAATCGGTGGTGACGCAGACCGCACGCCTCGAAGATGCCAAGACTCCCGAAGCAGCGCGGCTGCGGGAATTGGCGGAAGCCAAACGCGCAGCCATCGAGGCGAGAATCGAAGCGGACGGCCGCGCGGTCGCGGAGGCTAAGCGCGCGATCGGAGCCCTGGATTTGGAAACGGCCACGGAAGATCAGGTCGCCGCCATTGTGAACGGTCTGGAGGAACGTCTCCGCATCCAGGTGAAAGACCAGGCGGATGCCGCCGTGGAACAGATTCGCGACCGGCTGCGGGGTGACGAGGATAAAGCGCGCGATATCCGGACACAGCTCGGACAGATCGATGCCGCTGCCGCGAAAATAAGCGACGCCGAAGCTCTTCTGCCTCTGGCGGCCGGCATCAAAGACGGGGCCGCTCGCGGGGCGGTGGAAGATGAAATCCGCGGCAAAGTCACGCAAATCGTGGCGGACATCGAAGGCAAGTTGACGGCATTGACCGACGCCAGCACGATCGAAGAGGTGGCCGCGCAGACGGCGCGTCTGGAAGGAGCTCAGACGACGGAAGCGGCGAGGCTCGCCGGAGTCGCGGAAGGCAAGAGGACGGCGATCCAGGCGGCGCGCCTTGCAGCCGCGAGAAGTACGGTCGCCACGGCCACGCAGTCGGCGCAGATTACCGACGCGGTGCTCGCGGATCTCGAAAACGACGGCGAGCGGGACCAGGCCCGGGAAAAGCGCGACGCTCTCAAGAAGATCGAGGATGCGCGCGCAGCCGTCGCAGCAGCCCGGCGGTCGGCCGATATTACCGAAGCTGTGATCAATGATCTGCCCGCGGCGGAGCAGGACGGCGCGCGCGCGAGAAAGACCGAACTGGAAAGACGGGAAGAGACGGCCCGCGTCTGGAGAAACCGCATTCTGCTCGGCCTGGGAGTTCTCACCGGCGCCGGCGTGGCGGTTTACGGCGTTTACGAACTTTATCAGTATTTGGCGGAACAAGCAGGAGGCGTCACGGTCAACGCGCCCAATCTTACCGGGCCCGCTTTAATCGCAGCGGGTCTCGCGGCCGGAGCCGGAGCCATTTGGGGAGTGATCAAATGGCGCGGCACGGAAAAATCCCGCTTCGGCCGGCTGGCCAAGCAAATCAACCGCGCGGACTCCTTCGAGCGTCTGGCCGCCATCACGTGGGACACCACGAAATTTTCTCCTGAAAATAACGACGCCCTGAACGTCCTGAAGCTGGCCCGGGCGTTTCAACTGATCCAGACCACGACGGCGCAGGCCATGAGCCCGCAGATCCTGGTAGACACGTACGCGCAGCGCGGCGCGGCCTCCGAAGCGGACAGGCCCCAGATTCCGGGCATCATTGCCGCGCGCGGACAAACCCTCCTGCAAGGCGCGCTGCAGCCCCACATGGGGGATGTGGCCGCGAATTTCGACGCCATCCTGGCGGTCATTGCCTTTTTCGAAGTGCTGCCCGGCGAAGTTCGTACGCCGCAGGTCGATAACACGATCAAGTTCCGCGACATTGCCCAGCGTCTCGAGCAGACCCGCGGCGATCCGCACGAAAATTACCAGAGCCTCCAGGGCCTGGGCCAGGAAGCCGCGGCGCTTGCCGGAACGGCCGACAGTCCCGCGCCTCTTGTCTCGGAACTTCAATCGCGCATCGGCGCCCGCCTCAGCACGACTGAAGCCGCCCTCGCCGAGTACGAATCGCGGCTCATCTCGGCCATGGCGGCACAGCTCGACAAGCCGGACCAGATCGTGCCCGAAGCCGCGGCCATGCTGACTTCCACGGAAATGCCGCCCCTGGACCAGAAGAGTTCCTACGAATTCGTCCGCGCGCTGAAAGAATACCAGGAGGCCGGAGCCGCGGCGGAACAAACCGCCTACGCGCGCGCGAAAAAGAACCTCCTGGCTCAAACCGAATCGACCCCCAGCCTTCACGCGCTCCTTCTTTTCGTGTTCCCGCGGCTCGAGGCCAAGCGGACTCAGATGGAAGCCCAGATTTACGATTACTACCAGCGAACAATGGAACGGCTGGTCGGCGACGTGACGGGCTTTGGCGTAGACGGCGTGCCGCTCGGAGTCATCGAATCTTATGCCGAGCGGGCAGAAGCCGTACCTTA
>Ga0310810_10008201_pt1 | contig 11997 bp, 7 predicted proteins | sample NCmetagenome_FD_207641 | JGI IMG/M metagenome (GOLD analysis project Ga0310810, IMG submission 207641) | Soil microbial communities from experimental microcosm in Duke University, North Carolina, United States - NC | ecosystem: Engineered > Artificial ecosystem > Soil microcosm > Unclassified ...
TCGTCGCCGGCTGCGTCGAGAGGAAATTCTCGCCGTGACAGATCATGCAGGTCCGCTCCGCGATCTCGCGACCCGGCCCGGGTGGATAAATCTCGTCGTAGCTGGCTTCCTGCGTGACGGTGTGATCGCCGCTGTTCTCGCCTTCCAGCGCGCCAACGATCGTGCGCTTCCCATCGCTCGCGGCCGCGTGCAGCGACACCGTGATCGGCGCGTTGTCGCCAGCCTTCACCGCCAGTTTCTGTACGTCCGACTGCAGCGTCCCGCTGCGCGCACTCACCTCATAGTTACCGGGAAACAGCGCGACCGATCGGAACTTCCCGCCGTTTGTGTAAACCATGTAGAGGATGTGCTTGTCGACGTTCCGGATCAGCACCTGCGCCGCTTTGAAGGACGAGGGCGCCTGGACCGTCCCGGTGAGGTTGCCCAGTCCGGGCACTGCGGCCTGCGCGACCCGCGGCGCCTCGCCGATGCGCGTCGTGACGGCCGCCGCGATGAGGAGAGCGAATGTCAGCGCAAGGCTGAGCAAGAGGAATCGAGGAACCGAGGCCACCCGCTGACGCATGTGACACCTCCGTTGGGGAGGTATCAGGTATCAGGGATCAGGTATCGGGGGCCTTATGCCTGCTGAAACCTGAACCCTGAAACCTGATACCTCTTTGCGGCGCTAGTGTAGCGCACGCCACCGCGTACTGGTGGAACTGGTGGGGAGAATCGGTGTATAACGCCGGGCCTCAGGAGGATTGGCATGATCCGGCCAGCGCTCCGGCGCGTCTTCGTGCTCCTCGCCACGTGCGCCATCTCGCACGCGGCCTTTGCCCAGGACACCACCGGGACGATTCTCGGCATCATCAGTGATGCATCGGGCGCCGTCCTGCCGGGGGTGACGGTCACGGTCAAGAACACCGACACCTCTCAACCGCGCACGATCGTCACCGATGAAGGTGGCCGATATCGGGTGCCGCTGCTGGCGCCTGGCCATTACGAGGTGACGGCGCAGCTTTCCGGCTTCCAGACGATGGTGCGTTCAGGCATCACGGTCACGGTCGGCCAGCAGGCGGTCGTCGACGCACGGCTGTCGATCGGCAATGTGTCGGAGTCAATCACCGTCGAGGGCGCCGCCCCGCTCGTGGAAACAACGACCGGCACCATCTCCAACGTCGTGACCGAGGCGGAGCTTGGCTCGATGCCGCTCAACGGGCGCGACGTCACACAACTGGTGCTGCTGCAGCCAGGCGTCGTCATGAGCCGCGCGAGCGTGCAGGGGTCCAACGTCGGACAGGGCACGAAGATTTCAGTGGCCGGTTCGCGTCCGAGCCAGAACATGTTCACGCTCGACGGCACCGCCTACAACGATGCGCTCAACAACACGCCCGCCAGCGCCAACGGCGTGATGACCGGCGTCGAGACCATCAAGGAATTCCGCGTCGTCACCAATGCGATGAGCGCGGAGTACGGTCGCGCCGGCGGCGGCGTCTTCAATGTCGTCACCAAGTCGGGCACGAACCTGTTCACCGGCTCGGCGTTCGAGTTCTTCCGCGACGACAGGCTGGACGGCAAGAACTACTTCGATGACGAGAAGCCGGACTTCCGACGCAATCAGTTTGGCGGATCGTTCGGTGGTCCGATTCTGAAGAATCGGACGTTCTTCTTCGGCAGCTACGAAGGACTGCGTGAGCATAAGGGCATCACGCAGGTGGCGACGGTTCTCGACGACAACGCGCGGCGCGGCATTCTGCCGGGGCAGGCGCCCATTCCGATTCCCGCCGCGATCCTCCCGTATCTTTCGCTCTATCCGGCCGCCAACGGTCCGCTGATTCGCACCGCCACCGGCGCGCCAACCGGGCTGGCGGAATACACGGGTGTGATGAACCGGAAGTCCAATCAGGACTTCGGCATGGTTCGCTTGGACCAGACGTTCAGCGCCAACAGCTCGATTTTCGGCCGCTATCTGTACGACGACTCGATTCAGGACGAGCCGGTGAACTATCCCGAGTGGCCGAACTTGGTCGCGAATACGAAGCACCTGCTCACGGTCGAGCATCGGCAGCTGTTCACCTCGGCCCTGATCAACGAGCTGCGCGGCGGCTTCAACCGCTCGCATCCCTTCGAGGACATCAACCCGGTGAATCCGCGGGCCGATCTCGCCTTCGTACCGGGCAAGGGATTTGGCGAACTGAACGTCACCGGCTTGACCGACATCGGTACGGACCGCACCAACCCGAAGAAGTTTGGCCAGGACCTGTATCAGCTCACCGATCAACTCTTCTATGTCCGGGGACGTCACGCGATGAAGACGGGCATCGACTGGCAGAACTTCCGCTACGACGGCGTGTCCGACAGCCGGAGTCGCGGTCGTCTTCGCTTCCGCAGCGTGTCTGAGTTCCTGAGCGGAACCACGCAGCAATTCGAAATTGCCAAGCCGGGATCCGATTTCGAACGCCACTATCGGCAGAACCTCGTCGGAGCGTGGCTGCAGGACGACGTCAAGATGTCGAGCCAGCTGACGGTCAACGCAGGCGTGCGTTACGAAATGACGACGACCCCTCACGAGCGTGACGGGAAGGTATCGAACCTGCGCAACATCATGGACCCGGCCGTGACCGTCGGCGATCCGCTGTTCCTGAACCCGACAAAGAAACAGTTCGCGCCACGGGTCGGATTTGCGTGGAACGTCAGCGGGCGAGGCAGAACCGCGGTGCGCGGCGGCTACGGCGTTTTCTACGAGGAGCCGTTGTTCTATCAGTACCGCAGCCCGATCTTCCGTGCCCTGCCCTTCGTCGATCGTGCTGTGATTACGCGGCCAACGCTGCCGGTGACGCTCGCTTCGCTCGCCTCCGGCGGCGTGCCCGAGAACGAGGTGATGCAGTACGACCTCGATCCGAGCTACATGCAGCAGTACAACGTGAACGTGCAGCACGAACTTCCGTGGGACAGCGCCGTGACGGTCGCGTACATCGGATCGAAGGGGACGGACTTGATGGGATCAGCAGACGTCAACCTTGCGATCCCGCAGGTGGTGAATGGACGCGAGTTCTTCCCCGCGAATCCGGTTCGGCGCAATCCCAACTTCGGCACACTGCGCATGAGCCTTCAGGGCTTCCATTCGCGATACAACGGCGTGAGCATCGGTTGGGTGAAGCGGCAAAGCCACGGGCTGCAGTTCCAGGGCTCGTACACGTTCGGCCATTCGTGGGACAACCGCTCCGGCTCCGGCGGCCGCCAGGAGTTCAGGAACGGACAGGGGCGAGCGTTCGATCCCTATCATCTCGAGCTCGATTGGGGCCGCTCCGATTTCGACGTGCGACACAACGTCGTGCTCGACTCCACATACCTGCTGCCATTCAAAGGGCCCGCTGTCGTCGAGGGATGGCAGTTGAGCGTCGTCGGCACGTTTGCGAGCGGCGTTCCGTTCTCGCCCGTGATCCCCGGCGACTCGGACCGCGACGGCAGCACCGACAACGTGAACCGCCCCGACGTCGCCCCGAACGTCTCGACCAAGCCGGCCGGCGGTCGCACACCCGACATGTGGTTCAACCCCGACGCGTTCGTCTTTCCGGGCGCCGGGTTCCGCGGTCGCGCGGGACGAAACATCCTCGAGGGACCGGGGCTGGCCACCATCGACCTTGCGATCGTGAAGAACACACCGCTGGCCGGCAGGCGGAGCGTGCAGCTGCGCCTCGAGGTGTTCAATCTGCTGAATCGCGCGAATTTCGATATTCCGTTCAACGATCCGGACGGAGAGGCACTCTTCGACGATCAAGGGAACCGGATCCCGACGGCCGGGAAGATCTTCGCGACCTCGACGGATGCGCGGGAAATGCAAATCGCCATACGGTTCGTGTTCTAAGTCGTTCGGATCGTTCGGATCGTTCGGATCGTTCGGACCGTTCATCGTTCGGATCGTTCGTCGTTCATCGTTCGAGGATCGTAAGGAGGTGACCGGTGGGCCTGCGGATCTCAGGGCTCGCGCTGATCCTGGTTGGTTCCATCGCCGCGGTGCGCGCGGCGGATACCAGCCCAACAGACTGGCCAAGCTACAACCGCACATTGACCTCCGAACGCTACGCCCCGCTCGATCAAATCAACAAGAGCAACGTGGCCCGCCTGAAACAGGTGTGCGTGTACGACCTGAACGTGGACGCCAACTTCCAGGCTGGGCCGATCGTCGTCGGCCGAACGATGTACGTGACGGCGGATCGAGAAATCCTGGCTATCGATGCGGCGACCTGTCAGGAGAAATGGCGCGTCCGGGAAGAAAGTCCCGCGCCAGGTCAGCGCGTCAACCGCGGCGCCGCGTATCTCGATGGACGCCTGTTCCGCGGCACCGGCGACGGTGACGTGGTGTCGTACGACGCCGCGACCGGAAAGAAGCTGTGGAGCACGCACGTCGCCGATCCGGAGAAGGGCGAGAGCACTCCGGCCGCACCCATCGCCTGGAACGGAATGATCTTCATCGGCACCGCGGGAAGCGAACGCTACGGCGTGAAGGGGCGTGTCTACGCGCTCGATGCGGGCTCGGGCAAACCCATTTGGGAGACCTACACCGTACCCGCGGATGCGCCGCAGCCTGGCAACGAGGCGATGCAGAAGCAGGCTCGCGCGACCTGGGGCAACGCAGAGGGTGTTCCGATTACCGGCGGCGGCACGTGGACAAGCTACTCGCTCGATCCGGAGCGCGGACTGCTGTACGTTCCAGTCGGCAATCCCGGTCCTGACTTCACGACGGCCGTGCGCCCGGGCGCCAACCTGTACACGAATTCCATCCTGGTGCTCGATGCGAAGACCGGCGTCTATCGCAATCATTACCCGCTGGTACCGGCTGACTTTCACGACTGGGATCTCGGAGCCGCTCCAGCGCTCGTGACGACGAAGGCCGGCAGACGCGTCGTTGCCGGGACCCCAAAAGACGGTCTGCTCCACGTCTACGACGTGGAGAAGAACGCCAAGCTGTACGCGACACCGATCACGACGCGGACCAACGCCACGGTGCCGCTCTCAACGACGCCGACACACGTGTGCCCGGGCGCGGGAGGCGGCAGCGAGTGGAACGGACCCGCTTATAGTCCAGACACGAATCTGTTCTACGACGGCACGGTGGATTGGTGCGGCACCATCACACTCGACCCATCGCAGCTCGCCAGGAAACCGGGCCAGACGTGGACGGGGACCGATGTCGCCGCACAGTTTGGCAAGCGCGATCCGAATTGGGCGGGATGGGTGATGGCGACCGACGCCGACTCCGGACAGGTCAAGTGGCGCTTCCACGCGACCGCGCCTGTGCTCTCGGGGATCACGCCGACCAAAGGTGGCGTCGTGTTCGCCGGCGACATGGATAAACACGCCTACGCCTTTGATGCAGGTAACGGCACGGTCCTCTGGCGAGCGGAGTTGCCAGGCGCCCCGGGAGGCGGCGTCATCACTTATATGATCGATGGTCGCCAGAACGTGGCCTTTGTCGCCGGAACCCGGTCAGGCGTGTTCCCCGTCGCCACGTCGAGCGCGAAGATTGTAGTGTTCGGTTTGTGAGGAATTCATGCGCCGATGAACAAGGTGCGAAGGGTGCGAACCGTGCGAAAGGCGAAGTCGGTGCAATGGGTGCGAGGGGCGCGATGAGTACAAGACGTGCAACGAGTGCGCTCGCACTGTTGGTGATCGCGCTGTGGACCACTCCAGCGCTGGCGCAGACGGATCTGATGGGCACGTGGCGTCCTCTGCCACGGAACCAGGACGGCAGCGGAATGACCGGCGACGTCGCGGGCGTGCCCGTCAGCGACGCGGCCCGGTGGCGCGTGCAAAGCTGGTCGCCGGAAGATTTCGACGTCACCGAGTGGGCGTGCCGTCCGCATGCATGGGCCTACTCGCTGGAAGGGCCGCTGTCGGCGCTGCGCATCTGGGCGGACATCGATCAGGCGACGCAGAAGGTGATCGCGTATCACGGCCATCTGAACATGCAGGAGCAGGAGTCGACGATCTGGATGGACGGCCGACCGCATCCTCCTGCCAACGCGCTGCACACGTGGAGTGGTTTTTCAACCGGCGAGTGGGACGGCGACACGCTCGTCGTCACGACCACGCACCTCAAAGAGGCGTACCTGCGCCGCTCCGGGTTGATGCAGAGCGATCAGGCCACCGTGCGCACGCGCTGGAGGAGGATGGGCGATTTCCTCCAGGCGACCGTGATCATCTACGACCCCGTGATGATGACCGATCCCTACATCCGCAGCACGATGATGTGGGTCAACGATCCGGCCATGAACATGTCGCCGTATCCCTGTGAGGAGGCGACCGAAACCGCGCTCGCGCGCGGACATGTACCGCACTTCCTGCCCGGCAAGAGTCCGCTCCCCGGCCTCGATCAGAACCTGACCGACCGGTTCGGCACACCGTACGAGCCGCGCCTCGGCGGCGCGGCGACGATGCTGCCGGAATACATTCAGAAGATGAAGACGATGCCGCGGCCGCCGAAAGTGATGACCGGCGGCGGCGAGGGAGGCGGGGGCGGAAATTAGCGGTCGGTGCGAGGTGTGCGAGGGTGTAATAAGTGCGATAGGTGCCACCGCAGCACCAATTGCACCGATTGCACCTTTCGCACTTTTCGCACGAACCGTGCTCTCCTACTTGTTCTGCGTTCCAGTGCCCGGCTTGAATGCGCCGGCGCTGCCGTACTCGTTGTCCTCGAGACAGATGAATTCCATCAGCTCACCGCCGCCGACCTTCAGGTTGGGTTTCAGCAGCTTCGCGGTGAACTTGAGCTGAACGGGTCGTGAAAGCGCGCCCGGGTCCTCGAGCGTGAACTCATCGACGAGCGTGCCGTAGTTGACGCGCGTCCAACGCTCGATGGTGTGCAGCTGCTCGGTGTGAGGCGTGCCGCGGCTGTCGAACCAGAACTTGTCGTTGTAGCCGACCGTGTCGATGACGAGCGTATCGCCCTCCCAGCGGCCGATCGAGTGGCCCCACCACGTCGGCAGGAGATCCTTCGGATGCGGCCGGCCGTCCATGTAGACGACGCGGTGCGCGCCGGCGTCGCCGGTCTCGTGCAGGATGTAGATGTGCGTCAGCCCCTTGTTCGTGTACGACATTGCGAACTTCCACGGATACGGATTCACGCGGGGGACGCTCATCGGCAGGCATGCCGTGTAGGGCTCGTCCTGTTCCTTGCGCTTGTCACGCAACTCTTTCGCCCACGGCAGGAGCGGCAGTTCGCCCGGCTTCAGTCCACCGTCCTTCTCGATGTCGGCGTTCGAGCCGCCGCCCACCCACGGCCCCGTGAGATCAACATGTCCGTCTGGCAGCCTCGGCACCGCCCCTTCCGCTTCTGCACCAGTGACCAGCGGACTGCCGCCCGTCTGCACCTGCTGCACGCGGCCCTGTGGCTGTCCCGGCTGTGGAATGCCGCTCTGCGCATACACGACCGCCGAAGCCAGGAAGAGAACAATCAGTATCTGTCTCATAGTCGTCACCACCTTAGAAGTCCACCTGGACGCCGAGCTTCACCATGCGCGGCGGCAGCACGCCCGTGACGTTCTGCCACGCCGGCCCGTACCTCGTCGTCAGCGACACGACGTCGTTCGAGTTCGTGAGATTGAAGACGTTGAACTGCGGCTCGATTCGCGTTCCGTTCAAGACGAAGCGGCGGCTCAGGCGGAAATCGATCTGCATCCCACGCCCCTCGGGATAGAACGAATTCGGGCGAATCAGATCGACGGTCCGCGTCGCGTTGCCGCCACCCGACAGCGCGCGTCCGAGTGATCCGGCCACCATCGCGCTGGTGACGACGTAGCTCGCCGTCGTCGGAATGCCGCCGATGTTCTGGTAGGTGCCGCTGACGCGCACGTCGCCTGGCAGCGAGAATACCCCCGACAGCCGGTACTGCGTTCCGGCGGCCCACGGCGGAACGATGCTGCAGTTGTCGAGCGGCGTGACGATGTTTGCATTCGTGAGGTTGAAGTTCGACTCGGGCAGATTGCGTGCGACGTCGCAGTTGTTCGTGCTCGTGCGCCCGACGCTGATGCCGCCGAGCAGCGTCCCGCCGTGCGGCAGGCGGCCTCGCACGTTCATCTCAACACCGTTGTACTTCTCGGTTTGCTTGCCGAACTCCTTGGCATTCTTGACGACGTTCTGCACCTGGCCGAACTTCGCCGGCTTCAGGTCATAGATACCACCGACTGTCTGGCCGCCGCCGGCTGGTAGCCGCGGATCGTTCGGTGCCGTGATGCTGAACAGATCGTAGTCCTCCGGTCCGGTCAGCACGTTGTCCTGCACCGTGAAATTCCCGTACGACGTGCGGAAGTACGCGACCTCCACGCCGATGCCACGCGTCAGCTGGTGGGCGATGCCAACGGATCCCTGCCAGTTGTAGGGACGGTTGCCGAAGCCGTGCGTGACCTCGTTGGCGTAGGTCGTACCTGGAACGGTGGACCCGAAATTCCGGTTCGCCACCGCCTCGCACTCGCCGTTCGCGTTCAGGTTGGCGAGGTCGCAATCCGGCACGTAATTGCCGTTGGTGTCGTTCCAGTTGCGCGTGGTGCTCGTGACCATCTGGAGCACCGGCGCCTGGTTGCGGAAGTTCACGTCCTGATTCGAAATGATGTTGACGTAGCGGCCGAGCGACGCCTTGACAGCCGTCTTCCCGGTGCCGAACAAATCGAACGCGGCGCCGACGCGTGGGCTCAGGTCTTTGTAGTTCAGGGCGTTGTCGACCGCGGGGAAGCTCGCCCCTTGCGGCAGAAAACGGCCTCCGGGCAGCGTCATCGCGGGAATGAAACCGCGGAAATAGTCGTAGCGCAGGCCGCCGTCAAGCGTCAGCTTGCCCTTGGTCCACTGCTGCTGGACGTACAGTCCAGTGGCATGCTGCCGCGTTTCCGAATGGAACGGCGAGATCCACTCCGAGAGCTGCACCGGTGTCGTGCCGCGGAATGTGTACTCGAGGCTGTGATTGATGAAGTGGTTCCGCTGCTGGAACGCCTGCCTGAAGCTGACGCCGGCAGTGGTTGTACGCGATCCGGTGACGTACGACACGTTCGCCGTTTCGGTCACCACGCCGTAAGGAAGCGTGCCTCCGGTGTTCGGCGGGTTCAGGTAGTCGCGCGCGTGGTGGCCGTAGGTGAAGTTGCGGTCCAGATCCGTGACGACGTAATCCGCGTCGGTGCCTCCGGTTGCACGGCGCACCACTTTGCCCCACAGGGCCGAGGTTCCGGCATCGAACATGAGCCGGCTGGTGACGGGAAACGTCCATTTCGCCTGCACGCGTGGCGCCGGAGAGAAATGATTGTCACCCGCGGCTTCTGGCGCCAGGGTGCCGGCACGCTGCCCCTGATGACACTGGCAGTTGTCCTCGTTGCTGAACAGCAGGTTGATCTTGTGCTTGGCAGAGGCCTGCCACGTCAGACGAAGCGACTCGTCGATGTAGAAATTGTCTTCGTAGCCCGGGCGGCTGAGATCCTGCGCATAGAACAACGTCCCCTGCGGGTTCTGCAGCTTGTTGAAATACAGTCCTGCCAGGTTGCTCGTGGTGATCCATCGACGCAGGCTGACGAAGAACCACAGCTTGTTCTCCTTGATCGGTCCGCCGATGCCTCCCTCGACGTCGTAGAGCGTCTTGATGTCGGACCCAGCGGTCGCGCCGCGCGCGCGTAGTGCCGCATCGAGGTTGTCGCTCTGCAGCTTCGAGCTCCCGTAGTTGGACTGGAACGTGCCGTGGAACGTGTTGCCGCCCTCACGCGGAATGGCGTTGATCTGCACGCCTCCGCTCTCCGCGGCCGCCGAGCTCGCGGTCTGGACGATCGTCTCGGCGACCGAAGCCGGGTTCATGCTGCTCGCCTTGTTGCCACCCGAGAAGAACTGGTCGTAGTCCAGTCCGTCACGCAGCATGATCATGTCGGCGGTGTGGCTGCCGTGAATGCTGAAGGCCTGCGAATTCTCGCCTCGAATGCCGCCCACATCGCGGTCGGAGGCGACCTGCGTCGCCGCGGGAATCAACGCCGCAAATGCCGCCGCGTTGCTGGAGAGCGGAATCGCGTTGCGCACTTCGCTCGGGATGGTCTGCGCCGCCTGTGTGGCCGTGTGCACGTCCACGAGCGGCGCTTCACCGGACACCGTGATCGTCTCCGTGATGGAGCCGAGCTTCATCTCGGCGTTCACCGTCGCCGTGAACGATGCCGGCAGCTCGACGCCCGATCGCTCGAACGTCGAGAAGCCTTGCAGCGCGAAGGTCACCGAGTAGGTGCCGGGACGCAGGTCGACGATACGGTAGACACCCTGGCTATCGGTGACGGCCGTGCGGACCTGCTCGATGAGTGCGGGACTTCTGACGTCTACCTGGACGCCAGGAAGAACCGCGCCCGACGTGTCTTTGACGACACCCGCGATGCTGCTCTGCGCCGCCGCGGCACCAGGCAGCAGGAGAAGCCCCAACGATGACGCGATCACGAGCCGTGCGATCCGTGTGCGACTCATCGAACCCTCCTCGGTTGTGGGCGGGCCCGCTAGCCCGCCTTACGCGCCCGACGTCTTATGTGGGCGGCGGTCTGCGTGACGGTGTTCGAGGTGTCGAAGCCCGCGTAGGTGCCGCGTACGGTGGGGCCTGTCCGGAGCTGGCCATGCGTCATCTCTCCTCCCAGACGAAAGGTGCCCGAGACGCCCCGAAAGCGGTGTGCAGCATACACCCGTCGGCGCGCGCTTGCAGCTACTGTGCACGGGTGTTTGTCGTCCGCCGCGGCGGGGTTCAGCGATGAGAATAGCGAAGTAGCACAAGCCCACGATCCGCGGTCGTGCGTTTCGCATCGTAGATTTGCCTATTGCTCATTCATTGAGCATTAAGCATTGCGCCTTGAGCATTAACGCTTTCTTGCGGCTTCCTGCTCAGCGTAGGCGTAGCACTCGTACTCCAGCACACGCACGTTCGTTTCCTTGCGACGGTACAGCACCAGGCTAATCTTCCAGGGCCGGGTGAACACCTTCGCATCCTCGAGCGTCGCTTCGTACTGAATGTGGTCGGGCGTGGTCATCGTGTAGCGCTCGACGACGTGCAGGTCCGCGCTGTGGAAGTTACCGGCGCGATCCAGCCAGGTCTGGTCGGTGAAGTACTTCACGTCGACCACCAGCGTGTCGCCTTCCCACCGACCGCGCGAATCACCCATGATCCATTCGATGGGACCCGGCGGGTGCTCGCTGTTCATGAAGATGCTGCGCGTCGTGTGCGCATACTCGCTGAACACAGCGATGTACTCGGGCGAGTGAACGATCTGAAACGGGAACGGCGCGTACATCGTTCGCGGCACACCGAGCAGAAAACATTTCTCTTCGGGATCGGCGGTCGCGCGGTTCTTGAAGTTCTCCTGCCTCTTCGCGAGCGCCCACGGCTGGTAGGGAATGTCGTTGCCTTCGACGACGCCCTGGCCGGCGGGCACGCCCAACTGGGCGGAGTGATCCTGCAGATCCCAGTCGGCGGTCGCCAGAGCCTGCCAGACGCCGTTCAGATCCGGCTTGCCGTCCCACATGCGCGGGAGCGCGCCTCGTGCAGCAGGCGGGGTCTGGCCGGACGCGGGCACCGCGGCCGCAAGGAGCAGCGCTGCGGCGGCGGCGATCAGTTTGGCGGATTGAGACCGATCCACAGCTTGTATTCGCGGAGCAGGTAGGGCAGGTCGTGATCGCTTTCGAAGCATGGCTCCTCCCACACTTCGTGCCCTTTCTCGAAACGCACCAGCGGCATGGCCATGGTCCACGGCTGCCTGAACACCTTCGGATCGGTCAACGTGGTTTCGTAGAGGATGGTGTCCGCGTCAACGAGCGTGAAACGCTCGGCGACGCGCAGCGCGTCGCTGTGGAAATGCCCGGAGATGCTCAACCACGTGAGGTCCGTCAGGTTCGTTGTGTCGACCACGAGCGTGTTGCCGTCCCAGTGCCCTCGCGCGTCGCCCATGAACAGACGAATCGAGTCTCCGATATGCGGACTGTTGTCGGTGGGAATCGTCCGGTATTGATGCGCGAACTCGCCGA
>Ga0310810_10008202_pt1 | contig 11997 bp, 10 predicted proteins | sample NCmetagenome_FD_207641 | JGI IMG/M metagenome (GOLD analysis project Ga0310810, IMG submission 207641) | Soil microbial communities from experimental microcosm in Duke University, North Carolina, United States - NC | ecosystem: Engineered > Artificial ecosystem > Soil microcosm > Unclassified ...
CCCTTCGCCGGGACTTTCAACTCGGCCACAGTCTTCGCGCCGCAGGTCACATCGACGGTGTCGACGGCGGAGCTGTTGGGGATCGTCGCCTTGACGTCCCACCAATTGTTCTCCGCTCCGTAGCCGGTGTCGTTGACGGTGATGGTCGGTGCGATCTCCGCCTTGCTCCCGCTGACGGTCGCGGGGTTGAGGACCGCCTTGTACCGTGAATCCTCGCGGTAGACCTTGCCCGTGACCGTGATGTTGCCATCCTTGCCGCGCTTGGCCGCCCAGCCCTTGGTCTCGCTATCCTTGAAGAAGCAATAAGCGGGCTTCGGCTTCTCGGCCGCGGCAGCATTTGCCGAGCTGTTGGTTGCAGCGGTGTTCTCGGTCGACTGGCCGCAGCCGGCAAGAAGGGCTGCGCCAAACAGACAAAAACTCTTTCGCATCTTCACTCCCCTCCGCCCCCATTGGAGCGCAAGGGAGCGGCAGGATCAAGCTACCGATGCGTGGCGTCGAGCGGCTGCCCCGATTCTTCCTGCTCGAACAGGTCGGCGACGACATCGCCGCGGGCAGTCAGGCGGACCTTGTCGCCCTCGACTTCGGCAACCAGTCCCTTGGGGATGAAATGATGGTGCTGCTCGTGGCCTTCGCCGCTGTCGGCGCGGATGAGCTTGATGCGATTGTCTTCGACGCGATCGACCGTGCCGAGATGCACGCCGTCGGCGCCGATCACTTCCATATGCTCACGGATATCCTCGAAGCCGCTCATGACCTTCTCCTTGCTGGGAACGGTGACTTAACGCTTCGCTCGCGCGTCGGGTTCAGCAGTGTGCCGACCAACTACGCCTGATTGACGCACGAGTCATCGGGGCAAGAGCCGTGCGCGCGGGTTGTTCGCTTAACCAACTGCGATTAGCACGGCGCGCCTATGGCTGACGTTCGAACCTCAAACCTCCCCGACGCCGAAACCGCGCCGGAAGCCCCGCTCTCGCCGACGCACATGGCGATCCGCCGCGAAGATTACCGGCCGCCTGACTGGCTCGTGCCCGAGATCAGTCTCAAGTTCGACCTCGGCATCGAGACGACGCGGGTCCGTGCAACGCTGAGCGTGGAACGCAACGGGCAACACGATCGTCCGCTGAACCTGGATGGTGATGGGCTGGAACTGGTGGCGGTCAGCGTCAACGGACAGCCTGCCGAGCACCAGATGGATGGGCCGGCACTCGTGATCGACATCGCCGCCGATCGCGCGACGGTGGAGACCGAGGTCACGATCCATCCGTCGGCGAACACCAAGCTGATGGGCCTCTATGCTTCGAACGGCATGCTCTGCACGCAATGCGAGGCCGAAGGCTTTCGGCGCATCACTTTCTTCCCAGACCGTCCCGACGTCCTGTCGAAATATACGGTCCGGATGGAAGGCAACGCGGCGGCGTTTCCGATCCTGCTCTCGAACGGCAATCGCGTCGCCGAGGGCAAAGGCGGCGACGGCCGTCACTGGGCCGAATATGAGGACCCCTTCCCCAAGCCCTGCTACCTGTTCGCGTTGGTAGCCGGAGATCTGAAGGCGAACCGCGACAGCTTCACGACGATGAGCGGCCGCAAGGTCGACCTCGCCATCTGGGTGCGCGAGGCAGACCTGCCGAAAACGCAGCACGCGATGAACAGCCTCAAGCTGGCGATGGCCTGGGATGAGAAGGTCTACGGGCGCGAATATGACCTCGACCAGTTCAACATCGTCGCCGTCAGCGACTTCAACATGGGGGCGATGGAGAACAAGTCGCTCAACATCTTCAATTCGGCCTATGTGCTGGCCGACCAGGAGACCGCGACCGACGCCGACTTTGACAATATCGCCCGGGTCGTGGCGCATGAGTATTTCCACAACTGGTCGGGCGACCGCGTTACCTGCCGGGACTGGTTCCAGCTGAGCCTCAAGGAAGGCTTCACGGTGTTCCGCGATCAGAGCTTCTCGGCCGATGTCGGAAGCCCGGCCGTCAAGCGCATCGAGGACGTCCGCGTGCTCCGTGCAGCGCAATTCCCGGAGGACCAGGGGCCCCTCGCCCATCCGGTGCGGCCCGACAGCTACATCGAGATTTCGAACTTCTACACGGCGACCGTCTACAACAAGGGCGCCGAGCTGATCCGCATGTTCCACACCGTGCTGGGCGCCGAGAAGTTCCGCAAAGGAACTGACCTCTATTTCGAGCGGCACGACGGCGAAGCCGCGACCTGCGACGATTTCGTGAAGGCGCTGGAGGATGCAAGCGGGATCGATCTCTCGGCGTTCAAGATCTGGTACAGCCAGGCGGGCACGCCGAAGGTGAAGGCGCGGCTGGACCATGAGGGCAGCACGGCGACCCTGCATCTCGAACAGCACGAAGATCCGACGCCACGCCAGCCCAACAAGCAGCCGATGCCGATTCCGCTGAAGACGGCGATCATCGGCGAAGAGAGCGGCGCCGAAATCTGCCCCGAGCGGCTGATCGTCCTCGACCAGCCGAAACAGAGCTTCAGGTTCGAGAACGTGAGCGAAACGCCGCTACTCTCCATCAATCGCAATTTCTCGGCGCCGATCATGATCACCGCGGAACGCCGCCCGCAGGAGCTCGACAAGCTGGCGCAGGCGGATACTGACGCTTTCGCGCGCTACGAGGCGATGCAGGAGCTGATGATGGCGGCGCTAACCGCTGGCGCCCGCGGCGAGCCAGTCGATTGCGATACGGTCATCAAAGCGATCTCGGCGACACTGAAGTCGAATGCGCTCGATCCCGCTTTCAAGGCGGAAGCGATCCTCGTTCCGAGTGACACCTTGGTCGCCGAGCGCATGGACGTAGTCGATCCCGACGCGATCCACGCATCGCGCGACCGGCTGCGCAAGGCGATTGCGGACGCGCGCGGCGAGGAGCTGCTTGCTGCGCATCGCAGCGACGGGGTGAGCGGCGATGATCTGTCACCGAAGGCGAAGGGCATTCGCCGCCTGCGCACGGTTGCGCTGGGGCTGCTTTCAGCCGGCGATGAAGCGACGGCGGCCGAGCTCGCAAAAGCGCAGTTCGACCGCGCGGACAATATGACCGACCGACAGGGCGCGCTCGGCGTGCTGGTCTCGCTCGACGCCCCGCAGCGACAGGAAGCGCTCGACGCCTTCTACAACCGGTTCCACGACGATGCATTGGTGCTCGACAAATGGTTTGCGCTGCAGGCGGCGGCGCAGCGGCGCGACACGGTCGACCAGGTGCTGAAGCTCGCCCAGCATCCCGACTTCGTGATCACTAACCCCAACCGGCTGCGCTCGCTCGCGGGCATGTTCGGCGGCAATCACTGGGCATTCCACTCTGCCGACGGGCGCGGCTACAAGTTCCTCGCCGACATGATCATCGCCGCCGACAAGCTCAACCCGCAGGTCGCGGCGCGCATGGTGCCCGCGTTCGGACGCTGGCGTCGGTTCGAGCCCAAGCGGTCGGCGATGATGCGCGAAGCGCTCGAACGCATCGCCGCAACGCCAGCTCTTTCGAGGGACGTCTACGAGCAGGTGTCGAAGAGCCTCGCCTAGTGGATGAATGGCAGGCGATTGCCCATGATCGTCTGAAATTCACTCGGCGTCAGCGGCACCTTCGAGTGGAAGATCTGCCACCCAGCGCGAATGCTTCCGCCGGGCGGCAAGGTGTCCGATCCATAGAGAATATGCCTGGGCCCGATCTGGCGGATGCGCTCTGCCACCAGTGCCGACTGGTGCGGCGTCGCGCCAGCGGTGACGACCTGGGAGACGTCGAAATATAGATTCCTCGTAGCCGGCTCGTGCCTCTGAACGGCCTCGGCGAACGCCGCCATCACCTGGTCAAGCTGGTCCGAATAATCGCCACCGCCGGCGAAATGAGCGACAATCACGTCGACATCCGGCGCGGAGGGAAGAAGCTTTTCGACAAAGATGCGGGCATCCTCGGCGCCGTAATTCAAGCCACCACGCGCGCGCATATGCACGAGGATTGGGACCCTTAGACGCTCAGCGAGCGCGAACACCTGCTGCATCCGCGCGAGATGCGCGGGATTTCGCAAGGTGACGCCGCTGTTTCCCCAATGCTGCTTGATCCCGACCATCCCCGGCAGCCTCAGGCAGCGCTGAAGCTCGGCAAGCGCGGCTTCCCGGAGCGGATTTGCGCTGCAGAAGCCCATCAAGCGCGGCGCGTTGGCCATGACCTGCGCGGAGGTCCAATCGTTCTCCTCGCGTGTCATTCGATCGCGGTCCTGTTCGCTTATCGGCTTCCGATCGTCGCCATAGGTGTACGCAACCGACAGGACGACGGCGCGCTCGATTCCCGCATCATCGAGTTCGCGAACGACCGCGGCGCCATCGCGCAGCGGCAGCGTCACGAATGGCTGGAAGGCCGCGCTGACGAGATGCTGATGATAATCGACCAGCGGCGCCGAGCGCTTCGTGGCATTTGGCGTAGCACAAGCGGCGAGCATGCATGCCGCAAACGCAACAAGCTGTTTCATAGGTTCAAGCTGCCAATGCAGCCAGACCTGTCAATGGCTAAGCGCCGGAGCTTCCGACCCACTTCGCCACATCGAGCGCGACCTGGTTCGCGGCGCGGTTGAGTGCGGCGGGGACGGTTGCCGCGGTGCCGTCCGCGGGGGCGCTTGCGGTGAAGCGGCGGGTTTCGACGCGGTTGCCGCCGGCGGTCGACAGCGAGGCGTCATAGGTCACGACCACCTGTCCGCTACCCGCGTCATAGCCGAAGCGCTGCAACATGCCGGTCACCACTAGCCCGGGATCGAGCGAGGCCTGGTTGGGATCGAGCACCACGCGGTTCGTCGTCCGGCGGATGGTCTCCGAGAGCAGCCGCTGGAACAGCCGGTCGGGCGTGTCGACGAGCTGCACGTTCGTCACATATTGGACGTCGACATAATTGACCTGGACCGGGACGCGGACAGCGGCCAGCTCCTTCGGGACCGTTGGAACCATCACCGTCACCGCCTGGCCCGCGGCTGCACTGCGAACGAGGCTCGCCGGCTCCGCCGCTTCGGGCGTCAACGTAACCAGGGTCGCCGGTCCCTTGCCGCCGCCTCCAAGCAGCCCGCCGAGCGAGCAGCCGCTCAAGCTCACCGCCAAGGCGATCGCACTCGTCTTAAGCAACAGCCTCATTTGCGTTTCCCCGGATTATAGTCGGGCAGCTTCTCAGGCCCGAGCGCGCTGCCGATTCCCTGCTGGTTGACCCGGTTCGATACCGCTTCGAGCGACTGGGTCAGCTGCCTCAAGTCGCGGACCAGCCGATTGGCCTCGGGCAGCGTCTCCTTGCTGAAGTTCTGGACGCCCGGCCGGGCGTCGCTGATCATCGCATTGAGATTGTCCGCAGATTGCTTGGCCGAGATGATCGCCTGGTTGAGATTCTCGATCGACTGCCGTCCCGGGCCGTTCACCAACTTGTTCGCATTGTCCGAGAGCGCCGCGACATTGTTGGCGGCGACGCCGGCGTTGTGCGAAGCGATTTTGATCTCGGCGATCGTGTCGCCCATCTCCGGCGCATGCTTCCTGAGTTCGGCGGTCGTCGCGTCGATATTCTCGAGGATGTCGGAGATCGAATTCTGGTTCTTGTCGCTGAGCAGTTCCGTCAGCCGCTCGGTGAGGCGCTGGATCCGGTCGATCAGTTCCGGCGCGCTGTTGAGGAGCGCGCTGATGCCGCCCGACGTCGCGGGAATGACGGGGCAGCCCTGCGGGCCGACCTGGCTGATCGAGGGACGGCCACGCTCGGCGCCGGTCAGCTGGATTTCGGACACGCCCGTGAAGCCTACGCCGTGGATCTGAGCACTGGTGCCCTGAAGCACCGGCGTCTGCTCATCGACCTCGATCCGCACCCACACAAACTCCGGCCGGTTCGGGAGCAGTGAAATCTTGGTGACCTGGCCGACGGGAACGCCCGAGAAGCTGACGTTCGAGCTCTTGTTGAGACCGCCGACGCCCTGCGCGAAATAAATGTCGTAGCACTTCTTCGTCGTGCCCGAGAGGCCGGCGAGCCAGACGATGAACAGCAATGTGCCGATGAGCAGGGCCACCGTCACTGCGCCGACCATCACATAGTTGGATCGGGTTTCCACTAAGCGGTTGCCCCCTCTTCGTAACTGTCGGCCGCAGCGCGCCCTCGCGGCCCGTTAAAATACTCTTGTATCCAAGGATGGTCCAAAGCCAAGAGTTGCGGGATCGTTCCAACCGCGATGACGTGCTGATCGGCAAGGACGGCGATACGGTCGCAGATGGCGTGAAGCGTGTCGAGGTCGTGGGTGATCAGGAACACGGTGAGGTCGAGCCGCTTCTGGAGCGACTTGATCAGCTCGTCGAACGCTGCTGCCGCGATCGGATCGAGACCGGCGGTCGGCTCATCGAGAAACAGGAGTTCCGGGTCGAGCGCGAGCGCCCGGGCGAGGCCGGCGCGCTTCACCATGCCGCCGGAAAGCTCTGACGGAAATTTTGGCCCAGCGTCGGGCGGGAGGCCGCCCATCGCGATTTTGTAGGACGCCATCTCGTCGAGCAGCGGCGGCTTGATACCCGGAAAATATTCGCGGATCGGGACCTCGACATTCTCGGCGACGGTCAGGGTCGAGAACAGGGCGCCGTTCTGGAAGAGGATTCCCCAGCGACGGCGGATATTCTTGGCCTCGTCCTCCTCGCGCCCGATCATGTTCTCGCCGAGCACCTCGACTTCGCCGGTATCCGGGGTTTGAAGGCCGATGATCGAGCGGAGAAGCACCGACTTGCCGGTGCCCGATCCGCCGACCACGCCGAGGATCTCTCCACGGCAAACGGTGAGATCGAGATTGTCGTGAATGACCTGTTCGCCGAAGCTGTTGCGAAGGCCCCTGACCGTGATGATGGGTTGGCAGCCGTCGGGGACGTTGGCCGGATCCAGCTCCTTTGGAATCGAGGTCATACCCAGCCAATCGAGCTGAAGAACACCGCGAACACGGCGTCGAGGACGATGACCAGGAAAATCGACTGGACGACCGCGTTCGTTGTGCGCGTACCGACTTCCTCGCTGTTGCCCTGGACCAGCATCCCCTGAAAGCAGCCGGCGAGTGCGATGATGAAGCCGAACACCGGCGCCTTGATGATCCCGACCCACATGTCGGTGAGCGGGATGACGTCGTGCAGGCGCTGGATGTAGGTCAACGGTGGAATTCCAAGCGACAGCCAGACGAACAGTCCGCCGCCGATCAGCGCGCAAAGCATCGACCAGAAAGAAAGCAGCGGCATCATCACCACCGCGGAGATGATCCGCGGAATGACCAAAGCCTCGACCGGTGACACGCCGATGGTGCGCATGGCGTCGATTTCCTCGGTGATCTTCATTGTTCCGAGCTGTGCGGCGAATGCCGAGCCCGAACGTCCGGCGACCATGATCGCGGTCATCAACGTGCCGAGCTCACGGACGGTGATCCGCCCGATGAGGTTGATCGTGTAGACCTCGGCGCCGAACTGGGCGAGCTGCACCGAGCCCTGCTGGGCGATGACGATCCCGATGAGGAAGCTCATCAGCGCGATGATGCCGAGCGCTCGAACGCCGACGACGTCGAAGCGCTGGACGACCGCATTGAGGCGAAAACGCCGCGTCGGCCTCTTGATGACGTTGGCAAATCCGATCAGCGTCGAGCCGAAAAAGCCGAGCAGGCCGACGAGGGTCACGCCGGTTTCACTGACCCATTCGCCGAGCTCGCGAACGCCCGCCAAAAAATTGTGCGGCTCGTCGGGGACGACGCGCGTCGGCTTGTCGAATTCTCCGACCTGCTTCAGCAGGCTGACCTCGTCGCGGCTGGCGCCGATCACCTTGGCGCCGCGATCGCGGACCGTCCGGTAGATGATCCACGCGCCGACCGTATCCATGCGGTTGATGTCGCTGAGGTCGATGGTCAGCGGATCGGGAAGCGCGTCGATCTCGCGCTGCGTCGTCGCCGCGCGCGCGATGTTGATCGTGCCCGCGACCCGGTAGACCGAGCCGCGCGGATGATCCGTGTCCTGCTCCGTGACCTCGGCCATGCGGTCGGGATTAGTGCGCGAAATGCCTGCCGTGGGCAAGCGGCGCGACGCACCGAGCTCGCGAACGGCTCTTTTCTGCCGACTCCGCCGCCTTTATGCGCGGGCCATGGCGAGCGACACGCCCCTGCTGTTCGTGCCGATCAGCGACAATCCCGCGCGGCCCTTCGGCATGGGTGCGCGAGAGCGCGCTTGCCGTCTTGCGGCGAATGCCGGTCTCGAATGCGCTGACACCCTTTCGGCGGGCCAAGCAGCTTTGCTCGCAAACATGGACTATGCCTGGGACCCACTTTGGCTGAAGGAGATGCGTGACCGGCCGCGCTCGATGCTGACGCTCGGCGGCAGGCCGGTGATGGCGCACGTGTCAGCCGACGAAGATTCCCAGGAAGCAGCCGAGGCAATTGCGGCCGGCAAGCCGATCAGCGGCTTTGCCTCCATAGCGGCGGAAACTGCCGAGCTCAGCAACACCAAGCTGCGCAAGCGCGAGCGCCCCTTCGTTCTGCCGCTCGATCGCAACGATCCGGAACCAGTCGAGCGCGCCGCTTATGATGCCGCCTACAAGGGCGTGACCGACGCGCTGACTTTGTACCTGTGGCGAAAGCCGGCCTTCTACCTGACGCGCTGGGCGGCGCGAGCCGGGTTGAGCCCCAACTTCATCACCGCGATCGGCGCTGCCCATTGCATCCTGGCCTTCTTCCTGTTTTGGCGCGGCGATTACTGGCTCGGTGTTTTGTCCGGCTTCATCTTCATGGTGCTGGACACTGTCGACGGGAAGCTCGCTCGCTGCACCGGCTCATCGTCCAAATGGGGCAACGTCTTCGACCACGGCATCGATCTGATCCATCCGCCATTCTGGTGGTGGGCATGGCAACACGGGCTTGCCGCCTATGGAACGCCGTTGAGCCCGTTCACGACGATCATCGTGCTGTCGGTGATCGTCGGCGGCTATGTCGCCCAGCGCGCGATCGAGGGCATTTCGATCAAGCGCTTCGACGGGATGGAGATCCATGTCTGGCGGCCGCTCGACAGCAAGTTCCGGCTGATCACCGCGCGGCGCAATCCGAACATGGTGATCCTCGTCGCAAGCCTTCTCTTCCGACGTCCCGACATCGGCCTGGAGCTGGTCGCCTGGTGGACATTGATCAGCCTGATCTTCCACGCGGTTCGGCTGGCCCAGTTGACCGAGCTCAAGGCCCGAGGCCAGATGGTCACGTCTTGGCTGGACGCTTGAAATATACTGCGATCCTGCTCGCCGGCTCACGTCCGGGCCGCGACGAGTTTGCCCACCAGTTCGGTACCGACATGAAGGCGCTTGTTGCGGTAGGCGGCGAGCCGATGGTGCGGCGCCCGGTGCGAACGCTTCTTGCTAGCCCGCGGATCGCAAAAGTGATCATCCTCTCGCAAGCGCCCGATCGCATTGCTTCGGTGATCCCTAGCGACCCACGACTTTGCTTCCGATCATCCAGCGCAACGATCGCTCAGACCATGCTGGATCTGTGTGACGACCCGGAGACATCCTGGCCACTCCTCGTGACGACCGCCGACCATGCCCTGCTCGATGCCGCCACGATCGACGAATTCACCCGCGCCGCAGCCAGGGCGGACATTGCAATCGGCGTGGTCGAACAAGGAGAGTTGCTTCACCGGCTTCCGCATAGTCAACGGACATGGCTGAAGTTTCGCGGCGGCGCGTACACGGGCGCGAACCTCTTCGCCCTGTTATCGCCGAGGGTGCGGCCCGCGATCGAGCTGTGGCGATCGGTCGAGCAGGACCGCAAGAAGGGCTGGCGGATGATTTACTTGCTCGGTCCAGTCGCTCTCGCGGGGACGCTGCTCAAGCTCTTCACCCTCGACGAGCTGCTCGCGCGGCTCGGCCGCAAGCTCGGCCTCCGCATCTGGGCGGTCACGTTGTCGAACCCGCTGGCAGGGGTCGATGTCGACAAGCCCGCCGACCACACGCTGGTGGAAGCCATCCTGCAGGGCCGGGCATGAGTGATCTTGCGATTTACGACATGGACCGGACGGTCACCCGCCACGCGACCTATACGCCGTTCCTGCTTCACTGCGCGGTAAACCGCGCGCCGTGGCGGCTGCTTTTGCTGCCGTTCGTGATCGGATCGATGCTCGCTTATATAGCGCGACTGATCGACCGGGGCAGGCTCAAGGAAATCAACCACCACTTGCTCCTTGGTGCGAAAGTCCATCCGCGAGACCTGCAACCCTTGGTCGAGAGCTTCGCCGACAGGCAAGTCGCGTCCAATATCCGTCCGGGGGCTCGCACGGCGATTGCCCGCGACAAGGCCGAAGGGCGCCGGCTGGTGCTCGCGACGGCGTCCTACCGGCTTTATGCCGACGCCATCGCAGAGCGGCTCGGCTTTGACGACGTGATCGGTACCGGCTCGGTCATCGGCCTCGATGACCGCGTCCACGCCAAGATAGCCGGCGAGAATGCCTATGGCGAAGCCAAGATGCGAATGATTGCGGACTGGGTCGAGAAGTCAGGCCTGAAGGGCGTGCACGGCCATGTTCGCTTCTATTCCGACCATGTGTCCGACCGTCCGGCGTTCGAATGGGCCGACGAGGCCGTGGCGGTGAACCCGCATGCGAAGCTCAGGCGACTGGCCGAACAGCGCGGCTGGGCCATCGAGGACTGGGGTTAGGCCGCCACATCCCGACACTTCCGTCGCAATGCCGTCGAGAATTGACAGCCGTCGGTCGAACTTCGGTCTCCCTCGCTTGAACAACCGCGTAAGGGAAACGAGCGGTTTAGGCCCGCTGGGTTGGCGTCAGCACAGCTTGACCCAGTGACTTATATGTGTGATACACCTCGCACACGACCGGCGTATAGCAAGAGCGCGAGTTCTAACCGGTTCGTCATGCGCAGTTCGCGGCGACGAACCCGTTGAAGGCACGAACGGGAAGACGACGCATGAACTTCCGGAATATTTCGTCCTGGTCGATCCGGAATCCAGTTTTCCCGATCGTATTGTTCGTCGCGCTGATGCTGGCGGGCCTGATCTCCTTCGCGAGAATGCAGGTCAACAACGCGCCGGACATCGATTTCCCGGCCGCCGACGTCGAAGTCGTCCAGCCGGGCGCTGCGCCCAACGAGATGGAGACGCAGATCACGCAGCGGGTCGAAGCCGCCATCCGCGGCGTCAACGGCGTCGACGAGATGAGCAGCACGGTTACCGAGGGGAGCAGCAACACCTTCGTCCAGTTCCAGCTCGGAACGCCGCCCGACCGCGCCGTCAACGATGTGCGCAACGCCATCGCGCAGATCCGCGGCACCCTGCCCGACGGAATCCTCGAGCCTCAGGTCACGCGCGTGGACGCCGAGAACGAACCGATCTCTTACGTCGGTGCGACGACCACCGACATGACGCTCGAGCAATTGAGCTGGTACATCGACGATACGATCGCCAAGCGCCTGCTCGGCCTGCCTGGGATCGCCGGCGTCCAGCGCGTCGGCGGCGTCGATCGCAGGATCCGGGTCATCCTCAATCCCGCTGCCCTGCAGCTGCAAGGGATTACGGCCGCCGAAGTCAATCAGCAGCTCCGCCAAAGCAACATGAACGGTGCCGGCGGCCGGGCCGAGATCGCCGGATCCGAGCAGGGCGTGCGAGTGATCGGCAATGCCAATACGGCCTACCAGCTCGCGCAAACGCAGATCGCTCTTCCCGGAGGCAGGTTCGTCAGGCTCGGGGACTTGGGCGAGGTCAAGGACAGCAACTCCGAGCAGCGCTCGCTAGCCAAGATGAACGGCCATCAGGTCGTCACCTTCATGATCCAGCGCGCAAAAGGGTCGTCAGAGGTTACCGCCTATCAATCGATGTGGACCGAGCTTCAAAAGCTCGAGAAGGAGGACCCGCGGATTCACTTCTCAGAGGTCTTCACCAACGTCGAATACACCAAGGCGCAGTACCGCTCGGCGATGGAAGGCCTGATCGAGGGCGCTGTCCTCGCGGTCCTCGTCGTGCTCCTGTTCC
>Ga0310810_10008203_pt1 | contig 11996 bp, 10 predicted proteins | sample NCmetagenome_FD_207641 | JGI IMG/M metagenome (GOLD analysis project Ga0310810, IMG submission 207641) | Soil microbial communities from experimental microcosm in Duke University, North Carolina, United States - NC | ecosystem: Engineered > Artificial ecosystem > Soil microcosm > Unclassified ...
ACGCGCGTGCCGCCGCGTTCGTTGGTCATGGGAAGTCCCGGCACAGTGCGCCGTGTGCTGACCGACGACGACGTTCGCTCGATCCGTGTCTACGCTGAGCGCTATGTCGAATACCGGCTCGACTACATGGACGCCGCGGGCGCGGGATCTGCCCGCTGATGGCGTCACAGCAGACCCGGCCGGCTCGCGGCATGCGCGATTTCCTGCCGGAGGACGTTCGCCGGCGGGAATACGTGATCGGGATTGTGTCGGCGGTCTATCAGCGCTACGGCTTTGAGCCGCTCGAAACGCCGGCACTCGAGAACATCGAGACGCTCACTGGCAAGTACGGCGAAGAGGGGAACAAACTGATTTTCAAAGTGCTCCGCCGTGGTGAGCACGAGTCGTCGGGCGACACCGATCTGGCGGCTCGGATTCAACGACTTTACGATTCAGTTGAACCACCGGCAGTTGCTGACGGCGACGCTGAATCGGGCTGGAGTCGAACCGGCGTTGCACACGGCCGCGCTGATCGCTCTCGACAAACTCGACAAAATCGGCGTCGATGGTGTCGTGGAGGAGATGGTTTCGCGAGGTGTGTCTCGTGATGTCGCAACCGCCCTGCTCGACAACGTCGGTTCTGGAGTAATCACATCCTTCCCGGACGGGGAAGGGGCGGCTGCTGCGGCGAACCTGGCTGAGATCACGACGCTGTGTGAGTCAACCGCCGCTGCAGGTCACGTCAAGTTCGCGCCGTTCCTGGCACGGGGCCTGTCGTACTACACCGGCGCCATCATGGAAGTCGCCGTCCCTGATTTAGCCGGCAGCCTCGGCGGCGGTGGACGGTACGACGGACTCATCGGGATGTTTCTCGGCGAGAACGTGCCAGCGTGCGGCTTTTCGCTGGGCCTCGAGCGCATCCTGGTCGTCATGTCCGAGCGGAAGATGTTCCCGCCGGAAGTCGCGCAGTCGTCGGCGGACATCCTGCTCACGGTATTTGATGCGCCGACGATTCCCGAGGTGCTGAAGCTCGCGGGTGAACTGCGGGCGGCGGGGATTCGGGTCGAGGTCTACCCCGAGCCGGACAAGCTCGGCAAGCAGATGAAGTACGCGTCCAGCAAGGCCATTTGTTTTGCCGCGATTCTGGGCGGTGACGAAATCGCGCGCGGAGAAGTGACGATCAAGAACCTCGACACTGGAGAGCAGCAGTCCGTGGCGCGCGCCGCGGTTGCCGCGTTGGTGAGAACGTCAGCGTAAGATTGAGCCAGACCTCAATCAACGACAGCCACCGCTACACTGCGATTAGATCAAGAGATAACAGGAGAAGGGACAAAAGAGAAATGCTTCCGTTTCACAGAATACTCAGTTTCGCCTTTCTCCTTTCTCCTGTCTGTCTCGAGAGATGAATGCCGTGTGACGGTGAAAGTTGTTGATGTTGATCAGCATTCAAGAATGCCCCGATAGAAGAGACGTGTTCGGATTATGGAAATTGAACCGTTAGGAACGCTCGCCCGAACTCACACGTGTGGCGCCCTTCGCGCTGAAGATGTTGGCAAGGACGCGATCTTGCTCGGCTGGGTGCATCGCGTCAGGGACCTCGGCTCGCTGGTCTTCATCGACATCCGCGATCGCCACGGCATGACGCAGGTCATCGTCCGTGATCACGAGCAGCTCGTCGCCGACGCAAAGCGGCTGCGGCTCGAGTTTGTGATCGCCGTGAGTGGACAGGTCGAGCACCGGGCCGCGGAGACCGTGAACAGCAAGATCGCGACCGGCGAGATTGAAGTCGCGGCGCGCGAGATTCGTCTGCTCAATGAGGCAAAAACTCCGCCGTTCATGATCAGTGACGACGTCGAAGTGACGGAGGAAGCGAGGCTGAAGTACCGATACATCGATCTGCGGCGCCCACGGATGCAGCGCAACATGATCATGCGCCACCGGGCGACGATGGCGATTCGACAGTACTTCGATGAGCAGGGATTTCTCGAAGTCGAAACCCCGATGCTGACGAAGTCCACACCCGAAGGCGCCCGCGACTACCTGGTGCCGAGCCGGGTGCATCCGGGCGAGTTCTACGCGCTGCCGCAGTCGCCGCAGCTCTTCAAGCAGATCCTGATGATCGCCGGCCTCGATCGCTACTTTCAGATCGTCAAGTGCTTCCGCGACGAAGACCTGCGCGCCGACCGCCAACCGGAGTTCACGCAGGTCGACCTCGAGATCTCGTTTGCGACCGAGGAGCTCGTCTTCGCGATGCTCGAGCCGCTGATGGAGCGGCTGATGGCGCTGATTGGACACGACGCGCCAAGACCCTTCCTGCGGCTCCCGTACGCCGATGCGATTGCCAGGTACGGATCGGACAAGCCGGATCTGCGCTGCGGAATGGCGATCGCGAATCTCTCGGCGGCGTTCGAGGGATCCGAGTTCTCGGTCTTCCGCGATGCCATCGCGGCCGGCGGCGAGGTGCGCGGCTTCGCTATCCCTGGCGCGGCCAAGTACTCGCGCCGCGAACTGGACGAGGTGGTCGAGCAGGCGAAGCAGCTGGGCGCCAGCGGGCTCGTCTGGGCGCGCCATGCGGACGCGGGGGTTCAGAGCCCTGTGCTGAAGGCGGCGGGTGAGCAGGCGGTCCGGCGCGCGCTCGAACTGGCCGGTGCCGGGCCGGCGGATCTGGCCGTCATGGCTGCCGGCGCTCACGAGGCCACCTCGAAAATGCTCGGTCAGTTGCGACTGGCGATCGCCAAAAAGCAAGGTCTGCTCGATCCCAACACGTTCGCGTTTCTGTGGGTCGTCGACTTTCCGATGTTCGAGTGGCTCGAGGACGAGAAACGGTACGAGTTCATGCATCATCCGTTCACGGCGCCGCTCGAAAGCGATCGCCACCTGCTCGAGAGCGATCAGGGCCGCGCCCGCGCGCGGGCCTACGATCTCGTGCTGAACGGAAGCGAGATCGGCGGCGGCAGCATCAGAATTCACGATCAGGACCTGCAACGGCTGATCTTCAAGCTGCTTGGCATCTCGGACGAGGACGCGCGGTTGCGTTTCGGTTTCTTCGTCGATGCGCTGGAATACGGCACGCCGCCGCACGGCGGCATCGCCCTTGGCCTGGATCGCATCGCCGCGATTCTGTGCGCCGAACCGTCGATTCGCGACGTCATTGCGTTTCCAAAGACGGCCCAGGCCGTCGATTTGATGGCCGGGGCGCCGTCCACGGTGAGCGATAAGCAATTGAAAGAGTTGAGGCTGAAATGACGGCTCAGGGCTTAAGGCTCAGGGCTTAAGCCCATCGTGATACCATCGCAGAGAGCCTGCGTGTTCTGAAGGAGATTCCCTATCCCTCCTGCCACAGTCATGCGCAAGATTTCGGTCCCGGACGAAGGGGCCGAGTCGCTGTACGGTCCCCTCGACGAGAACCTCAAACATCTGGAATCGCTGTTCAACGTGCGGATCCGCACGAATGGGCACGAACTGATTGTCGAAGGGGAACCGGCCGACGTCAGCCGTACTGAGAATGTACTCGAGCAGCTATCGACGCTCGTGCGCGGCGGCTACCGGCTCGGCAAGGGCGATGTAAAAACGGCGTCACAGCTCGTCGCCCAGGACGAGCACGTCGAGCTCGCGGATTACTTCCTCCGTGGCTCGGCGCGCCCGACCGGCAAGCGTCAGGTGATGCCCAAGAGCGTCAACCAGCGACGCTACCTGGATGCCATCGAGCGGCACGACATCGTGTTTGGGATCGGACCGGCCGGGACGGGGAAGACCTACCTGGCGATGGCGCAGGCGGTCTCGTTCCTGCTGTCCAAGCGGGTCAGCCGGATCATCCTGGCCAGGCCTGCCGTCGAGGCGGGAGAGAAGCTGGGATTCCTGCCCGGCGATTTGCAGGAGAAGGTCAATCCGTATCTGCGGCCGCTCTATGACGCGCTCTACGACATGATGGAAATCGAGCGCGCGGATCGGATGCTCGAGCGCGGCACCATCGAGGTCGCGCCGATCGCCTTCATGCGCGGCCGCACGTTGAACGATGCATTCGTGATTCTGGACGAAGCGCAGAACACGACGTCCGAACAAATGAAAATGTTCCTGACGCGATTGGGGTTCGGATCGAAGGCGGTCATTACCGGGGACGTGACGCAAATCGATCTACCGACGGCTCGCCAGTCCGGGCTGGTTGAAGCGATGAAGGTCGTCGGTGACGTCGAGGGCATCTCGTTCATTCACTTCGACGAAAAGGACGTCGTGCGTCACCCGCTCGTGCAGCAGATCGTCAAGGCGTACGAAGCCTACGGTGGATCACGACAGTAGACGCCTGCGGCGATCCGGCGGCAGCGCTACTCGCGGTCTCCACGTGACCGTGTCGGACGGGCGCGGCCGCGCGGTGCGGGACGGCGGGTTGGCGCGATGGCTGTCGGACGTCTGCCCCGCGCGCGTTCGCGGCGACGTGGCCGTCGCGCTCGTCACCGATGCGCACATTCACAAACTCAATTCACGCTACCGGCACAAGCGCTCCGCGACGGACGTCCTGTCGTTTCCCTCTGACGGTTCCGCGGCTTCGGCGAGCCTGTCGACGACCGGATTCGGGCGCGCGACGTTTCTCGGCGACATCGTCATCGCCACCGGTGTCGCGCGTCGGCAGGGCCGCGCGGCCGGGCATTCGTATCAGGCTGAGCTGCGGGTCCTCGCACTCCATGGACTTTTGCACCTGCTCGGTTACGATCACGACTCCGCCGATGACCGCGGACGGATGGCCCGCGTCGAACGACGGCTGCGCCGCCGCGGCGGCCTCCAGGCAGGATTGATCGAGCGTTCATGATTCCGCTGCTGCTGTTCCTTCTCGCGATCGCCGCGGTCTACGTCGGCACGATCGAAGCGGCGTTCAGCGCACTCATGCGCTTCTCGCTGCGACTGATGGCTGAGCGGGGACGAGCCGATCGACTCGGCTTTTACCTCGAGGAGCCGCCGCAGCTGTTGGTCCCGGCGCGTCTGCTCCTTGGCCTAATCTTTTCGCTGGCGACGATGTTCATCGCGATCCTGACCGGCCGCACCGGTTTTCAGTCGATCGGGATGCTGCTCGTGTTCGTGGCCGTCTTCATCCTCGTCTGCGAGCACGTCGTCCCGCTCCTTATCGTCCGCCAGAATCCGGAGCGCGTTCTCGAGATCCTGCTGCCGCCATTCGATGTCGTCGCGCGGTTCTTGCAGCCGCTGACCGGTGGGCTGCTGCGATTGATTGCCGCGGTGCCTCGCGCCGAGCGAGCCGACGCCAGCAATGGAGCCGCCGATCCGGTTCAAGCCGAAGGGGCGGCGGCGACGCAAGCGTATTCCGAGACGGCGGAGGAACAGGGGTTGATCGAGGGAGATGAGCGCAGACTGCTGCAGTCGATCGTGGATTTCGGCGACACGCTGGTGCGCGAGGTGATGACACCGCGCCCCGACATGGTGGCGATTCGCGGCGACGCGACCTTCGACGAGGTCAGGGCGTTCTTCCGCGAGCAGGAATACTCACGGATCCCGGTCTACAAGGAGAATCTCGACAACATCGTCGGGTTCGTGTTCATCAAGGATCTGCTCAGGCTCGACGCTCCCCCATCGGGCAAGTTGCCGCTGCAGCCGGATCTTGCCCGCTTCATCCGCCCGGCGACGTTCGTGCCGGAGACGAAACGGGTAGCAGAGATGCTCAGGGAATTCCAGAGCAAGCAGGTTCAGATCGCCATCGTGGTCGACGAGTACGGCGGCACGGCGGGGCTGGTGACGATCGAGGATCTGTTGGAAGAGATCGTCGGGGAGATCCGCGACGAGTACGATGTCGAGACCGAACCGGTCGTGGACGTGGGCCAGGGCTCGTTCGTCTTCAGCGCGAAAGTCAACATCGCCGAGGTGCGCGATCGGCTCGGAGTCGAGATCGAGCCGGAAGGGTTTGAAACCGTGGGCGGATACCTGCTGACGCGCGTCGGCCGTGTTCCTGCGGTCGGCGAAACGTTCGATTTCGACGGGCTGGAGGTCGAAGTGCTGGAAGCGGAGCGCCGCCGCATTCACAAGGTCCGCATGCGGCTGGCGCCGCAGGCACAGCCCGAAGCGTAGCGCGCCGATCATGCCGAAGGCCGGTTACGCATCGCTCGTCGGCCGGCCCAACGCCGGCAAATCCACTCTCCTCAATCGGATGATCGGCGAGAAGATCGCAATCGTCTCTGACAAGCCACAGACCACGCGGAACCGGATCGTGGCGGTGAAGAACTATCCAGGCGGACAAATCGCGTTCGTCGATACCCCGGGAATTCATCGGCCGCTCCATCGGCTCAACGTGCGGATGGTCGATGCGGCGGTCGATACGTTTCGCGAGGTCGACGTGATCGCGCTCGTCTTCGACGCGTCGACGAGGCCGGGTCACGGGGACGAATACGTCTCCGGACTGCTGAAGGACGTGCGCACGCCCGCCGTGCTCGTGCTCAACAAGATCGATCTCATTGGCAAGGCCAAGCTGCTGCCGCTGATCGATCGTGCCCGTCAGTGGCACGACTTCGCCGCAATCGTGCCGGTGTCGGCCACCACCGGCGATGGCGTCGATCGCCTCGAGCACGTGCTGCTCGATCAGTTGCCGGAAGGGGAGCCGGGATATCCAGACGACTACCTGACCGACCAGCCGGAGCGTGTGCTGGTGGCGGAGACCGTTCGCGAGAAAGTCCTGCAGCACACGCGCGACGAGCTGCCGTTCTCGACCGCCGTCGTCGTCGACGAGTTCAACGAAGAGGATCGCGACCGACTGCTGCGGCTGTTCTGCACGATCTTCGTCGAGACAGAATCCCAGAAGCCGATCGTCATTGGGCGCGGCGGAGCGATGATCAAGAGAATCGGAACGGAAGCGCGTCACGATCTCGAGGCCTTCTTCGGCACCCGCGTGTTTCTCGATCTGCGCGTGAAGGTCAATTCGCAGTGGCGCGATAATGACCGCGTTCTCGATGAGATTGGTGTGCCGAGGACAGTGACGAAGACACACGTAGCGCGCCGCTTCAGCGGCGCGAAAGCAAAGCCACGGCGACCATCGTCGGTGCCGCATCGCTTCGGCCCGGCGAAACCGAAGTCACGAAAGCGTTGAGCGCCATGCGCAGGACTCTCCTGGCAATAACCGCGATCGCAGGCGTGGCGCTGGGCGTGTCGCCTGAACCGCGTGCGCAGGACGTCCCGTCGCCAAATGCGCTGTGGTATCGCACGCCGGCCGCGAACTGGAATGAGGCCCTGCCGGTCGGCAACGGTCGGCTTGCCGCCATGGTCTTTGGCGGAGCACGCGACGAGCGGCTGCAACTCAACGAGGATACCGTCTGGGCCGGGCAAAAACTCGATCGCGTCAACCCGAGGGCGGCGGCGTCGATCCCGGAGATCCGGCGGCTGCTGTTTGCCGGAAAGCCTGCCGAAGCCGAAGCCGTCGCCGATAAGACGATCATCTCGGTTCCGCGCCGGATGCCCCCGTACCAGACGCTGGGCGATCTCTCGATCCACTTTCAAATTGACGGGGAGCCATCCGAGTACCGCCGCGAGTTGAGCCTCGATGACGCCATTGCGCGCGTACGATTTCGTGCGGGGGGCGTTCTCTACACCCGCGAAGTGTTCGCGACTGCTGTCGATCACGTCATCGTTATTCGAGTCAGCGCCGATCGGCCCGGCTCAATCGGGTTGACGGCTTCGATGTCGAGAGAACGCGATGCGACCGGTCGAGCGGAAGACCCCAACTTCGCGATTGTCGAGGGACAGGCGCTTCCCGCTTCGGAGCGTCATGCCGACGAGCCGAAAACCGGCGTGCGCTTTGCCGGTGTGACACAGGTTTCTGCCGAGGGCGGACGCACACGCACCGACGGCGCATCAGTGATCGTGGACGCAGCCAACTCCGCCACGCTGGTATTGGCTGCGGCAACAACGATGCGGGAACGCGAGCCCCTGCAGGCGGCAAAGCGCGCGCTGGCGGTGGCCGCCGATCGGCACTACGAACAGATCCGTGCCGCCCACGTGGCGGACTATCAGCGCTTGTCGAAACGCGCCGAGTTTCAGTTGAATGCCACGGCGCCGGATTTGCCTACCAACGAACGACTCGCGCGCGTCAAGGCAGGCGGAACCGACCTCGCGCTCGAAGCGCTCTACTTTCAGTTCGGTCGGTACTTGCTGATCTCGAGCAGCCGTCCCGGGAGCCTGGCGGCGAACCTCCAGGGGAAATGGAATGACTCGGTCGCACCGTCGTGGGACAGCAAGTACACGATCAACATCAACACCGAGATGAACTACTGGCCGGCCGAGACCACGAGCCTTTCGGATCTCCACGGCCCGCTTTTCGATCTCGTCGACAACTCGCGCCAGGCCGGACGGCAGGTGGCGAAGACGATGTACGGCGCGCGTGGTTTCGTCATCCATCACAATACGGACGGCTGGGGGCACGCCGCTCCGATTGATGGCGTCAGGTCCGGAATCTGGCCAATGGGCGGCGCGTGGCTGTCGTTGCACTTCTGGGATCACTACGATTTCACCCGCGATCGCGAGTTCCTGCGTGCGCGCGCCTACCCGGTGCTGAAGGAAGCTACGGAGTTTCTTCTCGACTACATGGTTCCCGATCGCGATGGCAAACTCGTGACCGGCCCATCTATTTCTCCGGAGAACCAATACAAGCTGCCTGACGGCACCGCAGCGTCGGTGGCGATGGGGCCGTACATGGACACCGAAATCGCTGACGCGCTTTTCGGCCGGACGATTCAGGCCAGCGAGATTCTTGACGTCGATTCAGAATTCCGATCGCGCGTGCAAGAGGCGCGGAGCAAGCTGCCGCCGCTAAAAATTGGAAGGTTTGGACAGTTGCAGGAGTGGCGCGAGGATTACGACGAGCGGGACCCTGGTCATCGTCACATCTCGCATCTGTTCGCCTTGCACCCGGGCAACCAGATCACGCCGCGCGGCACGCCCGAACTCGCAGGTGCGGCTCGGATCACCCTGGAGCGTCGATTGGCCGCCGGAGGTGGCGGCACCGGCTGGAGCCGTGCCTGGATTGTGAACTTCTGGGCACGCCTCGAGGAGGGGGACACGGCGCACCAGAATCTGGTCACGCTCCTGGGCAATTCGACCCAGCCCAACATGCTCGACAGCCATCCGCCGTTTCAGATTGACGGGAACTTCGGCGGGACGGCTGGAATTGTGGAGATGCTCCTGCAGTCCCACGCGGGAGAGATCGCCATCCTGCCGTCCCTCCCGTCGGCGTGGCCGTCGGGCTTCGTCCGGGGCCTTCGCGCTCGCGGCGCCGTTGGTGTTGATATCCGGTGGGATGGAGGGCAGGCAATCGAGGTTCGATTACGGCCGGATGTCGACGGCGAGCAAGTGATCCGGCCGCCCACAGGGCAGCAAGTTTCAATGGTTTCGCTGCGAGGCCAGCCTGTGCCGATTCAGTCGAACCCGGACGGTACCGTGCGGGTCGTATTGCGTGCCCGTGGCGAATACATAGTGGGATTTTCAGTAAAAAGCGTCCGTTAGACCCCGCCTTCGCCGTGAGGAGCGAAGCGCGAATCGCGAGTCGCGAGCCGCGAACCGCCTCGAGATCGAGATTCTGGAACTCCGCTCCCCCTCCAGCTGAATACACAATGTGAGCGTCAAACCCTTCGCATGAGCAACCAGCCTCTGCCGGACGGCGTGTCGGACGACGAGCTGGTCGCGCGAGTGGCCGGCGGTGACGCCCTCGCGTTCACAGCGCTGTTTCGCCGGCGCCAGGGGGACGTCTATCGCGTCGCCTTGCTGATGACGGGGTCGGCCACGGCGGCCGAGGATGTGACCCAGGACGTGTTTCTGGCGGTCATGCGTGACGCAGCACGATTCGAGTCCGGGCGCGCGACGGTGACGGCATGGCTCTGCGGGATCGCGCGCAATCATGCGCGACGAAAGCGCGATCGTGATCGGCGCACGGTTCAACTGTCTGATCACCCTGATCGGACAGAGCCGGCCGCAGTCGTTCGTCCGGATCCGCTTGGCGATCTGTCGAACGCAGAGCAGATCGAGGCGCTTCGCCAAGCCGTCCTGAGCCTGCCGCTCCGGTATCGAGAGGTCGTGATCCTGTGCGACCTGCAGGATCTGAGTTATGACGAAGCGGCCTCAGTGCTCGAGTGCGCGGTGGGCACGGTTCGATCGAGGTTGCATCGGGGGCGCGCGTTGCTCGAAGCCAAGATGCGTGCGCGATTGACACGCGGTGAGCCGGTCACAAAGAGGGGAACGAGGTGTCTCGCATGAGCGGCGAAGAATACCGGCGAGCGATGGACACGCTGGCGCGGGAGACCAGGATGCCTCCCGAGAGCGCGGCAAGGATCGAGCGGCAGCTCGTCGATGCGTTTGCCACTCACGACGCGGCCGCTGTGATTCCATCGGCTCCGATGAAGACCGTTGGTTGGCATCTGCGCGCCACCAGAAAGCCAATCATCGCGAGCTGGCGTCCATGGCTGTCGGCAGCGGCGGCAATTCTCCTGGTTGCGTGCGTCGCGTATCTCCGGTGGACGGGTCAACCGCGGGTGAATGTCGGACACCTGGCAACCCCGCCGACGGCCGCTGAGTCTCCGGCGGTGCCGCCAACGGTGAGCCCAACGATCGATCGGTCATCGTCAGTCGAAATGGCCACCGCTCATTCGGCGAGTCCAACCAGGAGACCGCCGAAGACCAACGTCGTGACACCTTCCGGTTTTGTCGACCTGCCATGGACTGCCGGGCTCCCGGCGTTCGAGAGCGGCGAGATCGTGAGGATGGATATCCCGGTTGCTTCGCTGCCGACCTACGGGATCGACATCTCGTCGGGCGCAGGGAAGGAACCAGTCGAAGCTGACGTCTTGATTGGCCAGGATGGTTTCGCGCGCGCGATCCGTCTGGTGGCCTCGAGTTCAAGGAGTACGCAATGAATAAGGTATGGACGGTTTTGTTCGTGCTGATCGTCGCAGCGCCGGCGGCGGCTCAGACAGGCACTGTGGGGCCGGACTCGGAAGCCGCCGGGCTGGTTCGACAGAAACTGCTGGCGGAGGCGATGCAGCAGAAGATAGTCGGCGAAGTCCGCGCGCGGACGGCGGTCGAAGGAAGAATCATAGCGAACGCTCCTTACTCTGCCGAGGCGGTCACCGAATCGACGCAGCTCCTTGCCGATGGCAACCGGATCAATCGAAAGTCGGTGACCCGTGTGTATCGCGATGGCGAGGGACGCACACGTCGCGAAGAGATGAACGACGCGGGCACAGTCGTGAGCGTGTCGATCGTCGATCCGGTCGCGCATCTTACTTACGTGCTGAATCCGGCGGCACGAACGGCCTACCGCGACGGGGTCCGCATCGCGATGCCGGGAGGCCGGGGAACGGGTGCCGAAGTGATGAGGGGACGGAGCCCTGAACCTGCCACCACGGCGACGACAGCGGAGCAGGAGCGCCTCAAACAGAAAGTCGAGGATGTGGCCAGGATGAGGGAAGCAACGCTCGGCCCGCCACCTCCACCGCCACCGCCAGCACCACCCGCGACGCAAATGGTAGAGAAGATAGCCGTCGAACGGACGGCGGCAGGCTCGACGTCGCGCGAGGAACTCGGGACCCAGAACATCGAAGGCGTCCCGGCAACCGGCTCGCGGACGACAACGACGATTCCCGCGGGCGCGATCGGCAACCTGCAGCCGATTAAAGCGGTCGTCGAACAGTGGTTCTCATCCGATCTGGGTGTGCTCGTGATGACGAAACATAGTGACCCGCGAGTTGGCGAGACGGTCTATCGGCTCCAGTCGATCGTGCGCGCTGAACCGGATCGGTCGCTCTTCACCGTTCCGCCGGACTACACGTTGAAGGAGTCAGGGATCCGGCCGCAAATGAGAGAACAGTAGTCGTTGGTGAATCGGTGAATTGGTGAGTCGGTGAATTGTTGAATTGGCATCGCGCGGCTACCGCCGCGCGGTAACAGCACGCGCGGTAGCGCGTGCGAAGTCAATTCACTAATTCACCGATTCACCAATTCACAGATTGATCCGAGGGTTTTTGCCATGGCAATGGATG
>Ga0310810_10008205_pt1 | contig 11995 bp, 7 predicted proteins | sample NCmetagenome_FD_207641 | JGI IMG/M metagenome (GOLD analysis project Ga0310810, IMG submission 207641) | Soil microbial communities from experimental microcosm in Duke University, North Carolina, United States - NC | ecosystem: Engineered > Artificial ecosystem > Soil microcosm > Unclassified ...
ATTTGTTGTCGATCGTGCCGCCCGGCCTGCTGTGGGCCACGGGCAACCGCGCGCTGTTCAAAACTCTCATGCGCGTGACGCAAGTGCTCGACCGTTGGTTGCTCGCCATCGGGCCGCCGCTCCGGCGGTATTGTTGGATGGCATTGATTGATGTGAAGAAGTAGAGGCATCAGTTTTTTGGTTTCATCGAAGTGGGAGGATTTATTTTTAACGCTTTATACCATGGGCGCCGGGTCTCACCCGGACCACAGGAGGACACAGTCATGGACACGGCAACGATCGTTCCGGCTGTTGAAGATACGTCTCACGATGGTCCTGTCTTGATCGAGGCGAGGGCGGACACGAAGACCGAGGCGATCCCTCTTCGCGTCGAGCTCATCCAGGACGACGAGACGTTCTTGCGCATGGGGCCGATGTGGAACCGGTTGGTTGACGAAGCGTTGGTCGATCATCCCTTTCTGCGTCATGAATGGGTCCGCACCTGGTGGGAATGCTTCAAACCCGAAGGGCGGCTCCATATTCTCGTCGTCAAGGAAGGGACCGAACCGATCGCGATCGCCCCGCTGATGTTCGATCAGGGACGCGTCTACGGCTGTTCCGTCCGCCGTTTACGAGGGATTGCGAACGTCTATACGGAGCGCTTCGATCTCATACTGACCCGGCGGGCAAAGGAAGCCTGCCGAGCGATCTGGAAGTTCCTTGCGTCGGAAGCGTCCACGTGGGACATGCTGGAATTGCGTCAAATTCCCGAGAACGCCCGTGCCGCCGAATACCTTCGTTTCTGCGCCTACGAGGACAAGTTCCTCCTCGGGCAATGGCATTCTTCCGACGGACCGTACATCCCGATCGATCAGCCCTGGGAGAGCTATGTGAAAACGCTGTCCAAGAAGCACATGTCGAACCTTCGGGGACGGGCGAAGGGACTGCATCGCATCGGGGACGTTCGCCATGAAATCGTGACCGGCGGAGAGCACCTGAGCCGCAGCCTTGACGAAGCCTTCTTGTTGGAGGCTGCCGCCTGGAAGGGCAAGGCCGGCACCGCGATCATGAACCGCCCCGATCGCCTAGCGTTTTATCGCAGTCTGCTGACCAGGGCGGCGGAGGGCGGATGGCTGCAGCTGCATTTCCTCACGATCGAAGGCAAACGGATTGCCGTGCAAATGACCTTGCTCGTGCACAACAAGCTCTACATTCTAAAGTCGGGGTACGACCCGCATTATGCGCCGTTCGCGCCGTCGCTCCTGCTCTGCGAATTGATGCTTCGGGACGCATGGAAGCGCAAACTCACCGAGGTTGATTTTCTCGGAGACGCCGAACGGTGGAAGCTCGAATGGGCGAATCACACAAGGCCGCATTCCTGGGTCTTTATCTTTCCGGATCGGATGCGCAATCGGATGCTGCATCACTTGAAGTTCATGCTGCTCCCCCGGATCCATAAGCATCCCTTGTATCGGGTGGTGAAATCAGTCGGACGGCGGATCGGTTTGCATTTGCACGACTAAACCATGTCGGACGGTCGGATACTACGATGAACGCGTTGGCCATTTATCGTCTGGGCAATTGGTGCTACGAGCGCCGCATTCCAGTCCTCCCGGGACTTGCCTACGAGGCCATTTACCTCTTGTGCCGGGCGGTGATTCCCATGTCAGTCGAGTTCGGAGTAGGCACCCAACTGGCGTATGGAGGGTTGGGTGTCGTGCTGGATGAGCGGACGAAGATTGGACGCTACGTCTCGATCGGCCACGACGTGACGATCGGCGGACGGTCGCGTCGATGGGGGGTGCCGGTGATCGGTGATCGATGCGTGATTGGGGCGGGGGCGAAGGTACTGGGGCCGGTTGCCGTCGGCGAGGGCTCAGTCATCGGCGCCAACGCGATCGTGTTGGACGATGTACCGCCTCACAGCGTCGTGGTCGGACAACCGGCGCGCGTCGTCCGCCAGGGGATCGATATTCAGGATTACAGTTCTCTCCAGCCTCCCGGCGAAGGGGATCGGTTGTCGTTCCGAACGGCCAACAACCTTCTCGTGACCATCATCGAAGACCCCGGAAAGCTCTCGCATGTCACGGACGAATGGACCGACTTGTTGGAGCACAGCGGCCAAGACTGCCTCTTCCTCACTCCTGAATGGCTCACCACGTGGTGGCGTTGCTTTGAGCGAGACGATTGGACGCTTCGTTTCATGACGGTCCGCCGTCAGAACCGATTGCTCGGGATTGCGCCGCTGTTCTCGCGGGCCCGCACCGTCGGCGGACTGCTCACGTATCAGTCTACGGAGTTCCTCGGCACCGGCGTCATCGGCAGCGATTATCTGGACCTTATCGCGAGACGGGGGGAAGAGGAAATCGTGCGCGTGGCGATGACGGATTATTTCAGCCACGCAAAACCGCTGCTGACGTTGAGCCACCTTCCTGCACGCTCGGCGGAGGCCGACGGCATGGTGAACGAGCTCGAATTGACCGGATGGCACGTCAAACGCAGCATCATCGAGAGTTGCCCCTACATCACGCTGAAAGGGCACACCTGGGAATCGTACCTGGACTCGCTCGGCGCCAATCATCGGTACAACTTTACGAGGCGCCTCAAAAATCTGCGCAAAGTGGGCGCCGTGGAGTTCGACGTTGTGGAAAAGGAGGAGCAGCGACGTGACGCCTTGCAGTCGTTCTTGGCGCTGCATGCCGTCGCGTGGCTGGATCGCGGCGGCTCACAGGCGATGCAGACTGCGAGAGAACTCGCATTCCATGACGCCTTCAGCCGGACGGCGCTCGAGCGGGGTTGGCTCCGGCTTTTTCTGCTTCGGGTCAACGGACGTGCGGTCGGCGGGCTATATGGATTTCGCCGGGGCCCTCGCTTTTACTTTTATCAGTCGGGATTCGATCCCGCGTGGCGCAAGCACAGCGTCGGCTTGGTCACGATGGGGCTCGCGATCAAGCATGCGATCGCCGAAGGGGCCGAGGAGTACGATCTGCTCCATGGAACCGAAGCGTACAAATTCCGTTGGGCGAACGAAACGCGGGACCTTTCACGGGTGCATTTGTTTCCGCCTTCATGGCGCGGCTGGCTCCATCGGACTTGCTTCGAGGCCGAGACTCAGGGAAAGCAGGCGGCTCGCCGCTGGCTTCCGCCGGCGATGCTGGACCGCCTAATCAAGAGCCGCGTGGGAGTCTGACATGGCGTTGCGCACGATGGTCAAAACGGCACTGGCGGCGGGACTGCGATGGACCGGCGCCAACACGGTGATCGAAACGATCAATGCCACCAAGCACATTCCGCTCGTCATCGGCTACCACTCGGTCGTCGAGGATATTCGCATGCATCACGGGAGGGCGATCATGCCCAACCTGGTGAGCTGCAAGATGCTCGAACGGCAACTGGACTGGCTCGGACAGCATTTCAAGTTCCTGACCCTTGACGAATTGGGAGAGCGGCTGGAGAACGGAGATCCCTTCAACGAGCCGCTGGCCGCCGTCACATTCGACGACGGCTATGCCGGCGTCTATCACCATGCGCTCCCGCTCCTTCAGCGAAAAGGCATTCCCGCAGGGATGTTTGTGGTCACCGAGACGATCGGGCGCCATCACCTGCAAGTGTATGACAAGTTGTATCTCCTCCTGTCCCGGGTCCTTCCCATGTTGCACTTCGATGCCGAGCGGTTCACCACGCTCTGCGAGAGGCATGACGTGCCGCTCGCAAGACGGCAAGGCGTGAAGGAGGTAATCGGGGATCCATTCGCAATGATGCGGATGCTCTTCACGACGCTGACGCAAAAACAGCTGCGACGGGCGATTGAAGCTTTGGAAACCGTGGTGCAGATCAAAGACGAAGATTTCCCCGCCCTCCAGTCCTTGACATGGGATATGGTCCGAGCTTTGGATCGTGCCGGGATGACCATCGGGTCGCACACGCAGACACACGCGCTGCTGACGCTCGAAAATCCAAAGCGTATGGCGAATCAAATCGTGGGTTCATTGCTGACCCTTCAAGAAAAGCTCGGCAAGCCGGTGGCGCATTTTGCGTACCCCGACGGCCGCTTCAATCCGTCCATCGTCTCCTGTGTCGCCGAGGCAGGCTACCGGTTTGGCTATACGACGTGTCTCCATCGAGATTCCCGCTATCCGTCGCTGACGATTCCACGGAAGCTCCTGTGGGAAAATAGCTCGCTGGATCCGTTCGACGGCTTCTCGAGCATTCTCATGCACTGTCATGCCCATTGGATCTTCGACCTTTTCCATCGCTGTCAGCAGGACCATCACGACCGTCCAAGAAACGGACAATCGACGACGCTGCAGAAGAAGGAAGAGCGCGTGTCCCCTGTGACGTCCTCCTTTATTTAAATCGCACATGTTGAAGCCGGCTTTGCTGATCATCGCGGGACGGATCGTCGGCTTCGTGGCGGCCTTCGTCACTCCTCTCATTCTCGTCCGTGTGTTCGACCTTGATACGTTCGGGACCTACAAGCAATGGTTTTTGCTTTACATCACGTTGCTGACCGTGACCCAAATTGGGATGTCGGAAAGCCTCTTATTCTTTCTGCCAAAAGCGAAGGACGAGGCCGGGCGCTACGTGATGAATTCGTTTCTGTTTCTGACCGGGGTCGGCGCGCTCGCCGCCGTCGTTCTAATGCTCTCCGCCGGAGCGATTGCGCGGTGGATGAGCAACCCTGCGTTGGAGCCGCTCATCCCGCTGCTGGCCTGGTATCTGCTGCTGATGCAGGCGTCCATCGGGTTGGAAACGGTGATGACCGCGCGCAGCGCCTACCGCTCGGCGGCTGTCGCGTACGCCGTGACGGACGTGATGCGTGCGCTGTTCCTCGTGATGCCCGTGCTGATCACGTCCTCGCTGCGCTCGCTGCTGCAGGGCGCGGTGGCCTTTGCCGCGCTGCGCTGCGCGTACACCGTCCATTACTTTTGGCGCACGTTCGGCGCGCGTTTCCGGCCCGACGCGCGCTGTTTCGTTCGGCAACTGGCGTATGCGCTGCCGTTCGCGCTCGCGGTCGTCGCCAGTATCGCGCAGGAAAACTTGCATCAATACGCGGTGTCGGGATTGTTTGATGCGGCCACCTTCGCCGTCTATTCGGTCGGATGCCTGCAGATTCCGGTCGTCGACCTGGTCGCCACGACCGTCTGCAACGTCATGATGGTCGGCATGACCACGGCGATTCATGACGGCCGCGAGTCGGAAGTGATCGATCTCTGGCACGACGCGGTACGCAAACTGGCCTTGGTCTTCTTTCCCTTGGCGGCACTCCTGTTAATTGTCTCTCGCGATCTGATCGTGATGCTGTTTACCGAAGCGTACGTCGCGAGCGTTCCCGTGTTCATGATTGGTGTCACTGCGGTGCTCTTCGCCGCAATCCCGATGGACGGGCTGTTGCGCGTCTATGCCAAAACTCATGTCTTACTGGGCATCAACCTTGTACGGCTGGCAATCATTGCATGGCTCATCCAGGGCGCTATCCGGTCGTTCGGGCTGGGGGGTGCGATGCTGGTGACGGTCCTCGCGCTTGCCGTCGGCAAGGCGATCGGTCTGGGGGCCGCGGCGTCGTTCTGGGATGTCGGTCTCGGACGTCTGCTGCCGTGGCGCTCGCTGCTGCTCGTTGCGGCCGCCTGCCTGGCGGCGGCGGTCCCGGCGCTCGCCGTCGGGTACGGATTGCCGGCGCCGCCGATGGTGCGGATGCTAGTCATCGGGGTCGTGTATGGATCGACGTATGCGGCCGCGGTGTTTGCCGGCGGGCTCTTGTCGGCACATGAGCGCGCCGCATTGTCGACGTCGATGGGCCGCCTGCAGTTGATGCTCCCTGTCCGATATCAACACAAGACTTCCTGAGGTGCAACGTGTGTGGAATCGCGGGGATCGTATCCCACAAGCATCGGGCCGTTGACGTCGAGGAGTTGCGGGCGATGTGCGCGGCGCTCGTGTCCCGCGGACCCGATGATGAAGGGACCTTCGTGAAGGATGGGGCCGGACTCGCGATGCGCCGGCTAAGCATCATCGATCTGGAAACCGGCCACCAGCCGGTTTCCAACGAGGACGGCTCGATCTGGGTCGTCTTGAACGGCGAAATCTACAACTATCGCGAGCTGCGAACCGAATTGGAGCGTCGTGGTCACCGCTTCTCGACGGCGACCGACACGGAAGTGATTGTGCACCTGTATGAAGAGCATGGCGCCGACTGCGTCCAATCGCTCCGCGGCATGTTCGCCTTTGCCATCTGGGACGGCCCGCGTCGCCGTCTGATGCTGGCTCGAGACCGGCTCGGCATCAAGCCACTGTACTACGGCACGGCGGCCGGCCGGTTCGTTTTTGCATCTGAGTTGAAGGCGTTGCTGCAGCTGCCCGAGGTGGAGCGGCGGCTGAATTGGGAAGCGCTCGCCCACCTCCTCGCCTACGCGACGACTCCCCCGGGCGAAAGCATTGTGGACGGCATTCACAAACTCGAGCCCGGCCACCTGTTGCGCCTCGATCCGAAGCGCGAGCCCGTTATCGAACGCTACTGGACGCTGCGATTTCAACCGGATGAACGCCGTTCGGAAGCCGATACGGTTGAAGAACTGCGCGCCAAGCTCCTGGAATCGGTCCGCTATCATATGGTCAGCGACGTTCCGGTCGGCGCCTTCTTGAGCGGCGGGATCGACTCCAGTTCGGTCGTCGCTTCGATGGTCGCCGCCTCGACCTCCCGCATTAAGACGTTTTCCATCGGATTCCGGGAGCAGGAGTTCGACGAGCTCCCCTATGCGCGCCTCGTCGCCGAGCGGTTCGGCACCGAGCATCATGAGCTCGTGCTGGAGCCGGACGTCATGGACCTGCTCGATCACCTCGCCTGGGATCTCGACGAGCCATTCGGCGATGCTTCCGCGATTCCCACGTATATGGTGTCGCGTCTCGCCGGCCAGCATGTGAAGGTCGTCCTCTCAGGGGACGGCGGCGACGAATTGTTCGGGGGCTATGACAAATACGTGGTCGAAGGCCGGGACCGGGTGGCCCGGTTTTTGCCCGGTTCCGTACGGGCGCTGCTTGCTCGGACCTCGGATGCGCTCCCGGAGGACGCGAAGGGCAAACAGTATCTCGAATATCTTTCGAAACCGGACGGCGAACGCTACCTGCATGCGACGACGCTGTTCCGGGTTGATCATCAACAGCGCCTTTTGACCGATTGGGCGAGGGAGCAGGTCGGAGCCGCGCAGCCGGAGCGGTCGCGCCTCGAACGCCTGCGGCGTCATGACGGCCATTGGTTGTCGATCCTGCAGGAGCTCGATTTCGGCCATTACTTGCCGCTGGACATTCTCACGAAGGTCGACCGAATGAGCATGGCGCATTCTCTCGAAGCCCGGGTGCCGCTGCTCGATCACCCCTTCGTCGAGTTTGCCGCCACAATTCCGGCCGATTGGAAACTGCACCGCGGAAAAACCAAGCACATTTTTGTCAAAGCGCTGCGGGGCTCGTTGCCCGACGAAATTCTCGATCGGTCGAAAAAAGGATTCGGCGTCCCCCTCAATCGATGGTTCCGCGGGCCGCTTCGTCCGCTCGTCAAGGAATTGCTACTGTCGGATACCTTTCGGCGCCGAGGAATCTTCGACGCCGCCTATGTCAAACGTCTGATCGAGCGTCAGGAGCAGGGCCGGCCGCTGGATCTGCATCTGTGGACGCTGATGTCGTTTGAGCTGTGGTGCCGCACGTTTCTCGATCGCCGGAGCACCGCCGCAGTTGGGCGCCCTGGCCGAGCATCGTCGCCAGCCGCCGGCCGGCGGCCGTCCCACGCGCCTCCGTTGGCGTCCCGGATGCCATGACGGAGCAGCATTCAGAGGAGAGCGAGATGGCGACGAGCCGATCGTCCCGACCGAAAATCGCCATGGTCGCGCCGAGTCTGGGAATCCTCGGCGGACAAGCGGTGCAAGCGAAGGTGCTTGCCGATCACCTGCGCGCCGACGGCTATGCGGTGGAACTCGTACCCATCAACCCACCGTTCCCGCGCGGCGCCGGATGGTTGAAGCGCCTGCGCTACATCAGGACCGTGGCCAACGAAGGCTTATATCTGCCGACGCTGCGCAAGCTGCGGTCGGCCGAGGTCGTGCACGTCAACTCGGCCTCGTACTGGTCCTTCTTATTGGCGCCGTTGCCGGCCATCGTCGCGGCCCGTCGGTGGGGAAAACCGATTCTCCTGAACTATCACAGCGGCGAAGCCGACGATCATCTCGCCAACTGGGGGACGCTCGTGCATCCGTGGTTGAAGATGGTGGACAAAATCGTGGTGCCGTCCTTGTTTTTAAGAGACGTCTTCGCCAGGCATGGCTATGAGGCGGAAGTCATTCACAACGTCATCGATACCGGCCGCTTCCGCTATCGCGAGCGGCTGCCGCTCCTTCCGGAATTTCTCTCCGTCAGGAACTTCGAACCTCATTACGGCGTCGAGTATACGCTGATCGCGTTTGCGATGATCCAGACGGTGTTTCCTGCCGCCTCCCTGACTGTCGCCGGACAAGGTCCGCAGGAGCCTGAGCTGAGACATCTCGCCCAGGCCCTGAGCTTGCGGAACGTGCGCTTCATCGGTGCCGTGGAGCCGGCCTCGATGGCCGATCTGTATGACAGCCATTCCGTGTTTCTCAATTCGTCGTTTGTCGACAATCAGCCGCTCTCCGTCCTTGAGGCGATGGCTTCCGGCATGCCGGTCGTCAGCACGCCCATCGGCGATATTCCGAACATGGTGGAGGACGGCGAATCCGGGACGCTCGTCCGAGTCGGCGATCCGTATGCGATGGCCAAGGCGGCGACGTTGCTGCTCCAACAACCCGAGCGCGCCGCCTTAATGGCGGCGCGCGCCAAGGAGTCGCTCATGCAATATGACTGGTCCAAGGTCGGCCGCGCGTGGGCCGACACCTATCGGCGGCTGGCGTCCGCCTCACCAAACAAGGAGGCGGCCTAACGATGTGCGCCATTGCCGGGATTGTGAAATTTGACGTTCGCGAACGGGTCGAACGCTCCCGTCTGGTGCGCATGGCGGACGCGCAGCAGCATCGAGGGCCGGACGGCGCCGGCCTATGGATTGACGGTGGTGTGGGGCTGGCCCATCGACGGCTGGCGATCATCGACGTCGCCGGAGGCCATCAACCGATGACCAACGAAGACGACAGCGTATGGATCGTCTTCAACGGCGAGATCTACAACCATGCGGTCCACCGGCGGGAAATGGAGCGGGCCGGCCATCGCTACAGGACGAAGAGCGATACCGAAACGATTCTTCATCTCTACGAGACCTACGGCGCCGGCTGTGTCGACCGGCTGCAGGGCATGTTCGCGTTTGCGATTTGGGACAGACGCCAGCGCCGGCTGTTGCTCGTCCGGGACCGCCTCGGGATCAAACCGCTCTACTATGCTTCCACCGATCGGGAACTCCTCTTTGCGTCCGAGATCAAGGGCATCGTCGCCTCGGGCGGATTGAAGGTCATGTTCAATGAGACGATCCTGCCCGAATATTTGGCGAATCGCTATGTCGCGGGTGAGGAGACATTTTACCGTGGCGTGAACAAGCTCCTGCCCGGTCACCTGCTCGAGTGGTCGGCGGAGCAGGGATGCCGGGTGCGCCGGTACTGGCATCCGCCGCAGGACAGCGTGCAGGAAGAGATACCGCTTGCGGAGCGGGCCGAGCAGCTGAAAGCCGATCTTCAGCGGGCGGTGCAAAGCCATCTCATGAGTGACGTGCCCCTCGGCTTGTTTCTCTCCGGCGGATTGGATTCGAGCGGCCTCGCGGCGCTGATGGCGCCGATGATGCCGCATCCGGTGAAGACCTTTGCCGTGGGGTTCGCCGAGCGCGAAGCCAATGAATTGCACTATGCGCGGCTCGTTTCCCGCGCCATCGGCGCGGACCACCATGAGGTCGTCGTCTCAGCCGATCAGTTCATGCAGGCCTTGCCGAGATTGATCTGGCATGAGGATGAGCCCATCGCCTTCCAGTCGAGCGTCCCCTTGTTTTTCGTCTCCCGCCTCGCCCGGCGGCACGTCAAGGTGGTCCTGACCGGCGAAGGCGCCGACGAACTGTTCTTGGGCTACGACTACCGCTATCGCGTGACCGCGCTCAATGAGCGTCTCGGCCGTGTGTACTGGAAGGGGGTTCCCCGCTTTCTTCGCCGGCGCATCACGGGGACGTTGCCGCATTTGCCGCTGCCCATTCAACGCTATGCGTCTCGGAGCGTGCTGGCGTATGAACCTGGACCGCGCGGTGTATTCTTCGACAATTTTTCGGTATTTCCCGAGGCGCTGCAGCAGTCGCTGCTTCTCGAGGGGCGCACAATGGGAACGCTGGATCCGTATGCCGAAGGGCTGCGGTATTGGGATGAGCACCGCGGCACGCTGCTCGAGCGAATGAGTTACGCGGACGTCGCGACCCACTTGGTGGAACTGTTGATGAAGCAGGATCAAATGAGCATGGCCGCGTCGCTGGAAAGCCGGGTGCCATACCTCGACCATCAGCTCGTCGAGCACGCCATGCAGATTCCGGGCGGACAGCGGATGAGGCGATGGCAGACGAAACTCGTGCTGCGTGAAGCGTTGCGCGATCTCGTGCCGGAGGCCGTGCTCACAAGATCCAAGATGGGATTTCCGGTCCCCTTCGGATCCTGGGTGCGCGGCGCCTTCCGGTCGACGCTCGATGAATACGTGTTGAGTCCGCGGGCCTTAGACCGGATGCTCTTCAGGCCGGAAACCTTGCGCCGCCTCGTGAACGAGCACGTGACCGGCGTCCGTTCTCACGCCGACCGTCTGTGGCTGCTCGTCAATCTCGAGTTATGGCTGCGGATGGCGGTTGACGGCGAGGAAGCGGAGCCGCTGGAGGAGCGGGTGGAGAGGATGGCGGTCACGGCCTGATGGCGGTGCGTGCAATGAAACCGATTGCAGCGAGGCTCAAACACATTGCCGTCATGTCGCCCGCCGAGTGGCATGAGCGCGGGCGGCAGCTGCTGTTGAAGTCCGGTGAGCGGTTCTTCGGCGTCCACCAGGGCGAACTATCGGACAGGGCCTTTCGCCGGCATCTGGCGTCTCCGTTCGATCAGGCGCCCGTCGAAACGGTCGCGCAAGACGTGCTGGAGGTGATGCGGGGGCTGGACTTCAGCCGGCGTCCGTTCATGCCGCTCTTCGGCGCACGCGAATTGACGGCCTCCATTTTCCGGCGGCGGTTTCCCTCCGAATGCGAACGGTTGCTTCGCCGTGCCGACCGGGCCGTCGCAGGCCGCTTCGATCTTCTCGGCCTGGTCAATCTCTCGTTCGGCCATCCGATCGATTGGCATCTCGAGCCCTTGTCCGGGAAACGAACGGGGCGGGTGCACTGGAGTGCAATCAATTACCTCAACCCCAATGTGGCCGGAGACAAAAAAATTACATGGGAGCTGAACCGGCACGGGCATTTCGTCACCCTCGGCCAGGCCTACCTCCTCGCGAAAGACGACCGCTATGCTGAAGCCTTTACCAGCCAGCTGACCGGCTGGCTGGACGCCAACCCCCCGCGCCGCGGCATCAATTGGAGCAGCGCGCTCGAAGCGGCGATTCGAGCGATCGCCTGGCTATGGGCCCTGCCGTGTTTTGCCTGGTCAGAGCGGCTTTCGCCGTCGATGATATGGCGCGTGTTGAAGAGCCTCGTCCAGCAAGGCTCCTACATCGAATCGTACATGTCCCATTACTTCGCGCCCAACACGCACTTGACCGGAGAAGCCCTCGGATTGCTGTACTTGGGCACGGCGTTGCCGTGGGTGGCCCATGCCGCGCGCTGGCGGGAGCTCGGTCTGCGAATCCTACTCGAACAGCTGCCGCGTCAGGTGCAGGCGGACGGCGTCTATTTCGAGCACGCATCGTACTATCATCGATACACGACCGACTTTTACATTCACGCATGGCTCTTGGCGCGGGCCGCGGGTCTTGCGCTTCCTCCGGCCGTTCAGCAGTCACTTGCGCGGCTGGTCGATCACCTGCTGTGGATCACGAGGCCAGACGGAATGGCGACAGTGTACGG
>Ga0310810_10008206_pt1 | contig 11995 bp, 13 predicted proteins | sample NCmetagenome_FD_207641 | JGI IMG/M metagenome (GOLD analysis project Ga0310810, IMG submission 207641) | Soil microbial communities from experimental microcosm in Duke University, North Carolina, United States - NC | ecosystem: Engineered > Artificial ecosystem > Soil microcosm > Unclassified ...
TATGTGAAAAAAGATGTTTGTGAGAATCCAGCAATATATTAAGTTTAATTATTGTCAGTAAATAAAATGTTTTTTCTCAAATAGGGTTAAAAACGTAAGATTATAGCTTGCTTAACGTTAAGTAATTATAAGTTTATGAAAAATCGATTGGGTTGTTGGGTTTTTAAACTTAAATAAATAATTAAAGAGAATTTTAAAATATAAATAAATCTTATAGAATAATGATTTTAGTTGGAAATAACAGTTTATAGAAGCTTTATCTCTAACTAAAAAAAAGCAAGCTTCCACAACTAGAGAAAATCTGCTCCTCATGCAAAATTTTCCTGTATCTTGCTCTTTAGATTAAATTTATGCATCACAAAGCAGAGGCGCATTAATGATTGAGCAGCAACCCGACAACACACTGGTGTTTGAACAGCTGTGGAGTATCACAGAGGAACTTCGCCAGAAAATAGAAGCACGGTTCGAGTTACACCCTGAACCTACAACACAGGATGTACAGAAGTTCAGCAGCCCTGATGGTAATGTGAAAGGTTCGCTCAACGCTTTTTCTGGACGAGAAATTGACTGGCTGGTTCATTCATGGCTTAAAAAATCAAATTTCAGCACGATGCGTCTAACGGCTTGGTTGGGGTCACATATTCAGGTTCCCCATTTTGCGGTTGAATTGGGTACGGTTGGGAATATTTTCTTCTACATGGATTACGTTCCCCGCACCGATCTGGTGACTGATTTAGAATATCTCGATCGCTACTACGAGCCAGTTAACCAGACCTTCTTGACGTTGCAGGCAGATTCGCGTCTCTCATCGTTTACGAGCAAGAGCCTATACATCCGCCTGTTTCAATCCCCCATCAACCTGTGTTGTACCTGCTCAGATACAGAGGATACCCTAGAACTGATTCGCAAGCTGGCGCATGAAATGCTTGATCGCTGGCTGAGTTGGATAGAAGAGGCTGAGCCAGTACCAGAAGATGCGCGAGCGGCTTTAGCCAAACGCGACTTGTTTTTGCGTCGTACCAGCGCCGAACGCGATCCAGGCAACCAGTTGGCAGCACAGATGTTCGGGGCAGAATTGACCGACAAACTAGTTCGGGCGCTGTGGGGTGGCGATCGCACTCCTACTGCAAAAGGATAAAAATTTGTAAAAAGAGCAATTTGTAGGCGCGATCGCTTACTTTAGACAGAGCAAATAGCTTTGTAATTGAGCCTAGTTTAGCTCTAGGAGGCAGCCACGATGACAGAAGAGACACAAAATACCTTAAAAGTTGGGCATAAAGCATTTGATCACTTCACGCACGGCTTGGCAACAGGTGAGTGGGACTTGTTTTTGGAGATGCTCACCGACGATTTCACCTTCTGGTTTCCAGTTGGCTCCTTTCACGGTTTGAATGTTGGTAAAGAGAGGGCTCGCGAATTTTTCCACTATGTCAATGAAGTATTCGGAGGAATTTCCATCACCTCGATAGAGCGCGTCACCAGCAGCGAAACCACAGTTGTTTTCGAGTTTCGGGACGAGGGGCACATGCGGGGAGAACCGTATAAAAACCGGATAGCAGTTTCCTTTGATATTCGCAAAGACAAAATTTGTGGCTACCGGGAGTATTTGGGTAGCGATGGTAAATCGAATTAAAGGATATTTTACTGATTTGTGAACTTGCTCGGTGTTGTTTCAGCCGTGGCACTGTCGAACAGTGCCTTATGGCTCTGAAATGCAAGAGGTCTACTGAAATCGTCTAGCAAAACTTGTATGAAACAAGCTTTGCTAGTGTTGAAGTATAGGGAAACACTGCCCTAATTCTTTATTTTTTATAGATATAGTCAGATGTCTAGCATCTCTTCTCCTCTGATCCAAACGCTGACCCCAGAGCGCTGGGCAGGGTTGAGTATGGACTTTATTGGGGCAGGTTATACGGGTCTATTGGTCAAAAATGGTCGGCTGGTGAGGACATTGAAGCCCGGTCGTCATTTTAGCTTTGCTTTACCCTTACTCGAACAATGCGAACTGATTCTAGTAGACAGTAAGGTTCGTAACCTGGAGATTGTATCTCACGGGGACTTTTTATCCCGCGACCAGTATCTGATTAATGTCTCCCTGAGTGTGATGTATCAGGTTGTGGATGCTAAACGGGTGGCATTGGAATTATCTGACCCGATCGCAGCTCTCACGAGTGCTGTCAAAGATAATCTAGGAGTGGCGATTGGTCAGCTGAATGTGCAACAGCTGACAACTCAGGGACGAGGTCAAATCCGGCAATACATCCTTGACCATTCGGAAGTGTCTTATAGTTTGGGTTTTGCGTTGGAAGATGTGCGGGTTAGTGATATCAGCTTCCCCCAAACTCGCGGGGTCATTCGTCAAGTAGAGGGGTTGAGCGCAAGACAGGAAGCCGAACACGAAGCCGCACTGAAAATGCAAATTGCTCAAGCGGGTCGCCCGGAAGTACAACCACCCCCCGTACAGCAGGTCAACATTGTCTCAGGTCGTAATCCCAACTCAAACGACCCTGCCCTCGGCGCAACGTTGGAAGCGACAAGCATTGTCCTAGAAGGGCAATCACCAATTCCCGCCAATTTGCCTCCCGTTAAAGATAGACCAACACTGGCTCCGACAGTACTGGCTCAAGAGATTGAAGAAGGAGTGATCGCACGATTGGTACATCGCTCAACAGGTGCGATCGTCATTCTATCAACCATACCTTTTACGATTGGACGCGAACCGACTAACACCCTTGTTCTGGACGATGCTTTGTGTTCGCGCTATCATGCCCGAATCGTTAAACAGACTGACACTCAAGGTCAAGTCCGATACCAACTCATCGATGTGGGTAGTTCCAATGGCACCTTCGTTGGTGGACATCGCCTTGGCCCCAACCAACCCTTCTGGCTGACACCGGGAAATATCATGAGAATTGGTACCCAAGAATGGGCGTTTGAAGCTTAGGTGTACTGATTCTTAGAGGCGATGTACCAAAAACTTGAGAGAAAGGGACTTTAGAGACATAAATTCTGATTTGCCTTGGGCAGCAATGGTGGCAATGCGAAATATTTTCAGGCGAAATCCGGGTGAAAGATGCTGAGAAGTTAATGTAAGTACCAGAATCGGGTAATTGTTTATAGCTTCTGATAAGGCTAGGATGATCGGTATGCCATCATCCAAACACTACTCACGGGCACCAATCACCGAAGCTCTGATTGATATACGGGCTGAGCTTCCTGATGGAGTGACACTTGCTACTTTAATCGATGTGCATTCAAGCATCAAAGCAGATTACCCAATGCTTGAGAAGTTTTTGATTGTACAAGGTCAAATGGTAGCAGGTGCTAGTGTTGGGGCTACAGCCAGTCAAACCCAAGTAGGCTACATATTCTCAAGCAGCGACCAGAAGCAGATTTTTCAGGCTCGTCTGGATGGTTTCACCTTCAGTCGGCTTGCTCCTTACGACCGATGGGAGACATTCCTGAATGAAGCACAACGACTTTGGAGTATTTATCAGTTAGTCACTAAGCCAAAGCGCATTAGTCGGTTAGCATTGCGATACATTAACCGACTCAATCTGCCTTTGCCTTTTGGGGATTTCAAAGACTACTTACGGACAGTGCCTGAAGTTTCACCCGACCTGCCGCAAGGTCTAAGTGGCTACTTCATGCAATTACAAATTCCCCAAGAGGATATGAGCGCCATGCTGATTCTCAATCAGGCGCTCATTCCACCACCAACGCCAGAAGTAGTTTCTGTTCTCTTAGATATAGATTTATTTCGAGAAATCGATCTCCCCGATGATTATTCCGCACTCTGGGATGTTCTGGAACAACTGCACACCCGCACAGATCAAGTGTTTGAAGCTTGTATAACTGCTCGTACTAGGGAGTTGATCGACTGATGGCTACAATTTCCCCCCCACGTCCTGACGGAATCACAACCTCGTCAAAATTACTGCGACGAGAGTCAAAAGTTATGCCCCAACTACAAAGTCTAGAGAGGCAGAAACTTGCTGAGATAACAGAAACTATATGGCAACATTTGACACCTGTTGAACAATTACTAGAGTCTCAGGCAAGCATCGATGAAATTAGCTATCGTCCCATGCCACCAAAGCGCTCCTTTACCGTGCGCGTGCGCTACCAGGATAAGGGGCGTGGAGAACCGCTGACCTACTCACTAGACTTAGACGACGAATGACGATAGAGCCTTTCTGGGTTAAGGTTGAGGAGCCAACGCTTAGGCAGGGTGACTACTTGCCAGGGTGTTTTGTACCAATATTCGATCCAAACTTTAATGAAAATAGCGATATTCAAGATGTACAAGTAAACGAATTCGATTTGATAATTGTTACCCAAAGCTGCGATCTTGAAAATAAAAAAGCGCGTTTAGTCGCGATGATTCCGATTTATCCGATATCGGAGTTTGAGAAAATTAACCCAGAATTTGCTAAAAAGGGCAGATGGAACGAAGTCTTAAAAGGTAGAGTCGAGGGGCTGCATTTACTAGCATCGCCAATAGAGCCAGCAGACAACCAAAAAGCACTCGTTGTAGATTTTCGAGAGATATATAGCCTGCCCTATAACTATCTGGTGAAACACGCGGCTGAGCTAGGTTCGCATTGGCGGCTGAAGTCGCCATACCTAGAACACTTTTCTCAAACCTCCGCACGTTTTTTCATGCGGGTCGGGTTACCATCTAGCATTCCGCCTTTTAAATGAGGATTACTCCCTTCCCACCAGAAGATTACCTATTCTCCTCTCCCCTGCTCTCCTGCTCTCCTTGCCTCCCCCAACTTCCCGACATTTAAAGGCTCACTCGGGCTATCTTGCTTGCGTACAGGTATCTCGGCGAAATCCCCCTACGCGCTACCCGGATCTCATACAGTTCATACGAGGACATACTACGCAAACGGGCGATCGCGCCTTCATTTCCACCTCGACCGATTCAGCTTCCAAAAAGTCGCGACTCGCTCCTCCCATTGCTGCCAGTAAGTCTGCATCACTTCCGGTTTAAACCAGAATACCTCCGCAGGCATATCTGGAATTGCTACAACAATTAGAGCATGTTCCAGCTTAATATCGTAGGCTTGATAATAATGATTAACAGCGCTAGAGTAAGCGGCAACTTGGAGTGGATAATCATACAAACGCTCTATTGACCCTTTCGGTCTATCGGCAGTTTTCCACTCACAAATACAGGGAATACCTCTGAAGGTAGCAACGCAATCTACTATTCCGGCATAGCCCAAATCATAGTTAAAAACAGTACCTTCTACTAACCTGACATGACTGATATCTTGCAGGAGCGGTTCTATGCTCTGCCAGTAAGGAAGGATGGTCTCAGGACAAGGGGTATCTTTGCCTTCAAGATAGCGCTGAATTTGTTTATGGGTGCCAGTACCACGACGGGAAGCCGCTCCTGAAATTTGGTTGGCTTCGGCTACTCCAACTCGCTGCCGCCAATTCAACAGCCTCTCTCTATCCTCTTGGGGTTTAGTGGCGTTGAGAATTGTTGTGACACTTGGGAGTTTAGCTCCCTGGCTATCAACATAATATTGTTTTCCGTTCTCCCGAACCTGTTTAGCGTTATGGCGAGGCAGGAGTTGAGTATCAGCGTGCATTGACTTGAGTCTTGGATAGTTACTGGGTTCGCAAGGAATGTTACCTCTCGTGTGTGCCAAAGCAATGAGTACAAGAAGAGGATAGCTTAGGTTACTTCAAGAAAATGGTTAAACAATCCATCAAATCATAACCCAGCCGATTAATTCATCACCTTTACGAAAGACGCCTTTAGGTAGAGAAGTCGTAAAGATGTAAGGGAATGAACATCAACATTTCTTTGGATATACACCTTTTGATAGACCACATGTTTAGTAGAGATAACCACAGCTTTTCTGAAACAACTATTTGGCAAAACCTGGACTTTAAAAAGGTTCAGCAGAGACTCAATCGGATTACGGCTCAGCTTGAGGGGGTGTTATCGAAGTCCTCTCAGATAAAGGCAGCTGAGTTTATTGACTCTGAAAATCGTGCCAAACTCAGGGAATTCATGGAGGTGAACCAGCTAACTGAGTCACAGGCGATCGCAATGATTGTCAGCGCCTTTTTGAGCAATACACGGCAGCCTTTGAGTAGCACACCCAGTTCACCTGATGAGATACTACAGCGGCTATCTGTCCTAGAGCAGCAAATTGCAGAACTAGAGGAAAAGTTACTAGTCCAACACAGCAGAAATAAGTAACCAGCCTACAAGCAGTCGAACGCCTGAGTCTCACAAGGCTTTTGAATTTTGAATTTGGCGAAGCGGTACTAGCCATTTTTCTAGGGTGCATTCTCCCCATTCTTCCGATGCTACCGAGCAAGGTAAAGCGGCACGATATCAGCAGACAGGACAGTTGCTCCTGTCATTGCGATAAATCCTTGGAGGAAAGGGAATGTCTTCATCTGCACCGGAGAACTCTAGCGCAATGCTGGCTCTCTCCCATAATTTAGCTGATGCCGTTGAACAGGTTGGTCGCTGTGTCGTTGCCATCAAGACGCGAGCTTCTTCCAGACGAAGTTGGCGATCGCAGATTTCTACAAGTGGTATTCACTGGCGTCCGGGGATAATTGTTACTGCCGAGGAGACCATCAGACGCGCAGAGGAGTTTACGGTTACCCTTGATGATAATCGTACTGTATCAGCAACACTGCTAGGTCGTGACGCGAGTACCGATATCGCTGTCCTCAAATTGCCTGAGGTTGAACTTCCGGTCGCCCCAATTGGGGAAGTTACCTCGCTCAAGGTGGGTCATTTGGTTTTGGCTGTCGGACGTTCTGATGAGAGTGGTGTAAATGCCAGCCTCGGTACGGTGAGTGCTTTAGGAGGTTCTTGGCGCAGCAGTTATGGCGGTTCGATCGACCAGTTTGTTCGCCTCGATCTCAGCCTCTACCCCAATCTAGAGGGAGGCGCTATGGTGGATGCAACAGGTCATGTTGTGGGGATGACGGTATCAGGGCCACGTCGTTCAGTTTTAGCTATCCCAGCCACTACGATAAACCGTGTGGTTGACCAGTTGCTGCAAAAGGGACGCATTGCGCGAGGCTATCTCGGTGTGGGTATGCAACCAGTGCGTCTACCAGAAACGCTTAAAAGTAGCCTGAACTTATCTTCAAGCGGTGGAGTGATTGTGGTCAACGTGGAATCGAATGGCCCAGCTGACCAAGCGGGGGTACTCATAGGTGATGTACTGATAGCGATTAATGATACTCCCGTGAGCGATACAGGCGAGGTACAGGCGATGCTAGGAACACAAAGTGTAGAACAAACTCTCAAAGCGCAGATTGTGCGGGGTGGCACATTAATTGAATTAGCGATCGCTCCTGGCGAACGGTCTTAGAAGGAGGATTACCATGATAACTACTCCTCTCATTTCCAATGCCTCGGCACAGATTGCCTCTGAGTTAGCGGCGGTTGCTCTGGAGTTGCATCGTTGTACTGTACAAGTGCGAAGCGGTCGAATGGGTGTTGGGTCGGGCGTGATTTGGCACTCAGACGGCTTAATTGTGACCAATGCCCATGTTGCACAAGATGAGCGTGTTGTGGTTGAACTCTCGGATGGATGGGTGATGGATGCCTTCCGTGCCAGTATTGACGTTAGACGAGATTTAGCCGCACTCCGAGTCAATGCGATCGACTTGCCTGCGGTAACAGTTGCCGACTCCAACGCTTTACGGGTTGGGGAACTGGTGCTCGCTGTCGGGAATCCTCAAGGTGTTTTTGGTGCTTTGACGACGGGAATTATCCACGCAATTGACCAAGAGAAATTTGGTCACAAACCCCCAGCTCCATCCGTCGAGAAAATCCCAAATCCCAATAATCCAACCGATATACTCAGCCGTCAGAGGTGGGTTATGGCTGACATCCGGTTAGCTCCTGGTAATTCCGGTGGTTCCCTTGCCAATGCACGGGGTGGGGTTATTGGAATTAATACGATGATTGCTGGGGGTTTGGCGTTGGCGGTACCCAGCAATGAGGTTGAGCATTTCCTCAAGGGTGGTAATCGTCCCTATCTTGGAGTCACTCTGCGACCTGTGCAAGTTCTGAACTCGAACAGACGCTTCTTGGGTCTGTTGGTTTTGGAGGTGGCTGAAGGTAGTCTTGCTAGGGCGGCTGGTCTAATGGTTGGGGACGTTTTGATTGGCGTTTGTGGTCAATCTTTCAATACACCGGATGACTTGCTCAACGTCCTAGAACATGCCGAACCCGGACAATCACTGCCGCTTGAGTTTCTGCGAAACGGGAAGCCCTCTTACTGCACTGTAGTCCTGCACCCTCGCTCTAATGTTGCTCCCCCAATCGTTGCCGAGGTGTAGTCGGTATGCTCGCAGTGATGGTGCATACAGAAAGCACAATTACACAGGCGGGGTTGCAGAGTATCCTTCGTAGCCATCCTGACTTGTCGGTGGTTGGCACTTCTTCCAACTCTGCCTCCCTGTTGAAGCAAGTGGAGGAACTGCAACCAGATGTAGTGGTGTTGGAGTGGCTGGGAGAAGAGAATGAGTGGGTGTGGGAGATATTGCAGACTCTTAGCAGTGAGCTTAGCCGTCCTGCGATCGTCGTTTTAGGGGATGTGGAGGACGAGGCTTGGGCAATAGATGCACTGAGGTTGGGGGTTCGGGCAATCTTACCGCGAAACGCTGCGATCGAGGAAATCACCGCTGCCGTTGTTGCTGCTGGTGTGGGGTTGGTGGTGCTGCATTCAGACCTTTTGGAAGACTTGCTGCCCCTTCAGGAGCCTCCTGCTTCGGCGCTGCCGACTTCCCCGATGCAAGCCTTGACCCCTCGCGAAATTGAGGTTTTAGGGATGCTGGCTTTGGGGTTGGGCAATAAGACTATTGCTAAGCAATTGGGGATATCGGAGCATACGGTCAAGTTTCATGTGTCATCCATCTTTAACAAACTCAATGCTTCGTCGCGTACTGAGGCGGTTACTCTCGGCGCAAGGTTGGGTTTGATTATGTTGTAGTTGAAGGTTTGCCAAGGATGATTAAAAATTCGTAGTTCGGAATTCGTAATTCGTAATTAATGTTTAAACAGGGATTTAGACCCCGCTTCAACATGGGCGGCCTAAAGGTCAGGGCTTCTGACCCGCTTTTTGAATTTATAATTAGGAATTATTCGTTAACTCAATTTACTGTTTTTTAAAACCGCAAGAAACATTGAAAACGCGATGCAGATTTTACCAACAATTCTGTTTTCCTGGCAGTGCCTCTCCCCAGGATAAATTAGCTGTGCGATCGCGTTTAATCAGAAATTGCCTGCAATACCCTAAAACTGGAATAGTCGAGAATAGGCAACGCTGAGCCAAAAGCGATAGAGTAGGCGTAAATCTAGGTCAAGTGCTCCCCATTGAACCATGCAATTTACACAAAAACGATACTACTCGACCGAGGAATATCTAGCACTAGAGGAGGCGGCTGACTACAAAAGCGAATACATTGACGGTGAAATCGTTCCTATGGCGGGTGGCTCTACTAATCACAATCAGATCGCTGGCAATTTCTATGCCGAACTCAGTTTTGCTTTCAAAAAACTTGACTATCGAGTGTTTATGAGTGATGTGCGGTTGTGGATACTCCAACGGCGTATCTATACTTATCCCGATGTGATGGTCGTAGTGGGAGAGCCAGAGTATTATAATAACCGCACAGATACGATTACCAATCCTAGAGTGATTATAGAAGTTTTATCAGCGTCAACCAAGGGATACGATCGCAGCAAAAAATTTGAGACCTACCGCACGATTTCGACATTTGAAGAATACTTATTAATCGACCAAACTCGGAGATATATCGAACATTTTTCTAAGACGGATAAGAAGCGCTGGTCGTTTTGCGAATATGACGAATTGGATGATGCGATCACCCTTTCTTCAGTATCCTTTGAAATTTCTCTGGCAGATATCTATAATAAAGTGAACTTTGCACAGGTAGATGCAGAATTTGCACCCGAAATAGGAGAGAATTAACTATCCGATTGAACTGTTTTAAGTGGATAAATTCTATTGATATCCTGCTGCCTGAAGTGTGAACAGTCGAGCGTAGCGTCCTCCAAGTTGCAATAACTCTTGGTGTGTTCCCTGCTCGATGATTTCTCCATCTGCCATGACGACAATGGTGTCAGCCATCCGCACCGTCGAGAAGCGGTGGGAAATTAGGACAACCATTTGATTTTGGGTAATGGTGCGGAAGTGGTCAAAAATTCTCACCTCTGCCTCTGCATCCATCGCTGCCGTGGGTTCATCAAGTACTAAGATGTCAGCACCCGTCCGCATAAAGGCACGAGATAGGGCAATTTTTTGCCATTGTCCCCCAGAGAGTTCTTGTCCTCCCTTGAACCAGCGCCCTAACTGAGTGGCAAAACCTTCGGGTAACAATTCAATAAACGGTTTAGCCATCCCTTTTTCAGATGCTTCTTCCCAGCGTGTGTCATCTTGTAGATGGTTTACATCCCCTACGCCTACGTTTTCACCGACTGTGAAGTGGTAACGCACGAAGTCCTGAAAAATCACACCGATTCTTTGGCGCAGTACCTCAATATCCCACTCTTGCAAATCCAAACCATCCAGGAGAATTTGTCCCGCATCTGGGGTATAGAGTCGAGTTAAGAGCTTAATCAGAGTGGTCTTTCCCGAACCATTCTCACCCACGATCGCTAGTTTCTCACCCGGTTTAAGATGAAGTGAGATGTTTTTCAGGGCTGGTTTGGCAATTCCTGGATAGGTGAAGGAAACGTCGATAAAGCGCATTCCATCTCCCGGAATTAAACCCTGACGCGCTTTCCCCCTGGGTTTAGGCACATTCTGCTCCAAAAATTCGTAGAGATTGGAGAGATACAGATTATCTTCATACATGCCGCCAATCGACGTTAAGGCACCTGCAAAGGTGGACTGTCCTTGCCGGAACACGGTGAGGTACATGGTCATATCCCCCAAGGAAATGCGACCCCAGATGGTTTCCACCACAATCCAAGCGTAAGCGGCGTAAAAGGTTGCCGTACTCAGCAAGCTTAAGAGGTAGCCCCAAATTCCTCGACGGATGGTGAGATCGCGGTCTTCGTCGTAAAGGCGAAGAAAGATATCCCGGTAACGTTGTAGCATTGTGGAGCCAAGTTGGTAAAGCTGAACCTCCTTGGCATAGTCTTCGCGGGCAATTAAAGTTTCTAAATAATGCTGCTGTCGGGTTTCGGGCGATCGCCAACGGAACAGGCGAAACGCTTCCCCGGCAAAGCGAGTCTCGGCAATGAAGGGAGGAACCGCCGCGACAACCAATACCAATACGGCCCAGAATGAGAAGTTCAGCAGTAAACTGCCATATGTGACCAAGGAAAGGGCAGACTGAATCAGTCCAAAGGTTCGCATCACCAACGAAAGGGGACGCTGCGAGGCTTCATGGCGTGCCTGAGTGATTTTGTCATAAAACTCCGAGTTCTCGAAGTGGGTGAGGTCGAGAGTGAGTGCCTTCTCTAGAATCAAAACATTCACCCGTTGTCCCAGCAGGACTCGCAGCAGCGATTGGCAGACGGAGAGTCCTCGTTGGGTTGCCGCTAGTGCCATAACGGCGATCGCTTCTAACCCCACATACTTTAAAGCCATCCAGCGATGAGCTTCCACGCCTGAGCGGGAGGCTAAAACAACGCTATCCACAATTAACTTACCGATGTATGCGATCGCTCCTGGTAACAAACCCGCTAGCAGCGTGAGAATCGCCAGCACAATCGTTAGGGTATGGCTCGTCGTCCAGACTAATTCCAATGCCCGTCCACTGTAGCGGAAGACGGAGAGGGATTGACGCAACCCCCGCGTGGGAACTCTCAAGTTCTCTATTGATCGTTTTCTGGGTCTATTCATGCTTTTGGTATAACAAATTCATGCTACCAATTGAGAGAGGCATGATATTTTGAGACAAAAATGAATAAAACGCCGCGATCGCTTCGCGCTGTCCTTTTCGGGCAATCGCTCCTCCCGAC
>Ga0310810_10008207_pt1 | contig 11995 bp, 11 predicted proteins | sample NCmetagenome_FD_207641 | JGI IMG/M metagenome (GOLD analysis project Ga0310810, IMG submission 207641) | Soil microbial communities from experimental microcosm in Duke University, North Carolina, United States - NC | ecosystem: Engineered > Artificial ecosystem > Soil microcosm > Unclassified ...
GGCAGCAGGTCCACGGGCAGCGCGAGCCGGTACGTCTCGCGCACGACCGCGCTGTCGGGCCAGGACTCGGGCGGCGCGAGCGTGTAGCCGAGCGGGCGCACGCGCTGGACGACGGCGTCGCCGTCCTCGTCGATGATCGAGATCTCGGTGAGGAACTCGCGATCGATGCCGCCAGGTCGCCGCCAGTACGTGCGCAGTTCGACCGTGCCGCCGCGCCGCGCCCCGGGCGGCGGCGGATCGCAGCCCACGAACTCGAGCTGATCGTCGAAGCGGGCCACGTGCGCGAGCGCCGGCGGCGCGAGCGCGGGCGCGCACAGCTCGATGGAATCGGCGGCGCCGGCCAGCATCAGCACCTCGTCGTTGACGCTGGCCACCGGCACGAGGCGGTTGCGCGCCAGGAATCCTCGCCACTCGGGCCCGAAGCGCGGCGAGAACTCCTCGACGATGCCGGAGTTCGCGAAGTCGCCGATCACCGCGGCCACATGCGTGGGACTGGGGTACGGCTTCGTCGAATAGCTGTACGTGCCGCTCATCACGTGCCACAGGAAGTGCACGTCGTGGCGCCGGGTCAGATGACTGAGCATCTCGATCCCGGCGACCACACCGCCCGACTTGGGCACGCGCGCGAGGAGTCCCTCGCGTGCCGCGAGCAGCGTGCGCGCGTCCGCGTCCGGGAACGGATCCTCGGGGCGCTCGAGCCCGCGGAAGCGCTGCGGGCCAACGCCGCCGAACGGCCCGAACACGACCTGCGACGCGATGCCCGAGACCAGCGCCGCGCCCAGCACCACGACCGTCGCCGCGCGCCGCCCGCCCACGCGGCGCACGATCGCGCCCGCGCCCACGACGAACGCGGCGGCGCCCCACGGCAGGATCAGCGCCGTGTACTGGAACGCGATCGAGTGCTGCGGCATGCGCGAGGACAGCATGTGCTCGAACACCACGGGCAGCGCGACGAGCATCACGCCGGGTGCGGCGAGCGGCACGAGCGCGAGCGGCCCGAGCAGCTGGCCGTACCAGAGGAGCTTGAGCAACGTGTCCGCACGATTGCCGGGCGTCATGACGAGCCACGACAGCGCGCGCACCGGGTGGCGCAGCACGTTCAGCGCGACCTCGGGCAGCGTCGCGCCCCACGCGCGGTACATCATGCCGTACTGGGCCTGGCCGCTGGCGAGCAGCGGCTTGAGCACGCCGAACGACAGCACGAGCGAAACGGCGGCGAGTCCGGCCAGCCCGAGCGCGACGCGCCACGACCCGCGCCGGGCCAGCACGTACAGCCCGAGCATACCGACGACCAGCGCCGCGTCCTCCTTGCCGAGCAGCGCGAGCGCGGCCCAGCCGAACGTGGCGCGCGCGCGGCCTTCGCGCACGGCCACGAACGCGGCGAGCAGCGGCGCGACGCACAGCGTCTCGGGATGGAACTCGAACAGATCGAGGTTCGCGAGCGCGGGCTGCACCAGGTAGATCGCGGCCGCCGCGATCGGCACGAACCCGCCGCCGATCTCGCGGCGCGCGAGCCGCGCGATCGGAATCGCGCCCGCGGCGAGCGCCAGCGCCTGGACCGCGATCAGCGTGACCGGATGGCGGACCAGCGCGTAGATCGGGGCGATCGCGAACAGGACGAGCGACGAATGATCGCCGAGCCAGGGCATGCCGCGGATCGAGCTGAACAGCGTGCCGCTCAGGATGCCGTCGGTGGCCTGGGCGAAGATCGCGAGGTCGAAGTCGCGGAACAGGAAGTAGCGGTACTTGAGGAAACCGATCCACGTGAAGAAAGCGGCGTGGACCAGCACGAGCCCGACGACCCAGGACCACCCGAGGTGGTCGAGGCCGGACGGCGCGGGAACGGGCGCGGCTGGCGAGGCGGGGCGGCGCGGCATGGCTCGCGAGCTTAAGGCCTCGCGGCCGGGTCGCGCACCCGATCGCTCAGCGGACGATCACGCAGCGCCGCGTGAACGTCGCCCCGGCCAGTTGCGCGCGAATCAGGTACATGCCGGCCGCGACGTGCCGCCCGTGCGCGTCGGTCAGGTCCCAGGCGAGTTCGCTGTGCCCCGAGCGCCACGGCCCGTGGGCCAGGTTCTGCACGAGACGACCGGACAGATCGAACACGTCGACACTGACCCGATCGTCGCTCGGCAGCGTGAAGGCCACGCGCACGTCCGAGCGCGACGGATTCGGCCAGGGATTCGAGAACGCGAGCGTCAGGGCGTTCGCGACGTCGGTCGTTCCGTAGAAACTCGGTTTGACCAGCACGTTGGACAGCGCCGACCAGTTGCCGACCTCGTCGCACGTCTTGATCGCGAAGTAGTACGTCAGGGCCGGATTCAGCCCGGACACCACCATGCTGTCGGTCTGTCCGGGCGCGGACGGCTGGACGAACACCGGAATGTGCGCGCACGCGCTGAACGTGGCCGCGGTGATGGGCCGATCGGAATAGCGCAGGTCGTACTGCGTGGCGCGGCCGACCATGCCGTCGTCCCCCGGCGCGGTCCAGCGCAGGACGGTCGTGGTCAGGTCGGCGTGAGCGGGGCCGGCGGTGGCTCCCAAGACGAGAAGCAGAGCAAGAGCTGCGGAACGTTGGGTGTGGCGCACGTGTCCTCCATGAGCAGCGCACAGCGCGAAGCGCGCGAAAGCGATAGGCCTCCTGCGGAATGGCACCGCAAACGACGTATTGAGGTATCAGCTGTCCGTGGGGAGCGGCGCAGCTTCGTGGCGGCCGGGGGGACGGCCTCCGTGCGACCTGCCCAGTTGGCGGGGAGCGCCTGCGGGCGATACAACCTGCGAACCGTCGCGCAATCTAGTAGAAGCGCCAGCCCCAGGTCAACGCGTCGCGGCCACTTTTTTTCGTCGCGCGAATGGCTGAAGAAATTCGGCAAGACGAGGCGAGGCCGGCTCCTCGCGGAACCGGCCTCGTGTACGAGCGCCTCGAGAGATTATCGATAGAGAGCCTTCACGGCGCCCCACGTGCGTTGCGTCACGGGCACCGGAATGTCGAGGAACTTCTGGATGCGATTGTTGCCACTGTCGGCTACGTACACTTCGCTGGACGTGCTGGCGGCCACGCCGAACGGCGCGTTGAATTCGCCGTTGCCGGTGCCGAACGTCCCCCACTCGACGATGAACGCGCCGGCCCCGTCGAATTTCTGGATGCGGTTGTTCCCCTGGTCCGCGACGAAGACGTTGATCCCGTCGGTCGCGATTCCCTGCACCTGCTGGAACTGGCCGGGGCCGACGCCCTGCGCGCCCCATTTCGTCACGAACGCCCCCGTGACCGTCAGCTCCTGCACGCGATTGTTGCCGGTGTCGGTGATGTAGAGATGCCCGAGCCCGTCCTGCGCGATCGCGGTCGGAAAGCGCAGCTGGCCGTCGAGGCCGCCCGGCCCGGAGAGGATGGAGACGAACGCTCCCGACCCCTCGAACACCTGCAGACGGTTGTTGCCCGAATCCACCACGTACACGCGCTCGCCCGCGTCCACCGTGATGCCGCTCGGCGAACGGAATTGTCCCGCGCCAGAGCCGGCGACGCCCCACTTGGCGAGGAACGTGCCGCTCGGTGAGAACTTCTGCACGCGATTGTTGAGGAGGTCCGCCACGTACACGTTGCCGCTCGGTCCCACCGCGACCGCGCTCGGCGAGTTGAACTGACCGTCGCCAGTGCCGCCCGAGCCCCACTTGAGGATGAAGCTACCGCCGGGCGAGAACACCTGGATGCGATTGTTGTCCTGATCGCACACGTAGACGTTGCCGGACGCGTCCAGCCCGAGCCCGACCGGAAACGAGAACTGACCGTTCCCCGAACCGAACGTGCCCCACTGCGTCACGTACGAGGGCGGTGTCGCGGCGTGAGCGCTCGCTGCCAGGACGACGAAGGAGACGAAGAGAAGCGGGCGTAGCCATTTCATGTGTCCCCCTTCGCGGCAAAATCCGGCCGCCTGGATTGGGGGATCCATGTGCCCGCGCATCGTTGCCGCACTCACGCGGTGGGCTCTGCGATCGCATCGGGCCGGACGCGAGGCCCGGCGCATTCAGGGGGGAAAACCGTGGCGATGGATCCGGCCAGAGCCTGGCCTCGCCACAACGGTAGGCCCGCGAAGTGCGGAGGATCAACCGTAAACTATCCGAGGGTTTGTTTCGGATGAGCACGAATGCGGTGATTGCTCTGCCGTGCGGGCGAGCGCCCGAGTTGCGCGGACGGACGGGGTAGGCGAAGTTCGCGCACGAGCTTTCGCCGATGGAAGGGGTGGTGTGTGAAACGCAGGATCCGGCAGATTTCGAGGCTCGTGCGCAGGCGCAGCAGCCATGCTCTCGCTCTCGCCCTCGGCTTCGCCTCGGGCTCGGCCGCGCTCTCGTGCGCGCCACGCCCGCTCGGACCCGACGAGTACGCGATCCACGTGACGGAGCAGGGCTTCGAGCCGGCGGAGCTGGCCGTGCCGCGCGGGCAGGCGGTGACGCTCGTGATCACGCGCGACGTCGAGTCGACGTGCGCCACCGAGATGCACTTCGCGGGCGTCGAGCAGCGCTGGCGGCTTCCGCTCCATCAGCAGGTGCGCATTCCGCTGCCGGACGGCGTCGAGGACACGCTGCGCTACTCGTGCGGCATGGACATGTACGAGGCGTGGATCGTCGCCAAGTGACGCGCTACGCGTGCCCCGGCTCGGACTTCTCCCCCACCTCGCGCCGCTTGCGCGCGAAGAACTCCTTGAGCAATGCGCTCGCGGGCTCGGCGGCGACGCCGCTCGCGACGTCGACGCGATGGTTGAGGCGGCGCTCGTGGATGACGTCGAGCACCGACCCGCAGGCGCCGGCCTTCGGGTCGGCCGCGCCGTAGACCAGGCGCCCGAGGCGCGCGAGCACGATCGCGCCGGCGCACATGGCGCACGGCTCGAGCGTCACGTACAGCGTGCACTCGGTGAGGCGCCAGGATTGCAGCGCCGTCGAGGCCGCGCCGATGGCCAGGATCTCGGCGTGGGCGGTGGCGTCCTGCAGACCTTCGACCTGGTTGTGGCCGCGACCGACGATCACGCCCTCGTGCACGATCACGCATCCGACCGGCACTTCATCGGCCGCGGCCGAGGCCTGGGCCTCGCGCAGCGCCGCGCGCATGCCTTCGTCGTCGTCGCGGATCAGGACCGACACGCCGGCTCTTTACGGCTGCGCGGCCGCGGCGCTCGGACGCTTGGGGAACAGCGGCGCCCAGCGCTGCGCGATGCGCTGCGCGACTTCGCCGGGCAGCGGTCCGTCCGCGCCGCCGCCGCCCGAGCCGTGCAGCGCGTTGCTGCCGCGCTCGTCGGGCGTCCCGATCACCGCGTCGTGGTAGGCGCCCTCGGCGGTCTCGCTGCCGGACGCAGTCCAGACCAGTCGTCCGCTCGAGTCGACGAGCGCGGCGTGCATCTGAACCGTCGTCGTCGGCTTGCCCGCCTGCTCGGGCTCGAGGGACTGGCGATCCCACAGGTCGATGCGCACGGAGAGCACGGCCTGCGTGCGCAGGCGGCCGCACAGCGCCTGGGCGGCGAGAGAATCGACGCGCGCGTTCTTGAGCATGCCCTGCTTGGCGAGCGCCCACAGAGAATCGCCCGTGGCGTCGCGCCTCAGGTTGTCGCGCGCCGTCGTCCCCGAGACCCAGCGATAGCCGGTGCCGACGAACGCCTGTGCCCACGCGCTCTCGACCTGGCGCTCCTTCTGAATGTCGTTGTCGTAGCTCATCACCGGAAGCATGGCGACGCCGCCGAGCGACAACTTGGAGATCTCGGTCGACGTCCACACCGTATCGCCCTCGCGATTCTTCTTGGGCGCGGCGGACGCCACGAACGCGAGCAGCAGCGCGGCGCCCATCACGAGCGCGAGCGACGGCGCGATCCACAGCACGGGCACCCGGTACGGGCGCCGCGCGGGGCGCGGGAAGCGTGATCGGCGCGTCATCGGTCTAATCCTCGGCGAGCGCGACCTTGGTCTTTTCGACGCGCGCGTTCGCGGCGCAGCGCGGACACGCGCCCGAGTGATCGACCGGCTTGTTGTCGGCCGGGCAGATGTAGGCGACGGCGGTGGCGACGAGCGCCGAGCCATCCATCGGGCAGTTGCCCACCGTCTCGTAGTCCGCGCCGCACTTCGGACACTCGTAGACCATCTTCTGATCCGTGAGCGCGATGATCTCCTTCGGCCCCGACTTGGCGTGCGACGACGACGCGCGCGACGCGGTGGTGTCCGAAGGCGGCGTCACGCCGCATCCGGCCAGCGCGAGCGCGAAGACGAGCATTCCGATCCAGCGCTTCATGCGAACTCCCGTGCGCGACCGAGATGAGGAACTGCTGCGCCGCGAGCCGGCGATCGCGAGCCCGGCACGTGCGGCGGTGTCACGGGGAGAGAATATGGCGCGCCCTGGAGGATTTGAACCCCCAACCTTCTGATCCGTAGTCAGATGCTCTATCCAATTGAGCTAAGGGCGCGCTTCGCCTGAACGAAGGCAGGATGGCGGAGAGGAGAGGATTCGAACCTCCGGACCGGTTTTACCCGATCAACCGCTTAGCAGGCGGCTGCCTTCAGCCACTCGGCCACCTCTCCAAGGCAAATCTGGCGGAGGGAGTAGGATTCGAACCCACGGAGCTTTCGCCCTCCGGTTTTCAAGACCGGCGCCTTAAACCACTCGGCCATCCCTCCGCACCGTGTGGCACAAGGCGTTACGCATTCTGCTCGATTTCCCCTGGTACCACTTCTGGGACCAGTCGGCCGACTCTGGCCGCTTCTGCTAACACATGAGGCTCCGCCAACCTGCCGTACCGCTGAGTAGTGACGACTGTCGAGTGGCCCAGCAGTTCTTGGAGGGCGGCCAAGCTACCACCCCGCTCTAGCCACCTGCAAGCAAACGTGTGACGTAGCTGGTGAACGTGGAAGCGCACACCAGCGAGTCTCGTTACCTGCCGTGAGAACGCCCCGTGGCTTGTGAACGGAACAAGGCGCCCCACGCGGCCACGAAACTCCTCGGGGATGGGCACTCGTCGCACCTTTCCCGACTTCGTCTGGTGGACCAACAGCATCCCGTGCTGGATATCCGAGGCTTGAGCACGCACTGCTTCACCCCACCGCAGGCCCGTCGATCCAAGAAGGCGACAGACGAAGCCATACAGATCAGGCAGTGAGCACACGGCGGCCAACTCGTCGTCCGAGAGTCGGTCCGGCGGGCGCTCCTGGACCCTTGGCAGGATCTTGCGCGGAAACGGGCTGTGATCCAACAGTCCACTGTCCGCGCACCAGTTCAGCAAGCAGCGCAAGTCAGACAAGATGTGCCGAACCGTCTGCGGAGACTTCCCGCGCTTCTCGAGCCAGAGTCGATACGCTCGGCAGTCCTCGCGCGAGAGCCGGCCCAAGATGAAATGCCCGAGGCACGGGACCAGGTAATCCCGGACACGTTGCGCGGCCAGCGTCACGTCTTTTCGCTGGACTGGCACGTAGGAGGTCAGCCATTGCTGAGCTGCTTCCTCCAGTGTCAGCTGTGACGGCAGTCCTTCACTTTTCAAAGAGCGCAGCCGAGTCAACGCGAGCTGGTAGTTCGTCCCCAGACTCCGCTTGATGACCCGGCCGTTGACCATCTGGCGGAAGTAGTAGCTCTGCCCCCGCTTCGACAGATTCGCTGGCAACTTAGGCACAAAATCTCCTCGCCGCCAGGAACCGCTCAACGTCCGAAGGGCAGTAGCGTACGGAGCGACCAATGCGGACGCAAGGAATCCGCAGGCGCCGGACGGTTCGTGTGCTCAGATTGAGGAGTCTGGCCACCTCAGGGAGCGTAAGGAGCGGGCGTAGGTCCTTGTTGAATTTCTGTGGCCCCTCTGCCGGCGGAGCGACATTGTCGGCCCGCGCCATCAAGGAAGTCATAGCACTCGGGTGCGACGCGGACAGCGTCCGCGGCGTTCGTGTGCTCACAGTGAAGGCTCCTCCCCTTGCTCGAGCGATGTCGAACTCCCACGCTCGGTTCTGGACTCGGGGCTCCCCTTACTGCCAGGGCTCCTTATGAGGGGAGGCTGGGAAAGCCGCTCCAGGAGCGCCTTCGGCCAGTCGGACTCAGCGCACACCAGACTCTCGCCGGGCCACAACCGCTCAACGAGCGCACGAACGGACGCGGCTCGACCTGCGCCCGCATTGAAGAGCACGACGACCAGCCATGTGTCGGCTGATGTCGAGAAGTACGGTGAAGTGTCGTAGGAACTCAGCTTTCGCCGTAGCTCTCCTGATCGCTCGGTCGTCAGGTCGACTTCGATGGCGATCTGGACGCTGACGGCCGCGTCTGGCGCTCGGCTGGCGATCTCGGCCGCCGCGTCGGGCACGACAGCACCGCACCTGCCGGTGAACCGTGATCGAAGCTCGGGGTCCGGCTCGAAGCGCTTCAGTCTCCAGCTCTGATTCGGACTGAGCTCCGCGGCCAGTCTCGTCCAGACCGAGACAATCGCCAGGTGGTGCGCGACTGGACCCTCAGGCGGGCGGCCGGCGGCAATGCCCCGATCCTCTGCCCAGCGCACACCCTCTGGGCCGAGCTGGTAGAGATTCTGCTCACTGAGCCCGCCCGAGCGCGCTTGGAGAAATCCCGCGTCGTGCAATCGCCGTAATCGAGTGGCCGCGGTGTCGCGACGCACATCGGCGAAGAACAGTCGGAGCAGATCGCCCGTCCGTGCCAGTCGCATGCGCGCCAGAGCGCGCAGGAGAAACTCGTCGCGCAGCCCCAGGACCACACGCACCCCGGCTCGGCGCTTGTCACGCGCGATGCGGTAGGTCATGGGAGCGGATTCCGGACCGCCAGGCCGCAGCGTTCGCAGTCGAGGTGCGTCGAACGAGCCCCGCAGATATCGCACGGATCGAAGGCCCCGCGCTCACGCACTGCCCGACACCTCGGGCATCGAAATGCGCCGAAGAGCTCGACGCGGTGGCCACGTGGACATCGCAGCGACGTCACGAAGAAGTGTCGAACGCGAAGCAGAAAGCTGATGGCGCTGACAATGCCGACGACACCTAGCCACAGAGTCACCGCGATCCAAGCACCCGCACGACAAACGACGCCGAGGAGGCCGAGACTCTGCCGAAGTGAGCGCGTGAGGGACATGGCCCTACCCCATCTCCGGAAACGGCCCAGCATCTTCGGGCCGATCCGGATTGTCCCGTGCGATGCCGAGCGACAAAGTGTGCGAGCCACGGTCGCGTTTGTGCGGCGTCGTCCGATCGCCGCAGGACGGAATTCGCCGTGCGGGGTCCACTCTCGGGATGCGGATCTCGGGCGCCTCGAGGAACTGACCGCCGAGCGGGCTATCCTTCACGATCAGGAGAAACTGCCGGCGCGGAAGTCGCTCTAGCTTGCGCACCAACGAAGCTCTCAGCGCGGCCGCGTTCGGCTCGTTATCGGCTATCGGAAGCGCATGGGCGTAGGTCGCCGCGTCGCGGTGGTTCGCTCGAAAGACGCATTCGACGCCGGCGTTCGTCTGAATCAGTTCTTGGAGCTCCCGCGGAATCTGACTCTTCTGCTGGAGCAGGAGAACGCACGACACTCCCCGCGAACGGGCTAGAGCCAGCAGTCGCCCGATGCTGAGCGTCTCGAAGCGACCGAGGAGCTCCGGCAGCTCATCGGCCAGGAGCACGATGTGCGGTGACGTCTCAATCGGGGAGCGATTGAGGAGCGCTCGGGTTAGCCGGCCCATCACCGGACCACACAGCACTCGGACTGCTACTTCTTGCCCCGCCGGTGGTCGGCTCCAATCGAAGTTGAGGTGATAGCGCTCGATCCAATCTTCGATCGGCAGAAATGTCCGCGCTTCCAGAGCCCGCCGCACAACGGGCAGCAAGAGGACGGACTCCAGCCGCGATCGAACCGCTGAGACCGATTCCTTGCTTTCCTTCGGAAATTGGCTCCGGGCGTAGTCGCGTAGACGCTCGTTGCGCGACTGACCAGCCGCCGTGGCGAAAGCCCGCGGATTCGCCAGCCACGTCGTGACGACACTGAGTGGGAGATCCAGCTCGACGGCGAGTGTCGCGAGCGGCGTGACGAGACTTCGCATGCGCAGCCCCATCTCCGCACCAGTAGCTTCTTCGAGCCCCGAGACCACGCTTAGGGCAGTGACCTCCGCGGGAATCCCTGGCTCGGGCGCCGTCAGCCGCAGTTGCGGAATGACGCCCGGATCGAACGGTCGAATGAACTTGATCTCGCGGTGAGCGTGTCTGGCGCCCGCCTGGCCCTCTTGATCGAGCGCTTCGACGGCAGCGCTCGAATCCCCTTTGGGATCGACATTGACGAGCCTCTCGTCAGAGACCTGGAGCAGTTCTCTCACAAGCCCCATCGCGGCCGTCGTCTTCCCACTACCGGTCGCTCCCGAAAAAACCATGTGGAGCTCACGCAATCTGGTCCTTGAGAGGCTCACCGAGCCCCGACGGGCCCTAGGATCGATCAGCGTCCCTAGGACGAGCGCCTCCGAGCAAGGCATCCCTCCAAACTCCTGCTCGAATCGTCGAAGTAGCGCCCGAGATGGAGTCCACCTGCGCCGCTCGGCTCGGCGCGCGAGCGTCCGCTCATCGCCGAGCACACGGCGTCGGAGGAGTCGAAGGAATCGCGGCATCTCAGACTCTCTTTCGGGGTCGGGCACCGAACGCCACGCGCTCTGGGGCCCCGACTGAGATGTGTCCGACTTCGAGGCGCTTTCGACGGCTGGCCTCCGACACTCTCGCTTGGAACCATCTCTTGAGACGGACGCCCACGCCGACGATGAACGGGGCGCCGCACAACCCGACGCCCCACGACGTACTGAATGCCGAGCGGCAGCTGACTGCGGTGGCCGCGACCTCGACGACGGACGCAAGCACGGCAACGACTGCGGCAGTGAGTGACGAGGCCGTCATGAGGACCGGCCTCGTTCCCCGCGCCCTGCCTGGCGAAGACAAGCCGGCGGCCGTGAAGCGATCAAGAGGATCAATCCCTGCTCGCCATCAGCGCGCCAAACAGCACGATCCCACCTAGAGCCATCAGCGTGGTTCCGAGGACGCCCCGATGCGGTCGGTGGCAGGCTTCCGTCACACGCTCTGTCCTGACTTGTGGCACGTACACAGTCCTAGCCGGTGGACGGCGATGATGGTGGTAGTGATGCTTCTCGATGCGAATCACTTTGGTGTCGCTCACGTTCTGCTCCCTGAAGAGGTTGGGAAGCACGACCGCTGAATGAGGCCAGCGGCTAGCGAAAGTGCTGCGTACTACATCGCGGACAGATCCAGCGTGGACGCCGCTGGCCGAAGCACCAGCCGAAGCCCGAACGCCTGCAGTGGCACGCGCGGTGCGGGAATCGAATGCCGGCGCAGACCGGCGAGTTGGTGCGCGGCCGCTGACGGGCTCGCGGCGCGAAGTTCGATGGCATGTGCTACTCCTCTCACTGAGCACGCGGCCCGTAGCTCGGACCACGGGGCGCGTACCTGCCAAGGTTCGTATCTTGGTCGAGATGCCCCACCGCTGCGCGACTCGTGCGGGAGCGGACGGAGGCAGGCGTGGGCGCTCAGCCCGGCGGGAGCGCCCCCTCCTCTTCGGCCGACTGGCGCGTGTTCTCCGGGTGAGCCTCAACGCGGAGCCTGCGAAGACGGCTAGCAATGGTCTTGGGGTGACGCTGGAAGCGGGACGCCAGGGCGCGAACGATGCTCGGGAAATCGCGAGCACCATCGCCGGGCGAAAGGCTCGCCGCGAGTAGCGACGCGTCGGAGACGGCCGCCAACTTCTGAACGTAGACTCGATCGCCCGGCTCGACGCCCAGCTCGTCGAAGCTCTGACGTTGGGCGTCAGTCAACTCTTCGAGGTTGATGGAGTGATTCACTGCACAGCCTCCCGACGGGCGGTGTGCAGGTTCACCAGGGGCGGACTATAGACAGCTCCCCAACATCCATGTATAAGTAGCTGTACGCCAGCCGCTTAAGTCTAGTGCTACTCGCGCATCCCGTCACAAGCGGGGATAGGAGTAGCCCAGGCTCGGTGCGCCTCGTGCACCGCCGT
>Ga0310810_10008209_pt1 | contig 11993 bp, 8 predicted proteins | sample NCmetagenome_FD_207641 | JGI IMG/M metagenome (GOLD analysis project Ga0310810, IMG submission 207641) | Soil microbial communities from experimental microcosm in Duke University, North Carolina, United States - NC | ecosystem: Engineered > Artificial ecosystem > Soil microcosm > Unclassified ...
TGGGTCCCTGGAATACTTCGCCGCTGGGATTGCCGTTGCGGTAGTCGTCGAGTGCCACGACATCTTTCTGCTGCGCCGGATCGAAGACCGTGTCCGCGATCACCACGTTGGCAGCAAATCCCTGTCCGCCGTACGGCGCGGACGACAACAGGACGATCGGCGTCGTCTGGAGCATGGCCGGCTTCTGGCCCGTGGAGAGATTGACAACGGCGGCGCCCACACTGACGCCACCATTCACCCAGCCCGGGGCTCCCACCGCCACGTCCGGCAAACCGTCGCCAGTGACGTCGCCGACACTGACGGACGGACCATATCCACCGGCCTGTGACGGCGCCACGATCGTCTGCACGAGCGACGGCACGCCATTGGGCGCTGCGTAGACCAGCAAGGCCGGGCTCTCCGGTGGTGTGTGACCCTTTCCGCCGCTGGAGCCTTTGGTCACCAGGATCTCGTCAAATCCGTCGCCATCGAGGTCTCCCATCGCGACGTCGTATCCGAACGCGCCTTGCTGCGCCGGCGGCGGTACGGTCACCAGGGTATAGGTGATGACGCCATTCGGTGATCGCTGTCCGACCGACAGCCGTACTGCAGATCCCTGCCCAATGTACTCAGCGCTCACGATGTCGAGAATCCCGTCATGATTCACATCGCCCATCGCAAGCTGCTGGTTCCCAACATTCGTGACGATGGTCACGTGCGGTTGCACAGGGCCGCCGGCCACTAACGCCGTGCCATCGAGCAGTGCGCCGGTTGTCGGATCGACGAAGAACACCTCGATTTTGCCTGTCCGCGTGCCGACCGCCACCATGATCACGTCGCGCGAACCAGTCGCATACGTGAGCGTGGTGCGGTGCGCCGCCAGTCCCGTGCCGAAGTCGGCCTGGTAGAGCGGCTGTCCGTTGACCGCCTGGTTCAGCGCGCGAACCAGTTGGAATCGCGTGGTGTCGAGCGGCGTCAGCGTGCACTGCGCGGCGCCGCCGCCCTTCTGGATGACGTTGAACAGGTCGCTGCCCTTGCCGCTCCGGCCGCTCGTATTGCTTACCTTGATGTCGAAGGATGCGATCGACGCCGTCGCGGCGATGTCAATGGTCGCGTCTACCTCGGTCGAACTGACGAACTGCGTTCCACGGACCGTGATTCCGGACGGGTCTGTGGTGCCAGACTTGAAGAACTCCGATCGTGCGCCGGGCGCGAAGTTCTTGCCGGTGATCTTGACCACCAGGCTTACGGTGTCCTGCTCGCCGGTGTTCGGGTTCGCCGCCGTCACGGACACGTTCTGCGCGGCAGCGGTTCCCGCCGCCAGGGTGGCGCAGAGCGTGAGCACGACGGAAGTCAGCGACTGCAGGACGTTTCGCGGCATGGGGGTCCCTCTTTCCCAGATCTACGGACTCGTGATGCGGTCATCCGCGCCCGGCCGACGGCCTTCTGCGATTGTGAAGGCCGCCCAGTGCCATGGATTGCTCTCGGCGCCCCTGCGATGCGCGCGCTCGCGCTGGACCTGGGCCAGCGCCTCCGGAAACGGACGCGTGCGCGCGGCGCGGTAGAAGGCCGCGATCAGTTCCGCCGTGCTCCGATCGTCGATGTCCCAGAGGCTGGCCAGCACGTTGCTGCCCCCGGCGGAGAGGAACGCCCGCGTGAGACCGATCAGCTCCTCGCCGGTCGGGAGATCGCTGAGCTCGCCCCCGCCGAGCGCGGTGTCGCAGGCGCTCAACGTAACGAGGTTGGCGGCGAGCGGCAACCCGAGAATCTCGTAGACCTGCAGCTGCCCGTCCTCGTCGGCACTCGGCTCGAGCTCCACACCCGAGAACAGTGGATTCAGCCGATTGAAGAACCCGTGGGTCGCCAGATGCAGCACGCGATACCGCCCCGCATCCTGCTTGAACCGCGCCTCTGTGGCGTCCTTGCCGACGAACACTTCACGCGATGCCGGGAACAGGCTGGCAATCGACTCCACCTCCTCCCGGGCGAACTGCAACTTCGTCCGCGATGGTGCGAGGGCGAGCAGGCTGCCGGGCGGCGACGGGCGTGGCCGCGACTCCATCAGCGCCGACGCCGCCGGCAGCACGATCAGCGCCATGTCGTCCACGAGCACTCGGGCGCCTCCGCGCGCCTCGTGACGCAACACGGCGAAGGGCAGGTAGTTGAGCTCCGCGTGGGGGACGATGTAGAGGCGCGAGATGCCGGCAAGCCAGCCGGCCTGGCGCAGCGGATCGAGCAGCTCGTGATCCAGCCGCTGGGCGACCTGCTGCCAGCCGTCGGGCTCCTGGCGCGCCAGCAGGCCGCGCAGCAGTTCGATGTGCGTTCTCAGCTCCACTTCGCCGACGGGTAACATCCGTGCGCGCACCGAACCGCTCCTCAGGACGAACGCGGTCGTCCGATCGCGATCCACGACGTATTCGAGCAGCGCCGATCGGGCGGGAAGCCATTGCTGCACCCCGGCGACGGAGACCTCTGTCGCCGGGCGCAGTGCAGCCGCAAGCGGCGAGTGTCCGGTCAGCGCCGACACCGCGGCCGACCAGGCGTCTTCTGCCTCTCGCAACTCGTCCCGATACACTGTGCCGGCCTGTCCGCGCCGTTCCGCCGCCGGACGCCGCAGCTCCGCGTCCATCGCCGCCTGCAGGTGCCGGATGCGCGCCAGCAGGCTGGCCGAGACTGCCCCCTGCGAGGCGCCGAGCGCCAGGCTGCGCTCGACCATTTCGCGATAGCCTTCGGCGCGCAAACGTTCGGCGGCCTGGAAGGCTTCCTTTGTGCGGCCCATGCGCAACAGCAGTCGAACAAGCGCGGCATACACTTCGCGCTTGTCGTCCAGAAACCCCGTCCGGGCGCGCTCGGCCGACAGTTGCGCGCGCACGCGCTCGATCGCGTCCACCGCGCGAAGGTAGTCGGCGAGCGCCTGGTCGAGCCGGCCGAGCGACTCCAATGCGCGGCCGCGGCCGAACGCGGCTCTCCACGCGAGATCCGGGATCGCGCTTGCGGCCTCATCGCGCAGCACGGCATCGCACTGCGCCACCGCGTCGTCGCCCCTTCCCGCGGCGAGCAGGGTGTCGGCCAGCGCGACTCGTGCTTCGCCGATGACCAGTGGTGCATCGGTCTTCAGGGCCGCAACCAAGGCCGTCTTCGCCGCCGTCATCGCGGCATCCTGCTGGCCCTGCGACAGCCTGATGCGCGTCAGCCACGTGAGGGCCGACGCGGTGCTGGCCGCGTCGTCGGCCTCCACGGCGGTCTTGTGGGCGCGCTCCGCGGCCGCGGCTGCGGCATCGGTGTTGTGGCGTCGCAGCTCGACGGCGGCCAGCGCAAGTTGCGCGGCCAGAAGGCCGCTGTGATAGCGAAGCCGTTCTGCATCCGCCGCGGCACCCTCCAGCGCGCTGACCGCGCGACCCATGTCGCCGGTGTCCAGGTCGAGCAATCCGAGTGCTTGTGCGGTGTCGATCTGTTCGCGCGCTGACCCGGCCTTCGCATACACACGGGCCGAGTCGTTCAGCGCCGTCCGCGCCTCGTCGTATCGTCCGGTCTGCTCGGACAGTGTCGAGAGGCCTCTTGTCGCATCGGCTTCCTCATGCAACAGTCCGGCATCCCGCGCGATGCCGCGCGCACGTTCCAGGTGCCCCCGAGCAGCCTTGAAGTTGCCCGTGCCGAGTCGCGCCAGGCCAAGGTTGATGAGGTCGAGCGCCATCGACTGCTTGTTGTCCAGCCTGGTGCTTATGGCCAGTGACTGTTCATAGACCGTGACGGCCTCGTCATAGCGGCCCAGTAGCAGCGCCACGCCTCCGAGGTTGCCCAGCGTCTGGCTTTCGCCGGTTTCGTTGCCCTGCTCGCGATGCAGCGCGAGCGCGCGCTGATAGGTGGCCGTCGAACGTCGAAAGTCTCCGAGCGCGTCGTAGCAGAGGCCCTGATTGTTGAGGACGGACGCGGCAAACTGCGGCTTGTTCTCTCGAACGAAGATGTCGAGGCTTTGAGCGTACAGACCGAGTGCCTTCCCGCAATCTCCACGGGCATCTTCGACCAGACCCATGTTGCTGAGCGTCTTGGCGATCTCGATCTCGTCGCCCAGCTCGCGCTTGATCGCCAGGGCCTGCTGCTGCAGTTTCATGGCGCGGGTGTAGTCGGAAAGATTCTTGTAGGCGGTGCCCATCTGGCCGAGCGCCAGGGCCTCGTACTTGCGGCTGTGGCTGGATCGGGCGGCCGCCAGAATCCGTTCGTACGCAGGTATGGCCGCGCGCGGGCCCTGTTTCGACTGCGTCGCGCGCGCTGCGGCGAGCTCGGCGTCGAAGTCGAGGGGAGCGCCCCGCGTGCGATGGCACGCCCCTGCGCTCAGCGCGACTGCGACCGAAGCCACGAGACTCAGCCAGCGCTGCACGCTATCTCCGGATGGTGACCTTCACCACGTTGGAGCTGAGCCGTCTACCCTCGGGGAGGTAGGCGGCGATCCACAGGTAGCAAACCTCACCCTGGTGTCCCGGGACGTCAAGGCGCACCTGGCGCTCGGCGCCCTGCACCTCGCGCCTCAAGATAACGTCGCCCGACACGGTCGCGAGCAGCACCTCATAGGAGACCGCCTCCCGCGGGCCCTGCCACCGAACCAGCGGCTGGCCCTCGACGTTGTCGCCATCTCGCGGCTCCTCTACGACAACGCCGCTTTCGGTTCCCGTGGATCGTGCCGTCTCGAAGGCCGGCGCTGCCGCGCCCGCCTGGGGCGCCGGGGAGACCTCGGTCGGTGTTCGCCACCAGACCACGGCCACGAGGATTGCTGCGGCGGCAGACAGTGCTGGTAGAAAGCCCCGCATGCCCCGCGGTCGGGCCTGGGCCCCTATCACAGCGGCGCGAAGGCCATCGTCGACCGGTGGGGGCGGCACTGTTGCCTGGACGCCTATCGTGGCGAGCAGGTCGAAGCATGCCTCGCACTGATCGACGTGCCTGCCGAGAGCCTCACGCTCCGCCGGTGGCAGCGAACCGTCCGCGAAAGCCGCGATCTGCTGTTCGGAGGGGCAAGGCCCCGCTGTCGTCACGTCACGCCCTCTCTTGACGTTTACGGACACAGGTGGCGGTTCTCACGCGCGGCCGTCCAATATCTGACGAAGCTGTGCAAGCACGTCCCGCAGACGACGGTGCACGGCCTGCGGATTCGGCAGGCCGAGCATCCCGGCGAGCGTCGCCAAGGTCACGCCGCGGTCGAAATGCAGCCGAAGGAGCAGGCGGTTCTCGACGGTCAGACGGCCCAGGGCGTCCGCGAGCCGCTGATGTGATTCGCGGCTGAGCGCGAGCCATTCCGGATCGGGCTGTTCGCTTGCGGGTTCTTCGGCGGCCGCGGTTTCCGGATCCGCGTCGGTGAGCGACTCCAGCTGCGGGCGGCGGGTCAGCAGCGTCCAGCGCTGCTGGGTCGACACGCGTTTCGCCACCTGCGAGTCTGCTTTGGCGAGCCGCGCCTCGGTGAGGCCGGGGAACTCGGGCTTGAGCGAGTAGAGGATCTGGTCGAACGTGAGACCCAGTTCGTACCGCAGGCGGAAGACGCGCTGCTCGAGGGGAGGCAGCCGGCTGACGAGCGCGAACGGGCGGAAGCGTCCCACGCGTTGCCTCCGCGCATCGCGGGCGAGATTGACCGCTACAGCACGCAGCCAGGTCTCGAAGGAGCCCGCGCGACCGAAGTCGAACGTCGCAAGCCGGGCCGCGCGGCGCTCTCGAAGACGTTCGCAAATGAAGACGAACGCGTCAGCCGCGGCGTCGCGATCGCGCTCCACCGCGCGCGCACACTGCAGGAGCAGCGGCGCGAAGCGCTCGATGAACGTCGTCCAGGCGGCGTGATCTTGCTCGCGGACCTGCCGAATCAGGTCCCGAAGGTCGTCGCCGGGGAGCGCCGCCACGGGCCGAGTCTAGCTGAGCCGTGTTGCGAGCGACAAGGGCGGACTGGCGGTGTCGCTGCCCTCGGTTATGCTCAGTCCATGCACCTCGAGCTGACGGCGGAACAGGAGGCTGCCCGCGAGCAGTCAGCGGCATTTGCGCGGGAGCTCGTGGCGTCGGCGGCAGCCGACATCGACGCCACCGGTGGGTTCCCAATGACGCTGTTGCGGGAGGCTGGGGCGCGCGGGTACCTCGGCATGCTCGTCCCGCGCCAGTTCGGTGGGCTCGGCGCAGACCACGTCAGCTACGCGCTCGCGATTGAATCCATCGCGAGGGCCAGCGCGACGATGGCGGTGATCCTGGCAGTGCACAACTCACTAGTGGGGGAGACCATCGCTGCGGCTGGATCGCAGGCGCAGAAGGAACGTTGGCTGCGCGACCTCGCGACCGGGAAGACGCTCGGCGCGTTCGCGCTCTCGGAGGCCGATGCCGGGACCGACGCCGCGAACCAGCAGACCACGGCGGTTCGTGCGTCGAGTGGTTACCGTCTCGACGGACGCAAGGTGTGGGTCGCCAACGGCGAGCATGCGGGCGTCGCGCTCGTCTTCGCGGCCACCGACCCGGGCGCGCGAGGGCGCGGCGTGTCGGCCTTCCTCATCCCGCTCGATCGAGCCGGCATCCGGCGCGAGCCTGGCGTCGACTCGCTCGGCGTGCGCGGTCTCGGTTGCGTGGATCTCGTGTTGGGCGGCGTGGAGGTCGCCGAAGACGAGCGCGTCGGCGCAGAGAATGGCGGCTTCGCCATCGCGCGCCAGGCGCTCGAGGCTGGACGAATCGCCATCGCCGCGCAGGCGCTCGGCGTGGGTCAGGCCGCGCTCGATGAAGCGATTGCCCACGCGAAGACGCGCCAGACCTTCGGCCGGCCGATCGCCGAGTATCAGGCGATCCAGTGGTTCGTGGCCGACATGGCGACGGAGCTGGAGGCCGCGCGCATGCTGACGCTCAAGGCTGCCGCAGCGGCCGACCTGCCGCAGCCGTATGGGCCCGAAGCGGCTATGGCCAAACTTGCGGCGTCGGAAGCCGCGCACCGCGCGGCAGACAAGGCGATGCAGATCCTGGCCTCGGCCGGCTACCGGCGCGGATCAACAGTCGAGCGCCTGTTCCGCGACGTCCGGGCCACCGAGATCTACCAGGGCACGTCCGAAGTGCAGCGGATGATTATTGCTGCCTCAGTACTGAGCAATTGACGATTGTCTCGATTGACGACTGACGATTGCACTCGTAGGGCACAACTCTCGTTTCGCCTCATGGCCGAACTGAAATTCGGCTCCAGGTCTGCAATTACGTCAGCAGCGCCTTCGCGATCGTCTGCAACTGCAGATTCGTCGTCCCCTCGTAGATCTGGCCGATCTTGGCGTCGCGGTACAGTTTCTCGACAGGGTAGTCCTTCACGAATCCGTAGCCGCCGAACAGGTTGACCGCCAGCGACGCCACGCGCTCGGCGACTTCCGAGGCGTGCAGCTTGCACATCGCCGCTTCGGTGAGGAACGGCCGGCCCGCATCGCGCAGCCGGGCCGCGTTGTAGACGAGCAGCCGGGCCGCCTCCACCTCCATCGCGGCGCGCGCGAGTTCGAATTGCACCCCCTGGAACTCGGCGACGGCCCTGCCGAACTGCTTTCGCTCCTTGGTGTAGCGAATCGCGTGATCGAGCGCGGCCTGCGCGATGCCGAGCATCTGCGCGCCGATGCCGATGCGGCCCTCGTTCAGCGTCTCGATCGCGACCTTGTAGCCCTTGCCAACTTCGCCGAGCACATTCGCCTCCGGCACGAGGCAGTCCGCGAAGAGCAACTCACACGTGCTGCTCGCGCGAATCCCCAGCTTGTCCTCCTTCTTGCCGATGCGGAAGCCTGGCGTTCCCCGTTCGACGAGGAAGGCGGTGATGCCGCGATACCCGGCCTCGGGGTTCACCGTCGCGAAGACGATGAAGAGGTCCGCCTCGTTCGCGTTGGTGATCCACAGCTTGTGGCCCGTCAACGTGAAGCCGCCGCCCAACTCGGTCGCGCGCGTCTGCAGCGCGAAGGCGTCGCTGCCGGAGCCGGACTCCGAAAGGGCGTAGGCGCCGACCGTGCCGCCCGCCAGCATCGGCAGGAAGCGAGTCTTGATCTCGTCGCTGCCCCAGCGCGTCACGGCGTTGATGACCAGCGTGTTCTGGACGTCCACCAGCACGGCCACGGAGGCGTCCACGCGCGCGAGCGCCTCCACCGCGAGCACCGAGTGGACGAAGGTGGCGCCGCTGCCGCCGAGGCTCTCCGGGACTTCGATGCCCATGACCCCGAGGTCGAAGAGCTTGGGAATCAGGTCCTTGGGGAATTTCGCCTGCTCGTCCATTTCCCGGACGCGCGGGGCGATTTCGCTCTCGGCAAACTCGAGGACCGAGTCGAAGAGCAGGCGTTCATCTTCCGAAAGGTTCGTCAACGGTGGGACCGACACAGTCGGGATGTTAGCAGGCTCGAACCCATCGCCGGGCGTCTAAAGCACAGGTATCATGCGGACAGGGACACTCATGGCTCCACGACTTTCCAGAGTCCGGCCGGTCGCCGTCGGCGCCGCAGTGGTCGCGCTGACGCTGACGACGCTGGCCGCGAGCCAGGCGCCGAAGCCCAAACCGCAGGATCCGGCGACGCAGAAGCCCGCCGGACAGAGCGGCCAGGCCGCTCCGGCGCCAGACGGCCAGGCGCAGGGCGAGCAGGCCGCGCAGCCCACGTTCCGCGCGAACATCAACCTCGTTCGTGTCGACGTCATCGTCACCGACAAGAAGGGCGCGCCCGTGGCGGACTTGAAGCAGTCCGACTTCCAGGTCTTCGAAGACGGCAAGCCGCAGGTGGTCGAAACGTTCAAGCTGTTCAAGATCGACGCGCTTACAGCGACGACGCCGGCTCGGCCCATTCGGTCCACCTTCGACGAGGAGTCCGAGGCGCAGCGCGACGACGTGCGGTTGTTTGCCTTCTTCCTGGACGACTACCACGTGCGTCGCGGAAATGCGATGTTCGCGCGCGGCAAGATGGCGGATTTCGTCCGGACGCAAGTCGCGCCGCAGGACATGGTCAGCATCATGTATCCGTTGCAGCCGACGGACACGGTCGTCATGAGCCGCGACCACGAGAACCTCGCCAAAGCGATCGAACAGTTCGACGGCGTCAAATACAACTACACGCCGCGGAACCAGTATGAGGATCAGTACGCGAACTACCCGGCGTCGGTCGTCGAGCAGATCCGTAACGACGTCTCCATCTCGGCAATCAAGGGGTTGATCATCAAGCTCGGTGGCCTGCGTGAAGGCCGCAAGGCGCTGATCCTTGTCAGCGAGGGCTACACCGACTATCTGCCTCCCCAAATGCGCCGTCAGAACGCGATGATGGGCGGCACGGAGATTACTGCCGATCCGTTCGCCGGCGATGGCCTCAACGCCGAGAAGGAGCGCTTCTTCTCGCAGGCCGAGATGCTGGGCCGCCTTCGCGACATCTACGAGCTCGCCAACCGCAACAACGTGTCCATCTACGCGCTCGATCCACGCGGTCTCGCCGCCTTCGAGAGCGACATCGACGAAGGCGCCGGCGGCATCAGCCTCACGACCGATCGCGACATGCTGCGCCTGACGATGGATTCGATCCGCGTGCTGGCCGACAACACCGACGGCCGCGCCATCGTCAACAGCAACGACCTGCTGGCGGGGCTGAAGCAAATCGTGCGCGATCAGAGCGCGTACTACCTGCTCGGCTACAACTCCGCACGCAGCCTGGGGGACGGCAAGTTCCACGAGATCAAGGTGAAGGTGAACCGGTCAGGCGTCGAGGTCCGCGCGCGCAAAGGCTACGTCGCGTTCAATCAGGAAGATTTGAAGAACGCGATGGCGCCGCCCAAGCCTGACCGGCCGAAGGACGTGGATGCCGCGCTGGCGTCTATCACCTCGCAGCGGCGTGGCGAGTACATCCGGTCGTGGATGGGGATGTCGCGCGGCAACAACGGCAAGACGAAGATCACCTACGTGTGGGAGGCGGCTCCCGCGGTCGGCGAACGGCGCGAGCAGGCCGACCGCGTGGCGGTAACCGTGATTGGCACCGACGGCGCGCCGTTCTACCGCGGGCGCAGCCCGTCGCAGCCGGCCAGCTTCTCGACCGGCATGGTCCAGGTCGATGGGCCTTCGCCGGCGCCGCCGCCCGCGAATGGCTTGCGCTCCGCGCACGTGGTGAGCTTCGAAGTGCCGCCAGGGCGCGTGCAGATGAAGGTCGCCGTCGAGGACGCGAGCAGCTTCACGCTCGACACCGATGCGCGCGAGTTCGTGGTGCCGGACCTGTCGGCGCCGGAGGTGTCGCTGAGCACACCGGCCGTCTTCCGCGCCCGCACGCAGCCGGAGGCTGATGCCCTGTCGAAGAATCCCGACGCCGTCCCGACGATCGTGCGCGAGTTCCGCCGCACGGAGCGCCTCGTCGTGCGCTTCCAGGCGTATGGGCCGGGGACGGAGATCCCGGATGTAGCCGCGCGCCTCCTCAGCCGGATCGGCGATCCGATCGAGAACCTGCCCGTGCCGAACCCGCTGACCACCTCAACCGTCAACGTGCAGTTGCCGCTGTCGAACCTGGCGCCTGGCGAGTATCTGATCGAGCTGCGCGCGCTCGGGCAGGGCGGCGCGGCGAAGCAGTTGATCGGCTTCCGCGTGACGAGCTGACGCCTTACTTCATCGCCTGCGCGATGGCGGCTTCGGCGAGGGGCGCCATGGCCGCATAGCCCTGCGCGTTCGGATGGAGGTCGTCGTCGCTGAAGTCTGCCTTCAGCATGCCGCGGGCATCGGTGACACCCGGCGTGTAGTCCAGGAACACGTGCCCGTGATCGGCCGCGTACTTCCTCATCCAGGCGTTGACGGCGGTGATGCGCGAGATGGGGCGCCGCGTCGTTTGCGGCACCTGATCGGGCTTCTGATGGTAGTCGCTGATGGGCAGGATGCCCGCGAGCACGACCCTCGCGCCGTTCGCTGCCGAGAGCTCGGCTATCGCCGCGATGTTCTGCTCGATGTCCTCGTCGGACTCGGGGCCCGTGTTTCCGGCGATGTCATTGGTGCCGGCCAGCAGGACGATCACTTTCGGGTGATGCGAGAGGACGTCGGGGCGCAGGCGAATCAGCATCTGCGGCGTGGTCTGGCCGCCGATCCCTCGGTTCACGTAGTGCTTGCCCGGAAAGAACCCGCCGCTGCCCTCATCGTCCCAGCGATCGGTGATCGAGTCGCCGAGGAAGACGACGGGCACGGCCCCTGAAGATTTGCTGAGATCGTCGTTGGCGATGCGGTAGCGGGTGAGGTTCGGCCAGTCCCGCAAGCGTGCGTCCTGTCCCATCAGGTCCCTCATCGCACGCGCGACATCCGGGCAGTCCGGTACGGGCGGCGGCGCGGGCTGACCGGTCTGCGCCCCCACGGGCGCCGCGAGGGTTGAGAGCAGCAGGAACAGACCGAGCCAAAGCGTACGCCGCATGGTAGACCGCATCGAGTCCTCCAGAAGGGGCCCGATTGTACCCGATGGCTCTGGATGGCCGATCCGTAGGTCGATCGGTCGATTTTTTGCCATACTGATTCCGTGGCCTTCGAAGCAACCCTAGGTACCCTGTACCGCTGGGCCGACAAAGTGCTGCGGCTCGACGACACGCCGCCGCGCCTGGCGGCCGCGTACGCCCTGGGCATCATCGCCGGCTTCTCGCCGTTCTTCGTCATTTCGTACGTCGTGGCGTTCGCGGCGGCATTCGTCCTCCGGCTGAACAAGCTGCTCGTCCTGGCGGGGCTGTGCACCAACCTGCCGTGGATCATGGTCCCGTGGTACACGGCGACGACGGCCATCGCGGGAGCGCTGCTGGGCGTGCCGCTGCCGGCCGACTTGCGCGGCGAGTTCGTGCGGCTGTTCAGCCAGTCCCTGCTCTCGTGGGCCTTCCTGCACGAGTTGTTCGGGCTGGTGCGGCCATGGGTCCTTCCGTTCATCGTGGGCCCGACCATCGGCGCGATCCTGCTCGGCCTGACGATCTATCCCGCCGCGCTGTTCGTGATGCTGGTCCGAAAGCGCCAGCGGCCCGACGCCGGGGAGCAAGTCTCCGTCTGATATAAACTGCCGCCGTGTCGGCGG
>Ga0310810_10008210_pt1 | contig 11993 bp, 12 predicted proteins | sample NCmetagenome_FD_207641 | JGI IMG/M metagenome (GOLD analysis project Ga0310810, IMG submission 207641) | Soil microbial communities from experimental microcosm in Duke University, North Carolina, United States - NC | ecosystem: Engineered > Artificial ecosystem > Soil microcosm > Unclassified ...
GCATTCTGAATGTGATGCGGGCTGCGGGCGTTGCGCCCGACCGGAATTTGAAAGACTAAGTCTGCGCCATGGATCCAATCCACCAGTTCCAGATCGTCAACCTGTTCCCGATCGCCAAGATCGGCGGCCACGAGATCTTCTTCACGAATTCCGCGCTGATGATGCTCATCGCGGTGACCGCGCTGACGGCCTTTCTGGTGATCGGGACCGCCGGCGCGCGCCCGGTGCCCGGCAGGCTCCAATCGGCGGCCGAGCTGACCTACGAGTTCGTCGCCACCATGCTGCGCTCGACTGGCGGCAGCGAAGGGATGCGCTTCTTCCCCTTCGTGTTCACGATCTTCATGTTCGTGCTGCTCCTGAACATGTTCGGGATCATCCCCTACGCGTTCACGGTGACCAGCCACATCATCATCACCGCCATCCTGGCGCTGACGGTGTTCTTCACCGTTCTGGTCTACGGCCTGATCCGTCACGGCTTTCACTTCTTCAACCTGTTCGTGCCGAAGGGCGTGCCGATCTACATCCTGCCGATGATCGTCGCGATCGAGATCCTGTCGTTCATCTCGCGGCCGATCTCGCACAGCGTCCGTCTTTTCGCCAACATGCTCGCGGGACACATCGCGCTGAAGGTGTTCGCCGGCTTCATCATCCTGCTCGGCACTGGTCTCGGCGCTCTCGGCTGGGCCACCGGCGTGCTGCCGTTCGCGATGATCGTCGCGCTGTTCGCACTGGAGACGCTGGTGGCGTTCCTCCAGGCCTACGTGTTCGCGATCCTCACTTGCATCTATCTCAACGATGCGATTCACCCGGGCCACTGACGGCCCGACGCTAAAGGCTAACTCAAAAGGAGCTTGGTTATGGATCCAGTGGCAGCGAAGTACATCGGCGCGGGCATCGCGGCGATCGGCATGGGCGGCGCGGGCGTCGGCGTCGGCATCATTTTCGGCAACTACCTCGCCGCGGCCATCCGCAATCCGTCGGCCGCGCAGGGCCAGTTCGGCAACCTGATCTTCGGGTTCGCCATCACCGAAGCGCTTGGCATCTTCTCGCTGCTAATCGCGCTCCTGTTGCTGTTCGCGCTCTAAGCGACGGCTTGGCCGCTAGCGCAGGACGCGACCGATGGCAGAACAAGCTCATCAATCAGGCACCGAGGCCCCCGGTGGGCAGCACGGCGCGTTCCCGCCGTTCAACGCGCACACCTTCCCGTCTCAGATCGTCTGGTTGGTGATCAGCTTCGTCCTGCTTTACGCGCTGATGGCGAAGTGGGCGCTGCCGCAGGTGGCCGGCGTCGTCGAAGGCCGCCAGAAGGGTATCGCCAACGATCTCGCCGAGGCCGACAAGCTCAAGCGGCAGTCGGAAGAAGCGATCGCCAACGAGACGCGCGAGAAGCAGGCTGCCGAGGCGGAAGCCACGCGCAAGCGGCTCGAGGACGAGCTCAATCGCAAGCTCGCCGAATCGGAAAAGACCATCGCCGCGACCAAGCAGGCGGCGATGGCGAATGTCCGCGGCATTGCCGAGGAAACCGCCTCGGCAATCGTCGAACGTCTCATCGGCGCCGCGCCCGGCCAGCAGGCCGTGGCCAACGCCGTTGCCGACGTCCTGAAGGATTAAGGAACCGGCCGATGTTCTTCGAGGCTGAAACCTGGGTCGCGATCGGCTTTCTCGTCTTCGTGGCAATGCTGCTGTCGATCGGTGTACACCGCACCATCGGCAAGGCGCTCGACGACCGCTCCGCCCGCATCAAGGCCGAACTCGACGAGGCCCGCAAGCTGCGCGACGAGGCGTCGGCGCTGCTCGCCGAGTACCAGCGCAAGCGGCGTGAGGCCGAGGGCGAGGCGCAGGAGATCGTATCCGGCGCCAAGGCCGAGGCCGAGCGGCTCGCCATCGAGGCCAAGGCGCGGATCGAGGAATTCGTCTCGCGCAGGACCAAGATGGCCGAGACCAAGATCGCGCAAGCCGAAGCTCAGGCGGCCGCCGACGTGCGCGCCGCCGCGGCCGAAGCCGCCGTGGCCGCCGCCGAGAAGATCCTGCGGCAGGAGACCAAGGGCGAGCTCGCCTCGCGGTTGATCGCCCGCGGCATCGACGACGTCGGCAAGAAATTGAACTGAGCCTGACGGACATCGAGTTTTGGCAAAATGGCCGGGGCCCTCCCCGGCCATTTTCGTTTCCGGCATGCCGCGGCGCTTCGTCACCCGGGTGACTTATCCCCGCTATTGCCGTCGGCGACCGCGGTACGGTTCTCGACATTTGCCAGCGGTCCTTGCTTACCTTTCGACGTCGGGTGAGTTATCCATAAAGCTTCAGTGATTCGCCGCGTTTGGTGGCAGGCCGAGATTCCTGCCGGGATCGGAGGGACCGATGGTCATCTTCGATTGCAACGGCGTACTGGTCGACAGCGAGCCGCTCGCCACGCAAGTGGCGTCGCAGGAATTCATGCGCGCGGGCTTCGCGCTGACCCCTGAGATCGTCGCCCGCTATTTCACCGGGCGGCGGCCCGCCGACATGATCGCCGACGTCGAGGTGGCGGCCGGCCGCCGCCTGCCGCCGGATTTCGCGCTGCACCTTCAGACCGAGACGATCAAGCGCTTCCGCGCCGACCTCAAGGCGACCGCGCACGCTGCTCATGCGCTGTCCTGGCTGCGCGGGCCGAAATGCGTGGCCTCGTCCTCCGGCGTCGACCGCATCCGCACCAGCCTGGCGACGACCGGTCTGCTGCAATATTTCGAGCCTTACCTGTTTTCGGCGAGCGAGGTCCGCCAAGGCAAGCCGGCCCCGGATCTGTTCCTTCATGCCGCCGCAAAGATGCGGGTGGAACCGAAGAACTGCATCGTCGTCGAGGATTCTGCGGTCGGCGTCGCGGCCGGCGTCGCGGCGGGCATGCGGGTTATCGGCTTTGTCGGCGGCAGTCATGCCGGCGTGGGGCTGGCGGCGCACCTCAAGGGCGCCGGCGCCACCACCGTCATCACCGACATGCGGGCCCTGAAAGGCACCGTGATCGACCTTCGCGGCTGGTGAAATGCCCGAGCAGGCGTGCTAAACACGGCGATCCGACCGAGACGAGGATCACGCCCGATGCAACCGACCAGAACCCGCACCGACCTTTGGATGGATGTCGCCCTCGTGGCGTTCCTGATCGGTTTCGATGTCGTTGCACGCGTCCTGCCGCACGCGCCCGGCGTCTGGCCGGTGGCCGCGAGCGCCCTGTTCGCCGGCCGCATGCTGCGCTGGCCGCTGCTGTCGCTGATCGTGCCGGTCGGCGCCGTGGCGCTGAGCAACCTGTTCATGCCGGGCGACCATTGGGCCGTGCTCGTCACCGTCGCCGCGGCCCTCTGCGTGCCGGCCTTCCTCGGCATGCTCGCCCGCCGCTTCAACGGCGTTGCGCCGACCGCCGCGGCGATGATCGTCAGCTCGCTCGTCTTCTTTGCCGCCACCAATTTCGCCGTCTGGGCTTTCGACACGCTGTACCCGACCACGATGCAGGGCCTGGTCCAGTGCTACGTCGCGGCGCTGCCTTTCCTCGACCGCACCATCCTCGGCGACCTTGCCTGGGCGTCGGCCTTCTTCGGCGGCGCGTGGCTGGTCCAGCACGGACCGGCGCTCGCCAAGCGAGCGCTCTGACGCCGGTCGATCCAATTATGCTGAAATGGCCGGGTTCGCCCGGCCATTTTCGTTTGGAGGCCTCGTGTTCCCGCCCGAGCGCATCGTCTGCCTGACCGAGGAGACCGTCGAGACGCTCTACCTCCTCGGCGAGGAACGGCGCATCGCCGGCGTCTCCGGCTATGCGGTGCGGCCGGCGCGCGTGCGCAAGGAGAAGCCGCGCGTCTCGGCTTTCATCTCCGCCGACGTGCCGAAGATCATGGCGCTCCAGCCGGACCTGGTGCTGACCTTCTCCGACCTGCAGGCCGACATCGCCGCCGAGCTCATCCGCGCCAATGTCGCCGTGCACGCCTTCAACCAGCGCGACGTCGCCGGCATCCTCGGCATGATCCGCACGCTCGGCGCGCTGATCGGCGAGACGGCCAAGGCCGACGCGCTGGCGGCGTCGCTTGCCGCGCGGCTCGAACGCGTGCGCGCGGAGGCGGCCGCGCTGCCGAAAAAACCGCGCGTCTATTTCGAGGAATGGGACGAACCGATGATCTCCGGCATCGGCTGGGTGTCGGAACTCATCGGCATTGCCGGCGGCATCGATGTCTTCGCCGATATGAGTGCACGCAAGAGCGCCAAGGAGCGCATCGTCTCCGCGGAGCAGGTGATCGCGGTCAGGCCCGACATCGTTATCGGCTCATGGTGCGGTAAGAAATTCGTGCCCAAGCGTTTCGCGGAACGTCCGGGCTTCGACCGCGTCCCCGCCGTCGCGACAGGCTGGCTGCGCGAGGTGAAGTCGCCGCTCATCCTCCAGCCGGGCCCGGCCGCGCTGACCGACGGGGTCGACGCCTTGGCGGCCATTTTTCAGGAATGGGCGTCAGCGCAATAGCCGCCGCATCTTGTCGCGCCATAGCGCGAGGCGCTCGCGCCAGGTTGCCGGGGCTTCCGGCCCGGCGAGACGCAGGCCCACGGTCGTGACACGGCCACCCTCGACCTGATGGGCCAGCAGCGCGATGGGCCCGAGTGCGACGATGTCGCCGACGCGCGCCGGGCGGCCGAGTTGCTCGGTGAAAAAAATGGCGAGCGAGAGCTCGGCATGCGCCGCCGCGACCTGGAGGCCGTAAATGTCGGCGAGCGCGCCGAGCGTGGCGCTGCCGGGCACGAAGAAGTCGCCCAGCATGCGCGGATCGGGTTTCACCGGCGGCGGCATGTCGACGAAGAAGCGGTCGAGCGCCTGCGCCTTTTCCGGCGGCGCCAGCAGGTAGACGTAATCGCCTTCGGCGAGCGGCTCGGCTTCACCGGGCGTGAGGATCTCCTCCTTGCGCACGACCATGGTCGGCCTGGCCCAGTTCGGGATCAGGCCGCGGCGCATGAACGGGCTGTTGCGCGTCACCGGATAGCCGACGATCTCGCGGGCGAGCTGGCCGGGCAGATCGAGCTCGATGCGGCGCGGCAGCGGGTCGGCGCGCGCGAACGACATGTCGAGCTTCTTCGCCGCCACCGCCACCGACCAGCCCTGCACCAGCAGGGACGAGATGACGACGACGAAGGCGACGTCGAAATAGAGATAGGCCGCCGGCAGGCCGACCAGCAATGGGATCGAAGCAAGGAAGATCGCCACCGCGCCGCGCAGGCCCACCCAGGAGATGAACAGCTTCTCGCGCCACTGGAAATTGAACGGCGCCAGGCACAGGAACACAGCGGCCGGCCGCGCCACCAGCATCAGCACGATCGCGACCGCGATTGCACCGGCGAGCGAATCGACGAGCCGGTGCGGCCAAGCGAGCAGGCCGAGCAGCACGAACATGACGATCTGCGCCAGCCACGTCACCGCGTCGAGGAACACGACGACCGAATTGTGCGCGCGCGTCTGCTGGTTGCCGACGACCAGGCCGGCGAGATAGACGGCGAGGAAGCCCGACGTGTGCACGGCATTGCAGAAGGCGAACAGCACGACCGCGCCGACCGCGACAAAGGGCGCGTGCAGGCCCTGCGCCAGGTCCACGCGGTTGAGCACCCAGACGATGAGCTTGCCGCCGGTATAACCAAACAGCGCGCCGAGCGCCGCGTCGCGCAGGAGCGTGACCGCGGCCTCGGCCCAGCCCTGCTGATGCGCCAGCAACATCTCGACGATCAGCAGCGCCAGGAACACGGCGAAGGGGTCGTTGGTGCCGGATTCGACCTCCAGGATCGCGCGCACGCGCGGCCGCAGACGAAGGCCCCGGGCGTTGATCAGGAAGAACACCGCCGCGGCGTCGGTCGATGCAACAACCGCCCCCACCAGCATCGCCTGCAGCCAGCCTATGCCGAGCACGAACTTGGCGACCGGCGCGGTGATAACCGTCGTGATCAGAACGCCGACCGTCGCCAGCATCAAGGAGGGCGCCAGCACGTTGCGGAACGAGGCGAAGCGGGTGCGTAAGCCCCCGTCAAACAGGATGAGCGCCAGCGCGATCGAACCGACGACGTAGGTCGAGCCGACGTCGTTGAAGGCGAGGCCGCCGGGGCCGCCCTCCCCGGCCAGCATGCCGACCAGCAGGAACACGAGCAGCAGCGGCGCGCCGAAGCGCAACGCGATCAGGCTCGACAGGATGCCGGCGAGCACCAAGAGCGCCCCGAGCAGGATGGCGATGCTGATCGTGTCGAGTGCGCCCATATGGTTCGGCGAATCCTCCTCTGGATATAGGACGGATTCATGGCCCGCAGGGCAATGGCGAACATCGCCGCTGGCGATTTCTGTCATGGCCGGGCATAGCCCGTCGAAGACGGGCCTAACCGCCCTTGTGTCCCGGCAATCTCGCTTAGATGGACACGGAGCCCGCCTAAGCATCATCACCGGGTCGCGGCGCGTTTCGCCCCGGCCCGGTGACGACAAAGCCGAGAGAGCGGCCTGCGGGGCCGGCCCGCGCCACGACAGATCAGAAATTGACCTTGTCGCCGCCCTTGAGCGCGAGGATCTCGCGCGCCTCGTCCGGCGAGGCGACCTCGAGTCCGAGGCCCTCGATAATCTTGCGCACCTTCGTGACCTGCTGCGCGTTCGACTCGGCCAATTGGCCGGCGCCGACCCACAGCGAGTCCTCCATGCCGACGCGGACATTGCCGCCCATCGCCAGCACCTGCGCGGCGATGCGCATCTGCGACGCGCCCGCGCCCAGCGCCGACCACTCGTAATTGTCGCCGAGCAGCCGGTCGGCCGTGCGCTTCATCATCATGACGTCTTCTGGATGCGTGCCGATGCCGCCGAGGATGCCAAACACGCCCTGCACGAAGATCGGCGGCTTGATCAGGCCGCGGTCGAGGAAGTGCCGCAGCGTGTAAAGATGACCGACGTCGTAGCACTCGACCTCGAAGCGCGTGTTGTTCTCGGCGCAAGTGGTAAGGATGTACTCGATGTCGGCGAAGGTGTTCTTGAACATGCCCTTCTTCGATCCCTCGAGATACGGCTCCTCCCAGTCATATTTGAATTTGCCCTTGTAGCGCGGGATCATCGGATAGAGGCCGAAGTTCATCGTGCCCATGTTGAGCGAGGCGACCTCCGGCTTGAACGTCGCGGCCGGGCGAACGCGCTCTTCCGCCGTCATGGTCGGCGCGCCGCCGGTGGTGATGTTCACCACGACGTTCGAGCGCTGCTTGATGACCTTGAGGAATGGCGAAAACGCCTCCGGCGACTGGTCGGGCCGGCCGTCCTGCGGATTGCGCGCGTGCAGATGCACCACCGAAGCGCCGGCCTCGGCGGCGCCGATTGCCGCATCGGCGATCTCCTGCGAGGTGACCGGCAGGTGCGGCGACATGGACGGCGTGTGAATCGAGCCGGTGACGGCACAGGTAATGATGACTTTGCGCGACTTGGCCATGGAGCATTCGATCCCGTTAAAGCTTGGCTTTCGTTTTCACGATTGGACGTGGCCGGCGATCCTAGAGTATCAGGCGGCCCGAAGTCACCCTCAGGCGCAGGACGTTCCGTTGGACGAAACGACGAAAGGCGCGGGCCGCCCGGTGCTGATCGGAACGCTGTGCGGCATCGCCGCCGCGCTCGGCTGGGCTGCCGGCTTCGTTGTGGCCAAGCATGGCGTCTCCATCGGCTTCGCCCCGGCTGACCTGGCGTTTCACCGGTTCTTCTGGTCGGGCCTGTTCCTGATGGTGCTGGCGCTGCGCCACGGCGTGGTGAAGCTCGGCGGCGTCGGCTGGGGGCGCGGCCTGATCTTGACCGTCTTGTCGGGTCCGCCGCAGGCCATGCTTGCCTATTCCGGCTTCTTGCTGGTGCCACTCGGCCACGGCACGACCATCCAGCCAGCCTGCGCCGCCGTGTTCGGCCTCATCCTGGCGAGCCTCGTCCTGCACGAGCGGGCGAGCCCGCAGCGCATCTTCGGCGGCGCCATCATCGTCGGCGGCCTGATCGTGTTCGGCATCGAATCGTTCACGACGATCGGCAGTCACGGCGTCGGCGGCGACCTCCTGTTCGCGACCGCGGGACTGTTCTGGGCCATCTTCGGCATGCTGCTGCGCTACTGGCGTGTGCCCGGCATGCAGGCCGCCGGCGTCGTCGGCGCGGTGTCGATCATCGTGTTCGCGCCGGTACACGCGGTGCTCTACGGCTATGGCGGCATGCTGCACCAGAGCCTCGCCGAGAACCTGTTGCAGATCGTGGTGCAAGGCGTGCTCGCTGGCGCGCTGCCGATCTACCTGTTCGCGCGCGCGGTGATCTTGCTCGGCGCCGGCCGCGCCGGCACTTTCCCGGCGCTGGTGCCGGGCTTCGGGCTGATCATCGGCTTCCTCGCGCTCGGCATCGTGCCGAGCCTGGCGCAGATCGCCGGACTGGTGATCGTTCTGGTCGGGTTCAGGTTCGTGGTGCGGTGATCCTCACTCCGGCCCCGCATACTTCCCCGCAGTCTGCGGAAACAGGTTTTTGACGATCTTGAATTTGGACACGTCGACCGTCGCGTCCATGTGCAGGAAGATGACCGCGTCGCGTAAGACCTTCTCGATGCCGAAATCGAGCATGATGCCATTGCCGCCGTGCAATTCGACGGCGTTCTGCGCGACCTTCATGATCTCCTCGGACGAGAACATCTTGACCATGTTGCACAGGACCTCCGCCTCCGGCGCGTCGTCGTCGACAGCCTGCGCGGCGCGGTCGAGCAGCGCGCGCACGGCCTCGATCTTGGTCGCCATGTCGGCAAGCCTCAGCGCCACCGCCTGATGCTTGATCAGGATGCGGCCGCCCTGCACGTAGTTCTGCACGTAATCGGCGGTCGCTTCGAAGGCGCGAACGCCGACGCCGAGGTTCTTCGCCGCCTGGATGATCTTCCCCGGACGGAAATATACGCCGGCGGAGCCGAGCGCCGAATCCTTCACGAGGAGATGATCGTCCGGCACGAACATGTCCTCGAACGCCATCTCGCCGTTGTTCATGAAGCGGCAGCCGAGCGTCTCGTTGCAGCGCGCGACGGAAAAGCCCTTGGTGTCGCGCGGCACCAGGAACGACGACGTGCCCTGGAGCATGCCGACCTTGGTGTTGGTGTTGGCGTAGACGACGTAGAGGGAGGCGTCGTAGCCGTTGGAGATGAACTGCTTGCGGCCGTTGATGACCCAGCCGCCGTCGACCTTGACCGCCTTGGTCTGCATCGCCGCTTCCGGGACGTTGTAGGGCAGCCAGCGGTCGGACGCGCCGCGCGGCTCGGTCAGGCAGTGAGCCATCAGGAATTTCGGATCGGCGACGAGGCGCTTGAACCATTTTTCCTGGAGGTGCTTCGGCGCGAGCTGGCGCAGCAGCACCGACACCTTCCAGTTCTGCACCAGCTTGTCGGCCAATCCTGAATCGCCGCGCGCGATTTCCTCGGAGATGACGGCGAATGTCTTCACCTCCGTGCCCTTCTCCAGCTCGACGCCGCCATACTCCTCCGGTACGCCGAGCGTGCGGATACCGATCTTGTCCGCCTCCTCGAGAATGTGCGCCGGCAGCCGCTCTTCCGGCACCATCGACCATTCGAGCTTCCAGTTTTCCTTGATGAAAGGCAGCACCACCGCGTCGACGAATTCGCGGCAGCTCTGGCGCATCATGCGCAGCTCTTCGGACAAGTTCCGGTCGTACATTGGACGGTCCCCCTGCGGGCCGCACCGCGGCCTGGTGCCGGCGCGGTCCCGTGCTTGATCTTGGCCAATGTTGCGGGCAGTTTCAAAGAGAGGTTCGGAGGGGCCGTGGATTCCAGCATCCAGCCTGAGTTCGGCGCGATCAGGGACACCCTGAGGGCGCTCGCCAGCGACCTGCTCTCGGTCTGGCTCGCGATCCAGGTCGCCGAGATCGGCATCGCCGCGGCGATCGCCGCGGCCGCCGCCAATGTCGCCCAGCGGCGGGTCGACCTCACCGCCCTGACGATGGGCTGGCCGGCCCCTGCCCGGCAGTTCTGCCGCCTCCTGCTCGCCAATATCGGCACGGTCGTCTTCGTGCTCGTCATTGCCGTGATGCACGGCGCGATGCTGTCGCTGACCTGGCCGAGCCGGTCCTACCTGCTCGGCGTCGCCGCGCGGCTTGCGATTGCCTGGTTCGTGATCGCGATGGTGGCGGGGCTCATCCGCAACCAGTTCGTCTACCGGTTGGTCGCGGTCTTCGCCTGGACCATCGCCGCGCTGAGCATCCTCGGCCTGCTGGCGCCGGCCATGACCGGGCTCGATTCGGTCGCCGTGGTTGTGGGCGGGCTGCGCATATCGCCGCTGCTGATGATCAAGACGGCGGTCCTGCTCATGCTGGCGCTGTGGGCGGCGAAGGCGGCGGGCGACTTCCTCGACAGGCGCGTGCGCGCGACGGCCGAGCTGACGCCGTCAATCCAGGTGCTGATCGGCAAGGTGACGCGGCTCCTGCTCATCACTTTCGCCATTCTGATCACCTTGTCCACGGTCGGCATCGACCTGTCCGCGCTCGCCTTCTTCTCCGGCGCTATCGGCGTCGGCATCGGTTTCGGCTTGCAGAAGATCGTGTCGAACCTCGTCAGCGGCATCATCCTGCTGGCCGACAAGTCGATCAAACCCGGCGACATTATCTCGGTCGGCGACCAGTTCGGCTGGGTCACAAACATGGGCGCGCGCTACACCTCGGTTGATACGCGCGACGGCCGCGAGATCCTGGTGCCGAACGAGGACTTCGTCACGCAGCACGTGATCAACTGGTCGTATTCGAATAACCGGATGATGTTGATCTCGCGCTTTGGCGTGTCCTACGACAGCGACCCGCACCATGTCCGCAAGGTCGCGGTCGAGGCGGCCATGCGCGTGCCGCGCGTCATGAGCGATCCCGAGCCGGTCTGCTGGTTCGAGGCGTTCGGCGAGTCCTCGCTCGACTTCAGTCTGCGTTACTGGATCGCCGATCCCGACAACGGCATCATCAACGTCCGCGCGCCGGTCATGCTGGCCTTGTGGGACGCCTTCAAGCGCGAGGGCATCGACATCCCATTCCCGGTGCGCGACGTGCGGATGCGGCACGTCGGTCCGGCTGAGACGCCGAAGGACTGAGCCCTACGCCGCTTTGCGCTTCGACAGGAAGTCGCCCATGCGGTCGAGCGCCTTGAGGATGTTCTCGGTTGAGTTGGCGTACGACAGGCGCAGATAGCCTTCGCCGAGAATGCCGAAGTCCGGCCCGCCGATGGTGACGACGCCGGTGTCGTTGAGCAGAGTCGTTGCCAAGTCCTTCGCCTTCCAGCCGGTGCCCTTGATGTTCGGGAACGCGTAGAACGCGCCCTTCGGCGTTACGCACGACACGCCCGGCAGTTTGTTCAGGCCCTCGACCACGACCTTCCGGCGGCGGTCGAACTCGGCGATCATCTTCTCGGCCTCGTCCTGCGGCCCGGTGAGCGCCGCGAGCCCCGCATATTGCGCCGAGGCGTTGACGCAGGAGTGCAGGTTGACCGCCAGCTTGCGCGCATAGTCGTAGAGCTTGCCCGGGAAGATCGCGTAGCCGAGACGCCAGCCGGTCATGGCGTAGGTCTTCGACCAGCCATTGAGCAGGATGAGCCGGTCGCGGATCGACGGATACGACAACAGGCAGACGTGCTTCTCGCCGTCATAGACCATGTGATCGTAGATCTCGTCCGACATGATCGCGACGTCGGGCCACTTCTCGAGGCCGGCGACCAGCTTGTCGACTTCCGACTTCGGCGTGACGCCGCCGGTCGGGTTGGCCGGGGAGTTGACGATGATCAACCGCGTCTTCGGCGTGATCAGCTTGAGCGTCTCTTCCGCGGAGAAGGCGAAGCCATTCTCCTCGCGGATCGGCACCGGGATGGGCGTCGCGCCAGTGAACTCGATCATCGAGCGATAGATCGGGAAGCCCGGGTCCGGGTACATGATCTCAACGCCAGGCTCGCCGAACATCAGGATCGACATGAACATGGTCGGCTTGCCGCCGGGCATGATCA
>Ga0310810_10008211_pt1 | contig 11992 bp, 7 predicted proteins | sample NCmetagenome_FD_207641 | JGI IMG/M metagenome (GOLD analysis project Ga0310810, IMG submission 207641) | Soil microbial communities from experimental microcosm in Duke University, North Carolina, United States - NC | ecosystem: Engineered > Artificial ecosystem > Soil microcosm > Unclassified ...
GGAAAGGCGACCTCCCGGCCGCGCGCGACCAGTACAACCGCTGGATTGGCGCGTTCGCGAGAGCGCCCGAGCGTCAGCGCGCCGCCACGATATTCCCCAACTTCGCGCCACTGTTCATTGGCCTCCATTGGCCCAGCCAGCCGTGGGGTGACGAAGAGCTCGGGGGCGGTGCGTTCGGCGCACCGGAGGTGGCCATCTCGAGCGACGCACTGCTTCGGTCCTACCTCGAGCGATTGGGTGACCGCCCCGAGATCCGCCGGCCGCTCGAGATCATCATCAACGAGGCGCGAACCAACGTCGCGCCGGAGGAGCTGTCCCCGCAGGTCCGCCAGGCATACCTCGACCTCAACGAGGCGTTAGGCCTCGGGAGCGATGGTGTTGCAGGCCCGCCTGACGCGGACCGCGAGGCGTTCGACCCCGAGGCCGCGTTCGAAGCCGCCAACGAAGCCGGCGCATCGTTCGGCGGCCTCAACCTCGGTAGCCTGCTCGAACCGCTCCGTGGACTCTCGTACTGGACCATGAAGAAGCGAGGGCGCTCGGTCGGTGAAGGTGGAATGCACGCCTTCCTCGAGGACCTCCAGAACGCGACGTCCGCGCGCGTCCACCTCATGGGGCACAGCTTCGGCACGATCGTCGTCTCCGGAATGCTCGCCGGGCCTAACGCGAGGGGCCCGCTCCCGCGGCCCGTGGATTCCGTCGCGCTCGTGCAGGGCGCCGTGTCGCTCTGGTGTTACGCCAATACGATCCCGTTCGGCAGCGGCGGCGCCGGCTACTTCAATCCCATCCTCGGCGACCGCAAGGTCAGCGGTCCCCTGATCGTCACGCGGTCGAAGCACGACTCGGCCGTGGGCGTGTTCTATCCTCTGGCGTCACAGGTCAAGGGCTCCGCGTCGTTCGACCCGACAAAGCTGCCCGAGTTCGGTGCCATTGGCGCGTTCGGCATCCAGGGAGTCACCGACGGGATGGCGAACGATCTGAAGATGCTCGCGGCCGACGGCTCGTACGCGCTGGAAAAGGGAAAGATCTACAACCTCGAGTCGTCGCAGTTCATCGCCAAGAAAGAAGGGCCGAGCGGCGCACACAGCGACATCGCCGGGCCCGAGGTGGCGCACGCCATCTGGTCGGCGGCGTTCGCGTCCGCGTGAGGATCTCACATGCCTGACGAACCGGAAGCACTTCACGCGCTCGGCGTCTCTGCAACGACCGGGAAACCGCTCAACGACCTCTCGGATGATGCGATTCAGGCCGAGGTGGGTCAGCCAAAACCACCCGGCCCGCAGGAAAGCGCGCAGGCGGCGCGTGTGGAAGGAGCAGGACAGCAGGCCTTCGCCGTTGGCGAAGGTCTCGACGGCAACAGTCTCGTGGACGTCGGCTGGGGCGTGATCTTCGCACCCAATATCGACGCGAAGATCAAGGACGCGCTCCAGCCGCTCATCGATCATCGCAAGACGCTCGGCGCGAACCCCTTCGTCATCTACGACCAGGACGGCTATCGGCCCGGCGAAACCGCGTTCGACTGGCTGAAGCGCCGCGGCACTCGGCTCGACGTCGTCGACCCGAACCAGGGCGTGCCGTTCTACCTGCTCATTGTCGCGCCGCCGGACGTGATCCCGTTCGAGTTCCAGTACACGCTCGACCTCTACTGGGCGGTGGGGCGACTGTGGTTCGACACGCCCGATGAGTTCCGGCGTTATGCAGAGAGTGTCGTGCAGTACGAGAAGGCCGCGACCGTCCCCACCACTCGGCAACTGGCCCTCTTCGCGCCCGAGCACGAGTTCGACGCGGCGACGCAGCTGTTCAATCGACAGGTCGCCGAGCCGATGCGCGATGGATCGGGACTCAAACCCGTGCCGGTCGGCCAGCGGCAGAAGTTCAAGCTGCAGTCCTTCCTCGCCGATAGCGCGACGAAGAATGACCTGACGCGCATCTTTCGCGGCGACATCCCCGGCGGCGCACCGGCCGTGTTGTTCAGCGGTGGCCACGGGATGGCGTTCGACATGGGCGATGCGCGCCAGGTCGAGAAGCAGGGGGCGCTGGTGTGCCAGGACTGGGACCGGAGCGGCGCCATTACCGCCGACCACTGGTTTGCCGCGTCCGATGTACCGACCGACGCGAAGGTGCACGGGCTCATTCACTTCATGTTCGCCTGCTACGGCGGCGGCATGCCGGAGCGCGACAACTACGACCGGCTCAACAAGGAGCCCAAGCGCATCGCCGATCGGCCGTTTCTCTCCAGGCTGCCGCAGGCGCTGCTCGCGCACGACGCTGGTGGAGCGCTCGCCTCGATCGCCCACGTGGAACGCGCGTGGGCGTACTCGTTCCAGTCGGAGAAAGGCGGCGGGCAGATTCAGGGATTCCGCGAAGTCCTCGCGCGGCTGCTCAACGGTGACCGCGTCGGTCAGGCAACCGACACGTTCAACATGCGATGGGCCGCGCTCTCGACCCGGCTGGCCGAGCTGCAGGTGGACCTGCAGCACGGCGCCGACGTGCCGCTCAAGTTGCTGGGGCAGTTCTGGGTCGCGCGCGACGACGCGCGGAACTTCCTGATTCTCGGTGACCCGGCGGTGCAGCTTCGCGTGAAGGACATGCCGGAGCTTGCATAGACGGGCGGACCACCGGCGTTAGGCTTCGCGATCAGCCGGTCGATAGCCGCACCGCCGGGTCGCCCACGAGTACGTAGTTGCGCGCGTCGCTGTTCGCGGTCCAGTATCGGGCAAGCAGGGCGTCATCCCGCGGCTTGCCCGCCTTGACGTCCGCGATCTCCTCGGTGAGCAGCGTCGAGATCTCACTGTAGCGAAGGCTGAACTCGTCCAGCGCGACGCCTACCGGCAGCCCGGCCAGCAGATCGCCAATCGTCTTCCGAAATACGGCGCGTTGCGCGCCGGCCGTGCCCCAGTGGAACGACCAGTCCCACGCGCGGTCGACGTGGCCCACCACCGCGAGGGCACCGCCGCCCGGGTGTGAAAGCATCGCCTGCGGCAGCCGAGCGACGAACTCGTAAGGCGCGATGGCCGTACCGCCCACTGCCGTCGAAAAGTCGTCCAGCTTCGGCGTGCCCGCGCCAAAGCACGCGAAGTGGAACGCGATGCGGCCGAGCAGGTTCGCGTCGGGATCCACGTCGTCCGCGCAGAAGATGTCGCCGTCCGTCACCGCCGACCCCGGCCCTTGCCAGCCGCTGCACACCAAAGCTCCCTGGTGCGTGAGCAGTCGCGTGTCATCGGACTTGAGCCCGAGGCCGTGACTCGCCGTGAACACGAACGCGGGCGCGGCGCTTCCTCCCAGTAGTGTGCGCAGCGCTGGCTTGCTGGCGTCGTCTTCTACCGTGTCGACGATCGTCCAGCCGGCTGGAATATCGTGCCGCAGCTCGTCGGCGAGCGGTACGACCAGCTCGTGCACGCTGAGCTCCGTGGCCTTGTCGTCGGGATGCCGCGGGGCGAAGAGCGCCGCAGTCTTGGGAAGACCGAGCGCTCGCTGCTCCGCTTTCTCCTCGGCCTCCACGACGCTCCTGGCGTACCGCGCGTACTTGTCCAGCGCGTCGTGGTCGTTGGCGCCGTCGAAGTGAATGCGGCCGACCGCGAACTGCACATCGAGCAGGTACTGGAAGCGGAACGGGATCTGGCGTGGGTCGCCCACGATCAGGAGGTAGTACGGCAGCTTCGCGGGATCGACGGTGCCCGGCCCGAGGTTGAAGCGCGTCAGAAACTGGGTCTTGCTCTCCCCCGCGCGGTAGGCGCGAGCGCCATCGAGCTCGTAGTAGCGACTGCCCGCCATGGCCTTGCGCCGTTCGAGTAGCGGAGCGAGCGCCTTCTTCAGGTCCGGGGTTCGGCTCTTGTCCTCGTACGCGAAGAGCACGCCCCACCCGACATCGGCGAGCGAGGTACGGTCGCCGATCACGCCGAAGCTCGCCGCGTCCTTCGTCTCGTACCGCTCACGGAGGGTGGCCAGCGCACCCGGGTCGATGGGATCACCCACGGCCACGTCGGCGAGGAGCCTTTCGGGCACGGGGGGCTGCAGATACTTCCCGTCCGGATCGATGCCGTTCGCGTGGTACACGCGCTCCGGTGTCCCGTTAGGCATCGCGCGGCCACCTGATGGCAGGTCCATCACGCCACCATGGACATGCCCGCCGGAAGCCGGACAGCCGGGTCGCCGAGCAGGATGACGTTGCGCATGTCGTTCGTCGCCGCCCACAGGCCGGCCAGCTCGGCCGGGTCGATCTCCTGCCCGTATCGTCGCTTCTCGTGGATGGCGCTCAGCGCCACACTCAGCTCGGCGTACGCCTCGTCGAAGTTCTGCGTCGCGAACCCGGCACAGGTGCCGGTGAGCAGCATCCAGATCGCGCGCGACACGGCCTCGCGGTAGCGGTCCACGGCCGCGAGCCGGGGCGACGAGAAGCCGAGCATGCGGTCGACGAAACCAATGACGGCCAACATTCCGCCCGACGGTGCGCCGAGCAGCGCTTGCGCGAGCGGGGCAACCAGCGAGCGCTGCGATGCATTGGGCCGGAGCTCGAGCGGCCCGGATCCCGCGCTGAACGAGCTCCAGAGAATGGCCATCCTTCCCGGCGCGCCTTTTCCGGCAGCGGCGAGATCATCCCGGCCGAACGATGCCCGCATGCCGGGTCCCGGTGCCACCCCGGTCGCTACCGCGTTGGCGTTAGGCGGTCCTGGCCAGTCCGCGCACACCAGCGCGCCGTGTCTCGCGTCGAACAGGGGGTGCGAGTCAGGGAGAATGGCCGCGTGGCTCGCGGCAAACAGTAACGCGGCATCGGCGTCGCCATTGAGCACCGCGCCGAGGCGCGCTTTCGTCGCTTGGTCGCCAATGGCGCTCGAGATCCTCCAGCCCCGAGCGCGTTCCTGCAGCTCGGCGAGCATTGGTAGGACGAGCTCGTCGACGGTCGTGGCCGTGTGGGTATCGCCCGGGAATCTGGGGGCGAACAGGGACATCTGTCGCTCGTGCCCGGGGCTGGTCTCGGTCTCTCGCACGCAGGTCGCGTACCGGTGATACGCGATGATGTCATCGAAGTGCAGTCGCCCGACGGCGTAGTTGAGGTCGAGCTGTTGCTGAAAGCGGTAGGGAATGTCCGCGGGAGACCCGACCAGCAGGAGATAGTACGGCACGCGGTCGGGCGACACGCGCCCCAGGCCAATGCCGTGCCGTGACAGAAAGCTTCCTGCGCCCTCTCCCGTCCGATAGCCATTGTCGCCCGCGAACTCACGATAGAGGTCACCGCTCTGCTGGCGCCGCCATTCGAGCAGCGGCTCCAGCGCCGGCCGGGCCGCCTGGTACGCGTTAGGCGCGAAGATCACTCCCCAGCCGGCCTGGCGCAGGTCATTCGGGTCGAATGTCGGAGGGAGTGCCATGTGTCAGACTCCGCGCTCGAAATAGCTCGCCGCAGTCATCCGGTACTCGGACAGTGCGTCGGGTTGCGTCGGGTCGGCCTCGATCGGCCCCGCGACGATCAACTGCACGAGTGCGGGAAGGGTCGGGGTCGCGTAGGCGTACTGACCAGACGCGAAGTCGATGCCGTTGAAGAAGGCGACTCGGTCGGCGATTCCTCTCGCGCTTGCCGCGTCCGACGGCCCACGGGCGAGCGGCGCGGGGACGGCGGGTGCGGTGTCTTCCGGACCGCCGACAGACGTTTCGCCCGTGGGGCCGACGCCGCCGACCGGCCACTCGGTCGTCGCCTCCGGCGCAGCCGCAAGCGGCGGTGGTGTGACCGGCGTTAGGCTCGCCGCGATCGCTGCGACGTCCGCGGGGTCGATGGTGATCGACGCCGGCTGCTCCGGCACCGGCCCCTCCACCGGTACCCGCACCGCCGGGTCGCCAAGCACGATGTAATTGCGGACGTCGATCGCCTCGTTGATCAGGCGATCGCGATCGCGCTGGCCGTCGAAGCCGCCCGGCAGCGTCGGCGCCAGCAGTCGATCCACCAGCTCGGCGGCGGTCTGGGCGTAGCGGGTGTTGAAGAAATCCATCGCCGACCCGACGGTAAACCCCCGCACGAGCCGACTGACCGTGCCGATGAACGTATCGCTGCCTTCCGATTTCCATTGCTTCGCCCCATCCGGTGCGTCCGCGAACTCCTGGAGCGTGTCCGACCAGGACGTATCGACGTGGCCGATGACGGCGAGCACCCCGCCTCTCGGGTGTCCGAGCAGCCGCTGGCTCAGACGAGAGACGAACGCCCGGTCGGAGAGCTCGCGTGTCGGCTCATTCTTCACCTGATTGCCGAGCTTCGGCGTCCCGGCGCTGAACCCGACCACCGTGAACACGAGCATGCCGAGGAGGCTCGCGTCATCCGGAACATCCCGCCCGGCGAGATACTCGTTGTGCGTGAGCGGTCCCGTGTTCGGTTGCCAGTCCGCACACACGATCGACCCTTGCTCGTCGTACTGATCCTGGTGCCCCTTGGGGTAGGACGTACCGTGCGCGGCCACCACCAGAAGCGCGGGACGGCGGTCGCCGCCGAGCAGCCGGAGCAGGTGCCCCTTGGTGGCGACGTCCGCGACGACCGGCGTGACCCGCCACTCCTCCGCCGTGAGCCCCGGACGTCTGAGCTCCTGGACCATCGGCTCGATGAGGTTTCGGGCGAGCATCGCGGTCACCGGGTCCGGATCGTGGCGTGGGCCGAAGATGACCGCCTGACGCGGCAGGCCCCAGAGACCGCTTTCCGCCGCCACCACGCTCCGCGCGTACCGCGCGTACATGAGCAGCGTCTCGTCAGGCGTTAGGCCGGCGAAGTGCAGCCGTCCCACCGCGTACTGCGCGTCGAGCGCATACTGGAACTCGAACGGGATCCGCTCCGGGTCGCCCACGATGAGCAGGTAGTACGGCATGCGGTCCGCGTCCTCGACACCTCGCGCGAGCGCCCCGTGACGCTTCAGGAACTCCTGCGCCTTCTCGCCCGGCTTCACGGAGTACTCGGACCGCGTAAAGCGCGTCTTGGTCTGGCGGGACCGGTGCTCGAGCAACGGGCCTAACGCGAGACGGATCGCGTCGCGCATCGGGTCGTCGTCCGCAAAGAGCACCGCCCAGCCAAGCTCGTCGATGTTCGCCCGAACGAGCGCCAGCGCGGTCGCCAGCCGTTGTCGGCTGCGCTGCAGAAATTCGTCCTCGACTGGCGTGAGCGAGTCGTCCGGGTTGGTCCGCTGCCAATCCTCTGCCGCGCGCACCTCCGTGGCGCTGAGCAGGTCCTTGTCGAGCCGCCCGCGACTCGCCCATTCGAGAAGTCGCCGTTGAAGCGGCGTCGTGTTGTTGCGCGTCCACTCCTCGTTCGCGGCGAGCACAGGCCGGATGAGACGATCGTGCGACAGCTCGTACCAGCGGCTCTGCCCGCGCGCCTCACCGCGCACGATGTTCACGTCCGAGCGGGTGAGGATCTCGACGGCGGCGTTCGGCAGGCCAGCCGTGACGCCGTTCACGTCGTCCCGGTAAACGAGGGCGCGCGTGCGCGCCGGCGTCAGGAGACTCTCGCTGAAGAAGCGCCGCACCCGCCGCTGGCTGATCGAACCGCCGCCGCTCCGAACCTCGCGCACGACCGTGTCCACGGCGTCGTTGTAATAGTCCATGAGCGCGCGGTCCACGTCGCCGTGCTGTTGCATGTCCTCGTTCCGAATCGAGGGCGCCTCCGCCGACAGGTTCTGCCACAGGCGCTTGCAGACGACCTGCAGGAGAATCGGCTCCACGTCGTCCGCGCCTCCCGCCTGCAGGTTCTCGCGAAGCGCCTCGGCGACTCCCGCCTCGAACGCACGCGACACATCGGCGCGCTCCGCGGGGCGGGTGATGGCGTCGAGAACGGCCTGCCCCTTCAAGCGCTCCAGGCGGAAGCGCGGCCGAAGCTGCTCGGGCAGGAAATGCGCGTACGGCGTCAGCTCCGCGATGTAATCCTCGCGCATGCTGAACAGCACGCGGAGACAATCATTGTCCGCCAACGCGTCGGCCACCTGCCTGAAGAAGGGCTCGCGATGGTGCCGGAATGCCGTGTGGCGCGTGAACATCTCCTCGAACTGGTCGAACACGAGCAGGAACGGCAGCGGCGCTTCGTCGGTCGCCTCGCCCGTCGCGAATCGTTGGGTCTGCGGCAGGAGCCAGGTGGTGAGTGCCTTGCTCAACGTGAGCTCCTGCACCGCCACCGCGGGATCGGATTGCAGGGAGAGTAACGCACTCTGCACGAAGACGTTCTGCGGATGCAGGTCCTCCCGACCGCTCCCCACCCGCGCGATCCGGATATCGCTCACGAGCGACTGGACTGTCTCGCGCCCGCGGACCATTCGCGTGTGGCGGAGCAGGCGAGGCGTTAGGCCGGCCCGCAGCAGTGATGACTTCCCCGCACCGGACTGCGCGAACAGGAGTGACGCACGCCGCGCGACCGCCAGGCTCGTGAGGATTTCGACCTCTTCCGCGCGGCCGAAAAAGAACCGGTCCTCCTCCTCGGTAAAGGGCCGCGGCCCCACGTACGGATTCTGCTCCGCCATCATCGGGGCCTCTCAGACAGTGAGGAGACGCCGGCTCAGCTCGGCCACGAACTGCGCCGGGCTGCCCCAGTACACCGTGATCTTGAACCGCTGCTCCAGATACCCCTGGAGATACTGTTGCACGCCCTGCTCATCGATCCCGGTTCCGCCCGGCCCGGCCTCGAGCTGCACGCCAATGTGCAGCTTCGTCGTGGCCCTCGCCTGCGCGATCGGCTGCAGCAGGCCTTGAAGGACCACGCGAAATTCCCAGTCGTCGATGTCGTAGCCGAGAAACAGCCAGCTGCTTTCGGCCAGCTTTGTGACGATGTTGGACGGGATGATCTCGACCTGATCGCGGGCCAGACGAACGTACTTCGCCAGGAGGTCATCCTCCGAGAGCGCGACATGGTCGAGCTGAGACGGGTCGGCCTCATCGTCGAACCCGTTGAGGTGGAGCACGTACGGGGTGGTGCTGCTCGGCTCCGGCGTCAGCACGGAGTGCGGCGGCGCGCCCTCCGTGGTCTTTTGCCAGCGCGGCCCGATCCGCCTAACGTCTTTCGGCGCGGACGGGGCGCCGGCGGCCGGGCCCGCCGGTGGTTCCCACGCGAGGAGCGCCTCGTACATGAAGTCGTCGACGTTCGTCGTGATGTAGAGCGGCAGCTGGAGATCGGCGAGCGCGTGATAGATGCCGCACTCCTCGACCTTCTTCGAGGCCACGCCCCAATCGACGCTGCGCGTCACTTTTCGGAGCGTCCGCTTGTCGAACTCCTTCATCTCCGCCGCGGTCGGCGTCCGGCCCACCGAGTGATAGACGCCCTCCTTGAGGCGCTGCATGTACATCGAGCGGAAGGCCGCCGGGTCCTTGTAGGACTCGAATTGCGCAACGCGCGCGAGCTTGTCGGCATCCGCGAACGCGTACCCGTTGTCGGTGGCCAGCGAGCGGGCAATGGTCTCGGGGCGCGGCACGATGCCGTTGTTGATGCGTGAGCCGAGAAACGGCACGCATCGTTCGGTGTTGACGTTGACGACGAGCCGGTTCCAGAACGTGGCCCGGTCGGTCTGCGTGACGCGCCCTCGCACGCGAAGCAACTCACCGGAACGGAGGCGCATGAACAGCACCGGCACGTCGTCGCCGCGCAGCGTTTGCGTCCGCACAGCGTCACGCGCTTCGTTACACGCCACGTCCACTTGGCCGTGCCGAAGGAGCTGCCGGTAGAAGGTGCCCGCGAACGGGCGTGCGGTTTTCACCTCGACGAGGTCCTGCATCGCCACGACAGCCGCCACGCCCGCCTTGACGAGTTGAGGCGCGAGGCCGCGATAGGCGTCGTTCGCGTCGCGCGTGGCCGTCTCACAGCTCTCGAGAAAGACGAGGCGAAGCCGCTCGTCGCTCTTCACCGCGGGGTCACCGAGCTGACGACCGATCATCTCGGCGATGGCGGTGTCGGCGACCTGCTCCACCTTGTCGCTTTTCGCGGCGTTAGGCATGAGGAGCGTCGTGCGCAACCGCTCCTTGCCGGTCTCGTCCTGCTCCAGCCGCGACGTGCCGTGCCCGATGAAGTGCAGCACGTGATAGCCCTGCTTCAGCGCATCGCGAATCGCGTCCAGCGTACAGGGGTGTGGGAGCAGATCGAAGCGGATCGCTGGCGCACCATCCTCGTCCTTGATGCCGGCCGTGGCCGCGAGGAGGCTTTCGTACTCGGTTTTCGCGTCCACCGATTGCAGCTTCCAGTCGGCGAGATCCGAAGGGTTCGCAACCGCCACGAGGACCTTGATCGGTCGCTCGAGCACTGCCGTGCCCGGCTGCCACTCCTGCGGCAGATATCGAGAGAACGGCGTTGCGGCTTGCAGCGACAGTCGCGCGGAATCGTCGCCCGGCGCGCGGAGCAACTCCCACTGGATGGGATGAAGCTCCGTCAGCTCGGGATCGATGCGGAGACGGATGCGCCGCCGGGGATTCTGGCCACGGGCGCGCTCCCACCCGGACTTGACGATCGGGTCGGCGAACAACGCCTCGAACAGGCGCTCGCCGTACGCCTGCTTCGTCTCGACGCCCGTCGGGTCGAATGTCGTCAGGCCATCCTTCCTCGCGAACCCCGGACCGAACTCCTGCCCCTGATCGAGCGTCAGCTCGACCCGATAGCCGTCTGCCCCTCCGCGGGTCTCGCGCGCGACGATCCTGATCTCGAGGTCGGCGTAAAGCATGAAATGAGATGCGTCGCTGTGAGATCACATCCTGAGACGCTTCTTCGCCTCGGCTTGCCAGTCGTCGGTCGAGAAGTCGAGCAGCGTCTCCTCGTCTTCGATGAGCACAGGGTCGCCCGGGCCCTTCGACGCGGTGGGATCGAACGTCACGCCGAACGACACCGAGCCCGGCGCAGCCGGCACCAGTGAGAGCACGCCACCCGCGACGCCGACCCGGAAGGCCTGGAAGCCGAAGACGATGCTCTTGTCGCCGGAGTACGTGACCAGCGACGACTGATCGGCGCTCGCCTCGACGTTCACCTTGCCGCTCGCAATGCCCTTGATCACCGGCACGTCGACCTTCACCTCGGTGCCGTTCTCGTTCTCCGACTTGACCGAGATCTTCTTCGCCTTGAGCGTCTGCGTGATCAGGAACAGCGTTCCCTGGCCGAGCACGAACTGCTGGAGCACGAGGTTGTCGGCGTTCACCTGGCCCTTCTTCAGGTACTCGCCCACATCGAGCGGGGCGACCGTATCCGTCACCACTTCGGTGAACGTGAACTGCAGGCGCCGAGCGTTCTGGTACTGAGCGCTCACATCCAGGTCGCCACCGAGTGCCTTGAGGATACTGCTGAGGAAGCTCAGTCCGATCCCCGTTGCCTGCTTGTCCGACTGCTGGCCCTCGAGGTCTGCCGCAGGCTGGTTCCGTGCGATCGTCGGAGGGTTCGGCGGCGGGTTGGTGATCAGTTTGTCGAGCCCGCCTAACTGGTGGACAGCATCCTTGAACGCGCCAATCAGGTCCAGCGGGTTGATCCCGTCGCGCGGGTGACGCACCACGTTGTAGTTCTGCGTCCGCAGCATCTTGGTGGTCTTGTCGTGGCAGACTCCCATCGTCGAATCCTCCAGAGGGTCGTGGAATGGCGACCACCCACAACGAATTCATGGGCATCCACGGTACGCTACGTAACGTGTGCCGGGAGCGGTTCGTCAAGGCGCAGGAGTATCGGCACGACGCGACGAGCCGGGCGCCTCGCGCGCCCGGCTCGGATCGTTAGGCGGCACGAGCTCACGCGCGCGGCGTCTCACGACCCGGGGCCCACCGTGATGCGGAGCCGATACGGTGCCGTTTGGTTCGCGAACCACGTATTCTGCACGTCGGTGATCGGCATCCATCCATAGCCCGAGAGCCCGCCCGCCGTCACAGTCACGAGATAGTTCGGGTACACCATCAACCATGGGACGTTGGGCGTACCGGGCTCGTACGGGTTGGTCGGGAACACGTACTCGCCACGACTGTCCGTGTACACCTCGTACCGCGGGGTGGGATCGACCCGGTTCTGGAACCACGGGACCGG
>Ga0310810_10008214_pt1 | contig 11991 bp, 9 predicted proteins | sample NCmetagenome_FD_207641 | JGI IMG/M metagenome (GOLD analysis project Ga0310810, IMG submission 207641) | Soil microbial communities from experimental microcosm in Duke University, North Carolina, United States - NC | ecosystem: Engineered > Artificial ecosystem > Soil microcosm > Unclassified ...
GTAGCGCGGCGCGGAGGGTTCAAAGGCGACGATCGCGTTCGTCTCGCCGCGCAGCAGCGCGGCGCGCGCCTGGCAGACCGCGCAGGACTTCGCCCGGTATTCGACGCACCCTGAACGCGGGTCAGCCCCGTTGCGGACCTCGACGTAGATGCACTGGCACTCGAATGAATCGAACATGGCGTGCTCGCAAGGGCTGGCTGCTTGATCGCGGTGCTGCAAAGCCGAAAAGCCGCGCCGTTTAATCGGCCGCGACGGGGCAAGAATCAATTTCGGAAGACTACGGATCGGGTGGAACTTCTGCCCTTGCGCGGCGCGCCCCAAGCGGCCAAGTGTGGCGCCTCAAGCGAAACATCATGGATTCCAGCCCCGAACCCGCCGTCCGCGCCGAGCGGCTGACCAAGGTCTACAAGACCGTGGCGGCGGTCGATAACGTTTCGTTCACCCTGCCATACGGTTCGATCACCGGCCTGCTCGGCGGCAATGGCGCCGGCAAGACCACCACCATCGCAATGCTGATGGGGCTGACGACGCCCACGTCCGGCACAACGCGGGTGCTGGGCGCTGACATGCCGCGTGAGCGCTATCGCGTGCTCCAGCGCATGAATTTCGAAAGCCCCTATGTCGAGATGCCGATGCGGCTCACGGTGCGGCAGAACCTGACCGTGTTCGGCATGCTCTACAGCGTGGACCATCTGTCCGCACGCATCGGCGAAATCGCTGCCGAGCTTGAGCTAACCGACCTGCTCGACCGACCGACCGGCAAGCTCTCGGCCGGACAGAAGACGCGCGTCTCGCTCGCCAAGGCGCTGATCAATGCGCCCGACCTGTTGCTGCTCGACGAGCCAACCGCTTCGCTCGATCCGGATACCGCCGACTGGGTGCGCTCGCGGCTCGAGCGCTATCGCGCCGAACGTGGCGTCACGATGCTGATCGCCTCGCATAACATGGCGGAGGTTGAGCGGCTCTGCGAGCGCGTCATCTTCATGAAGCGCGGACGCATCGAGGATGACGACACGCCGGCGCGCCTGTTGCAGCGCTACGGGCGTGAAACCCTCGAGGAAGTGTTTCTCGATGTGGCGCGCGGGCGCGAGCGAGCGGCCACGCAATGAGCCAAGCCGCGCAAATGTTTTCGGTGCACCGCGTCGCCGCGATGGTGCTGCGCTATTGGTACCTGCTGCGCTCGTCCTTCGCGCGGCTGATCGAGCTCATCTACTGGCCGGCCGTGCAGATGCTGATGTGGGGATTTCTGCAGACCTATCTCGCGGGCCAGAGCAGTCTCTATGCGCGGGCCGGCGGCGTGCTCATCGGCGCCGTGATGCTGTGGGACATCCTGTTCCGCGGCCAACTCGGATTCTCGATCTCGTTCCTCGAAGAGATGTGGTCGCGCAACCTCGGCAACCTGATGATCTCGCCGCTTCGCCCCGCCGAATTCGTGGCGGCGCTGATGGTGATGAGCATCATCCGGCTTGCCATCGGCATCGTGCCGGTGACGCTGCTCGCGATCTGGTTTTTCGGGTTCAATCTTTGGGCGCTCGGGATCGCGCTCGCGGCCTTCTTCGCCAACCTGATGTTCACCGGCTGGGCGGTCGGGATCTTCGTCTCAGGCCTCGTGCTGCGGAACGGGCTCGGCGCCGAGACGTTTGCCTGGAGCATTATGTTCCTGTTCCTGCCGCTGACCTGCGTCTACTACCCGGTTTCCGTCCTTCCCGGCTGGCTTCAGGCGATCGCCTGGTCGCTGCCGCCCACCTACGTATTCGAAGGAATGCGCTCGCTCCTGATCGAGCATACGTTCCGTCCAGACCTTATGATTCAAGCACTTGCGCTCAATGCCGTGATGTTCGCGCTGGCCGTCCTGGCCTTTTTGGCGCTCCTCGCCTCCGCCCGCCGTAACGGTACGTTGATGCAAACCGGCGAATAATTACGTGACTTCGATGCAACTTCTCCCGAGCGAATTGAACCTCGTGGCCAATCTGTGTTGACCTCATGACCAAATCACGACAGCCTGCTGCAGTGCAAAAACCGGGGTCGGGGCCAGCGCACATGTCAATCGGTGAGTTCGGCGGGGCAGCCGCGCTGCCCGGCGATGGTAGTCCGTTCCTGTCGGCGCCCATGTACTGGTTCTACGAAATGGGCCAGGCGGCGCTGACGCCGGCACGCGCTTTGGCTGACGCTGGCCGCATCTTCTACAAGAACCCCGCCAATCCGTTCGCGCACACCTCGGCCGGCAAGGCCGCCGCCGCGGCGCTCGAACTCTTCGAGCGCACCACGCGCCGCTACAGCCAGCCCGAATGGGGCATCGATTCCACCATGGTCGGCGGCGAGCGCGTGCCGGTGCACATCATGCCGGTATGGGAACGGCCGTTCTGCCGGCTGTTGCATTTCGAGCGCGCGCTCGAACATGCGCCGAAACGCCCGCAGCCAAAACTCCTGATCGTCGCGCCGATGTCGGGTCACTACGCGACGCTCTTGCGCGGGACGGTCGAGGCCTTCCTGCCGAACCACGACGTCTACATCACCGAGTGGGTCGATGCCCGCATGGTGCCACTCGCGGAAGGGCGCTTCGATCTCGACGACTACATCGACTACGTGATCTCGATGTTGCATGCGCTTGGCGGCGAGACGCACATCGTCGGCGTGTGTCAGCCCTCGGTGCCCGTGCTTGCCGCGATCGCCCGCATGGAGGCGCAGGACGATCCTTACGTGCCGCTCTCGATGACGCTGATGGGCGGCCCGATCGACACGCGCGAGAACCCGACCGTCGTCAACACGCTTGCGGAGAAGCGCGGCATCGACTGGTTCCGCCGGCATGTGATCACCAAGGTGCCGTTCCCGCATCCCGGCTTCATGCGCGACGTCTACCCGGGCTTCCTGCAGCTCAACGGCTTCGTCGCCATGAACCTCGATCGCCACATCGAGGCGCACCGCAATCTGTTCCGTCATCTGATTACGGGTGATGGCGACTCGGCGACCAAGCATCGCGAGTTCTACGACGAATATCTTGCTGTCATGGACCTCGCGGCCGAATTCTATCTGCAGACCGTCGAGACGGTGTTCATCCGCCACGACCTCCCGAAGGGCCGGATGACCCACCGGGGTAAGCCGGTCGATCTTGCAAAGATCCGCCGCGTCGCGCTGCTCACCGTCGAAGGCGAGCTCGACGATATCTCGGGCGTCGGACAGACCAGGGCGGCGCATCGGCTGTGCTCGAACATCCCGGACGAGAACAAGATGCACTACCTGCAGCTCGGCGTCGGGCACTACGGCGTGTTCAACGGCTCGCGCTTCCGCTCCGAGATCGCACCGCGCATTTCCGATTTCATTCTCTCGCACGGCAGCCGCCACAAGGGCGCACGGCGCAAGGCGCTGGTGGAGGCCTGACCTCTCGGCCGCTCATGCCCGCGAAAGCGGGCATCCAGTCTTTCTTTGCGATACGGTCGCCGCTTTTCGCGAAGGACGAGCGCATCGCGGCGCGCTAGAATCCGCGGTGATTCCACCGGACTCCCCGATGTCGCTGCGTGCGCTGCTTTTCCGCCGCCCGGTCGAACCGCAGACGATCGAGGTCGCATTCGACGGCGCGGTCTATCCAGTTGCGCTGCGCCGCCATGCCAATTCGCGGCGCTATACGCTGCGCATTCAGGCCGCGAACCGCACGGTCGTGCTCACCATGCCGCTGCGTGGATCCTTGCGCGAGGCAAAGAACTTTGCGGAGCGCAACGGCGCCTGGATCGCGGCGCGGCTGAAACGCCTGCCCGCGGCGGTGCCGCTTGCCGCCGGGTGCGAGCTGCCGCTACGCGGCGTGACGCACCGTATCGTGCACCGTGGCGCGCGCGGCACGGTGTGGACGGAAAGCAGCGATGACATGCCGCTGCTCTGCGTCGCCGGCGACCGCGCGCATCTGGCGCGGCGGCTGCGCGATTTCCTCAAGCGCGAAGCAAAGCGCGACCTCGAAGCCGCGAGCCGCCGTTACGCAGGAGAGCTTGGCGTCACGGTGCGGCGCGTCACGGTGCGCGACCAGTCGAGCCGCTGGGGCTCTTGCACGGCGGCCGGTGTGCTGTCGTACTCGTGGCGGCTGATCCTTGCGCCGCCCCATGTGCTCGACTACCTCGCGGCACATGAGGTTGCGCATCTCGTCGAGATGAACCATTCGCGGCGCTTCTGGCGCGTGGTCGCCAGCATCTGCCCGGACTGGCAGCGCGCCAAGGGCTGGCTCACCGCCAATGGGAATGCGCTGCATCGCTATGGCGCCGACCGGGGCGAACCCGATCGCGAGCCGCAGGACGCGATCGACTAGAGCATGATCCCGAAAAGTGGGTACCGGTTTTCGGAGAAGATCATGCTCAAACAAAAAAGCTAGAGCCCCACTCTGATTCAACCAGAAACGATAAGGCTCTAGATGCTGCGTCCCGACACGTTTGCGTTGACTGCGCTGCTCTCGCTCCTGACCGCGCTCGGGCCGCTTGCGGTCGACATGTACTTGCCGTCGTTTCCCGACATAGCGCGGCTTCTCTCGGCCGAACCCGCGACCGTGCAACTCACGCTCTCGCTCTATATGGTGTCCTACGCGGTCGGTCAGGTGGTGTACGGACCGCTGTCTGATCGCTACGGCCGCCTGCCGGTGATGCGCGGCGCACTCGCGATCTACTGCGTCGCCTCGCTCGCCTGCGCGCTCGCCCCGGACATCGAACTGTTGCTTGCCGCGCGCATGTTCCAGGCGCTCGGTTCATCCGGCGCCATCGTGATCTCGCGCGCAATCGTGCGCGACCTCTATTCGGGTGCCCGCGCCGGGCGCGAGCTTTCGCTGATGGGCGCCATCATGGCGCTCGCCCCGGTGTTTGCACCGATGATCGGCGGCGTACTGCAAAGCACCTTCGGATGGCGCTCGCACTTCGTCCTCCACATGGTGATCGGGCTCGCCGCCGCCGCCTTCGTGTGGCGCAAGCTGCCTGAGACACTGACAACCCCGACTGGGCCGCTCTCGCCGCGCGGGATCGCCGCGGGCTATGCCGAGATTGCGCGCAATCGCGCGGTGCTGGCCTATGTGGGGATGCTGGCCGTGAGCTTTGCGGGCGTGTTCGCCTGGATTTCCGGATCGTCCTTTGTGTTGCAGCAGATCTATGGCCTGTCGGCCCTCGCCTACGGGCTTGCTTTTGCGGCGGCGAGCGGCGGCTACCTCGCAGGTACCGCCGTCGCGACCCGTATCGTCCAGCCGCTCGGCCTCGACCTCACCGTCGGCATCGGGGCGGCAGCACTCGCGGTCGGCGGCCTCGCTGCAGTTGCGGCGATCCCGTTCGGCGCTGCCTCCCCGATACCCCTTACAGCCGCGATGGCGCTCTACGCCGCCGGCATGGGACTGGTGCAGCCACAAACGGTTGCGGGCGCGATGATGCCGTTTCCGCAACGCGCCGGCACGGCCTCGTCGCTGCTCGGCGTCACGCAGATGGTGTGCGCGGCGATCTGCGGCGCAATCGTCGGCCATCTGATCGGCGCGAGCGCCTGGCCCGTCGCGATCCCACTCGCGCTGAGCGGCTGCGCGACGCTTCTGCTATGGGCGATCTCGCGCACGGTGCGCGCGCGCGAGACGCGGCACTGACACTTCGGCGGCGGAGCCGGGTCGCGACCGCAGTCTATTCGGCCGGATGCAGTGCGGTCATTCGCGTGCGCGGCGCATGAGCGTGCGGATGCTGCATCAACCGCCGGTGCAGCCAAGCGGTCACGTCGATCAGAAACTGACGCAAGGGCGAGCGGCGGAAGTGCGAGGCAAATTCCTTGTTGATCAGCAATGGCCGCCAGTAATGCGCCTCCCAACGATGGTAGGCTGTTGCCAGTTCACGCTCCTGCGCGGCCTGGATCGCAAGATGCGAGCAGTCGCATTGCGCGCGAAGATGAACGTTGCCGTCCGGATCGAACTTGAAGTCGTGGCGGCTCGGAATGTGGCGCAGCCATCCTTCGGCGATTTCAAAATCCTCAGGTGCGGTGCGCAGCGAAGTGATCATCGGGCTGACGTCGAGGTATGCCATGGGGGTACTCCTTGCGGTTTGGCCGAAGCGATCCAGAAAACTGGTCTGCGTCGGAATCCGAAGCGCCCTGACAAAGTGACTGGAGGCTCGGCGTAGAATGAACATCGCGGGCATCGCGACGTTCCGCCGCTGCTGCATGAAAGTGAGTTGGCGCCGACGTGAAGCATCGTGGCCGCTCAACGGCTGAGCGTGGCTCTAACCTGGAGCAAGGCAGCGGCGGACCCTCGGTCCGGCGACGCCTCAGCGGCGATTGAGGTTGTCGAGAATGAAGCCGTCGACCTGCTGGAACAGGTTCGCGCGCGGTGGCGGCGCAGGCCTTGCCGGTTGCGCGCCGATCGAGCCGGGCGGACGCGGTACGTTCGACGGCGGGATCGCCTGCGCGATCTGCGGGCGCGGGTGCGGCGCGGCGGCCACGGGCGGTCGCGGCTGCGGAGCAGGTGCGCGCGGCATCGGCGCGACCGCAGCGGCCCGAGGCTTTGCGGGAGCAAGCGGCACCGGCGCGACCGGGCGCATGTCATCCTCGCGCATCATCGGGGCGGCCGGCGTCGGCGACAGCATCGAGGTGAGCGGCGGCGCGGGGTTTGCGGGCGGCGGTGCGTCGATACTGCGGCCCGCCATGCCGGGGAGATCGGCATTGGGCAGGCCCTGGTGCGCGGCGGTCATGAACCGGTTCCAGATGTCGGCCGGCATGGCGCCGCCGGTCAGCTTCTTGGTCGGCGAATTGTCGTCATTGCCGAGCCACACGCCGGCGACGAGGTGACCGGTGTATCCGATGAACCAGGCATCGCGGTAATCTTGGGATGTGCCGGTCTTGCCGGCGGCCGGATACCCGGGCAGCGACGCCTTGCGCGCCGTGCCGGAGGCGAGCGTCTCCTGCATCATCTGGTTCATCATCGCGGCATGGCGCTCGTCGACGACGCGGCCGAGGCCCGGATTGTGCGCCTTGTAAATGAGCTTGCCGCCCGCGGTGCGCACCTTCTCGATGACGTGCGGCGCAACCGCAATGCCCCCGTTCGCGAACGGCACATAGGCCGAGACGAGTTCCATCACGGACACTTCCGAGGTGCCGAGCGCGATCGAGGCGTTCGGCTCGAGCTTCGAGGCGATGCCGAGGCGATGCGCGGTGCGCACCACGGCCTGCGGTCCGACCTCGAGCGTGAGCCGCACCGACACGGTGTTGAGTGACAGCGCGAGCGCCTTGGTGAGCGTCACCGGACCGAAATATTCATGACCGTAGTTCTCGGGCTTCCAGCCTTTCACGTCGATCGGTCTGTCTTCTCGCACGGTGTCGGGGGTCAGCCCGCGCTCCAGTGCTGTGAGATAGACGAACGGCTTGAAGGCGGAGCCGGGCTGGCGCTTTGCCGCGACCGCACGGTTGAACTGGCTCTCAGCGTAGTTCTTGCCGCCGACCAGCGCGCGCACCGCCCCTTGCGGGGTCATCGCGACCAGCGCGCCCTGATCCACGTCGAACTTCGCGCCCTTGGCGAGCAGTTCATCGAGCAGCGCCTTCTCGGCCGCGGCCTGCAGGGTGGGGTCGATTGTGGTCTCGACCACGATGTCCTGCTCGACATGCCCGACCACGTCGTTGAGCACGTCCATCACCCAGTCGGCAACGTAGTTGATCGAACCGCCCACGCTCTGCTGTACGATCTTCGGCGCAACGGCCATCGCGGTCTTCACCGCGTCTTCCTTCACGTAGCCCGCATCCGACATCGCGGCGAGGACGATCTGGGCGCGGCGTTCCGCACCGTCGAAGTTGCGCGTCGGCGCAAGCTTCGAGGGCGACTTCACGAGACCGGCGAGCAGCGCCGCCTCCTGCAGCGTCACGTTGCGCGCCGACTTTCCGAAGTAGCGCTGCGCCGCTGCCTCCACGCCATAGGCGCCAGAGCCGAAATAGACGCGATTGAGATAGAGATCGAGAATCTCGTCCTTGGAATACTTGCGTTCCAGCCAGACGCTGAGGATCACCTCCTGCAGCTTGCGCTGCATGGTGCGCTCCTGCGTGAGGAACAGGTTCTTCGCGAGCTGCTGGGTGAGCGTCGAGCCGCCCTGCGAGACGCCGCGATGCAGTACGTTGGCGGCAACCGCACGCACGATGCCGAATGGATCGACGCCGTAGTGCGAATAGAAGCGCCGATCCTCGATCGCGAGAAATGCCTTCGGCAGATACGGCGGCAGCTCACGCAACGGAACCGCCGAGCCGCCCATCTCGCCGCGCGTCGCAAGCACGCGACCGTTGAGGCCGACGATCTGGATCGAGGGGGGACGCTTCGGCACTTCGAGCGACTGGATCGGCGGCAGGTGCGCAGCGACCCATCCGATCACGCCGATCGCGCCGATGAAGCACCACAGCCCGACGACCAGCGACCAGTACGCCACGCGCCCGATCAGCGAACGGCGCGGACCCTTTCTCTTTTTCTTGCGGGAGGACGGCGCCGGCTTGCGCGGGGGGTCTTCGAAAGCCGGCTCCTGCCGCTCTTTACTCTTACGCCCGGCCATACCCGCCCCTCATACCGGGAGGCACGCTACGGGGCTCGATTTAATGTGCGGTTAAGCATTCCGGCGAAGGGCCCGCGAAGGCCCGCGCGTTGCGCATTCGCCACACGGGCCGCAAACATGGTTAACCAATCGTGACAGCACGGGAGTTTCCTGCTTAGTGGTATCCGGGGGTGCTGGCCCTCGGGTTCAAGGGGATCTTGTCATGCGTAAAACTGTTGCCCTGATTCTGGCCGCCGCGTTCGTCGCGGCGCTTCCATCGATGGCTTCGGCGAAAAAGATGAAGCACGCAAAACGTCACCCGGCCGTGACGCAGCAGACTGACAGCTCGTTCGTCGGCGCGGCACTGCACCAGATCATCGTGCCGTTCGAAGTGACGTTCGGCGGTCCGCGCGCCAACTAAAGCCCGCGCGTCTCTCAGCCTGCCTTCGCGGTCTTGCGCTCGTCCTCGGCGAAGAGCGGCAAGAGCGCACGCTTGATCGCGGCCTGGCGCATCGGCGCGGTGATCTGCGCGCCGGTGAGATCAGTCACGTAGAACACGTCGACCACGCGCTCGCCGAAGGTCGCGACATGCGCGGAGGCGATGTTGAGCGAGAGCTTCGAAATCGTCGCGGTCAATTCGTAGAGCAGGCCCGGACGGTCGAGCCCGGTCACCTCGATGACGGTGAAGCGGTTTGACCATTGATTGTTGATCATCACCTCGGGCTCGATCGCGAACGCCTTGATGCGGCCCTTGCGCGCAGCGCGCTTCGCCATTACGTCGGGCAGCCGCAACTCCCCTTTCAACGCGCGCTCGATCGAATCGGCGATACGCAAGGCGCGGCGCGCCTCGTCCTCGTTGTGATCGAACTCGCGCGACACCGCGATGGTGTCGAGCGCAAGCCCGTCGGTGGTGGTGAAGATCTGCGCGTCGACGATGTTGGCGCCGGCCGCCGCACATGCGCCCGCGATCACCGACAGGAGCCGAGGGTGGTCGGGCGCGAGCACGGTCAACTCGGTGACGCCGCGCGCGGTGTCGAAGCCGACGCCGGTCGCGACCGCCTTGTCCGCCTCGTGTGCGGACTTGAGGAAATTCGCGTGCGAGACCTTGTGCGGCAGATCGACCTTGAGCCAGTAGGCCGGATAGTGCCGCGCGATATAGGCATCGAGCGCGGCCTTGTCCCAATTCTTCATCTCGTGACGGAATTCGGCCTGCGCTAGCTCGACGCGGCGCTGGCGATTGACCTCCGAGAAGCCGCCGGTGAGCACCGGCTCGGTCTCGTAGTAGAGCGTGCGCAGGAGCTGCGCCTTCCAGGAGTTCCAGACGCCGGGGCCGACTGCACGGATGTCGGCGACGGTCAGGATATGCAGGAGCTTCATGCGTTCGAGCGATTGCACGACGGCCGCAAAGTTCTCGATCGTCTTGCGGTCCGAGAGATCACGCGACTGCGCGATGGTCGACATGACGAGGTGCTGCTCGACCAGCCAGGCGACAGTCTCAGTCTCCGCCGCCGAGAGACCGAGCCGCGGACAGAAGCGCCGCGCGATGCGCGCGCCCGCGATCGAGTGATCCTCCACGCGGCCCTTGGCGATGTCGTGCAGGAACAGCGCCACATACAGCAGCGTGCGGTGCCCGGGCTGGATCGTCTTCATCAGGTCACTTGCGACCGCAAATTCGTCCGAATTCCCCGCCTCGATGTCCGCCAGCACGCCGATACAACGCAGCAGGTGCTCGTCGACCGTGTAGTGGTGATACATGTTGAACTGCATCATCGCGACGACCTGGCCGAACGCGCGCACGAAGCGGCCGAGCACACCCGCTTCGTTCATGCGGCGCAGCACCACCTCGGCGCCCTCCGAGGTGAGGATCTCGAGGAACAGCGCGTTCGCGGTCTTGTCGTCGCGCAGCTTCTGATCGATCAGCCGCAGCGACCGGGACGCCGCATGCATCGCGGCCGGGTGGAACGCGAGGTTGTGCTTCTGCGCGAGGCGGAAGATGCGAATGAGATTGACGGGATCGCGGCCGAAAACATCCGGGTCCGCGATGTTGATGCGGTTGTGATCGGCGACGAAGTCGTCGGAATCGAGCACGACGCGGCGCGGCCGCGGCTTGAAGCGCGCCATCAGCCGGTCGAGCACCGGCGCGGGCTTTGCCTCGCGCTCCTCAAGCGCCGCGGAGAGGATCGCGGTCAGATCGCCGACATCCTTCGCGACCAGGAAGTAGTGCTTCATGAAGCGCTCGACATCCTGCATTCCGGGATGCGCCGTGTAGCCGAGCCGCAGCGCGATCTCGCGCTGGATGTCGAAGGAGAGCCGCTCCTCGGCGCGCCCCATCGCGAAATGCATGTGGCAGCGCACCGCCCAGAGGAAATCCTCTGCGTTGCGAAACATCTTGTATTCGGCGTCGTTGAAGACGCCACGCTCGATCAGCTCCTCGGCGCTATGCACGCGGTAGACATATTTCGCGATCCAGAACAGCGTGTGCAGGTCGCGCAAGCCACCCTTGCCGTCCTTCACGTTCGGCTCGACCAGATAGCGCGACTGACCGGCGCGGCGCAGCCGCTCCTCGCGCTCGGCGAGCTTGGCGGCGACGAACTCCTGCGCCGTGTGACGCACGATGTCCTTGTCGAAGCGCGCGGTAAACTCGTCGTAGAGCGCGCGGTCGCCGAGCAGGTAGCGCGCTTCGAGCAGCGCGGTGCGGATCGTCATGTCGGCTTTCGCCTGGCGGATGCACTCGTCGACCGAGCGCGTCGCATGGCCGACCTTCAGGCCCATGTCCCACAGACAATAGAGAATGCCCTCGGCAACCGACTCGCCCCAGGCGGTCTGCTTGTAAGGCAGCAGGAACAACAGATCGATATCGGAGCCCGGCGCGAGCAGGCCGCGTCCATAACCGCCGGTCGCGACCACCGCCATGCGCTCCGAGTCCGACGGTGTGGTCGAGCGATAGATGCTCACCGTGAGGTCGTAGAGGATGCGGATGATCTCATCCTGCATCAGGCAGAGCCGCTCGGCGCAGGCGCGGCCATGGCGATCGGCGAGCAGCGATTCTTCCGCCGCGCGGCGGCCTTGCGTCAGCGCGGACTTGAGCCGCTGCGCGACGGCGGTCCGCAGTTCGCGCTCGCGGCCCGCGTAGTCGGCGGCGAGTTGGGACAGCTCAGCCGCGATCGCGTCGGTGTCGATGAGCGCGGGCGGCTGGTCGGCGGGCGAGAGCATGCGGAATCCGGCTTACCTGAGCGCCATTCGGGAGTCATCCGACCCCTGCCGACCTGGACAACCCGAGAGCAAACTTCCAACTGTCATCGATCGGAAATGAAACATAATATTCCTCAAAAGGGGGAACCATAGCTGTTTCAATCTTGGTTGACGGCCAAGGATACCCCGCAGTAGAACAAACCTAGCGCCGATTTGAGCGATCAGCTTGCGGGCGCTTAACAAATGCAGCTAAAGCGTGGGCCCCGCCCAAGCAAAGGCTGACGGCGGGTTTTCTTTTGATCCG
>Ga0310810_10008215_pt1 | contig 11991 bp, 10 predicted proteins | sample NCmetagenome_FD_207641 | JGI IMG/M metagenome (GOLD analysis project Ga0310810, IMG submission 207641) | Soil microbial communities from experimental microcosm in Duke University, North Carolina, United States - NC | ecosystem: Engineered > Artificial ecosystem > Soil microcosm > Unclassified ...
CGGCCCGGCTTCCGATATTGTGCATTGCGGGCCAGCTTGATCGATTCATTCGGCTTGTAGGAAACGAACTTGAACGGCCCGGTACCGATTGGATGCTGCCGCATTGCTTGGGGCGAGACGTGGCACGGGTAAACAGGCGAATACCCCGATGCAAGGAGCGCGATAAAAGCGGGCTGCGGTCGCTTCAAATGGAACGTGACTGTGTCCCCTTTGGTGCTGACAGATTCCAGATTGCGGTACCAGGCCTTGCGCGGGTTGGCACGCAGCTTTTGCGTACCGTTGCCCAGGATCAGGTCCCAGGTGCACTTGACGTCTGCGGCGGTGAAGGGCTTGCCGTCGTGCCAACTGACACCGCGCCGAAGCTGAAAGGCGAGCTCGGTCATGTCGGCATTCCACGACCACTTTGTCGCCAGATCAGGGACAATGGTGTCGATTCGGTTCTGCGGCAGATCCTGTTTAAAGAGAACCAGGTTATTGAAAACGGCCATCATCGGGTTCTGGGCCGAGTTAAGCGCCTCCTCGTGGATCGACATGCTCGCCGGGCTGTCATACTGAAATACTCGGAGCACGCTGCCCCTCTTTTGCGCGTTTGCTGCAGTGGCGGCCACCAAAATGGCCAGCACAGCCGCAGCGTATGGCAGCAGCAGAAATCGTTTCATCAACCCTGCCTCATTCTGTCTCGGCACGACCCTTTATTCCTCGACCAGCAGACCTTGTCGCGTGGGCGTCCGGGGCCATAGAAGGCTTAGGTTAGCCACCAAGCACGCCCAGCAGAACGCTATGACATGGCGCTATTTGTCTATCCAGACTTCGGTGAGGTCCTGGCCAAGGAAGTGGCTGGGCGTGATGTTCCAGCCCTTGAGCTTGGAGGAGGTCGCGACGATGCGGTCCCACCACAGCAGCGGCACCGTGTAGGCATCCGTCAGTGCATGCCGCTCAAAGTCATGCACCATCTTGGCGCGCTGCCTGGGATCAGTGGTCATCGCCTGGGCGACATAGAGCGCATCGAGAAAACGATCGGTCGATCCAGAGAAATTGACCGGGGAAAGATCGTTTGAGACATATTTGGTCAGTTGAAAGGTAGGGTCATCATAGAAATCGCCAGAGAAGTCGAGGGCGATGTCGAAGTCGCGGGCGTCGACGACCTTCTGCCAGTCCCAGATGTTACGGCGGTCCTGCGTCACGTTGATGCCGATTTCCTTCCAGCTCTGCGCCAACAGATCGGCGCCGGCGTAATGCGGGATCGGGATGTCGCGCACGAGGAGTGTGATCGGCAATTGCTGTACGCCGGCTTCCACGAGGAGGCGCCTCGCCTCGGCGCGCGCTGCCGCAATGTCGCGGGAATAGCCCGGCAAGCTTGCGAGCTCCGCTTCCGACATCGCCAGGTTCGCGCCGGGCCGCATCAGCCCGCCGACATATTTGAGGAATGTCGAGCCCTGCAGCCGCTCGGCCGCACCCCAGCGGTCAATCGCCAACGATAAGGCGCGCCGCACGCGCGCATCGTCGAACGGCTTCTTGTTCGTGTTGAACACGACAAGCAGGTTGGACAGCCACGGGCTCTCGCTCGTTGCGATGCGGTCGCCCAATTTCTCGACGAGCTCGTCCCGCTGTGTCGGCGTGACACCGCGGAACTCCGCCATGATCCGGCCGCTCTCATAGGCCTTCATGACCGCTGGCCCCGGCATGAAATCGACCTGGTACCCGTCGAGATAAGGCTTGCCAGGCTGGAAGTATTTCTCCCAGCGCCGACCGATCCAGCTCTCACCCTTTTTGTGCTCGACGAACACAAAGGGGCCGCTGCCGAGGATATGGGTCTTTGGGAATTGCGGGTCCTCAGCGAGCTTGGCCGCGCTATAGATGCAGTTCCAAGGCGAGGCGAAGTTGGCCAGCATCGCGGCGTCCGGCCATTGCAGGTGAAAAATGACCGTCAGCGGATCGGGTGTTTCGATCGCGCCCACTGCGCCAAAATCGACTTGACGCGAGGAGGTGACGCCGCCGGGCGGATGCACAATGCGCTGGTAACTCGCCTTGATATCGGCCGAGGTCAGACGCGAGCCGTCATGGAACAACACGTTCGGTCGCAGCTTGAACGTATAAGTCTGCCGGTCGGGCGAGACCTCCCAGGATTGCGCCAGATCGCCGACGATCTGCGGGTAATTGGCGGTGTCGAATTTGAGAAGCGTCGAATAATGCGGGGCCACCGGGTGCAGAAAGGCAAACGAGGTGTTGCCGTGGCAGTCGTAATTGCCGGGCTCCACCGTCGAGGCAAATTCCAGCACACCGCCACGCTTCGGCGCGACCTCCGCGCCCGCCGCTTGCGAGACGAACATAGCCGCAGCAAAAAGGACAGCGCCCGCGGAAAACTGTCGCGAGGCTGAAGTCATCAGCGAGGCTAGGCCGACCTTAACCATCCAGGGAATTCCACCGTGAGCCGAACTCGCTAAACCGCCCATCACCGGGCCTGCTCCCGCTGCCACGATTGGAACTGCTGAAACAAGGCGTCCTTGTCTTGCTGCGTCATAGCTGTGCCCCCAATTGCCTGCCGACGCTCATCAACAAAGCGGGAGAACATAGTTCGCAACATCTCCGGACTCGGCGCTTTGGCGATTTGCATGTTGCGCTGCAGCCAGTGATCGGCAGGCGCATACCGGCGCAAACCCGGCAACTCGGTCGCGAGGTTTACCTCGTTCCATTTTGGGTGATGCCCCGGGGCCAGCAGCGACTGAAACCCGGTAAAGAAGATGTCGACGAAGTTGGCCACGTTTCGTGACCGCTCCGGCAACTGCAATCGTTTCGACGGGCTTATCCTGTGGAATCAACTCGGGATAATCCACCCCAGACAGGCGTGTCGGCGTATAAGCAGCCGCTATTTCCGCGTTTACGGGAATAGCCAGAAAGTGAATGCCCTCGCCCCTTTTCAGAGATGTGAAGGCAGGCGAAGGCTTCCCACCGACAAACGCGACGGCGGCGATGTCGCCCCGACGTAGCTTATCCAGCGCGACATCTTCGGAGTCGTTCGTCAGGCTCACCGGAATCTTTAACATCTCGAAGATCCGCGTTGCGGTAATCGAAGTTCCGCTCCCCCGCAGATCCACGTTCACCTTGCGATCTTTGAGCTCGGAGATGTCCTGTATCTCCGGGCCAGCTAGCAGGTGAAACTCCTCATTGTGGAGCTTGGTTATATAGGTCAGAGACGATTCAATGCCCGGATACAGTCTTTGCGCCTTCGCGTACTCGAGTACGTCGAGCGGCAAGATTGCCATGTCGATGCCGCGCAGGTACTTGAGGTCAACCAGGATCTGCAGCGCCCCTTTGCCAACCACCGGCAGGACCCGACGGGTCGCTCCATCATCGACCAGGTTCGCGAGATCTTCGACCAGCCGGATCGACATGCCGGAGCTGCCTGAGGTCTCGATTTCGACAACCCCCCGATTGACAGCCTGTGGTTGCTCAGCGAGCGACGGTCGCCAGGGCTGTGCGAATATAATAAGCGCTATAACGGCCAGAACCTTACATGACGACAACCGGACCATTACGATCACTCCCCTCCTTTTTAGAGCACGTTCTAATACGGCAGCTTCTCCACCGCTTTCCGATTCGAAGGTTCGCCGCGAGCTACTCGCAACAAAATGGTTTGACGAGACCCAGAAAATGCTCCCGAATCTATGTGTACCCGTGAGCGCGCGCGCCGTGTAGCCGGAGGTCAGCAACACTTTAGGACTTGTATCCTTCTTCAGTTCTCCGGGCCATGGGTCAAAGTTGCATTCCAATCGTACCGAATGCGTATGGGTTGCAGAACTGATCTCGCAACGCCGAAACGGAATCAATATCCTGGATAGCTCCGTCTCGAAAATGACAGAGTTCGGGTCACCAACACAGACCACGATGCATTCATAAGCTAATTAAATGAGCAATACCTGGCCCTCGTCGAGCCTGGCTCATGGCTTCAGCTATTTCAGACGATGAACGAGGATTTCGAACGGCGATTTGGCCGACCTATTGATACCAAATTCCTCGCCAAGCCCCTCCAAGAGGACCGCGGTGGAATACACACCCCAGGTGATCTGCGCGGCTTCACGCTCGATATCTCGCGTGACGATTTCAAGAGGATCGGACGACAGGAACTGCCCCGTATCGGCAATGTGCGCGTTGTTTGATATGGTCCAAATGTTCTGAGTTTTGATGAGGCTGAAGTGGTCCGATCGGCGCGTCGGCTCCTTGGAACGGTTCCTTAATTCAAAATCAAAGCTAGTACATTGTTGATCCTCATTTTCTGAAGCTGTTGCCGCGCTGGCCAACCAGAGAGCGGATATTAGCGGATATTCCGCATAACGCCAGGACTCTGCTGTCGCGTCAACCTTGAAGCGGATTGATGAACAAAGCCGAGATAACGATAAAAGAGGTAGTCGAGCGCAGTGAGAGCTGGTTTTGTCAACGCCGGTTGAATGCTGAAGCTAGGTTTGGGATGTTCGCCGATTGAATCTTAACCCAACCCTCGTCGCTTTGGGGCTGTCCAGGGAGTCCACAGGAGAGGCCCGCGCACGCGGGCGATCGCTGTGAATCTGGCGAGCGGCGAGCGGGAGTCCCTGTGGACCCACCTGGACCAGCCCGTTAATCATGCCGCTGCCGCTTTTGGCGCCTTGAGTTAAGCCGGCGCGGCGCTTGTTCTTCAGCGGATAACTCTCGCCTTGGATGCTGACCACCGTCGAATGGCGCAGCAGCCGGTCATCGCCCCCTTTCGCCAATACGCCGTGTCGTGGAAAAGCTACAGAGTGGATAGAGAGTCCGCGTTGATAGTCCCGGCGGTGTCGGTCTCTCACGCGGTAAGCGCGGCTGCCTACGGCTGGTATCACAAATCCCAACAGACTTGGCCCCGCTTCGGCGGGGCTTTCTGCGGTTTACTCGAGCAGCCCCGCTTGATGACGGCGGGGCGTTCTTCAAGAATGTCGAATTGACGAGTAACAAAGATTCGCTGCTTTCCGGCCCATACCGCTCACGTACGTCGTTACTGAATTTAAACCATTTTACGATCACCTGTCCGCCCTCTATCGGGGATAAGGCGCATGACGGGGGACGCCCGGCTCTTGCTGCTGATACTGGTAATCCTAACAATCGTGTCGCTGATCACATTGCTGAGCGCGCCGGCATTTCCCTGAGGCTCACGGGGGAAATCCGTGCTACTGCCGAAGGATCCAAATCGCCACGGCGACCACTCCGATTAAGAATGCTGCGCCTACCCCTACGGCGATCATCGACGCGGCTTGGTCTGGCGTGATTCCGGACATCTGCTAAAGGATCGGCGGGAAATCTTAAGAAACCTTTTCAACTTTGATTAAAATTGCTCAGGAACATGGGCCCAGCCAGCGACAAGAATCACCTGGCGTTGAGGCGCTAGCTCGGATACGGGCATTGAGCTTCGGTGAACCGATTGTCGGTCGCCGTACCTGGCTTGGAGAAGTCAAGCTCCGACACCGTTCAGCTAGACCCACTGGTCGACCAAGCAACTGGCGTACGCCGGGCCGTTATCGACAGGGATGCTTCTCGGCTTGCCCCCGGTTGAGGACGAGGTGATCGAGCACCTCGACAACGTGGAGCGTCGCCCAACCTACGTGTATCCTGAAGTCCACGTTACCTGAGTAGAGTACCGGCAATAACCGCAACTTAACTAAGCTCGGTCACGTTCTTCCATAGTTAGGCCATCCAATGGACCAGAACGAACTCACCGGCGAACAGAAGAAGTTAGTGTGGCGTTATGTCGAAGTCTGGCGTCGGTTTCGTCGGCTAACAAACGGGTATCGCAGCTTCGCCGAGCTTGAGGACGATTTGGCACAAGGCTCCGGCATGTTCCTCTGTGGCTTGCTCGTCGAAGCGCGCTCCACCGACGTCATCAGCGCGGATGTCAAAGACCCCGAGTTCCACAGTGCCATCTTCGGCAATTACGACAGTTCGGTGTCCGACATGACCGGCCAAGAGTTGCAGCAGGCGCGGCGGTACATCATTCAAGGAGAGGGAGAAGCACCGGTTCGCTGGTGGTGGGCCAAACCGCCCTTCCCCGGCCATAAGACGCGCTTGGTCGCGGACGCGAATAGCAGCAGCGGGTCAGTTTTCCTTCCTGCCAACAACAGCTCGGCAGTTGAACGAGCCGAAAACTAGCTGTTTGGACCAAGTCGGCTGCAACGTGATTGGCAAAAAAACGGCTCTGAAAAGTTCAAATGTTAAGCTTACGCTGAACGTACCCTTGAGAGTGACGGGCACCATTTCCACTATCGTCTTCCTTTAACCCTCAAAAATGTGACGAAGACAGCGTTTTCTGGTGTGCCATCGCCGCAGATCAGGAAGCGGTAGCCCCAGTCACCTCTCATCGACGAGAAATCAAAAGTTTCGAAAAGGGGAATGCAATCAGGTCCCCAGATATTTCTCCGCCAATGCTCCATCGTGCGCTGCACGTTGCGCTGCTCACGCGCAGTCTGAGCCTGTACAATAGTGGTAACATGCTCGGGAGCCGTTCGCGCCGATGACGAGGTGGTGGCGGCGGGGAGGTGCGCCGCCTGGAAGAGCGGGTGCGCGAGTTGCAGCCGCTGCTGGGCCGCAAAACCATGGAAGTCGAGATCCTGAAGGAGGCTCTCGAGCTCGCTCGGGCAAAAAAACCGATCTTGCTGTCGCGCTCGCCGCTTCCGGGAGATATCCCGTGAAGCGGGTCAGCCAGACCCTCGGCGTACCGCGGTCGAATATCCTTTAACGGCGCGATGGTGCCCGGCCTCGGCGTGGGCCGCCAGGAGCGCCCCGGCCATGTCGAGCTTACCGCTTCGATCCGCCGCCGGGTCGACGCGCGCCCGACCTATGGGTACCGGAGGATCAACGCGCTCTTAAAGCGCGAGCGGCGAGCCGACGGTTTGGCCCCGGTCAACGCCAAGCGCATCTACCGCCTGACGCGCAAGCACGATCTCTTGCTCCAACGCCACACCGTGCGACGGCGGCTGCGCGCGGAAGATGGCCAGGTTATAACGATCCGTTCGAATTGCCGCTGGTGCTCGGATGCATTCGAGTTTACCTGCTGGAACGGTGAGGTAGTGCGCGTGGCCTTCGCCCGCGACAGGCGAGATTACGTTCGGGGGCCTGATCCCGGACGCCGCTGCAGCCTTTGCACTCGTGCGATAGCTGGATGGAGGACTACAACACCGTTCTCCCGCACTCCCGATTGGGCTACCGGTCACCGCGCGAGTACATTCTTTCCCAACCCGACGCGTGTCCGGTTAACGGGGTCAACTCCACCATTGAACAAATCACACCTGGGCTCCGCTCGTGGACGAATGCATCTTACCAAGAGGGTTCGGTTGCTTCGGACAGACGACGAGCGGCTCCTGCATATCTCGGATGGCAATCATTGGTTACGTCGGGACAATGGCCGGCCGCTTTGTTCCAAACCCGGCAAAGGCGTCCCGCTCTGCAACAACTTGGGGAACGGGTCCCCACTGGCCGTTAGCCTGGGCAAGAATAGTCCGCTGTGTTCCAACGTCGGCATTACCCGAAGGTCGGGTGAGGATGTTGGGCTGGCGCCGCCGTAGCCGATCCGGCTATACGACGCAACGCCACACGAGACATCGGGCATACAGTCGCGGCGGGCACTGGCGCATAATCCGGTGTCGAGTAGGACCCGGTACGAGTACTTCGCGACGGCTGACGCCAATTTTCATGAGGGTCGCCCCGCCCGGATCCAACTGTCGAGATTGCCATTCCCCAATTATTAGGCCGAGACGGCGTCGGGCCAGTTAACATAGCGCCGATACAGAAGTGCTAAGTAGGCGCGGCCGATCGTGCGGTTCTGCGTAACATCGAACCGATCACCGCCCCCAACGTCGCGGGCGGCCTTCTCACTAACCTGCATTGGGCCCTGCGGGCCCGCGAGGTTCGGCCGCCACATCGCAGGATTCCTGCCATAACTCGATTCCACACCTGCGACAGCGTACGCGATGCGCTCCAAATCGTGGCGCGCCGGATGAGCTTCTGCCGCAACGCTCCGCGCCACCCCCGTCAAATTCAAACCCGTGCAAAGGAGCAATGCCGCCGCAACACTCCGGCGGACCTTCTCTTGGGGATTCATCTGTTTCCGACGGTTAACTTCTAATTGGAACGTACGCTGCTGAGCAGGATTGTGGCTTCGCTTACGCCGAGCTCGCGTGCACGCTCGTACCAAAAAATGGCCGCTGCTACATCACCGCGCCCGATCATAGCTTCGCCCAATCGCAGTGCAGCCTCTCCCCTACCCGCGGCGGCAGCTCGCTCATAAAGCAGACGAGCCGAGACATGTCGCCAGCTCCGAACAGCGAGTCACCACGCGTTAATCACACGGCCACATCTCCACTGGACAGCGTCGTATATCTGAAGCGCGGCCCTGGCACTGTAGCCGTTTACCGGTTTTTAAATGAGTTGCTCTCCGAATAGGAGTTGGTAACAGCGCTACTGTTGTTGCAACAAATTAACGGAAATCAAGAACTCGCAATAAATCGACGAGTTTCCTTGCGTTCGTGAGCGGCTGCTCACGCCGCGTCTGTTGCAACCCGCCACTCGGCCCATCCGCTTGCGGCGCTTCGTTTGGCGGACGCGCACACGGGCGAGACCTTTGACGGCCCCTTTCGAGATGACACGGGACCAGTGCAGCAAGCCATGGTCGGGCTGTCCGAGTTCTTGCGCGACCACATTCCAGTGAAAAGATAGTCTTCGACATCGGCGTTCTCGATTTTCTTTTCAGCTTATTCGACATTGCCGCGGCTGGAGAAGAGCGGACGTCCTCTCGAGCGGGACGTCCCCAGCCGGGTACGGAAATGAGCGGCTAGTCCTTAGCTTAAACAGAAGCGGCCAGCCTCTGGTACGAAGGGATCGCCATTGATGCGCTGTTGTGTTTAGCTTCGCGTTCGCATTGCAGCAATCCAACCAGGGCTGGAAGGTTCCCGTCTTGAGGGCGCAGAATACAGCGAAGTTCGTGGTCTGACGCCGCGCCTCTGTATTTCACATAGGAACATCCGGGCGTTCGGGAGCGAATTAAACATAAATTTAGCGGACGCCTGGAACGTCATCTGAGAAGTAGGTTGGCAACCCCACTCTGATCTGACTTCATTTCCAGTGTGACTAGGGGACGCATGCTCCACGCTGTAGAGATCCGGTTTGCCGGCGAGCATTTTCAGGACGTCATCCTTCAGGTGCGAGGGTGGTTGGACGAGAAAAAGTTGCAGCCGACAGCTTTTCGATATTGGCTTCACGAGCCCGAGTCGGTCATGCGGGTCAATTTTGAAACTGAACTCCACGCGAAAGCGTTTGCGCAGGCGTTTGGCGGTGTCGTTTTAGCCTAGCCTGATTACCGGAGCTTGTTGCCAACTTGCGCGCGGTTTTGCAGGAGAGTATTAGCCGGTTCCGTAACGGTGTTCCAGAAAATTTTTACCGAGCTCTGCGGATACCGAAAAGATCCCTGCTCTCCAACACACCATGGGGTCTCATTGAATGAATTATCGCGGCGAAGCTCAAGAATTTGCATAAACTTGCCGACCTCTGATCGACCGATTGCTTGACACGCCCCAATCTGACGAGACAATGGAATCCTGAGTTATTCCCTTTTGTGCCGCGGCTTTGCGGCTAAAAACGCGCGAGCCTGCTGCCGGCGCGCGTTTCCCGGAGAGCTCCAGATGTACTGGATGGGTTTAAACTAACACAAAACCGCTGGACGTAGGGTTGCTCGAGAGGCATTCTATCTACGGGTGCGACTCTGGTGCAAACCGTAAGCAAAAACTACAATTGTCGTACAAGCCGCGGAGGGAGAGATGCAGGGCACCGTTCTAGCCGAAACCGAAGCATTTATCGCGAAGCAAAGAGAGGCGCTGTTAAACGAGCGGCAGGAAATGGTAAACCAGCAGCGCGCGCTTCAGGCGCAGCTTGACGAACTGGACGGCATGCTTGCGAAGTTTGACGTCTTCGAAGGAAAGGCCGCGCAGCCAACTCCTACTCGCCGGAAAAGATCTGGCCACCGCGGGTCAAGGCGAGAAGAGCTGCTCAGTATTATCAACCAATCACATGGTCTTTCACGCGGTGAAATTCTCGACAAGATGGGGCTGAAGGGCAATAAAACGGGCGAGATGTCGGTCTCGAACGCACTCACCGCTCTGACCAAGAGCAAGCAAGTCATACGCCGGGATCGGAAATACATCGCCAGCTGAGGGAGGCCGCGGCCGGCGATGCCCCGGGGCTCGACGGTTTATCGGTTGGGCAGGAAGACTCGACGGGATGCGTACGATAACCAAAGGCGCCGCTGGAGAAGGAAGTCTATGCCTAGCACCATGTCGGCCTCGCTTACCTTCACATCAGCCACGAGGATTTCGGGGTTAGCGATGACTAGGGGGCCCACGTTCAGCTTTGCGAAACGATGAAGGCGAGCGGATAAGGGCCCTGCCGCAATCCCCTGGGTTGTAACCGGACGATCGCTAAAAAGGACGCTTTCAGTCACGCCGGTAGCGCGTGCGGCTGCCGTCGAGATTGTGGTGACTTGCGCGCCCGTGTCGATGAAAGCCGTCAGGGGTCGGCCATCCAGTTGCACGGTGAAAAACAGGTGCTCGCCGCGCGATAACCCCGTACTTAATGATATATACGGCTGCATCCAGTCCGGTGCTGCTGTCGGGCAGGTTTGCTTTCCATAGAACTTCAATTCGTGATGTGCGAGGTCGAGATCGATATCAAAGTCGCTTAGGACATCGGCTCCGAGCAATCCATCGAGGGGGGTGGCGAAGACTTGCGCCATTGTCACCGGCGCGACTAAGACCCGGTGCCAGGGGAGTGCTACAGGTCCTGCAGCGAAGCTGCGTAATTCGACTTCATGACTTCCTAGACCACCGGAGATGCCCCGCAATTGCCGCGGAAACTCAATCGCTGGACGCTGGGCTCCGATACGGCCGGCCGCTGTGGGGGTCAGAACCGTCCGTTCGGCACCCGTATCCAAAATGAGCGTAACGGGGTGACTATTCGCCGACAAGGTTACAAAGGGCGCACGGTTCAGGGTCGCTACAACAATTTTGCCGCGCAGGATTGTGCCACAACCATCAGCACAATAGGCGACGGTCGACATACTCCCGAACATGATCCCGGCGAATAAGGCTAACCGGAAATATGACTTACCGAGATCCAAGTTCGGTTTTCCTCGGCTCCCTCTCGCGCCGCCGTGCAAGGCAAAAGGTAAAAGCGGCAGCACCCCGGAGCGGATCATATCCGAACGCGGCGATGGCCCCAGAATCTTCTGACGACATCCGCTCTGCGGTTGAGCTTTAATTTTCGATTCGGATTTCCAAGGGATCGCCTTGGGGCCGCCATCATGTTGCGGGGATCCTATGCGGAGCCTGGTGTCTTACGGGTTTCTCGCGCCACCCGTGTTATTCATTACACTGTCTCTAGTGGGCGCCATAGCCGCGCTGTTATGGCGCCGCTTCGGTATCACCGTTGTGCTCGTCTCAACGCTTTGCCTCTATGTGGCGGCGACACCCGCGTTTTCCTCGTATCTTGCGTATCAGCTCGAAACGCAAATCCCTTCAGACATAGACTTCACCGATGCCGAAGCCATCGTGGTGCTTGGAGCGGATGTACGGCGCGGCGACGGCAGGAATTCCGATCGGATCGGACCCGCATCACTCGAGCGGCTCGTCTTAGCCGTGGACGCCTATCGACGCCTTCATCTGCCGATCGCCGTCAGCGGTGGTCGCGTTGCAGATTGGCACGTGGCGGTCGGGCAGCTTATGAAATCGGCGCTGGAGGAATATTTTGGGATCCCGGTCACCTGGAGCGAGGAGGAATCGCGGACGACTTACGAGAATGCGCTTTACACGGCACGGTTGCTGTCACGCGAGCAGATCAACACCGTGGTCGTAATCGCGCAAGCCGAGGATCTTCCGCGCGCGGTCTGGTGCTTTAAGCGGGTCGGACTGCGGGCGATCCCCTGGCCGGCGCCGCGCAGGGTCT
>Ga0310810_10008216_pt1 | contig 11991 bp, 12 predicted proteins | sample NCmetagenome_FD_207641 | JGI IMG/M metagenome (GOLD analysis project Ga0310810, IMG submission 207641) | Soil microbial communities from experimental microcosm in Duke University, North Carolina, United States - NC | ecosystem: Engineered > Artificial ecosystem > Soil microcosm > Unclassified ...
CCAATCTAGGTTTTTCTCAAAGAACGACTGACTTGAAAATTAGTTGCAGGTGAGAAGGTTGAACTCACCGTTCGCTCATTTGAACGATCTACTCGCCCAATATAATGCCTACAACCCTTTCTCCAAGAGCTATTTGGCGATTGAGGATGCGCTCATCAGGGTCACTTAAACCGAATCAAGTTCCAACGAATTAATCAGTTCGCAAAAGATCAAAACTTGCGATCGCGAAAGGATGAATTCCGCAAGCTTATCCCTGTCTAGCTCTTCTGTAATCCTTGTGGGATAAGCCTTTGCGCCTTCATAATTCTGAGCTATTGGCACAGTTGAGCGAACGGTGAGGTTGAAGGTTGTTCGCGATAGGGTTTCCCTAAAGGGTAGGTTAGAGATTTTCATGCGTTCTGGTGTACGCCGTTCATGAGCGACTACTTTTTGCTTAAGTCAGTAGCATTCTCCTTAAGCTCATCCCACGCTTTCTCATACGTGAGATTGGACGAGAGTTCCGCTACGCTAACACAATGAGAGGGGAAGAATTTCTCTACTCCATCGCATCTACGACACCAAGGACAAATCTTCGCCTTTCCACTACAGCCCCGGTCACCCACTCTCTTCAAAAGCCCAATCCTTGTAAATTGTGGTTACATAACAAAAATGTATAGGGTAGAGACTATTGCTCCTCCAAGCCCCTACCTAAGATAGAGGGGCAGATAGTCAGAGGAAAATGTCATGGTTGCCAACTCGACGGTTAAACAACTGATCAAAATTCTGATCGGTACAGCTTGGATCGACGGCAAAATTCAGCAGGAGGAGCGGGAGTATCTTCAGCGAGTCGCCAAGGAAGCCGGGATTGCTGATGACCCAGAGATTCAGCCGCTATTGTATGAACTCAGAGCTGTTTTACCGGATGAGTGTTATACCTGGGTGAAAGAATATTTAGGAGATCAACCCAGCTCAGAAGATTATCAACGTCTGATGGAAGCCCTTAGCGCTTTGATTTATAGCGATGGCGAGGTTGCTACAGAGGAAGCGAAACTTTTGACTCGCTTGCAGCTTCTCGACCCAGACAGTGGAACAACACCGAAGTCAAGACAAAACAATGTCCTCAAAGCCATTCAAAAACTTTACCGTCGGTGGATTGACCAACAAACCTAGAGTTTAAGACCAGCTGTACACTAACCTCCGTATGTTCTCCTGGCTAAGCCAGGAGGAAAGCTGGAGATTTCGGGATTGGATTAGGGCAACCACTCGCGGGCCCTAATCTCAACTTGTCATGCTCTAGCTCGATGTTTTGACCCAGGAATCTATTTTCCTTAGAAGGCAACTAATTGACTGCTCTGGCGTCTTTGATCATTAAGCTCTTCATTAACTCCCCAGCTAAAAAACAGCATAATTGAGCATTTTGCTGTATGATTCATCAAAACTTTATACTTGGGAAGTTCTAGGAACATTTCATGACCTCTCAGGTCTATTTTCTCAACAGGACAGACGAAATTGGAGAACGCCTTACATGTCTAACTTACCTCGTTGGCAATCAGGAACAGCCGCCTTTTTAGCTCTTGGAATAGTCGCTGGAGCCGTAGCACCGCTCGTCACAGCTGCTCCTTCTTTTGCCCAAAGCACCAGTTTTTCAGATGTTTCATCAAGCTATTGGGCACGGGATTTTATTACACAACTAGCGAGTCGGGATATCATCGCTGGATTTCCCGATGGCACGTTCCGACCTGATGCCCCAGTCACTAGAGCGCAATTCGCCGCGATGATGCGCAAAGCGAATAGTGAGTTTAATAAGGGTAAAGTTCGCGATGCCATTCGCTTCGTTGATGTTCCCTCCAGTTACTGGGCATACTCCGCGATTCAGGACGCTTACACCACCGGATTTTTAGCGGGTTATCCCGGTAACATCTTCAGACCCGAACAAAAGATTCCCCGCGAACAAGCCTTAACATCGCTGGCGAATGGATTGAATTACTCTGCAACTCAGGCAACATCCACCGTTCTGAGTTACTACAACGACGCCTCAAGCATTTCTAACTTCGCTCGCGATCCAATTGCAGCAGCGACGGAAAAGGGCATCGTGGTAAACTATGCCAACCTCAAGACCCTGAATCCCCAGCGGAATGCGACGCGGGCAGAAGTAGCGGCTTTCCTCTACCAAGCACTCGTCAGCTCAGGAAACGCGCAAGCTATCAATTCTCCCTACATCGTTAATGCGCCACAAGTCGCTACAGATGTCACGATTCCTGCGGGAACGACTCTTCCTGTCACCTATGACAAAGACAAAATTCTCGTGACCAAAGACGAAACCGTGCCCTTGACGGTGAAAGTAGCGGCAAACATCACCACGTCTGACGGCAGAGTTCTCATTCCTGCTGGCAGCACGGTTACGGGTGAGTTGCGTCCGGTTAAAGACCAAGGTGGTAGTCAGTTTGTGGCACAGAAGATAGTGATCAATGGTCAAGAGAAAGCAATTAACGCTTCTTCTGATGTGATTACCACGACCGAAACTGTGCGTAAGGGCATTAATGTCGGCAATCTCGTGAAGAATGCTGCTTTGGGTACGGCTGCCGCTGCCGCTATTGCCGCTGTCACTGGCGATCGCGCGGTTGCTACGGAAGAACTCTTGATCGGTGGTGGTGCTGGTGTCGTCTTAAACCTGATCCAAACTTTCTTAGGCCGTAACAGCATCGATCTGATCGCCATTCAACCCAATACGGACATGAATCTGAAATTAAACTCTCCCTTGACGGTCACCGCAAAATAAGGGACTGGTGATGGAAAGGGAAGAACACAGCACTCCGGCTGAACAATCTTCCTAATTCCTAATCCCCAATCCCTAAGCAAAGCTTGTTCTATTTATGCGATAGACAACCAGACGACAAAGGTTGTTCCCTGCGCTGAATTGTTTTGAGCCTGACCCAATTGAGATTCCGAGCTTTGTTTAGCCCAGACTGGTTGCGCTGGGCTAAATACTTCTATTTCACCCTGCATTTGCTCGATGAGTTCTTTGGCGATCGCTAAGCCTAATCCACTGCCAGGAATGGCTGTTAATGCCTGAACGCCCCGATAATGTCGCTCAAACAAGTGTTCTAAGTCTTGGGGCGGAATTCCAGGGCCGGTATCACTAATGAGAATTGCCAAGCGCTGTTGTTGCGCTGTGTCTGTTTCTGTCGGCTGGGTAATGTTCTCCACCTGAAGGGGCAAATTCTGGTTTCCACCCACCGCTAAACAGTTGTCTTTAGCGGCTTGTGAAAAAATACCGACTCGGATCTGAATCTCTCCCCCTGATGGGGTGTATTTCAATGCATTGTCGATGAGATTGCTCAACACCTCACGTAAACCCTTAGGATTACCTCGTACCAGCGGTAAGTTGTGTGGAATTTGGGCAAAAAATTCCAGATTGCGGTCTTGAGCGATCGCTTTCGCGCTATCAATTAGGGGTTCTAACACCGCTGCTATTGAAATGGGGTCTAAAGATGGGTTAAGTTGGGGTTTTTCCGGACTAATTCCTGATAGCTCCTGCGCAGCTGCTTTATCGCTATCATCCTCCGCTGCATTCAGGTTATCGCTCAAATTCCCATCAGGATTAGGGGCAATGGGAATTAGGGATTGGGAAGAATCTTGTCCAGTTGTCAGCTGCCAGTTGCCAGTCCTTAATCGTGGAGAAGCCTCAGGCGTAGTTGCCGCTGGAAGCAAGAGGGGCGCTTGCTCGGTTTCACGGGTCTCCAGATAGGTATCAAACTCTTTAAGTAAGTCTTGTAAGCGATCGCTCTCTCGCAAAATACTCGATGCCAGCTCCCGGTTCTTATCCCCAGGAATCAGTTGATGCAGTAGGTCATCAAGGCGATCGCGTTGTTGAGCTTGTAAACGACTCGATTGAGCCATTTGCTGCTCGAACCAAGCTCGACGCTGATCCATGAGGTATGCGATCGCCAAAGTTCGAGCAATTCGTTCAATCGTTGCCAATTCTTTCTCATTCCACGGTCGGTCTTCACGGCTCGTTACCAACAACCCCATCATTACCCCTTCATGCCTCAGGGGCAAAACAACCTGACGCTGCCGCTGCAAGAAATTGTCTGTCCAGTCTGGTGAGGTTGAATCTACCGTCTGGTCATTGTCAGAGACCTGGGGAAGCAGTCGTGGTACCGCTCTCGATAATCGGGGAATCGCTTGAATCTTACCCCGAAGCTCAGGCAGAACTAGCTCTGGATCATCCTCTTCCCAAACCCCCGTTGCCTCAGGATAAATCACTACAGGAATCAGCTTGGCTTGGCTTCCCTCGATTAGTTCTTCTGTTAAATACACAGCACTCAAAGCGGCACCTAGCCCTTGAGTTAACACTGCCACTTGTGATTTACATAACGCGACAAATTCTGAACTGGCAGGAATGAACATGAGGTGTAGGATGACTAAATCTATGACAGCGAGCTTCCCTGGAAACCGCGACTGGCTCTTTATCTATAATGTCGAACCTGCCATAAAACTGACTATGATCTCTGCGTTCGACTAACCAAGGATGAAGAAAGTTCGGCTAGACACCATTATTAATATGTGTTAATAATTGTATGGTTTTTTCTAATAAATTTCCCCTTTTTCTTCATTTTGAGCCTTCCCATCCAAGCAATTTGCACATTCTGTATCAATCTGTAAATAAAACTTGATATTTGGAACTCAAGCCGATATACTTTCGACGGCTTTTGTAACTATCATTACAACTGTCAGCATAAAGAGGAGGTAAAGAGGTTGGCAAGAAGACGCAAGCGCAAAAGTCGCCGTCGCCAGGAAGGGCGTAAGATTCTGGAGCATGTGCCTCAGTATAATCTCGAAAGCGGCGAAGATAAACCAGTCACAGCAGCACGAAAGTTTATTCAAGTTAAAGGGATAGTTCCACCCGCTTTGCTACTCGTGAAGCGAAACGAACATACCACAGACCGTTATTTCTGGGCAGAAAAAGGATTATTTGGTGCTCAATACGTCGAAGAAAATCATTTTCTGTTTCCCAGTCTGCGGCTACTCGACTCCCATGTAGAAAAGCCTGCTGTTGCGGTTCCTAGTCGCTGAGGTTTCTTCGGCAAAACTGGATCACAGGCACTCTAACTTAGCCCTACTCAAGCGAAAAAGTTTGAGTAGGGTTAATATTTTGGTGATTTGTGATTAGTAGTAGTAGGGAGATTGAGGGCAATAACCCCACTAACCACTAACCAAGAACTACCAAAAGATTTCCCATCTTCTAGTTGGTGAAGCCTTTACGCCAAGGGCTTGAGTTTTAGAGCTTGTTGAAGTTCGTGCAATTCATCACGATGGGCTTTGACCGTAATGAGACTTTGCGGACTAGTGTCTTGAGTGGGGACGGCTTCCACTTTTAGATAAACCTGCTCACTGCGACCTGCCTTTTTCCAATAAAAAACTCCAGCCGCTGGTGCTAGGAGAACAAGGGCAAAAAAAACATAACTGAGCGTTGGGTACAGCAACGAGAGAACCAGCGATAAACAAAGAATTCCACAAGCGGCGAGCAAGGTTAAAAAGATGGCTAGAAACCAACTTGGTCGTACAAACCCTTGGAAGGTAACTTGATGAGTCGCAGCATCGACGGCTGCTACCCGGTAGGCTCTCTGGTCAAAATATTGTTGCAACTGAGTTAGCAGTGATTCTTCTGGTTCTTGGGCAATCAATCGCACTTGTTCGGTTCGGTCTTTGACGGAAGCTCGGATGAAGAAAAATAAACCTACCGCCAACAACAGTGTCAGCAGGAATGTCGAGGAAAGAATGGTTGTATTCACTGATTCTTGATTAAGACATGTATCATTTGCTCCTACTTTACAATTTGTGACGCCTTGTTGGTCAGCCATTGCCAACACGACAGCACGCTAGTGCCGATGCGCCGAAGGAATCTCACACTAATGGCAGTGCGCGACACTAGGGCACGCTTAGCTCTTAGGGAGCTGCTGACGTGTGAAGCGAAGCTACTCGAAGGAAGGAGAGCACCCGGCTGACGCCCGATGGCGTTGTGCGCCATACTCGCTTTTTCGCTGCGCAGCTACCGCTTGCACATCACACGGCGTTCGGCTTCGTCTACTGCGCCCTGCTTCTTGGCTGTTACGAAACGCTAGCGCTACCAGGTAATCGGCGTCTTCCCTGACTAGCCCATAGTTGATAGAGCTTTCTCAAGCGAGGAAGATTTTGGAGGAATTCAATGCACATAGGGCACCCTCTAGCTGGCACAGTTATTTTTTAGGCATTGATATGCCTGGAAGAGCCTGACTCTTCTTTCCCTGGTTCTGAGTGGTGCCTAGCCACCTTGTGCTAAATCTCTTCCTCGCCTGCTGCCCTGCTCTAACCACTTCTTCAACAAAGGTGTTGAAGCCGCTACATGGCTTTGCTTTCGGTTCTCATGTAACTTCGCCAAAAATTGGCAAGCTCATGCGCTTGGTCTCGCCATTCTGGGCGGATTTGATACATCCTGCGGGGGCGTCCTCGTCCTTCTACTTTTTTCCAGTATCCTGAGATGGCTCCTGAATCTTCTAGAAACTTGAGTGCACTGTAGAGGACGGTATCAGAGAGTCGATAGGTTGGGTGTTCCTGTTCTAATTGTTGGATCAGTTGTGTTCCATAGGATTCCCCTTGCAATAAAACGGACAGAACGTAGCATACGGCTAATTCTTTGTTGAGATAGTTGGGAGGAGGGTCTCGAAAAAACTGATAGATATCCTCAAATTTCATCTGCATAGCTCGCTGTATATCCCAGCCAACCGGATTTGAATGGGAGAGTTTTCTTGAAACTAACGGTGGTTTCGATACCCCTGAAAACTCACACATGCACACGCATGTCTGGCAAAAACGAGCAACTTCAGCCGATTAATTGCCCTCGCACTTTATAACAAAGCCTAGAGGAGCCTGTAATTCACTCGTTGATGCGGTAACTAATAGATGCAACCCAGCGGAATAATCACCATCAATTTTAGCGAAGTCGCTAAAAGCCTTTGCTGAAAGCACTTGAGCGATGCTCAAGGTGTTTGGCACGGTAGGCATTCTCCTTCCCTTCCAAACCGAAGTTGACCTCAGGTTGAAAGTATTATTCTTTTCTACTGACTTATGGGTGTATATTCCGCATACTTTTGTTTTGCATTACTTTACCCAGTCAAGTTGGTGAAGGGATAGGTCGTAAAGACGGGAGTCGTTTTCCTACGCCAAACATTAATTATTCTACTGGAAATCCAAGCATGTAAATCGCTGGAGCGTCTCTAGTGCGAGACAATGAGCAGGCTTTAGCTAATCGCTCAGAATTTATTAAGTGATGTAAACCTCTTTGAACTACACACTGACTTCAGAATCGGCCTGCCAAACTTCCTTGATAATTTTGCCGGTTTGATCGAATTGCACCTCGTAAGACATGGATAAGACAACGATCGCTCCCCGACTCGACTTGGCGGTGATTTTAATTTCCGCTTCAACACCACGATTATGTTGCTTTTGCTTGATCACCCGGAAGTTCTTAATCTGGTATTGGTCGAAGAATTCCAACCAGGCCTCGTAAATTGATTGACCCTGGTAAACTTGGTCCACATCCAACACCCCATAGGAGCGCTCTAAAACAGCTCGATCGCTGTATCGGCTGGCTAAAAGCTCTGGATTTTCCGCTGCGATCGCCTCCCAGTGGCTTTGTGCGGCTGAGAGGGGAGTAGTCCCGACACTGCTTCTGTATACTGACAAAGTCAAGACCAAACCCATAGCACAAGCTATGTAGGATAAATGCTGCTTTAAAGTGGGTCTTACACGCTCCATCGTTCTGTTCCTCTTCGATCAGGCTGCGAAGAAATAGGGAGCCACAGGAGGCGTTGGGGTTGCTGTCCCATGCCTGCACTTGATTAACCAGACGAGTAGATTGAGTTAAAAGTTCGCGAAATTTGACGCTTTTTGTCTGAAATCAGCAATCTTTTCGGTTTGGTAGCCATCCTATAGACACCCTAATCCGAGCTAGCTGCAAGAGCCGCTTCTAGAGAATGGCAAAAGGCAAGTCGTGAGTCAGGGACGCTCTAAAGGTGTGCTAACGGTTCGCTATTTCAGGGCAGGAGGTTGGACAATTTTCACATAACCCTGGCGTATTGAAACTGCCAAACCACTCAAGCAACGAGACAGCGCTGCCCTAGAGTCAGAGAACTGGCTGAGCACCAATTCAAGGCTTTGCTTCGTTAGGCGGCTTTAGTGTAATACGGGTGTATGACGCGTCTTACTTTCTGTAAATCTTACTTGCGAATAATTAAAATCAGCAACAAAGTCAATAATAACTTAACAATTTTTTACAAAATGCCAGGAAAAGGGTTGCAGAAGTTCTTCTGAGCCTGAAGATAAAGATGACCTGATAGAAATCCGACGAGGGTACTCAAGTGTTGCTTGTGCTGTGAAGTGGGCATCTTAACCCTCCCAGGCTTTCCCACCTCCACAATGAGCTGATTCCATCGATGACTGGGGATGGCTATAGGCATGAGAAATCAACCCAACCTCCATTTAGTCAGCTGTTGCGAGAAAATACAATGAAGTTAGGTTATCACTCAAGGTTCCAGCCCCGATGCGAGAAAAGCCAGACACGTCTTCAATCCCTCCCGCAGCTCAGCGAATTGTCTTTACACTTCGTACCTTCGGCTGGATTTCCTTCTGGCTTCAGGTCGTTTTAGGCATCGTTTCAGCGATTATTTTGTTGGTCTCTGTCGCGTCCAACACCAATACAAAGGCTCAAGGCAGTACCCAGGGAACCGGATTTGGAATCTTTTTTGCCATTTGTGGTCTGGTTGCGCTGGGTATCGGTGCTTTTTTTGCATTCCGTTACACTCGCATTTCTAAACAACTGCTAGAGACTGGACGACCGAGTAAAGCCGAGACTCTGCAAGCCATCAGACTGGGATTGATTATCAATTTAGTGGGAATGTTGGTGACTATTTTAGGAGCGCAAGCCGTAGTGGGTAGTGTCCTCACCAAGTCTTTATCCCAGCAAGGAGCCGTTCTAGACGCCAGTCGATACGTGCAACCCTTGGATTTATTTGTCGTACAGGGGAATATCAACACCATTACGGCTCATTTTGCGGGTATTGTGGCTTCACTGTGGCTGTTCAATCGAGTGAGCAAGTGACATCCTCGTAGACATGAAGGTTGAAGGGGAATCGGTTACAGCAGATTGGACGTTAAAAGTAAATTGTGGCAGATTGGGTAAATTACGTTGATCGCGCTCCTCTTGTATCCTGTAGAGTGGCACTATTTAATCCAGCTTGAAGCAGTCCTTGAAGTGCTGCTAAGAGCAAAGAGTCTGTGTCATGTATGCGATCGCGTCCGGTATTGTAGAGAAAGTCTGTGCTTGACCTAAAGCAAATTCGAGAAAATCCCCAAACAGTCCAACAGCTACTAGATCAGCGTGGTGCTGGTCAGTATGACCTCCAGCCGATTATCGAGTTGAATCAGCGCCAACGGGAACTGGAAACCTCCCGAACTCAGTTGCAAGCCCGTAGCAACGAAATTGGCAAACAGATGGGTCAAAAAATCAAAGGGGGAACCCCTGCGGACGCACCTGAGCTGCAAGCGTTACGGGACGAGGGGAACCAAGTCAAAGCCTCATTGAGTGAACTGGAACCTCAGGAAAAAGACCTGAAATCTCAGATAGAATCCCTCTTACTCGCCCTCCCTAACTTGCCGAGTGAATCGACACCCATTGGCAAGAGTGAAGAGGAAAACGTAGAAGTGCGCCGTTGGGGTGACGAATATATTCCACCCCAAGAGGCCAAGATTCTCCCTCATTGGGAAATTGGTGAAAAGTTGGGCATTCTCAACTTTGAGCGGGCGGTGAAAGTGGCTCAGAGTCGGTTTGTGAGCTTAGTGGGTGCGGGTGCAGCCTTGGAAAGAGCGCTGATTAGCTTTATGCTCGACCAGCAGACAGCCAGTGGTTATATAGAAGTTATACCCCCGATTCTGATCAACACCCAGTCTCTAACCGCGACCGGTCAGTTACCTAAATTTGCCGAAGAAAGCTTCAAGTGCGACAGTGATGATTTATGGCTAGCGCCTACGGCGGAAGTCCCATTAACGAATCTTTACCGAGATGAAGTTTTAGAGGCATCTCAGCTACCCATTTATCATTGTGCCTATACCCCCTGTTTTCGCCGCGAAGCCGGGAGCTATGGACGAGATACCAAGGGACTGATTCGATTGCATCAGTTTAATAAAGTCGAGTTGGTGAAGCTGGTTCATCCCAGTACTTCTTATGAGGAACTCGAAAAACTCGTACAGAATGCGGCAGGGATTTTGGAAGCCTTAAAGTTACCCTATCGGGTTGTGGCACTGTGTACTGGTGATATTGGCTTTTCCTCTGCCAAAACTTATGATTTGGAAGTTTGGCTGCCCTCCTCTGGCAAGTACCGTGAGATTTCTAGTTGCTCCAATTGCACAGACTTCCAAGCACGACGGGGTAATATTCGCTTTAAAGAAGCCGGCAATAAAGGAACTCAGTTCGTCCATACTCTGAATGGCTCAGGCTTAGCCGTAGGACGCACCATGTCAGCGGTACTGGAGAATTATCAGCAACCGGATGGAACGGTCAAAATTCCAGAAGTGCTGCAACCGTATCTAGGCAGAGAAGTGTTGTAAGACTCAGGAAGCAGGCACTCATCTGAAATCAGACCTTACAATGAAAAAACGTAAGTTATTGTTACATTGAAGACTTCTTATGTCAATTTTGGCGGCGATCGCAGTCCTGGCGGTTCTGATTTTAGTCCATGAGCTGGGTCATTTTATGGCAGCTCGTCTCCAAGGAATCTATGCCAATCGTTTCTCCTTAGGTTTTGGGCCAATCCTGTGGAAGTATCAGGGTTCACAAACCGAGTACGCCATCCGAGCCTTTCCCTTGGGAGGGTTCGTGGGTTTCCCCGATGATGACCCAGATAGCGAAATTCCTCCGAATGACCCTAACTTACTCCGTAACCGACCGATTTTAGACCGTGCGATCGTCATTAGTGCGGGTGTGATTGCCAATTTGGTGTTTGCTTACTTCCTCTTAGTGGGTCAAGTCGCAACCGTTGGCACCCCGGATTTTACTAACTTTAACTACCAGCCCGGTGTTCTCGTTCCTCAAGTCGTCGCAGAAAGCAGTGCCGTGGCGAAAGAGGCGGGAATTAAAGCAGGGGATGTGGTTTTATCCGTCAATGGGCAAGAGTTGGGAGCGAATCAGGAAGCCATCACTTACCTGATGAAGCAAATTCAACAATCGCCTAACAAACCTCTCAGACTAACAATTCAGCGAAACCAACAAACGCTGCCCATTGCCTTGAGACCGGAACTCGGTCAAGATGGCAAAGGTAAAATCGGTGTACAGCTAGCCCCAAATGGTGACGTGGTGCGTAAGCGCGCCAAAAGTATTGGGGAGGCTTTCGGTAGCGCCGCCGACGAATATCAGCGCGTTGTGATTTTGACCGCGAAAGGCTTTGGTCAACTCATCAGTAACTTTAGCGAAACTGCCGAGCAAGTTTCAGGCCCGGTCAAGATTGTTGAGATTGGAGCGGATATCGCCCGTTCAAATGCGGCTAATCTTTTCCAATTTGCCGCTCTGATTAGCATTAACTTGGCAATCATTAATATCTTACCTTTACCCGCACTGGATGGAGGTCAGCTTGTGTTTTTGTTGATTGAGGGAGTGAGGGGTAAGCCCTTGCCTACTGAAGTTCAGCAAAACGTGATGCAAACCGGATTGGTGCTATTACTCGGTTTAGGGATTTTCTTGATTATTCGGGATACAGCTAATTTGGCTTGGGTACAAAAGCTATTGCAGTAAGGTTCAAACTGCTGGCTGTAGCATTCATCGCTGATTATTGTTGAGGGCTGTCTGATGAAAAAGATAGCCTTCTTTTTATTGTTTGTAAGTGGGTGGGCGTAAATAAACAGAGCATAGCTTTTGGTCAGACGCCAGTCATGGCAAGCAACCAGGGACTTGCAGATGTTACATTTAATTGTGCCTACCTA
>Ga0310810_10008217_pt1 | contig 11989 bp, 13 predicted proteins | sample NCmetagenome_FD_207641 | JGI IMG/M metagenome (GOLD analysis project Ga0310810, IMG submission 207641) | Soil microbial communities from experimental microcosm in Duke University, North Carolina, United States - NC | ecosystem: Engineered > Artificial ecosystem > Soil microcosm > Unclassified ...
CGCGCGACCGTCGACGGAACGCGGATAGAGCGACGCCCACAGATCGACCGCTTCCCAGACGCGGATACGCTTCTGCAGCTGGGCCTGCTGGAGCTGGACGCCGATGCGCTGCTGCAGCGCGTTCGCGTCGCGTGCGGGATCGAGACCGAGCACTGTGGTGCGGCCCGCGTCGGCTTTGCGCACGCCCTCGATGCATTCCATCGTCGTGGTTTTGCCCGCGCCGTTGGGCCCGATGAGCCCGAAGATCTCGCCTTCGAAGACCTCGAAGGAGACGCCGTCGACCGCCACGGTGGAGCCGTACCGCTTGCCGAGGCCGGCCACTTCGATGACGCGATTCCGTGAGGCGCCGGCGGACGGCGGCGGCGACAACGTTCCGGCGGTGAGCGCCGGTGCAGGTTCAACAGGATGCATGGGCGGCGACCATAGGCGCATTCCCCGGCAAGCCCAAACGTCGCTCCTTATCTACCTGGCCGCCGAGCGTGTCGCGCCACTCACTCCGGAAGACGCATGCGGCGTCTGAGCGCCGCATACCGTGCGTCGGTCCTCAGGTCCGCGATCGCGGGATCGAAGTTGATGAACATCAGCGGGTAGTCCCGAGAGACCACCCCGGAGTCGAGCGCCGCAAACGCCTCGTCGCGCTGGCCGAACACACCGTGCCATGCCGCGACGGACGTCCACGACATCGTGAACACATCGGCGGGGCTGACCATGTGGGCGAGCAGCGTCCGAGCCTCGTCTTTGCGCCCGTGCTGCGCGGCGTCGACAAGGCGCAGCTTCGCGGGATCCACGGCGGCGCCGGAGCGGGCCATCTCATCGAGCACGCTGCGGAGCGCCGGCCAATGGCGGCGCGCCAGCTCGATGTCGGCGATCTGTTCGTACGACACCGAATAGTTGGGATCCAGCTCCAGCGTCTTGCGCGACAGGGCCACGGCGCGATCGAAGTTGCCGAGCTCGTACTCGAGCCAACCCATGTGATTCCAACTGGCCGGCGCCAACGGATCCAGCGTCATCATGATGTCCGCCTCCCGGCGCGACTCGTCCGGGCGGCCGAGCGCCAGCAGCAGGTGTGAATAATGGTGATGGGCGTCCGTGTCGTTCGGGTTGAGCTCGATGGCGCGGCGGAACTCGCGTTCCGCCTCCGCCCAGTTCCAGTCGAGCTCGAACAGAAACTTGGCGCGCGCGGCGTGGGCTTCCCCGAGGTTGGGATCCAGCGCTAGCGCCCGCTCGATGCCGGCTCGCGCCTGCGCAACCGTGTCGGGTGACACGCTCAGCATGAGCAGCGCCGTCCCGCGCGCCGCCAGCGCCGGGGCGAACGTCGAATCGAGCGACAGCGCGCGATCGAAGAACCCGACCGCGCGACCCTCGGCCTCGCGTGTCCAACGCTGGTACTGATCGCGCCCCCTCAAGTAGGCCTGCACGACGGCGGCGCTCGGCGCATGGGCGGGCGAGTCGGGACCGGCAGGTCTCGCCGCTCGCGGCGTGAGCGCGCCGCCCAGCTCGTGGGCGATCGCCTCGGCCACTTCGTCCTCGAGCGCGAGCACGTTTTCGAGCGGGCGCTCGTAGCTCCTGCCCCACACGTGCTCCTCGGTCGCGGCGCGCACGAGTTCGGCCGACACCTTCACGCGACCGCCCGACGCCTCGATCGTGCCTTCCACGAGCGCATCCACGCCCAACTGGCGGCCGATCTCGGACAGCGTGAGTTTGGAGTCGCGGAAGCGCATGGCCGAGTTTCGCGAGATGACGCGCACGACGCCAAGTTGCGCGATGCGCGTGATCAGTTCGCCGGTCATGCCGTCGCCGAGCGAACGCTGCTCGGCGTCACCCGCGACGCTTTCGAGCGGCAGCACCGCCAGAGACGTGATGGGCCGCGACGCGTGGCCGCCGGGGAGCGCGCGCCACAGAAACAGGAGCGCCGCCGCGATCACGACGACCGAGAGCCCGACGACCCAGAGGAGCCGGCGTTGCGCGGTCGGCACGACGACCGGCGTCACGTCGCGGTTGCGACGGTGACGGCGTGCAGCGCCGCGCTCACCTCCGCCGCGGAGCCATAGCGGCGCTCGGGCTCGCGCTCGAGACAGCGCGCGACGATGGCGCGCACACCGGGCGCCACGCGGTCGGGCAGCGGCTCGGGATCGGTGGTGCAGATCGCGGTCGACAGCGCAAACACCGTGTCGCCGCGGAACGGCGGGCGGCCGGTGAGCATGGTCTGGAGCAGCGCTCCGAACGCCCAGACGTCGCTCCGCGTGTCGGCGGCAACGCCGCGCCACTGTTCGGGCGCCATCGCGACCGGCGTGCCGACGAGCGCGCCCGGCACGGTGAGCGGGAGCGAGCGGGTCTCGGAGGTCTCGGTCAGGATGCGCGTCGCGATGCCGAAGTCGAGCACCTTGGCGTCGCCGGCCGGGGTTACGAGCACGTTCGAGGGCTTGACGTCGCGATGGACGATGCCGCGTTCGTGCGCGTGCGCGAGCGCCGAGGCGATCTGCCCTCCCATGCGCAGCGCGGCCGCCGGGGACAGGCCGCCGGCGCCCAGGGCGTCGGCGAGCGCGCGTCCGGGCACGTACTCCGTGGCGATATAGACGCGCCCGTCTGCTTCACCGACGTCGTAGACGGTGAGGATGTTCGGGTGATTGAGCGCGGCGGCGGCGCGCGCCTCGCGCAACAGCCGCGCACGCGCCACGCCGTCCGCCACCATCTCGTCGGGCAGCACCTTGAGCGCGACGTCGCGCCGCAGCTGCGGGTCGTGGGCCCGCCACACGACGCCCATGCCGCCCTCACCGAGCTTGGCCTCGATGCGATAGCGGCCGATGGACGCCGGCGTAGTTTCGCTCATGGACGGACGAACGACGTCCCGGAGGCCGCGGGCGGCGCCGGGATCAGGATCGCGCGGTCGAGCATCGCGCGACTCTACCCCAGATCGCGCCCCGGATGCGCGCCCGCGTGCCGAGCCGGAACGGCGGCCTCCCGCGTCGCGGGAGACCGCGCGGGCACCCGCCTCACGGAGCCAGGAACACCAGCTCGCGCAGCTCGCACGTCCCTTCCCATCCCGGCCAGTGATCGACGTGGAGCTGCATGAACTCCGTGGTCGCACGGATGGCCTCTTCGCGCGTCCGCGCGGCGATCACGGCGTAGCCGCCGATCACTTCCTTGCTCTCCATGAACGGCCCGTCGGTGACGACGATCCGCCCTCCTCGGATCTGCACGAGGACGCCGGCGGCGCTGGGCGCGAGACCGCCCGTCGAGACGACGGTTCCGTCCTTCAGCGACTTGGCCACGTACTTGTCCATCACGTCCATGATCGTCTGCGGCGGCGCGCCCTGTCCTTCCGCGCCGCGAATGACCGAGAAGTAAGCCATGTGGATCACCTTTCGATAGGAGTCATGAGGCCGGCACTCCGGCCTCTGTCTCTACGACGAACGAACTCGATCGAAATCGACACCGTCTCGAGTGTGGAAGCCGCCAATCCTACGCCGTCCGGGCCGGCAGTGGCCGGCGGCTCACGGCGACCAGGGTGGCGAGCGCTCCGACGATCAGCGGGACCGCGGCGGACGGCACGTTCTGCGTGATCACGGTGACGACGACCGCACCCAGCATGATCACCACCAGGCCCGCGGCGGCGAGCGGCGTGAGGCCGCGCCGGACACGGAACAAGCCCGGAAGCACGAGGCCCAGGGCCCCCAGCACCTCGCAGACGCCGATGAACTTGAGAAAACCGGCGGGAAGCGGCGAGACGCGGGCGAGATCCGCCATCGGCGTGGCGAGCTTGAATCCACCGGCGAACAGGAAGAGCGCGGCGAGCAGGCCCTGGACGATCCACAGGGCGACGGGCTTGACGGGGCGACGTGGCGACATGACGGCTCCTTTCGGTCGAGGTTCGAGGCCGCTCGGTGCGGCCTCCAACGAGACGACGAACGAGCCGGGGTGAAATCGACAAACGGTCTCGCGCCCACTCCGGGCCTGGCCCGGGCGCATCGGGAGTCGCGCCCGCACGGGGCTTCACGGGCCCATTGCGGCAACGTCCTACCTCAGCGCCTGCACCACCGCCCGCGCCACCGCGGCCAGCACGGCATCGCGCGTCGTGTCGGGCGCGGTCGAGCCGCTGAGCAGGGTGGCGATCGCGAACGTCCGGCCGTCCGCCAGCGTGACGATGCCGATATCGTTGGCCGCCGTGTTCACGCCGAGCACCGTGGGGCCCGTGCCCGTCTTGTGCGCAAGCGTCGCGCCGTCGGGCAGTCCGGCTCGGAGCCGGCCGGCGCCGGTCATCGATTCGGTCATGATGCGCAGCAATCGTGCGTTCGACCGGGGCGACAACAGTCGGCCGGCTCTCAGCGCGTCGAGAAACGCCACCGCGCCGTCGGGCGTGAACACGTCGCGCTTCCCGGTGAGGTAGCGCTTCAAGGCTTCGCGCTGCGCAGGTTCGGGCACCTGGGCCCGGGCCCGGTGGAACGTCTCGTCGCTCACCCACTCGCTGCGAAACGCCCCGAGGCCCACGATCGCCGGCTGCAGGTCGTGCTCGAAACGGTCGACGTGAATCGCGCCGAGTCCGCGTGCCTGGAGCCACGCCGAAAGCGCGTGCGGCCCGCCGACGAGACGCATCAGCAGATCGGCCGCCGTGTTGTCGCTCGTCCCCACGGCGAGGTCGAGCAGGTCGTCGACCGTGTAGCGGGTGCGCGCCGGGAACGAGTCGTCGATCGCGCTGTAGCGCACCGACAGGTCGCTCTCGCGGATGACGAGCGTGGAGTCGAGCCGCAGGCGGTCGTGGTCCACCGCGTCCAGCACCATCGCGCCGAGCGGCGCCTTGAACACGCTCTGCATGGGGAACCACTCGCTCCCCGCCAGCGACCAGTGCTCGCCGCTCGCCGGAACCAGCACCGCGACGCCGAGCCGCGCGGGGCGAGCGTCGCGCGCGATGGCCGCGACGCGCGTTGCGAGCAGGGCGCGATCCAGGGGTGGCGCGGGAGCGGATCGAGTCGCGGCGGCGGGCGCCATCGAAGCAAGCAGGGCCAACACGAAGAACAATCGTATCGTCACGGCGCCCGCTCCTACCGCACCGGCAGCGGGAAGGCCGGCACGCCGCGATGGCCCTGTGCGTCGACGGCGCGGACCGCGAACAGCCAGTTGTCCTTGGAGTACGGCAGCGTCACCGCGGTCACGTTGCCGACGTCGGTCGCATCCGTCCACACCGCGTCCGTGGTCTTGCGGCGCACGACTTCGTAGCTCGTGGCGCCGGGAACGGGCTTCCACGTCAACTGGGTCTTGTTGTCGAGCGCTCTCGTCAGGACCCACGCGCTGTCGGGACGCCCGGGGCCGAGCGCGAGCGAGGCCAGGACCGAGACGTTGTAGCGCGTCACGCGTGCCAGATAGTCGAAGTCCATGAACTTCTGCAGGTCTCCGTACTCGACGCCGTTCTCGGTGCGCACGGTCTGATGCTGGTGCGCGAACGTCTCGACCGGCTCCGTGAAGCGGATGGCGGGGAATCCGGCGGCGTTGAACGACTCGTGGTCGCCACCGCGCAGGAAGCGGTCGGCGCGGAAGACCAGCTCGCCGCGGAAATCCGCCTGGTAGCGGTCGCCGATCTCCTGGGCGTAGCGGGCCAGCTCGCGCGAAGGCGAATCGTTCTCGTTGCCGATCGCATTCACCTTCGCGGGATCAGCGCCGATCGCGATCGCCTCGGAAAAAATGCGCACCGTGCCGGGGTTCTTCTCCCCCTGATCGCCGACCGACGCGCCGACGATGTCGTTGTTGAGATCGCCCTGGACGTCGACGCCGGCCGCCTTCAGCCCGGCCGCGTGGTGCGCGGAGCCGAACAGGCCCTGCTCTTCCGAGTCGTATGTCGCGAAGATGACCGTCGCGTGCGTGGGCAGCTCCGCCATCACGCGCGCGGCCTCCAGCACCGCCGACGTGCCCGAGCCGTTGTCGTCCGCGCCGGGCGCGTCGAGCGTCGAGTCGGCATTGTCGGAGTTCCGCGAGTCGTAGTGGCTCGACATCACGTACGTCCGGCCGCCGGGCTCGTCCCCCTTCAAGGTGGCGATGACGCTCGAGATCTCGACGTCGCGCGCGATGCGTTTGCCGTCGGCCTTCTGCACGTAGCTGTCATAGCCCACCGTCATGCGCCCGTGGCTGGCCTTCGCGATTTCGCGGAACTGGTCGGCGATCCACGACCGCGCGGCGAAGACGCCGCGCTTGTCGCCCGATTTCTCGGAGAACGTGTTGCGCGTGCCGAACGCGACGAGCCGCGTGTCGGTGGCCTTCAGTCGTTCGGCCGAGACCTCGGCGATCGCGGCGGCGATCGCGGGGTCGATGCTTGGCTGCGGAGCAGCCTGGGCGGAGGCGGCGGCGATCAATGTCACCAACGCCGCGGTCACGACTTCACGCATCACGTCTCCTCCGATTGAGGTCCGCAAGGCTGTCCGACCTTGATCGTCACGCGACCGAGGGTTGCCGCAGGCCCCTCGCGAGCAGCCACACGCTCAGGGCGAGCTCGAACAGTGTCATCGGCGAGTCGAACAACCACAAGTTCACGGTCGTCGAGAAGCTGGGGAACACCAGGAACGCGACGGCGCACAAGACACACCACGCGCTGGAGACCAATCCGACGATCGCCAACGCTCGGGGAATGTACCGCGACTTGAGCCACAAGTAGCTGCCGATCGTGGCGGCGATGCTCCAGAACGGCAGGCCCACGTAATAGGCGTCGAATCCACTGAGGTTCAGCCGCAGCAGGGCGCCGAGCGCGTCCGGTCCGAGTGCGCGCGCGTACTGGACATCGGTCGCGAGGCGCAGCGCGGTGAAGAGATGGAGTGTCGCGAGCAGCCAGGTGAGGCCATGGATCAACCGAAACACCGCCGCGAGCAGCGCCAGGGTCTGGCTGACCGGCCTGAGCACGACGTAGAGAGCGACCGATACGAGGATCACGCCGAGGCAGTAGACCAGGTCCCCCATCGCGCCGATTCGGAACAGCGTTTCGCTGGCCACGATGTTCCGCGCGGTCGCCGCGGGGTCGCCGTTGACGATGAGTCGCGCCATGACCCCGAAGTTGACCGCGATCACCAGGGGGAAGGAGATCAGGCACGCGAGCGCGGCGAGTCTCGCCGCGTTGAGCTGCGGTCCAACGACGCGGCCGGTCGTCATCGTTCACCCCCACATGTCGGACAACGGTTGTCGCCGTGGAATACGAAGCCCTGGCCGCTTGAGTTGCGCCGGCGGTCCAGGCCTCGTCAGCGATCCACCTGCGCCATCCGCGCCTCGTTGTAGCGCGGGCCGGAGATCTTGTCGGCGCTGAGCGCTGTGTCCAGCGTCGCCATCTCCTCGGCGCTGAGGCCGACAGCCGCCGCGCCCGCGTTCTCCTCGAGGTGACGCCGGCTCTTGCTGCCGGGGATCGGCACGATGTCCGGGCCCTTGTGCAGCAGCCACGCGAGCGCGATCTGCCCGGCGGGCACACCCTTTCTCACTCCCATGTCGCGGACGGCCGACGCCGCGTGCATGTTCGCCGTGAAGTTCTCGCCCTGATAGCGGGGATCGCCGCGGCGGTAGTCGCTCTCCGGATACTCCTCGGCACGCTTCGCCGATCCAGTCAAGAAGCCGCGGCCGAGCGGCGCGAACGGCACGAGGCCGATGCCGAGTTCGCGCAACAGCGGGATGATTCGCGGCTCGAGATTGCGCTCCCAGAGCGAATACTCGCTTTGCAGCGCCGCAATCGGATGCACGGCGTGCGCGCGGCGGATCGTCTGCTCGCCGGCCTCCGAGAGCCCGAGGAAGCGCACCTTGCCTTCGCGCACGAGCGCGGCCATGGCGCCCGCCACGTCCTCGATCGGCACGGACTTGTCGACGCGATGCTGGTAGAGCAGATCGATGTGGTCGGTGCGCAGCCGGCGCAGCGATCCCTCCACCGCCTCGCGAATGTGCGCGGGCCGGCTGTCCGTGCCGGCGATCGCGCCCTTGTTGTCGAACTGGAAGCCGAACTTCGTCGCGAGGATCACGCGGTCGCGCTTCCCTTCGAACGCACGGGCCAGCAACTCCTCGTTCGTGTACGGCCCGTACGCCTCGGCCGTGTCGAAGAACGTCACGCCCAGCTCCAACGCGCGATGGATCGTCGCGATGGACTCGCGGTCGTCGCGTTCTTCCGGCGAGCCGTACGCGAAACTCATCCCCATGCAGCCGAGACCGACGCTGGACACCTCGAGATCAGTGTTACCTAGTTTGCGCTTCTGCACGGCGTCCCCTCCTCGTCATGTGAGCGCGGCCTCGCCCCGCACGATGGCGCACGCGCCGTCATGCGTCCAGTCGGAGCTGCACGTCGTCGGACGCGCGCGTCCGTCCCTCCTCGCCCGGCGTTTCGAAGTTCTGGACACCCGCGCCGAGCAGGCGCACGGGTCGACGGCCGGCCTCGGTCTTGTCGAGCAGGGCGAGCGCGCGCTGCACGATGAGCTCGGCGTCGTTCGTCGGCTCCGCGGAGTGGCTGCGCGTGATCGTGGTGAAGTCGTCGTAGCGGACCTTGATCCGTACCGTGCGCGCGGTGATGCCCTTGCGACCGAGCCAGGCCGCGTTGTCGCGGGCCATGCCGGCGATCTCCTCGCGAATGCGAGCGAGATCCGTCAGATCCTCGGCGTACGTGGACTCGGAGGACGAAGACTTCGACGCTCGGTTCGGCTCGACCGCGCGATCGTCCTCGCCGGCGGCGAGTCGCTGAAGCCATTCCGTCGAGCTGCCGACGCACGCGCGCAGCATCTCGGGATCCGCGGTCCGGATGTCGACGACCTTGTTGATCCCGCGCGCGCGCAGTCGCTGCGCGCTCACCGGGCCGACGCCCCACAACGCGTCGACAGGGAGTTGCTGCAGGAACGACTCGATCCTTTCGGGCGCCACCACGGTCAGCCCGTCCGGCTTGCGCCACCCCGACGCAATCTTCGCCAGGAACTTGTTCGGTGCGACGCCCGCGGAAGCCGTGAGCTGGGTCGCTTCGTGGATCGCGGCCTTCAGTCGCTTCGCGACATTGACCCCGAGTGGTTCGCCCCACGCGTTCTCCGTGACGTCGAGATAGGCCTCGTCGAGCGACAGCGGCTCCACGAGCGGCGTGACCTCGCGCAGGATCGCGAACACTTGCTGGGACACGGCGCGGTACTTCGCGAAGTTCGGCGGCACGACCGTGAGATCAGCGCACAAGCGGACCGCACGGCTCGTGGGCATCGCCGAGTGAATCCCATGACGGCGCGCCTCGTAGCTCGCGGCCGCAACCACGCCGCGCGACTCCGGCGAGCCGCCGACCGCCACGGGCCGGCCGCGAAGCTCGGGCCGGTCGCGCTGCTCGACCGAGGCGTAGAAAGCGTCCATGTCGATGTGCACGATGCGTCGAATCAAGTGATCGCTCCGAACGCGTGTGACCATCGGGCCGCGAGGCGAAGACCCGGGATCGTCAGAATCGCTCCGAAGAATGCGCGTCCAAGCTGAAGCCGCTCGAATCGATCCGCGCACTCGTCTCTGGCGTCGAACTGTCGACGTAGTCCCGAACCGTGTCTCTCTCGATCCTGCCGTCACTCCAACGGATGGTTGCGTCGTATGTCACGTCGTCAGCCAGCTTCGTGACGAGGGTCCAAGACGAATCAGGCTCGAGCGTCCGAATAAGAAGGGTGTCCCTCGCGCCATGCCTCTCGCTAACGACAAGGGTGACACTCGCAACCTCCCGGCCACTACGATTGGTCACCCGGATGTCATACAGACGCGGCGGGCATTCGATCCGGACGAGCATTGCCATCGCGGCCGAGCACGCGAGCGATAACACCACGAACTTCGCGAATACCCTCGCAGCCGGAGGCCACCTCATGCGTCAACTCCTGATCCGCCACGAGTGCGAGCTAACTGCTCGCATGACCTCAGAGCGGCGCCCGCGGCACCCACCAATGGAACGCCGCACACACGCCGATCACGAGCTCAACGCCCACCGCGGCCATCAGGAGCTTTCGCGCCGGGCGCGTCGGGGCGATGAATGAGAACACGACGAAGGCCACCGTCCACAGCGGGACGCCCAGGAGCTGCGCGAGGCCGAGCAGGCTGACCAAGGTCGAGAGCGGGTCGCGCGGCGGGCCGTGGACGACGAGCGGTAACAGCACGGCGAGCAGCCCAGCGCATGCGAAGGCCAGAGAACCGACGGCGATGGCCAGCCAGAGCCTCCGATTGGCGCGCAGGAACCACAGCGCGAGCAGCGTCGGCACCATCGCGACCACGAGGAACGCCCCGAGCGCGGTCAGCGCCTCCCCTCCCGCGTACATGCCGCCCGACGTGTCGTAGGGCAGGGCCGAGACGCGCACGTTGTAGAGCCATCCCGCCGCCCAGGCCGCGACGATCGCCAGCCCGTAGCCGGCGCATACGAGCATGAGCCTGGCCCGGATGGTCATGGTCGAGTTCTCCGCCACCACGGTGGCCTTGTCGCGGGTGCGATCGTGAGCGCGACGAAACACAGCGCCAGCACGAGATGATCGAGCGACGCGCCGGCATACTGCCACAGCCTGGCGTGCGGTCCGGGATAGTTGGACGAGAAGAGGAGCGCCAGCATGTAGAGACAGCCGCACGCGCTCGCCGCGCGCACGAGCCACCCGAGCAGGAGCGAGATCCCGATGGCCAGTTCGCCATACGCCACGAGAAACGCGATCGGGGTTCCATAGGTCAGCACGAATCCACGGAGCACGGGCATCATGAACGGATAGGCGCCGTCGTCGAGAAAGCGATGGATCCACTGCTGGAAACCGCCACCCAGCGTGAACTGCGAGCCGAAGACCTTGTACTCGCCGAAAATGGCAAAGAGGACTCCCACCGAGACGCGGAGGAAGGTCAGTGCTCGCGCATTCTTGTCGGCAGCCATCAAAGTGTTCGATTCCGTGGTCCCATTCCAAGCCTCGAGGAAGCCCGCGCCGCGTCGTGGCGGACCCGTTTCTGGCGACTATCGATCCACATCTTCCTTGTCTCGCGAGCGCTGCACCCGGACAATACCGTGTCGCCTGCCGTTGCCTGGACAGGCCTCGCAGCAAGGCCACCCCAACAGGTGGCGATGGCACCAGCGTGTTGGCCCGCCGTCGCCGCACACCGGAGGATCACATGAACGGAAAAGCACCTCGCTTCCTCCTGACGCTTGCCGCGACGGGCATTCTCGTCGCGACGGTCGCCGCATTCGCCGTAGCACAGTCCACGTGGTACACGGGCCAGCGCGCTTTCGGCCAGTCGACCGTCGAGCCCGCCGTCGACGACGTCACCGGCCAGCAGGTCTTCCTGCTCACCCCGAACGGGGCGCCGTTCCCCTCGAAGGCGCCGGAGAAGGCTCAGGCGCCGCTCTATCTCGTAGCCTACCCCACGAACTCGACGGTCACGGGACCGTTCAATTGCACGCCAACGACGTGCGACCACGTGCAGACGGTGCCTCTCCCGTGGTATCCGAGCAACGGTCTGCTCAAGGGACACGACCATCTCGTCGGCATCGCCAATACGCACGGTGACTACAACGTCGCGTGGGACGTCGAGCTGGACGTCTTTACGCAGAAGGGTTTCTCGGACGGCGCCATCAATCACCGCATCCTGACGCTGGTCGATCTCAATAACGCCAAGAGCAACGGCGACATCCAGGCGATCGATACGGGCATCGTCTTCAATTGCTCGTCGACGAACATTCAAACGTACCTCAGGGGCACGCCGCTGACGTTTACGCCGTAGTCGTCGACAACCGTTTCTTGCATCCACGATCGAAGCCCTCGCGCGATTCGCTCACGCGAGGGCTTCGGCCTTTGGATCGTTTGCGAGCGGCGCCTAGGGGCGCGATTCGGTGTGCGAGATCGACCGGATGTAGCTCACGAGGTCCTTGATCTGCGCCGGAGTCAGATACCCACCCCAATGCGGCATGTAATTCGACTTGCCGTTCGATCCGCCGCCTTCACTGATGACGGTGAACAACTCGCGATCGGTCTTCGTCCCGATGTAACTCGCGTCCGTCAGATTGCGTGGGTGCACG